>Ga0209396_1000165_pt1 | contig 85075 bp, 67 predicted proteins | sample GOMGulsemesocosm_6_FD_184638 | JGI IMG/M metagenome (GOLD analysis project Ga0209396, IMG submission 184638) | Methane-oxidizing microbial communities from mesocosms in the Gulf of Mexico - GOM8C Gulf of Mexico (SPAdes) (version 2) | ecosystem: Environmental > Aquatic > Marine > Cold seeps... | reverse complement strand
AAAACACAACATCTACTCCAGGAACGTTTCCAGTTAAATCATTTACAATAGAATTTAAATCAAAATAACCGAAACTATCATTATCGGTATCACAATAAATAATTGGGTTTTCGAATGGGAATTCTTGTGGTGCTGTCATTACTTCTAAATCTAAAGTAGTGTACGTTACACAAGTTGTTATGGTATCTTCAATTCTAACATGTACGGTCTGGTTTGCTTGATTTGTGTATAATGTTGGGATTGCATTGGTGTTATTTTGTGCGTCAGTAGCATTTGTGAAAAAGCTTACTGCATAAGCTGTATTCCCTTGAGTGATTCCATTAATAATTTCAATAGCTCTAGGACCAGCGAAGTCAAAATCAGTGAATCCGTCAATTATATCCAGATCACACACTTGAAAAGGCTCAGTTGGTGCTACAATATCAGGCAATCCATCTACTTTAAGTTCAAGTGAACCTGTTGAAAAACAATCTACATTGTCATTATTACTGATAGTATAATAAATAGTTTGTGTAAACGGTGCAACATTCGTTGTTGTAGAAGTAAATGCATCAGCATTTGCAACTGTAATAGCATTTGCAACTGTATTAGCTATAGCATCTGCTTCAACTAAGTAAAAAGTTACTGTAGCATCAGTTTGAAGTGCACCTTGGCCTAAAATAGTAGGTATTTGAGCATTTAGGTCAAATATTTCTACTAAATCACCTGTGTTATTATAATCACACTCAGTAAGGTTTAAGTCAATACTAGGTACAGCTGTAGTATAAATAGGATCTCTGAAAATAAAGAAACTAGTTACTGTACTACAGCTTGTATTATCAATGTTGGCAACCGTAGCAAATATTTCTTGAGACAATGCTGGTGCAATTGTTGTATGTGCAGTTGGGTCGGCAATAGCCATGTCAACCGGTGTTGTTGGGTTGGTGTTATCTACCCAATGGTAAACAATTGTATACAGTGCAGGATCTAAACCGCCTAATATAGTTGTATTTTGAACCGTTAAATCAAACGTTTCTTCTCCAAAAGGAGTTACATCACAATTACGTATTTCTAAAGGTTGAACCGCTACGGGGATATGGTCCACATAAATTGTAAATGAAGTAACTGCATTACAGTCACTATTGTTATTGTCTTCCACACGAACCCATATAAGTTGATCAGCTACTGCCGAAGTGTATGGGTTTGTATTTACAATAGCATTTGCATCATTAGTAGCATCAGCTTCAATTAAATGGTAGCTAATTGTATAGTCTGTATTTGATTGTGTTCCTAAAATTTCTGCATCAAATTGTGTTAAATCAAAGTTTTCAACACCATCAGCTAAATCATCACATTTGTGAACAACAGGATCTGCAGGTTGAGTAGCAGTTGTTGCAGCTCCTACAGATAAGTCAAATTGAGTAGTGTTAAAACAATCAGTATTTCCAGCATTCTCAATGCGTACATGTATTGTTTGAGGATTTGAAACGTTTGTGTAGAGGTCTCCTGCTAACAATGTTATTGGATTGGTATTGTTTTGTGCATCGGTAGGATTATTGTGAAAACTTACAATCATATTTGCTTGTGCGCCAATAATTGTTGCTATATGATTTGTGAAATCAAATTCTTCAAAACCAGTGCCGGTTGTAGGGCAAAGAATTAAGTTTTGAGGTTGATTGGCCACAGGTACATCAAAGAAGTTAACAATGATGGACTGACTATCACTACAACTTGATCCGTCTGGAAAGGTAAATGATCCTGTTAAGGTATATGTATCAGCAGTAGTTACTGTTATAGCGGCTGTAGTTTCGCCTACTATTGGTCCAGCGGCATCAGACCATTGGTAATCAATAGGTAATTGTGTGCTACCATCTACAGCGCCATTAATAACAACATCTGTACCAGCACATGCATTTGCAGCACCGTTTACAATCTGCAATCCAGATACATCCAAGCTGATTCCTAGAACCAAACTACCTCCTTTTAAAAATACAGCAGAATCATAACTACTGTCTAGGTTGTCTGCTATTACCAATTTAATGTGATACGTTTGTCCTGCAATAACATCATGTTCGGCAATTAATGGTACTGTTTGGCCATCAAACGCGATGGCATTGTTCCCGCTAAAGGTGTTGTCGTAATATGCAGGTACTGCAACAGATCCAAGTTGGCCTGATCCACAGCTATTAAGAGTGTGTATGTTTGTTACACTAACTGGAATATTAGTGTAAGTTCCAGCATTCACATCGGCAGGAACTAAGGCAATGTTTTTCCCTCCTAAATCAAGGTTTAAATCTGGCGTGGCTGGATCAGCGTCATGATTGTAATCATTTGTATTGTTTATTCCAGGGCCAGAAAGGATAAATGCAAATGCATCAGAAAAAGAGCATGGAAAGGTACCAGTGTATTCTTCTGAAGCCATTAAGTATTCAAAACTTAGGTGATCAATTGGGGGGACAAAATCAAACTCAATTACTGTGGCATCATGAATTTGGTTTATATTTACGCCTAATAGAGTTGCTATGTTTGCATCTCCAGTAGCATCACTATTGTCACTTGAAAAATTAGTGATTGGTCCTACAGCTTCTGTAGCTCTTCCTGTACTCAAGATAATTCCATTTTCAAAAGGGAAATTGGTAGAGCCTTTTTCAAAATACCCTATCCCATTAAAATTAGTACCTGTGCTTGACGTCCAATTGGAGGTATTAGCACATGCTCCTTCAATTAATACATCTTCAATCAAGCCTTGTGTAGTATAAGTTGTATTATCAACTGTAATTGGTCCTTGCGCTTGTACATTCACAAAAGCGGTAAAAAACAAGGCTATAATAAATAAATGGTATTGCTGTTTCATAGGAACTAGGGGTTATTTAAATGTTTAAATGACACTAAAATTAACATGTAGGCTAAGCTTACTATCATTCATAACAGTTGGCAAGGTAAATACCCTACCCTTTAAACGCAAAAAAAAACGTTAAATAGCACAAAATTGTGTAAATATGTTATTTATGAAGAATAACAAGCTCAAAAGCATGAATAAGAAGACGTTGCTTATTCATGCTTTTGAGGTTTTTTTATTAGAAGTTTTTTACAAATCTCTTTTTAATAATAGCTTGTAGGCTCCGTAAATAAACAGAAAAGTCCATACTCCTACAATTGCAACTTCAAACCAATGAACTGCATAATCATAGTTAAGGTCTTCACCTACTTGGCTGGCAATGGCTTTTACAGCAGATAAGCGAGAAAAAGGTTCGTCGATTAAATTGCTCATAGAACGGAATGGGAAAAAACTTAAAATGGTGTCTGGGTAGGTGCTCCCTTTACCGAAGTTCCAAAAAAGTAATCCGTATATAATCCATTCGATAAAATTCCAAATAATTAAAAATCCTAAAGCAAAGGCTGAGCGTTTTACCAACATTCCAATAAATAAACAGAATGAGAAGAATCCAATATGTTTTATAAAATAGGCTAATATAAACTCAAGCTCAGAGAAAATGATTCCAACTTCGGTGTAGTCAGAATACCCGATTCCTAATAGTAGTGAGATTATAAATACAAATACCGTAGAAATAATGGAGAATACTATCACCATTAAAAATTTAGAATAGATAAACTCTTTTTTGCTTAGTCCGTCAATTAAGTTTTGTTTTAAGGTTCTGTTGCTGTATTCATTTGCAACCATAGAAATGATAATGATAGCTAAAAACAATTTAAAAAAAGATGCGACAAAGGTATTAAAGTGCCAAATATATGGAAAATTGAAAATACCTTGTTCCGCTAAATGAAATTTTATGGGTCCTATGTCAAACTTAATTGCAGCAATTAATGCTATGGAAGTTAATAGGGAAAAGTAGGCAATAATAAGGAATTTACTCATCCTATTTTGCCATAATTTTTGAAATTCTATTTGTAATAAACGTTTCATTGGGGCTTATTTGTTGTTAGTTAGTTGTAAGAATTGGTTTTCTAAGCTTTCTTTTCTTTTTACCAAATGAGATACGAAAATACCTTTTTCAGATAGTACTTTGTTCAGTTCTTCTGGACACAAATCTTCCTTTAATAAGGCTATTATTTTCCCTTCTTCTTCCTTGATACTTCCAAATGCAGTATGGTTGTTTAAAAAATCAAGTAGCGCTTCTTTTTTTGTTGCGTTAAGTTCAAAAAAACCTTTTGTTGCTATTAGTTCATCAACTCTACCTTCGTAAATTTTCACACCTTTCCTTAATATTACTGCATGTGAGCATACTTTTTCAACTTCGTCCAGTAGGTGAGAGGCTAATAAAATTGTTGTTCCTTTTGAGGCTATTTCGGTTATTAAAGCTCTTATTTGATGTATTCCCTGTGGATCCAAACCATTTGTAGGTTCGTCTAATATTAAAATTTCAGGATCGTTTAATAAGGCAGAAGCTATTGCTAAACGCTGTTTCATTCCTAAAGAGAAGGCTTTAAATTTACTATCCTTTCTATCTAATAGCCCTACCAATTCTAATTTACTATTAATTATATCTGAGGAAATTCCTTTAATTTTACAGACTAATTTTAAATTGTCATAAGCTGACATGTATGGGTAAAAATTAGGGTGCTCAATAATTGCGCCTACTTTTTTTAGGGCATCATGAGTGCTAACAGTGTTGTTAAACCAGGAAAATTCTCCAGAGGTTTTGTTAACCACATTTAAAGCGATACCTAATGTGGTAGATTTTCCACTTCCGTTTGGACCTAAAATACCGTACACATTTCCTTTTTTTATAGTAAAAGATAAATCCTTTACAGCTTGAAGAGTTCCGTAGCTTTTATTTAGATTTTTTATTGATAAAATTGTTTCTGACATGATTTTGATTGATTATAGTTACAAGACGCTTTAGGAGCTATTTTGTTACAAGAATATTGATTTTATGAATTTTTTAAAGAATTATTTGGAGGTGTTGTGAAAATTGGTATATTTGATCCATAATTACATCACATTGCTGTGAGGACATTAGCTACAGCCCCATAAGCTTACCTAAAGAGAGTAGTAAGAAATGTAACTTATAGAGAAAGCATCTTAATTTTTTAGGGTGCTTTTTTCAGTTTATAGCACTTGAAACATTAGTGGTTAAAGCAAATTAAAGGTTTATGGACTGCGTTTCATCCTAAGAATATGTGTTTTTGTCGAAATCTTGTTTTTTTTATGAGATAAGACCCTTGTAATGAGCTGTTTAGGTGTTATCTTTACTGTAGTAATACACCGAATACTGCTGTGAGGATATTAGTTTAAGCCCCAAAGTCTTACTAAAGAGAGTAGTAGTATTTTGTAACCTATATAAAAGGCATCCTGAAAATTTTAGGGTGCCTTTTTGGCTTTTGTTATTTTAACAGTTAAAAAAAATGTCAAATTAAACGTATCTATTTTGATAAGTAAAATTTGACATTAATAAAATAATAGTATTTGTGTGGTAACTACTGACTTTTTTGTTCTTTATTAAAATAGACTAAGTAGTAATACATTTGTTTTTCTTCATCCCATCCTTTTTCAACAAATTTCTCTGCTGATTCTGGGTTAATGAAATCCATTTTAATCTGAATATTGGTATCTAGATCAATTATATTTTTAATCTTTTTTCTAGAGGCTGTTACGGCTGTGTTTGATATTGGAAATTCTGTTAGGTCTTCAATATTGAATTTCTGCCCTTTTTCTTCTTTATAATGTTTAAATTCCGGAATTAAATCAGGGTTTTCAACAACACTATTCAAGAAGTTAGTTTCTTCAAAGTTGTCGTTCTTAGCGAAATAGTCCATTGAACGGTTCATGAACATTACTTCTTCTTTTTTATCTTCCGCTGGGAAAACAACATCTTTAGCGAAGTTCTGACATAGTTGCAAGTATTTTTTTGTCATGAAGTTCTCATCTGCTAAAGCATCAACTCCTAAAAACTGTTCAAGCCAGTATTTGGTGTCGTATTTATTAGAATCAGAAGAAAGGATTTTGTAACCATTTTCCTGTTCTATATTAAAAATGATACATCCTTTGTCTAGTTTTTTAAGATTTACTCCTTGCTGTAAAATAGCGTTTAATGTTTCGTCTTGTTCTTTAAACTGAAGGAAATCATGTTGTAATTCACTTTTAAAAATACCGATCCCGTCTACTTTTTGGTTGTCAATTACCAAGTTGCTTAAATAAGCAACATATACTTCACCGCTTTTAATATGCGGATGCATAGATTGGTCGTATAAATGTGTTGTTATTTTTTGTGAGGCTTCATGTATAGTATTTGGATTTAAGAATACCTCTGTTACAATTTTGTGTAATTCATTAAACTCTAAGTCTACTTCATTTGCAAATTGAAAGTAATTCTCTTCTTTTTCTCTAAATGGTTTAAAGAAAAAATCTTTTAATAAAGGCATTAGTTCATCATCAAGAGTATATGGTTCTTTTGATAAATATGCCCCTTCAGCTTTACTTTTGTTACCAACTCTATGAATTGATAAGTTATCTATATTGGTTTGGTATAAGTTAATCATGTACGCTTAGTATTAAATGTAAAACTGATAAATAATTTAATTATAAATGTATCCTTTTTAATTCCATAAATCATCATAATTGTCAAAAGAATTATCTTCTAAATCTTGAAAATCATTAAATTCACCATCCTCATCTTGTTCCTTTTTATCTGCTTCAAAAACTTTCTCTGGAGGGCTATCTGGTAACTCTCCATGACTGTACATTAAGTTTGGGTAGCTTGTATTGTCTACTGGTTCAGCAATTTCAGCTAATTCAACAAGAAATGTCCACATGCTAAAGAAGTCATATACGTAAATTAACCTTCTTTTGTGTTCTGTAATAATATCGTCTAAAGCAGTTTCATTCATTATGCGTACGGAGTCTCCTCCTTCACTCATGTCAAACAAAGCAACTTCTTCGCCTTGGCTCCACTCATCATCACTTAAATAAAAAGATGCCATTTCACCACCATCAAAACCAAAAGCCTGAACAATTGCGTTATGAAAATCCTCTGCAGTAGCATCAGTTTTTATTTCGATGTCTCTAAACACATCATCTTTGTCATCTAGTATTACTCTAAAGCGGTATATCATGGTATTATTAATTTATTGAGGTGCAAAAATCGACAATTATTTTATTTACTGAAACGATGTAGGGTAAAAGTAAGGGCTGAAAGTAAAAAAAAGGCTCCTACTTGGTGTGCAACACCTAGCCAAACAGGAACATGGAGAACAAGTGTAAGAACTCCCAATACAAATTGTAGTCCCACTAATATTATTAGACTATTAACTCCTTTATTTTGCCAAACTGTTTGTGGTAAATTTCTTGTTTTTTTCCAGATTAAAAAGATCAGTAATACAACTATATAAGCAAGTGTTCTGTGGATAAACTGCACGCCACTCTTTCCTTCGATAAAATTTTTATATAATGGATTTTGTTCTATATACACTGTTTCATGAATGAGTTGTCCTTCATTCATCAAAGGCCAATGATTGTGAATAAAACCAGCATCTAAGCCAGCAACAAATGCTCCATATATTATTTGAATAATTAATATAGTCAGGGCAAACCTCATGAAATTACGTAGTTTTTTATCGATGCTTTTTTTATTTGGGAACCATAAATCTAAGGCGACCCAAAAAGTATACGCAAAAGTAATAAAAGCAGTTGTTAAGTGTGCAGCAAGACGATAGTGGCTAACATCTGGCTTGTCGACTAATCCGCTTTTAACCATGTACCACCCCAAGAACCCTTGAAAACCACCAAGTACTAGTAGTAGTATAGCTTTCTTAATAGTGGACTTTGAAAGTTGCTTTGTAATTAAAAAATATAGGAAAGGTAAAAAGAATACTAAACCAATGAAACGACCAATAACCCTGTGTAACCATTCCCAAAAATAAATATCCTTAAAATCTTGTAATGAAAAGTGATTGTTCATTTTTTGATATTCAGGGTATTGTTGGTATAATTCAAATGCTTTTTGCCATTCAACCTCGCCAATAGGAGGGATGGTTCCGCTAATAAGTTTATAGCTTGAAATGGAAAGTCCTGAATGTGTAAGTCTAGTGATTCCCCCTACAACAACCATAATAAAAATTAGGATACATCCTGTTAGTAGCCAGTAAATTACTTTTTTATTATCTTTTTTCATAGGAGTTTTTATTTCAATAAATACTATAAAGCGAACACTTGTTTAGTTTTGGTTTAAACCGAGTTTAATCCCTTTTTTTAACATCAATGCTTTTGCTTCCTCGTAATCATTGGCGATTTCTCCTTCAAGAATGGCTTCTTTGATAGCTTCTTTAATAACGCCAATTTCTCTACAGGGTTTTAGGTTGAAAGTAGCCATAATTTCTTCACCCGTAATTGGTGGTTGAAAATTTCTGATTTGATCACGTTCTTCTACTTCAACTATTTTTTCGCGTACAACTTTAAAATTGTTATGGTAGCGTTTGAATTTCTTAGGGTTTTTTGTAGTAATATCTGCTTCACAAAGAGTCATTAAATCTTCAATGTTTTCTCCAGCATCAAAAACCAATCTTCTAATTGCAGAATCAGTAGTACTGTCATCAGCAATAACTATTGGTCGAGAACTCATTAAAACCATTTTCTGAACAAATTTCATTTTTTCGTTCAATGGCATTTTAAGTCTTTTAAATAATTTGTAAACCATTTTCGAGCCTACAAACTCATGTCCGTGAAATGTCCAGCCTACTTTTTTGCTAAACTTTTTAGTAGGTGCTTTTCCTATATCATGTAATAAAGCCGCCCAACGCAACCAAAGATTGTCAGTGGTTTTAGCAATATTATCGACAACCTCTAAAGTATGATAAAAATTGTCTTTATGTAATTGTCCTTCAACTTCATCAACCCCTTTTAAAGCAATTAATTCTGGAAGGATATGTGCTAATAACCCAGTTTCTTCTAATAGTAAAAAACCTATTGATGGTTTAGTACTATTCATTATTTTGTTCAGCTCGTCAACAATGCGTTCTTTGGTAATAATGTTAATACGATCATTGTTTTTAGTAATTGCTTGTAATGAATCGTATTCAATCCTAAAACTTAATTGAGTCGCAAAACGTATTGCTCGCATCATGCGTAGTGGGTCGTCGGAATAGGTAATATCAGGATTTAAAGGTGTTTTTAAAAGTTGCTCGTTTAAGTGTAAAATACCATTAAACGGATCTAATAAATCGCCAAAATTATGTTCTGAAATACCTAAGGCTAGTGCGTTTATCGTAAAATCTCTTCTGTTTTGATCGTCTTCTAAAGTTCCGTTTTCTACAACAGGATTTCTACTGTCCTTTGAATAGGATTCCTTACGTGCTCCTACAAACTCTATTTCAATATCATCAGCACGTAACATTGCAGTTCCGTATGTTTTAAATATTTGAACTTTTGGTTTGTTAGGTAGGAGTGAAGCTACTTTTTTGGCTAGCTCAATACCGCTACCTACTGCAACAACATCAATGTCTTTAGCGTCACCTCTGTTTAAAATAAAATCTCTGACAAAACCTCCAATAATATAGGTGTCAATATTCAATATAGCAGCAGCTTTTTGAATGGTATTGAAAATAGGATGCGTTAGTGCTTCCTTATAATTTTTTAATTGTGACATCTAGGATCTAATAATTGTCACCAAACCAGCATTACTTAATTTAATAATGGATGAAGGTTTAGATGATTTTTTTTTGCGATGCAAATTTACAACATAGTCTACACCTTTTAAAATCTCATGGCTTATTTCTGAAAAGGAATTTGGACTTGGTTCTCCAGAAATATTTGCAGATGTAGAAACAATAGCACCATTAAATTTTCGCAGTAGTTGAAAACAAAACTCATCATCAGGTATTCTGATAGCAATTGAGTTATCTGAAGCAATTAAATTTGAAGCAACATTTTGTGGAGCATCATAAATAATAGTAGTAGGACTTTCTGTTACATCTAAAATGTCAAACGCTACTTCTGGGATTTCCTTAATATATTTTGATAGCATTCTTTCATCAGCGACAAGACAAATAAGAGACTTACTGTCTATCCGTTTTTTCAAAGCATATATTTTTTTAACAGCCTCCTCGTTATTGGCGTCACAACCAATACCCCAAAGCGTATCTGTTGGATAAAGTATTAATCCTCCTTTTTTTAAATGTTCGATACAGTTTTTTAGTTGTTGGTGCATGGGGAGTTTGTTATAGTTTAATAATTCCGTTTTTGCATTTAGTAACTTTTTCTTTTAGAGTTCTAATAACAATAGCATTACCAATTTTTGTGTTTCCTTTAGGAGCTTCTTTGTGGTAGATGTGATATTGAATAGCACAATGCTTTATTCTTAAAGAGGATGTTCCAGTATTTAGCAATCTTTGAGAAAATTCAGAATCCTCATAGCCCCAACCAATTAAATCTTCATCGTAGCCGTTAATTAGAGATGCATCTTTTTTCCAATAGGACATATTACAGCCTCTGAGTTTCTTTGAATTTTGCCAACTTTGTTTATTAAATAATTTATAAAACGGGATTCGAATTGCTCTAACTCTTCTTAATAAGCCTTTGTTTAGCCAATGAAAACTTATTTTTTTGTTTTTTAATACGTACGTTGAATATTCTTGATTTAATGATGTTCTGCTTCCGAATAGAAATGTCTTTTGTTGAATATTATTAAAATGGTCCCTTATAAAGTGTTTGTGTAAAATAACATCACCATCAATTTGAATAATATAATCAGAAGCAACTTTTTTTAAAGCTTTGTTTAGTATGACAGTTTTTGTAAAACCTATATCTTCATGCCAAACATGAATAATAGGTATGTCTAAAATTTTATTAAATAAATCAATTATTTCCTTTGTTTCATGAGTAGACCCGTCATCGGCTATAATAATTTCATTAGGTTGATGGCTTTGTTTTAGTACACTAAGTAAAACTAATTCTAATGCCTCAGGCCAATTATATGTTGTTATGATTAGTGTTATTGATAATGGAGCACTCATGTGGTGAATTTAGTTATTAAGATTAAATACTTCATTTACCCAAGATGAAATATGATATTTCTTTACAATCGAAGGGTCTATTTTTTCATAAGGAGTCTTAAAAAAATCACTAGAGATAGTAATATTATTGCTATCTACAACTGCAATGTTTTTTGGGTTATAAAAGTCGTAATTTATTACATCTTGGTTGGTAGTAATTATTTTTTTGTTTAATCCAATACCTTCTAAGATTCTAAATGATAATCCTTTTTGATTTGGACGTTGTAAATCTAAAAGGATTTCACTTTTTTTTACAAGTTCAAAGACTTCATCTAAAGAATACATTTTATTTGTGATTTCAATATTCAAATCTTTAAGCTCTTCATGAGTTTTATTTGAGAAGGCAATTAATTTGTAATCAATCTTTGAATTTTTAAAATATGCTGCAAAACGTGGCATTGTCTTAGATCTTTTATCTAAAGAACTAATATTAAAAACACAATGTTTTGTTTTTGTAGGGGTAAGATTATTTAAGTCAAAATAGATGTAGTTTGTAATAGAATTAAATCCGTTTTTAGCTACATCATCTGGGTCAAATGAATACACTTTATCAAAATACGGAAATACTCTTTTCATGCGTGGGTAACGAGCCATACTATCATTTAAAAAAGTAACTAAGTATTTAGTGTTTTTTTTAATTTCTTTTATTGTTGAGATAGATAAATTATCACCTTTAATTATTAAAGTAACATCTTGTTTTTTTTGATTTTTGGTAATATCAAGTAATACGTTGTTTAAATGTTCTCTTTTGAAGTTGTAATTAAATAAAGTTTTTGTAAAAAAATTTAATACCTTATGTAAAACAGTTGGGTATTTATATTTAAGTTTATAAAAATCTATGTGTTTGACAGTTACATTTCTTTTTTTTAATTCTTGGGCAATAAAATCATTATATCCCCACTTATCTAAACTAATAATAGTTACTTTCAAAATTTATATACTTTTGTATTTACAAAAGTAACTACTGTGAATTAATTTATATTAAACTTTCGTATTATTTTTTTTATATATGTAAATGGTATATTTTTATTTCCTTTTAAAAACATATTAATGCCATATAAAAATATACTAGTAGCAAATCATCATTTGGAGAAGATAGGAGGGTCTGAAACTTATACTTTTGCTTTAATAGAAGAATTAAAATCTAGGGGTTATAATGTTGAATATTTTACCTTTTTTAAAGGTGAATCATCTAATCGAATAGAAAAAGATTTAGGTGTAGGTTTTATGAGTAAACCGAAGTATGATTTAATTTTAGCAAATCATACTACATGTATTAAATATTTAAGTCATAAAGGTAAAATTATACAGACTTGTCATGGTATTTTTCCACGGTTAGAACAGCCTTCAAGATTTGCTGATGGTCATGTGTGTATTTCAGAAGAAGTGTTGTCACATGTTAGAGCTAAAGGGTTTGAAGGAAAGGTGATTTTAAACGGAATTAACTGCAAACGCTATACTTCAGTTGTTCCAATTAATGATAAGCTAACAACATTATTAAGTTTGTGTCAATCTAAAGAAGCAAATGACATGCTAAGTAAGGCATGTGAAATTTCCAAGGTTAATTTTAAGAGCTTAAATAAATATGAAAATGCCATTTGGAATGTAGAAAGTATTATTAATGAATCTGATATGGTTGTTGGGTTAGGTAGGTCTGCTTATGAAGCCATGGCATGTGGTAGAGCAGTTTTGATATTTGATAATCGAAATTATTTTAAGTCTTATTCAGATGGATATGTTGATTTAGAAATGATTAATAAAAGTATCTTAAATAATTGTTCAGGGAGATACTTTAAAAAAGAACTAGGCGTACAAGAATTAGTACAAGAAATAAATAAATATTCTAAGTCTACAGGAAAAGAATTACAAGAGTTTGCATTAGAGAATTTGAATATAGTAAATCAAGTTAATAAATATTTGGCATATGCCGACACCATTACTACTAATAAAACATTATTTTTGAAGTTCTTAAAAGTATATCAAGGAACGAGTATTCAGATTAAAAAAATCAAAAAAGGATTAAGAGCAAAAAGAAGCTCATAAAACTATTTGTTTTTTAGGTTTTATTAAAATAAAGTATGAAAATAGTAATAAACAAGATTTTAAAAAATACATCAAAGAATGATATACTTGAAATCATCAATAGTTTTTTTATTGAAGGAACTAGTATAGGTGATACAAGCCGTAATTTGATAAAAAAGGTTAAATATAACGATGCAAATTATAACATTAAATCGTTTAAGAAACCACATTTAATAAATCAGATTATTTATGGTTTTTTCAGAAAATCTAAAGCTGAGCGATCTTTTGTTTATGCCAAGTTGTTGATAGATAAAAAAATCGGAACACCCTTGCCTATAGCCTACAGTGAAAGGAAAAATACATTAGGATTATTAGATAGTTATTATATTAGTCTACAATTAAATTATGATATAACATACCGTGAATTGCTTACAAATCCTGATTACCCTAATCATGAAGGTATATTACGAGCGTTTACTCGTTTTACGTTTAATTTACATGAAAAAGGGGTTTACTTTTTAGATCATTCACCAGGGAATACATTAATCAAGAAAAATAATGATAATGGGTATGATTTCTTTTTGGTAGATTTAAACAGAATGAAATTTCAAAAAATGGAATTTAATGATAGAATGCAAAATTTTGCTCGATTAACACCAATAAAAGAAATGGTTGAAGTAATGAGTAATGAGTATGCTAAAGTTAGTGGGTTAGACTATGATGATGTTTTTAATTCAATGTGGAGTTTGACGGAGGAATTTCAAGAGAAGTTTCATAGGAAACAACGTTTGAAAAAGAAATTGAAATTTTGGAAATAAGCTTTTTTTTAAAAGTTTTAAGTAGCTTTATTTTTGTTTAATTCTTTTAGGACTACATAACGTTGATATACATAATAAGCACTTAAATAGGAAATTACTATTCCTTTGAAGCCATCTAAAAAGCCAAATCTCATTATATAGTGATTAAAAAACCTATAAGCTGGTTTTATGAAGAAATGATATAAATTTGGTTTTAAATTTTTTAAATATAATTCTTCAGCTCTTAATGTAGCATAGTGAGTCATTTTTTGCTTATAATCTTCAAAACTGTCAAAAGAAAAATGATTAAGCCTTTCTTTTAAAACACTAGTTTTCCCATTTACATCAAGTAGTTCATGTACAAATAAATCATTTTTAAATGAGATATTGTCTTTTTTATAAAGTCTAAAAACTTTATCAGTTTGCCAGCCACTAAAGCGAACTAGTTTTTTCTTATAGTAAAATTTCCGATAAATTTCATAAGCTATAACATCATTGTTAGGGGTGTTAATTGTTTTATGAATTTCATATTTCAATTTTGGGGTAATTTGTTCATCTGCATCAATAAATAATACCCATTGATGATTTGCATGTTGTAAAGCAAAGTTCCTTTGCTTTGAGAAATTTACAAATTCATGTTGAATTAATTTAACATGCTGGTGTTGCTTTATTTTTGCAACAGTACTATCAGTGCTAAAGGAATCGATAATAATTATTTCGTTAGCAAAACTTAGGTTTTCAATAAGGCTGTCAATATTGTTTTCTTCATTATATGTAATTACTAAAGCAGATAGTTTAGTAGTGGCTTTTTTATGTACAGATTGATCTAAGGTGTATTGAGATAAGTCTTTATTGTTGAGTTGTTGCAAAAATGATTTTAAATCCTCCTCAATGAATTCTGGCTTAAAAGATTCATACAGGTTAATTGAGTTCTTTTTTAAATATGATTCAGTTTGGTTGGCAAATAATTGAGGGAGGTAGTCTTTTAAGTGAGTAGATTTATGAAAAACGCCATCTTCAAAAGTAGCCCATACTTTTTTCTCAATCCAAGGCGAAAAAATTATATATGAGGGTTTATTTAGTGCTTTAGCCATATTTATGGCGCCACCATCATTACCAATAATATAATCACACTGATTAACCAATGCAATAAATGACCTTAGGTTTTTTCCTAAAACATCAAAATATATTTTTTGTTTGGTTTTTTCATTGCAAGCATTGTAAATAATTTTTGCGTCTTCTATTTGATTTGGAATGTAATTGAATAGAATATTACAGTCGTTAGACTCTGCAATATAATCTACAACACGTGCCATATAGGTTAATGGGTAGGTTTTATTCTTAGCGCTACCGATGATGCTTACCATTATGTTTTTTTTAGTTATATCAATACCATGACTTAATAATAACTGCGTAGCATTGGTGTTTTCTTCGTCTTTAACATACAGTTTTGGAAAAACACTTAGATCAGTTGAAATTCCAATTTCTTCTAGCAATTGCTGCCTGTGTTCTATAGCTAACCCCAAATTGGAAGTTGCTTTGTCTATTGGTGTAACAGGGTTGGAATAAATAAATTTTGAATAATATTTTTCAAAAGATATTTTTTGTTTGGCCCCACTAAATAACGAAATTAAGTTGCTTTCTAGTTTGCAATACGCATCAATAACAATATCATATTTTTCTCTTCTTACCGAACTTAAAAACTTAAATAAGGCTATTTTACTTTTCCTTAATTCAGGTTTAAAAAGTAAAACTTCATCAATGAATGGATTGTTTTCAACAACAGGTAGTGTGTTTGAATTTATAAGGTAATAAACTTCGTAATTAGGGTGTTTCTTTTTTATCAATTCACATAGAATTGAACAAGTAAGTACATCGCCAATCATTTTCTGTTGTATAATCAATACTTTCATTCAGCCTAAATTGTTAACGAATTATTGATAAGGTTGTTGTTAAACGATTGTAAATATGCTTTTATTTGTTTTTCTAATTCTAAAGAAATAATTTTTTCTGTTTTGATTAGGTTGTTTTTTAGTAATAAATCAGTTTTGTAATTATACAGTTCAATAACGGTATTACCATCAAAAATAAAATAATAGTCATCAATAATGGCATGGTATACATTATTAATATAATTAATTACTAAATTATGTTTTTCTTTATAGCTATTACCATAACTCACAATTTTTTTATTGTAATGCAAGTAATCTAAAATACTCGGTAAAATATCAATTTGCTGTATATTTTTTGTTGATACTCCTTGTAAATTTTTATTAGAAGGATCAAAAAATAGCACAGGTATTGAGTATTCTTGAATAATAGATTTATAAAAACCTTTTCCTGCAGATGAACAATGATCAGCAGTTATAACAAAAATGGTGTTGTTATACCATGTTTGTTGTTTTGCATAATTGAAAAGTTTTCTTAAAGAATAATCTGTATACCCTACTGTTTCAAAAAATCTTGTATTTCCTTTATCAAATTTACCTTGATGTTTTTTAGGCATAGTAAAAGGTATATGTGATGAAATTGTAAATACACTTGTAAAGAAAGGTTCTTTAAAGGTGGTTAGTTTTTCGCCAAAAAAGTCTAAAAATTCTTCATCAAAGATTCCCCATTTTCCATCCTGAACTTCAGGAGTATCAATTGGGTATTCATCTTTTCCATAATAATCATCAAAACCAGCAATCTTAGCGTATTGATCAAAATTTTGGCTTCCATTAAAAGCACCATGAAAAAAAGAAGTATGGTATCCTTCTTTTTTTAAAATTTTAGGAAAGCTATTAATGTCATTAAATGCGTAAGTTGAAGAGATATAAGGTGATCCAAATACACTAGGGATTCCGGAAATAACAGAAGGAACAGCATCAATAGATACCCGTCCGTTTGCAAACCCATTTTTAAAATATAATGATTTCTGTATTAACGAATCTAAAAAAGGAGTGTTTCCTGTTTTAGGGCTGGAGTAACTAATATTTTCATCACCAAAGCTTTCTAAAATGATTACTACTACATTCTTTTTATTAAATGGTATTGAGTCTTTGAAGTTTTTTATAGGAGAATAAAGCGTGTTTAGTTTCTCCTTACTGTAGTATTTTAGGGGTTTTAATTCTTTTTTCTTTCCAATAGTTTTTAAAATACAAAAAGGAGTGTTTAATACAATAGGGGTGTTTTTTGAGGGAGCGTATTTGATAGCATCAACTCTACGTATGGGTTTTCGTTGTGTACCGCCTCTACCAATTAAAATACAACTAGAGATAGCAATTAAAAAAATGCTAACTTGTTTGAAAATGGTTGTTTTTGAGGAGCTAAAATTAGAAGTAAAACTTTGTTTAGGAATTAATTTCCAGAACAGGTACATAAAAAGAAACCCTAATATAAAAACATACCAAAATTGTTTCATAAAAGAGGGGAGTAGTCCGCTTATTTCTTGTTGCATTCCAGAAGCTGTTATTAATCCATATGTGCTCCGTTTTCCTGTGAAATCATAATAAATAAAGTCGACAAAATTGGTGATTAAAAAAAGGATGTTTGTGATATAGAACATCCCTTTTAATACTTTTTGGTAGCTTTTAGTGTATTTAAAATTACCGGGAACAGTATGTCCAATAATAACTAAAATATTAGTGTAAAAAATAACTGATAAATCAAATCTGATTCCACCAATAAAATTTAATGGACTTAGATTTTGAAAACTATTCCATTGAAAAATTAAAAACAATAATCTTACCAAACTATATGAAATAGTAAGGTAAGACAGTCTTTTCAAAAGCAAGATTACACTTTTTGTATAATTTTTCATTTATTGTAGTTTAAACAGCAACATTATATTCTCTTAATGCATCATTTAACGATGTTTTTTTGTTGGTGCTTTCTTTTCGTTTACCAATAATTAAAGCACATGGTACTTGAAATTCACCAGCAGGGAACTTTTTAGTATAACTTCCTGGAATTACTACAGATCTTGCAGGAACAATTCCTTTTGTTTCTATTGGGCTATCTCCAGTTACATCAATAATTTTAGTACTCATAGTTAATACTACATTAGCTCCTAAAACAGCTTCTTTCTCAATTTTAACACCTTCAACAACAATACATCTTGAACCAATAAAAGCGCCATCTTCAATAATTACGGGTGCTGCTTGTAAAGGTTCTAGAACTCCTCCAATACCAACACCTCCTGATAAATGCACATTCTTTCCAATTTGAGCACAACTACCAACAGTAGCCCAGGTATCAACCATAGTTCCTTCATCTACATATGCACCAATGTTTATATAACTAGGCATCATAATTACCCCCTTTGAAACATAGGATCCATGACGGGCAATAGCATTAGGAACTACACGAATTCCTTTTTCAGCATAACCTCTTTTTAAAGGTATTTTATCGTGGTACTCAAAAATACCAGCTTCCAAAGTTTCCATTTTTTGAATAGGAAAATACAGTACAACAGCTTTTTTTACCCATTCATTTACTTGCCATCCATCATTAGTTGGTTCAGCAACACGAAGTGTACCTTCGTCTAATAAATCAATTACTTTTCTAATGGTATCTTGAGTAGATTGTTGAGTTAGTAAATCTCTATTGTCCCAAGCGTTTTCTATAATTTGTTGTATTTCTGTCATTGTTGAGTGCTAATTTTTGGTAAATATAAGTTCTTTCGTGTTAAAAAAAATAGCATTTATATAATTGTAACATTTTTAATGTTATTTTTGTCAAAAAAGTAAACGTTGTTTTAAAGCAACTAGCATATGGCAAAGGTTTTAGCGTTAGATTACGGACAAAAAAGAACAGGTATTGCAGTAACGGATGATATGCAAATTATCGCTTCTGGATTAAAAACTGTAGAAACTAAATTTTTGTTCGATTTTTTAGCAACATATTTTGCTGATGAAGATGTAGAAGCTGTTGTGTTGGGAGAGCCTAAACAAATGAATTTTGAAGCATCAGAAAGCGAAGTTCATATTCAGAAGTTTGTAAAGTTATTTGAAAAGAAGTACCCGAAAATGCCTTTAATAAGGGTAGATGAGCGATTTACTTCAAAAATGGCATTTCAAACGATGATCGATAGTGGTTTAAGTAAAAAGAAACGACAAAATAAAGCACTGGTTGATGAAATTAGCGCAACCATAATTTTACAATCATACTTATATAATAAAAGATAATGATATTACCAGTAATAGCATACGGAGACCCGGTTTTAAGAAAAGTAGCAAAGGAAATTACAAAAGAACACCCTAAATTAGATGACATCATTGCTAATATGTGGGAAACTCAATACAATGCTTCTGGTGTTGGTATTGCAGCTCCACAGGTAGGTTTGTCAATACGTTTGTTTGTTATTGATGCAAGTCCTTTTGCGGATGATGATGACTTAACAGAAGAAGAGCAGGCTGTATTGAGTGATTTTAAACGCGTTTTTATAAACCCGAAAATAGTAGAAGAATCTGGCGAAGAATGGGCTTTTAACGAAGGATGTTTGAGTATTCCTGATGTACGTGAAGATGTTTTTAGAAAAGAAAAGGTTGTTATAGAGTATGTTGACGAAAACTGGAAGAAACAAACGGAAACATTAACCGGTTTGGCTGCAAGAGTAGTACAACATGAATACGATCATATTGAAGGAGTGTTATTTACGGATAAGTTATCAACTTTAAAAAAGAGACTGATAAAAGGAAAGCTTGCAAACATCACCAAAGGGAAAGTAAGTGTTGATTATAGAATGAAGTTTCCTCAAGCAAAAAAGAAAAGATAAATAGCCTATAATTGATTAAAGAAATTATATTTGTTTAATCAATTTAGTTAGAAAAATTAATCCTTTTTAGTAGGATAAAAATATAGATATATGAGTTTAGAAAAAATTTTAGCAATTTCTGGAAAACCAGGATTATACGAATTAAAAGCACAAACAAAGGCTGGTTTTTTAGCTGAGTCATTGGTGGATGGTAAAAAACTTTCAGTAGGAATGCGCCATAATGTTAGTGTACTAAATGAAATTGCAATATATACGTATGCTGAAGAAGTTCCTTTAAAGCAAATTTTTAATAATATAAAGGAAAAAGAAAACGGAGGGGAATCTATAAGTCATAAAGTGCCTAAAGATGAATTAGAAAAATACTTTTCAGAGATATTGCCAGATTATGATGAGGAAAGAGTGTACGCTAGTGATATGAAAAAAGTAATACAGTGGTATAACTTATTGCATAAAAGAGGAATTGTAAATTTTGAGTCAGAAGCTTCTTCTGAGGAAGAATAGTAGTTTTTGAAATTACAAGAATAAAAAAACCTACAATACTCTTGTAGGTTTTTTTGTTTTAAGGGTTTACTTTGATAAAATCAATATCCTCGGTGCAAGCACGCCAGATATGAATTAACAATAACATTTTTCGTTCGAGGCAATCCTCGCGAAATTAAACCCACAGCTGGGGTTAAATTTGATAGTTTTTAATATGAATACAAGAGCTCAACAATTATCGGCATTTGATAGATTACTCAATATAATGGATGAATTGCGTGAGCAATGTCCTTGGGATAAAAAACAAACACTTCAGACCTTACGTCATTTAACTATAGAGGAAACATACGAACTTGGTGATGCAATTTTAGATAACGATTTACAGGAGGTTAAAAAAGAACTGGGTGATTTGTTGCTTCATATTGTGTTCTATGCTAAAATTGGTAGTGAAACAAGTGATTTTGATATTGCAGATGTATTGAATACTGTTTGTGAAAAGTTAATTCATCGTCATCCACATATTTATGGTGATGTTAAAGTTAAAGATGAGGAAGAAGTAAAAAGAAACTGGGAGAAACTCAAGTTAAAAGAGGGGAATAAAAGTGTTCTTGAAGGTGTACCTAAAAGTTTGCCTGCTTTGGTAAAAGCAAGTAGGATTCAAGAAAAAGTTGCAGGAGTAGGTTTTGATTGGGAGGAGTCACAGCAGGTTTGGGAAAAGGTAGAGGAGGAGTTACAGGAGTTTCAGGATGAAGTGAAGTCTGGTAATCAGGATGAAATGGAAGCGGAGTTTGGCGATGTGTTATTTTCGTTAATTAACTATGCAAAACATTTAAATATTAATGCAGAAAATGCTTTAGAACGCACAAATAAAAAATTTATAAAAAGATTTCAGTATTTAGAAGAAAAAGCTAAAGAATTAGGGAAAGAGCTATCAGACATGACTTTGAAAGAAATGGATGTGTATTGGGATGAAGCAAAAGCAAATGATAAATAGTACTCAAGGGGTGTCTTTTTGTAGGTTTTAGTTGCACGTTAAAATATGAATAAATGGAGTTTGATTATATATTACTAATTGGCGTAGGGTTTCTTGCTGGATTTATAAACACCATTGCAGGAGGAGGGACTTTATTGACTATGCCTATGCTTATTTTTATGGGATTACCCCCAAGTGTTGCTAATGGAACAAATAGGGTGGCTATTTTGATACAAACAGCAATTGGTGTAAAAGGATTTCAGAGTAAAGGAGTAACTACTCATCCGTTTAGTTTGTATTTGGGTGCGTCTGCATTATTAGGTTCCTTAATTGGTGCACAAATAGCGGTAGATATAAAAGGAGATACTTTTAATAAAATTTTAGCCATTGTAATGGTGTTGGTGGTTTTGATGATTTTATTTAAGCCAAAAGTGTCTATTTCAGAAATGGTGGAACGTACCGCCGGAAAGCACTTATACATTTCAATAGTAATATTTTTCTTTTTAGGTATATATGGTGGGTTTATAAATGCGGGTATAGGCTTTATGATGCTTATAATACTACCTTATGTAAATAGATTATCTTTAGTAAAATCTAACGCTACAAAGGTTATAGTATCAAATGTGGTACTAAATATTAAAGCTAATTATTAGTTAAACTCTAAAAGAACCAAAGTTTAACAGAGAGAATACTAATCATAATTGCAACAAATATTTTCACCATTTTATCACCTTTATCGACTGACCAACGGCTTGATATCCATGCACCAGAGGCATTACCAATAGCTAGTATTAGTCCGTATTTCCAGTTGATTTTATCGTTTAAAGCAAACATAAATACTGCTCCAATTGTGTAAATACATACAGTAAAAACTTTTGTAGCGTTAGATTTTACTAAAGATAATCTATTTACATAAGGTAGTATTATAAGCATCATAAAGCCTATACCCGCATTTATAAACCCACCATATATACCTAAAAAGAAAAATACTACTATAGAAATCCAAAGGTGTTTCCCTGTGGTACGTTCTACCATTTCTGAAATAGAAACTTTGGGTTTAAATAAAATCATTAAAACCACCAACACCATTATAATAGCTAGAATCTTATTAAAAGTATCTCCTTTTATATCTACTGCAATTTGAGCACCTATTAATGATCCAAATAGTGCAGAAATACCCAAATAAAGACTAAAAGGATAAGTACTTACTCCTTTGCTCTTAAACCCTCTAACTCCAATTGCCGTTTGTATCAAAATAGCCACCCTATTTGTTCCATTAGCAACGCTTGGAGGTAATCCCATAAAAATAAGCATAGGCATGGTTAACAAAGTACCTCCACCTGCAATGGTATTAATAAATCCTGCTATAAACCCAACAATTATTAAGAGGATATATTCAAATTCCATTTCTTATTTTTTTATTGCAAATATAAGACAATGAATTTTTTTGAAAGAAATGTATGTTAAAAGTAATTTCAAAAATCAAATAAATCTTTAACAGGAACATTTAAGCTGTCAGCCAATAATTTTGCAGTACTAATAGAAGTATTAATCTGTCCTTTTTCAATCCTACTAATTTGAGAATATTCCATTTCAGATTCATGAGCAAGCTTCTCCATACTCATTTTTTGAGCTTTTCTGATTCCCCTTAAGTTTTCACCAAACAAAATTACGAACTCTGTATTTACTTTTTTCCTCACAGAGGGCAATTTCGGAGTATAAAAGGACTTAAATTATAGCATATAATGCCATATTTGTGTAATTTTATTTATATTTGAAATTCAATAATTCAATAATTAAATTCTTAAAAATGAAAAATATAAAATCAATTTTAGTAGTAACAGTTTTATCAATTCTATTTTATGCTTGTAACTCGGATGATTCAGAAAATATTGTGCAGGTATCTGATGATCCTATCGAAGAAATAACAGTAGACAATGCTACTCATTACAAAATTACATGGGACACATTAAATGACAAAATCAGAATTAACGAACTAAATGACATTCCTGTTGAAACTCCAGTTTGGATTGTAAATGAATGTATGGAGACATTAGGCGGTAATGGTTTTGTGAATTTTAGATTTTTTGATGACATCAACGATTATTTTGAAGTATCAGTATGCGATCATGGTAGTTTCGGAAGGACTATTAATTCCGTTGAATATATTGGATACCCTGGGACTGATGCTACTGAATGGGCATATTATGGCATGGCGACGTATTCAAATACTTATCTTGATTTATATAATTCAGGGGTACTTATAGAAATAGAGTTAATACTTGAACCTCTAGAATAATATTCAACGTTATTGTTAAAGAACGTTATTTAAAAGCGGAGCATAATTGCTTCGCTTTTTTATTTGCTCATATTCCACCAGAACTAATTTAAGGCATCATGCTAAACTATATCATTTTTAATATAAAACTATATAAATATGTTTTTGAAGTTTAACTGAAGGCTCCTTATGATTTTTGTGTTAATACCTTGTATCAATAAAATAATATATTCAAATATAAATCCTATTGAATGTACATTTTAAGTTAAATAAGTCAGCAATAAATTCCACGGCTAAACACTTTGTTTTATATTTATAAAACTATAAATCAGATGATTAACTCATGTAAAAAGCACTTCATTATAGGGAGTGATATACTAGAAAATTACATTGGAGATAAGATTTTCCAATACTCCAAACACTTTGAATTACTTAACTCTTTCGAATCTATAAAAAATGTTTCAAAGGAAATTCTAATTACTACTGATTTACCTAATAAATACATTCCTACTATTATCGATAAGCCTTTAACTGAGATTCATAAAATGGTTGAATCAAGCTGTAATAATGGACAAGAATTATCTTTAGGTTGTTACTGGACTAAATTAGATATTGAGGAGTTTTACAACATATATTCTGCATTCATAATCGGAACAGAAAATACTAGTAAATTTGTAATTCGAGAAACTGAAACTTTGTATACGAAGCTAAGAGATAGTATTTTAAATGAGTTTCCACAACATGGAAAGCTATTACATAAATCAATCTTCGATGCATTTCATACCGAAAATCTTGTTAAAAGAAAATACAAGAAGTTTTTTACGGGTTTTGTCTTTGAACTCAAAATCTCAAACAAAAAAGGAATTACCGAACATTTTAGCGAAACTGTAAGAGCAATTATGTATGCTGATATTCGCTACCATTTTGTAAATGAATTCATAGAAATTGGTTTGATGGATTTTAAATCTATTAACTATACAGAATCAAACTTACATTCTATTTATAACGATAACGATATGACTAATTATGAAGACATAGAAAATGTTTGGCATTTGGAGAATCGGTTAATCAAGGAAGAAGAATAAAAACAATTTTTGAAAAAATAAACAAAAGGAGTTTACTTGTCTAAATACACACATTTCACTTTTTATGAAAAAAACTATATCAGAGATACAATTAAAATATACCCCTATAAATAAACAAGATAGAATTAAAATTAAAGATAGTCAAAGCGTATTTAATGTATTGCTTGATAATTGGAACATGGACACTATTGATTTATTAGAAGAGTTTAAAATACTATTACTAAACAGGGCTAATGAAGTTCTAGGTATACATACTGTTTCTAAAGGAGGTATTAATGCCACAGTTGTAGACATACGATTACTATTAGTAGTAGCTCTAAAATCAGCATCAAGCTCAATAATCCTTGTACATAATCATCCAAGTGGAAATTTAAAGCCAAGTGAGTCAGACAAAAAGCTTTTTAATAAAATTAAAAAAGCTACTACATATTTAGATATTCAAATTTTAGATAACTTAATTATTACTAGAGATGATTACTACAGCTTTGCTGATAGTGGTTCAATTTAAATAGCTATCAAATTTATGTGTAAAAAAACAAGCAATATAATCTATTAATTTTTCAACTCATTAATCATTTTGCTTACTATTTTCAATAGAAACCCTTACTTGTCTCCTAGTAAATTTTTATAGTTTTGATAGCACAGGTGACATTATTCAGTAGTCAAATTACTGAGTGTTTTTGTTTAGTGAGATGTTGTTTTATATCTAAAAATACCTATTCAAATAAATGATCACTTATATCTGAAAAATAAAAAATAATCAATAAAAAAATTATGGCAGAAACAGACCCATCTACTGAAAATCCAAAACCTGAGTATGTACCATTAGATAAGGACCCAAGAAGAAAATCTTCTTTGTTTAGATTTGTATCCTTAAGATCCCCAAATTTAATTTCTGATGAAGAGGCAAACAAGGGGTTCATTTACCACCCAATTCCAGAGAAAAGTTATTTTCTATCTGCTGCTAAAGAAGATAGAAAATTAACTCAAGATGAATTAAATGCATTGACTGCAAAATTTAGCGAAATAATTGAGGTTGAGGGTATTAAAAAAATAAATCCTGAATTATATGATTTTTCAGATTGGTTAATTAGAAATAGAGTTTTGCTCACAGGTGACCAAGTTAAAAATCAAGTAGTTAATTTAGCTAAGTTAACCGTAGAAGAAGAGCTATCTCTTTGGGATAATCTATTTTATTTTGTAATTACCGATAAGTCTCCAAGAACAAGAGAAACAATAATTACAGTTTTAATAGCCAATAATTTTTTGGCTAAATTTAAAGATTTATTAGAGAGTGATGATGACTTAAAACGTTTAGCTGATGCTAAAACAATTATTCCTAAAAATATATTGCCTCAAATAAAAAAACGTTTGGCGCAAAGTGAGAAGTTCCCAAATTTTGATAAACCGGTTAAAAGTAAAGAGGAAATACTTAGCACATTAGAGGCTTACGAGAAGGCTTTAGGTGAATTAGAGTATGTAGATGAAGTTTTTACTAAAGAATTGTCTGAATTATTTACAGAGAAGGAGTCTAAAAGGATAGAGGAGGAGTTTTCTAGGAAAATAGAAGTAACGAGTTTAGAATCAGAAGAGATTCAAGATAGCGTTATGTCTGAATCTACAGATTTGGATGATGTTATCAAATTGATGGATAACCCTTTAGATACAGAAATCTTGAAAGGTAAAGTTTCCGACGATACTATTGAAGTTGTAAAATTATTAGAATTAAATAAAAAATATAGGCTACCACAAGAGGCTATTAAAGCAGTAGAGGGAGAGTTGTTAAAGCTAAATAAGGAGTCCTTTAAAAGTGTAAATTCAAGCAAAGTAGTTGTAGCAACAGGAGGTTCGGTTATTAAATTAGATTTAAATTCTAAGGATATAACTGCTTCAGAGGATGGGTCAGCTTGTCAAAGGCCAACAATTACCGGAGAGAACATTGCAGTTTATTCTGGAGTAAACATGGTTCAGTGTACGAGTATTCTAGGTTGGAATAGTTCAGGTGGGCGTTCTTCTGAGAGTATTAGTGGTAATGGACATTTTTCATGGCAGTACTATGGAAAGATAATTTATTTAATAGGAGAAACTGCCATAGGATTATCTTATGCTGATACAGATAATAATTATGCAACATTGAACTATGGGTTTAGAACAAAAACTATAGGTACGGGGCTTTTAGCTAAAACAATTGCTGATGTTTTCGAAAATGGTAACGCGGCAGGTTCACAATCACATATTATTAGTTTTAGTGATGTGTTAAAAGTCGAAAGACTTGGTACGGCTATGAAGTATTATATAAATGACATAATTGTTCATGAGTCAGTAGCAGCAAATCCAGAAAGTCCATTAATTGTTGATTTGGCCTTTGCAACAAAAAAGTCAGCTATCAATAATCTTTGCTTGAAAAATTCAGAAGAAACGGAAGTTACTAGTTGCTCTGGATTAACTAATTTAGGAGTTGCAGATTATTTAAGGTTAGAGCAAGAGATATGTTGCTATGTGTCGGGAGAAGTATCTCATATTGAGAATGTATTACAGGGTGAATATAAAGAAAGAAGTACTAGGAAATTAAGACGATCAGAAACTACCACTACTTTTGAAACAGAGGAAACTTCAGAAAAATTAACGGATACATCTACTACAGATAGGTATGAAATGGAGAGTGAAACATCTCAAGTAGTGCAAGAAGATTCTGCGTTTGATATTGGAGTGAATGTCACTGCTAAATATGGAACTGTAAAAATGTCCTTAGATACAGGATTTGCTACAGCAACATCATCAACTAGTGCTAGTACACAAGCTGTAAGCTACGGTAAAGAGGTTACAACTAGAGCTTTAGAAAGAGTTGTTACTAGAGTTAGAGAGGAACGTGTTAATAAAATTATTGATGAGTTTGAAGAAAATAATGTTCATGGTTTAGATAATAGTAACAACGCTACTGGTCATGTTGTTGGATTGTATCGTTGGGTAGACAAAATTTATAAGAATCAGATTGTAAATTATGGTAAGCGATTGATGGTAGAATTTATGATTCCTGAACCTGCTAAGTTCCACTTATGGGCTATGGCTAAAGGAGACTTAGGGGTGTCAATAGAAGAGCCTGTGGATCCTAGAATTGAAGAGGTTAAGGATTATTTAAATATTGATTATGTTTTAGATAATCATACTAAAATAACAAGTAGTAATTATGCTTTTTGGGCTGCAGCTTATGGTGTTAAAGTTGATGCGCCACCTGCTTATTATAAAGAGGTGTCAAAGGGTTTTACCTTTGCTCCTAATGGAATAGTAACTTTTGACGGAAAAGATAATACATTTAATTTACCAGAAGATTATATTTTATATTCTATAGAGTTGGATGGTACTTATTCTTATCCAACTAATCGTCCTGAAAGATGGTTGCGACTTTTTGTAGCTGATCAATCATTTACAACACCTTCAGGGTATAGATATATCTCTGGGTTTCAAGAAGGGATTCTTCCTATTTCAATGACTGGTTCACGTATTAATGTAGTTGCTTTTAACCTTACTGCTAAGTTAAAAAGAACTGATGAGTCATATTCGTCTTGGCAAATAGATACATTTAATAAAATATTAACAGCATATAAAGAAAAGAAAGCTGAATATGAAAATGCCTTAGCTGAGGCAAAATCACAAGCTTCTTTAGGAATTCAAATTAATGGTAATAATCCATTATATAATAGAACTATTGAAAGTGGTGAGTTAAAGAAATCATGTTTAGAGTGGTTGAATGCTCAAATGGGAGAAAATCACTATACAACTGAAAATGTATGTGATGATGCTACTGATATGCCTGTAATTAATTTTGAAGACGATTTAGGTTGTTATATGCAACAAGCTAAATTTTTTGAACAAGCATTTGATTGGGAAATTATGTCTTACTTGTTTTACCCATACTTTTGGGGTAAAAAATGTAGTTGGAAAGAGTTATATAGATTAGATGATACTGATCCAATTTTTAGAGGTTTCTTACATGCAGGTATGGCTAGAGTTGTAGTACCAGTTAGTAAAAACTTTGAAGAAGCTGTTCTTTATTATTTAGAAACAGGAAAAGTGTGGAAAGGTGGAGAAGTGCCAACAGTAGATGACGAATTATACGTTTCTATTATAGAAGAACTTCAAGAACAAGAATCTGTTCCAGTTGGAGAGCCTTGGGAAACTCGTTTACCAACGTCTTTAAATGTATTACAAAAAGATGCTGCAGGGATAGAAGGAGATGGCTTGCCTTGTTTTTGTGATGAAGGCAGTTCTGAAGGAACTGGAGGGAGTACTATGGAAGGAGGAAGTTCTTCTTCAACTAATAAAGAAACCACTGTTGAAGCAACAAAGACTATTTAATAATTTATAAAGTAAAATAGCTCCAGGTTTTATAAATCTGGGGTTTTTTTTAAACTATATGAGTGAGATAACAGATAAATTAGGTTATGTGAGCCCATTGGGGGAGAAATCCTTATTCAATGCTCAAAATAGTGAGTCTATTTCTAGTGATTCCAATGCAGAAACAAATATTGATGTTATTGAAATTAATTCGAGTTTATACGATGCTATTTTTGAATTTTCACAAGAAGAACTTTTTCCAGCTGGGCGATTAAGGAAATTATACCCAGGAGCTTATGGACATGGCGATATTGAAGATATTGCTTTAGGGGAAACTAAAAGTAAATCAGGAATGGTTCTTTTTGATAAAGAAGAAATTAATAAGATATACTTTGGAAATTGGTTGAGAGATTTTTCTCAAATGATAGTTAAGGCAACTGTAAAAAGTTATTTTAAGGAATATAAAAAAATAAAGAAAATATTGCCTTTAATTCCTAGGTCTATAAAAAAGGATATTGAAGAACGACATGCTAAATTAGATCATGATACTTTAGTAAAGTTGTTAAAAATTATTGCTGTAAAAGAGTTTATTTATAATGTAAAAATTGAAGCTGCTAAAGAGGACAAAAATATTGACAAACCTCACGATGATTATAAGATTTACAAAGAAGAGTTTATTGATAGCTTTATTGATGTTACGAGAGATAGCTTAGGTATTTACAGGCCTGAAGAACATATTGACAACCCTAAAAAATTGGAAGATGAAAGCCAAATAGGCGTTTATTTTATTTATGAATATATGGCTAAAAATGATAAAAAGCCTCGAAAAAAAATCATTCACTTATACAATGGAGAAACATTACCGATACCTCCAGAAATAACTGGAGAGTCATTAAAAATAACAAATAATAGTAACTCTAAATTCCCTCCAGATAATTTTAAAAATTTTATCGTAAATGATATTCCATATACAGAGGAAGAGAAGAATATAGCTTTAAAACTCACTAAATTATCTTTAGCGGAAGAGAAGAAAATAAACCCAAATTATAATGGTGTAGAATTTTTAAAAGGAAACTCTTTAGATTATCAAGATTACAGACCTTCTGCAGTAAGTTATATGTTAGAGCAATTTAGGTTAGCCGCATATTATGGAAAAAACAAAAAAGGGTTTATGCATTTTGGAGCAGGGTTGCATGTGTTAGAAGATTTTTATGCACATACAAACTTTTGCGAACTTTCTTTAATTAAATATGGAAAAGTTAAAACTCATCCATTTGTGGTTATTTTAGATGAAGTTTTATTAAGCGAACTAGAAACAAGAAAGGTTAAAGCTAGTGATTTTCCTTTAGTCTCGGGCTTATTTGCTTTAGATGATACTATAGTTAGTATTGTTCCTAAAATAGTGGATGTGTTGTTTTCTACTCAAAAAGAAGAGTTTGTGAAACGAAAAAAAGGAGAAAGGACATTTTCTGAAGCTTTTATTCAAACTTATTTAGAAGATAGAGAAAAAACTGAGCAAGAAATCTTAGATAACCCTGAGTTAACTCAGCAAGAGAAGGATAAAAAAATAGACGAAATTTCCTTACAAGAACCATTTACTGAAATTAAAGTGAGACCATCTATAGCGTTAGATAATTTTAAAAACATATATTTAAAATTTGTAGATGAATGGGCAGATACTACAACTCTTAAAGAAAAAGATAATCTTGCAAAAATAATAGCTAAAGGGGCATTAATAACAATAGAGAGGAATCTACATAATACTATACAGTTTTTTGCTTATTATCTAAAATTAGTGCTTAATAACTTATTTAACACCATAGATGATGGTATTATAGCTAATCAAGATAAGAATTATGGAGAACAGGGGAATGACCCTACTCATTCTCAGGTATCAAAGGATCATCCTGAGCATCATTTTAATACCTTAGCAGGAGAATTGGCTGTAGCAGCTGTTTATGAAGTTGGAACCATTATGAATGGTATTTGGGATAAAAACCCAAAATATTCTATAGACAATTTAGAGCGAATTGTAACTGAAAAATATTTTCAACACCCAGCTGATACTGATTGGATGAAAAAATTGGTTGAAAAATGGATTGTTAAGCATCCAGAAGAGGTAGAACGAGCGGAATATAAAAACTCATTGGAATATACTATAGCCAAAGGAGAAGATGCTGTAGGGCGTTTCAAACATGAGCATAGTAAATTCAGTGAATTTATACAAGATAAAATTAAAGAAATAGATGAACTTAATTAAAGATAATAAAATTTCACTACGAATGTGTTGGGTAACCTTTTCTTTTATGCTTTTTTCTTTTATGCTATTTTCTCAACGTAGAATAGACACTACAGAAATAGCTAGTATTAGATATGAATATGAAATTAGTACAATAATAAAAGATACTACTCTTTCTTCTAGATTAATAGTCTACAAAAGTGGTTTTTATAAAAAAGTAAGAGATTTTATGAATAATTTTAAAAGCCCAGTTTCTAATAAAACTTTTAAAGGAGAGTTTGGTTTTTTTGAAATCTATACAGAAAAGAGTGAAATGCCTTATTCTGATTTAAGTACAAAAAAGACCTATATTATGGGGGTGGGTGATAACCTAACTAAAGTATATTATGACCAAAAAGAAAATGTAGATAGCATTGTAACAATTTCAAATATTCCAGAAAGTAAGAAAAACAAAATAACTTTTAGAAATAAATATAATAAGAAGGATAAGCCTAAGTTTATTGTAACCATACCAACAAAAGATTCAATAAACTTTAAATATAATTTTTTTGGAAAATTAAAGACACAAGAGGAGTTTGAAAATGCTAAGCTTAAAAAAATTAGATATTACAAAAAGAATAGACTGGTAGGGCAAAAAAGTTTTGGAAAGTATAACTACAAGAATAAAGTAAACTACATATATAATGATAGAGGTCTATTAATAAAAGAAGATGTAGATGATATTTTTTTTTATAAATATTATTATGAAAATGACTTGTTATTTAGAAAGGAAAAATTGTACAAACGCTCTAATGAAGTTATAAATTATACTTTATTTACTTATCACACGAATGGTATTCTAAAAACTAAAAAAAAATTCGTAATACCTGATGACCTTGGGTTTGGGAAAAAACCTGATAAATTAGATAGGAATTTCTTTTATGTATATAAGTTCTATTAAATACATGAAAAGGAATAAATGAAGACTCTAAAACAGAATTGGCTTTATTTAACTACTATAATTATACAACTATGTTTGGACAGTTGTACTAATACTAATAATTGCTCATTAGTAAATGAAAAAACATTTATAAGTGTAGGAAATAGCACTATAACCATAAAGGACAAGGAAATTATGTTGAATGATTCTGTAAGTCGTTGGGAGCATGTTTTAGGGAAATATGATAGAGTAGTAAAGTACCCGATAGGTAATCATTATATATGGGATAATTTGGGGATATCAGTAAGTACTAGGAAAGATGGACACAAAGAAGGGGATTCAGAAGTAGTTGTACGTCAGCTATATATTCATTATTTGGGGCTAGATTCAGATGAGGCAAAACAAGGAATATTTGAAAATGCTAGAGAATATAACTTTAAAGGATTTAAGGATAGTTTAGAGGTGTTAAAGAATAGTTATGATATATATAAAAATAAGAAATCAGAAAAAGAGATAATTGAAAATGCTAATAAATTCTGGTTTAGAATAAAAGAAAAAAGGAATCCTGAGAAATACCCATACCCTATAAAATCATTTAAAAAATCATTTTTTTTAAATAAAATGAATATAGACCCAAATATACATTTAAGAGAATTTAATAATAATCGCTTTAAAAAAGGAAACGGGAAATTTAGATATGTTGATAATACTAGTTTTTATCATGGTAGTAACAAATCTGGAGACAATGAAAATATACATAATACATATTATTATATAGCATATCCCAAAAAAGTTTCAAGAGCTATGCCTTTACGTTATAATCTTAAGTATGTAAATCAAAAGATGAGTTATATAAAAATAGAACTTCTTTCAGAAAGAGATTATAAAAGGTTTGTAGAGTAAGATGAGTAACATTAGTATAATGTTATGTGAATCCGTAATAGTATTTAAAGGGGAATAATAATCCATTGTAAAATATGGTTTTTTAAAAAAAGAAGAAGTATAATTTTTCATCAAAATAACCAATATGATTGTATTACTAGATAATGGCCACGGAGCTTTAATTAACGGCACCTACCAAACACCGGGAAAACGAAAAGACTGGGGAGACCAAGGAGTGATTTATGAAGGTGAATTTAACAGAGCTATAGTAAATGGTATTATTCAAGAGTTAACCTTTTTAGGAATCTCTTATGTAAATATAGCTCCTGAATACTGGGATGTACGTTTGGAAACACGTGTTAACAGAGCTAATAAATATCCAACAAGCAAGTGTTTTTATTTAAGTGTGCATAGTAATGCTGGTGGAGGGAAAGGATCTGAGTTTTTTACATCCCCAGGTGATACAAAAAGTGACAAAATAGCGACTATTTTTGGTAAGGAATTTCAAAATGAATTTCCAGACAGGACATTACGCACCGATTTTACAGACGGTGATTTAGATAAGGAACGTAGGTTTTATGTTTTAACCAAAACAAAAATGCCAGCGGTATTAACCGAAAATTTCTTCATGGATAACTTTGAAGAATACAAAAATATTTTAATGACTTCTGAAGGACGTCAGAAAATTATAAACTTTCATGTAAGAGCGACTGTTAAAACAATGATTCAAGTTTTTAATGAATCAGCTCCATTAAACTTTCAATTATAAAATATTAACCAATCAATTATATAAATTATGGCAACATTAAACTGGTATCCTATTAATCCTTTATTAAAAGAGGACGGATCATTTTATTCTCTATCATTTAGCGAAAATGCAAATGAATTAAAACCAATAGATTTATCGGAAGATGAGAACCCTTTTGCTCAATTCAAAGTAATGCAAAGTTCGTTAAATCTTCAAACTGCTTCAGAATTAGGAGTTGCAATTGGTTCTGCTAATGGAAGCTTTAAATCCTTTTGTCTGAGTTATGAGGCAATGATGTTTACCGAAAAAATTACTACAACACCAATTGGAGGAAAAATATATGGTACAAGATGGGGAGCAGGATTAAGGGTTGTTTTAAAAGTAACTGATATACAATCAAAAGCAGATTTTAACTTTGGAGCAATTGCTGCTGCAGCTGAATTAGGTTTGGCGAAGGTTGAATATGAAATTAATGGTATAGGAATATCAAAGCCTTCAATTTTAAAAGTACTACCAGGACCTGGTGAATTTAATTTTGAGAATTATAACAAGATACTTGAAGCTGCAGATAAAGTAAAAAAATATATGGCAGATTATTCAGATGAATTAAAGCCAGAGCCTTTTCAAGTATTTATGTCTGATGAAGTTAACAAAGATATATTTAAGGATTCACAATCGGTTATTTATGCTGCTAGAAATGTAATGAGTAGGAATACTATGTCTGAAGCTCTTTCTAATTCTAGAGGAATGTTTAGTCCAGAAATCATAACCGGGTTCTATTCTAAAATAGGAATTTTTCATGATGATGCTAAGCCATCAAGGGAAGATAAAAGGGAAGCTCAGAGTTTTTTAGATGTGTGATAAGTAAAGAAGATAAATTAAAAAAATAAACATTAACAACATATGAACATAAGAATTTTATTAGACAGACTCAGTTCAAATTTAGCTATACTAAGTAATAAGTTAGTTATTGAAAATTCAAATAATGATTTTAGTTTAAATATTCAGTTGGAGACTACATTTTTTAAAATTCTTAATGTTGTTTATGGGTATAATTTAGAAAATGCAAATCTATTAAAAGCAAATTCTCCAGGTGTAGATGGAATTGATGAAGATAATAAATTACTGGTTCAAGTTACTTCAACATTTTCTAATCAAAAAATTGAACATACCATAGATCAGGTGCTTAAAGAAGGGTTGCATAAGAAGTATGATAAATTATTAATTGTTTTTTTAAAAAATAACAAAAGACCCTTAAGTGCCTCTTTTTTAAAAAAAATAAAGACAAAAATAAAAGGAAAATTAGAGATTGATTTTAATGATTTTATAATTGATTCAAATGATATTTTTAAAAGGTTATCTGGCGAACAAGATTTTCAGAAAATCGAATCATGCGTTAATATTTTAAATGGTGTATTAGACTTAGTTCCCGCTCAAAAATTAGCTGGATATCAATTGGTAAGTTTATCTTTTGATGATGAAGAAGTTGAAAATGTATATAAACTTGTACATCAATTACTATTCTTAAGAGTAAATGTTTACATAAAGTCCAAAAAACTATATGATAGATTTTTAAAAAGTAAACAAGGGTTAATTGACTATTTAATTTTTGTCAGCCCTCAAACTGATTTAGGGCATATAAATCATACAATAACAATCTTATCTAATAATTATATAAAAAATAACTTATCAGAAGAGAAGCAATCAGAAAAAAACTGTTGTTTACTTAATAGTGCTTTAATTAATAATAATAGATTTCAGGTGTTATGCTTTGATAATTATATAGACAATAAGTCAATTTCTAATGAGTTGTTTAGAAGCTATATTTCTGTTCAAAAAGAAACATTAAGTTTTAAAGTCAAAGAGATTTTGAATAAATTGTTTTCACAGCCTTTTTCTGTACGTTATAATATTGATGAAATAAAAGAGGAGTTAAAAAATTCTTATTCTGGATTTTTCACTGTTAATAATATAACCGATCATGATGATTATAACCTTTTTCATTTTAAAATGGAAGAACATGATGATATGGTTATGAATTATATTATTTTAAAAAAGGACTATAGACTCACTAGAGCAACAACTAACTTCAATAAAAAATATAAAAAAACATATTCTAAAAATTTAATAATTCTTGTCCCAAAAGATCATAATCACAAAACAAGAAGAAGAATTTTAAATGTTAAATCTAGTTTTAAGACAACAGCTAAAGTTCATTACATAGATGAGCATTTATTTGATAGGAAGTTTAAAAATATTGAACAAGCAAGATTGTTAGAAATAGAGGATAGAGAGTTTGTTAATCCAGTAATTATATGTAGCAAGGAGGAAGAAAAAATCAATGATGTCATCCATTGGATAGTAAATGAACCAGATTCTCCTATTGCAATTATTAAAGCTGCTGGAGGTATAGGTAAAACAACTCTTTGTGAAAAAATTCATGATAATTTAATAAAAGACTATAACAGGTACATTGTCATATTTATTGACGCCAATAAATACATAGAAGAGTTTGGTAAAAATAATTTTAAAGACGATGCGAAGTATGATTTGTATACAATTTTCAATGCATGTCACGAACATTCAAAGATTATTGATAAAAATTCATTTTACTTAAATTATTTTTTAGGAAACATCCTTATAATATTTGATGGTGTAGATGAAATTATATCAACGATTCCTAGCTTTAGTTTAGAAATGTTTTTAGATAATTTAGAGGGTATTAAGGATAAAATAGGAAGAGGTAAAATTATTGTTAATTGCAGAGATACCTATATTGATGGGTTTGAAGATTATTTCAAAAAAGATCAGGAAGATAAAGGTGATTTTATGCTTAATGAAGAAATTAAAATTTATGAATTACTTGCATTTAATGATGATTTGGCAGAGAAATTTTTTAATAAGCACTTTAATGATAGTAAAAAGGTAAATAATTGTCTTAAGTTATTGAAGGATTTTTATTCTAAAGATAATTCTAAAGATAGTGATTTTTGCTATCCACCTTTTGTTCTAGATATAATTACTCGAATAGTTGATAATGAGTTTGAGTACAAGGAAATTGAATATGATCTAGAGGCTTCATTACTTAGTGAAGTTGATAGTTTCGATATGATTATTTATAAAGTTTGTAATAGAGAAATTTCTAAAAAGGAAAATTATGGTTTTTATCTTTCTATAGACGACCAAGTTCGTTTTATGACTCTTTTAGCAATTGAAGAAAAGGGCGATATAAGCTCAATAGGGTTTAATAAAATTCTTGCTAGAATAAATAAAAAAGATAGGCTTTTAGAGGTGAAGAAAGGGCTTATTGACCACCCTTTTTTGAGAAAAAATGAAAATAATTATCGATTTAGATTTGATTTTTTAGCGGTTTATTTTAAATCATTAGGAATATATAATGAATTATGTTCTAAAGAACGATTATTCGTTTCTGAAATGCTTTTAAATACCCTTGCTTATGAAGCTAATTACAATTCAGTTATTGCGAATACTCTAATTACTAAAATTCAAAATGATTCGAACAGGTTTATGACACTTTTTGAGAATTCAAAAAACTTAATAAAAAAAATTAAATCTTTTGGAGATGATTATGATGCTGAAAGACTTTCATTGTCTAAAAGAAAATGTATTAGTAATCTGCTTTTAATTTTATTAAAATGTAGAGATAACGATTCTTTTTCTGCTTCATATATTATAAAGGAAATTTTTTCAGTTAATGATATAATAAATGGGTTTCATCTTATAGATGTGCCAGATAATATGAATTTATCATTCGATTTTAGTGACCTTATTTTTGAAAATAGTTCAATAGATAATTATTCAAATTTTTTCAAATGTACTTTTTCTAATAGCACATTTTTTGATAATAGTTGTTCAATATCAGATGTTTATAATGATAAATTAGAATATGGAAAAATTAGTGCTAAACTTGAAAATTTTGATACAGATATAGAAGGGGACAATTCCGTTCATAAGATTATTAATATTAAAGTTGAAGGTAGAAAACCAATTAAGAAATTGATTAAAAATTACTTTAAGGCATTTTACACAAACAAAAGATTAAATGAGAATATTGCTAAAGAAAAATTATATTCTATAGATAGGAATGAACATTTTATTCAGATAACCTCCATTTTCAAAAAGAATAATATTGTAAAAAGAGAGGATGAAAATTATATTTTTTTGAATAAAGATTTACATTCAAAAATTAATAAGTTTATGAAGCAAGGATTAGCATTTAAAGAGTTAAATAGGTCTTTAAAAGATTATGAAACAGAAATTGTTCGATTAAAATAATAACAGTTTAGAGGAGTCATGAAAAGACAATTTTTTAATTCGCATACACACATTTTTACTATTGGTCACGTGCCTAAATATTTTGGTAAAAAAATGCTGCCATTATCCATGCTAGCCTATATATTTAATATCTCTTTTATTAGTTGGGTATATACTAAACTTAGTATTAGGAAGAATAATAAATTAAGGAAGTTTAAATATCATACATTACCCAATATAGTCGATTTTTTAAAAGCAACTATATTTTTATATTGGTTGGTTTTAATTGTTTTTGGAATTTTAAAAATATTTTTTAGGTTTATAAAATTTATTTTTACACCTTTTTTTGGTAATAGGAGTGCCTCAGGATTTAATAGGTATTTAGGTTTGGCAAGACATGCTACTTATAAAAACCAAGAAGAAATCTTTAAGGTTTTAAAGAAGTCATATCCCGATAATTATTCTTTTGTTGTACTTGCAATGGATATGGAATTTATGAGAGCTGGTAAACCTAAATTAGATTATTACTCACAATTAGATGAATTAGTTAAGATAAAAGAAAGTCAATCAAACAGAGATAAAATATTACCTTTTATTGCTGTTGATCCAAGAAGAATTTCTAACCCTAAAAAAAATAATTTCAGCTTTGAAGGTTTTGCGATCGATAAATTAAAAAATAAAATATTTGACGGAATAAAACTCTATCCAGCATTGGGTTTTTACCCTTTTGATACTCGTTTCAAAAATATGTATCAATTTTGTGTTAATAATGAAATTCCTATTACAACACACTGCATTGAAGGAACAGTTTATTATAGAGGAAAGAAAAAGAAAGAATGGGCCTCTCATCCTATTTATAAGATTAACAAAAATAAAAAAAGGATTTATTTACCATTGCCTGAGAAAGACAATCACGATTTCACAAAAAACTTCACACATCCTTTAAATTATGAGTGTCTTTTAAATCCAGAAATGGCATCTGAATGGTTTGATGACAATATAGATTTTTCAAAACTTAAAATATGTTTAGCCCATTTTGGTGGATCTGAAGAATGGGATAAATATTTTGAAGATATTTATAACTCATACAACAATTCTTTATTTGAAACTGAAGACACCATTAATAGAAAAACTCTAACAGGTACAAATTTAGATAGAGTTTGGAATGATGCAAGTTGGCTCAGTATTATTTATGATTTGATGTGTAAGTATGAAAATGTTTATGCAGATATGAGCTTTATGCTATACAATGAGAAAAATTTCGATTTACTTAAATTGTTAATTGATGATGAGGTAGTTGGTGGTAAAATATTATTTGGAACTGATTTCTATGTTGTGGCTCAAAAAGGAACGGAGAAAAGATTGTATCACACAATTAGAGCAAATCTAGGTGAGAATCGATTCAATAAAGTAGCTGTAAAGAACGCTAGAACTTTCCTTTCTTCTAAATTACATACAGTTTAATCCCTAGTATTAAAATATATGCAACAAATACATTAGCCTACTTATGGGAAAAATAATATTGTCTTGTTATTACACAGCAAGAATCTTCAGCATATGGTTTAGAGCATTAATAGCAGAGTTATTTAATAACCTGATAAGTTTATTTGTTATTGGATTGGTTTATTTGGTCCTATGGTATTTCCCACAGACAGTTGACCTACTATTAGTATTGAATCAATCAGATACTTTTTTTGCAGAAGTACCTTTTTACTTTTCATTACTTACAATTTTAGCCTTATTACTATGGAGTACACCAAAGTATTTTATTAGGTCTAATCATCAAAAGCTAATATTAAAAAAAGGCTTTAGTTTTATACCACACTTTCATTAAAATCACATGGTTATAACTATCGAATTAGAAGACACATGCGTAGTATTGTTCCGAGGTCTTTAGGAACGTTATTATTGGTTATTTCTGCTTTGGCAATATTGAATGCCATAGAGTTGTTTGGTTTAGAAAATTATTATACTGAATGGATTAATCCAAAAGTTACCTTAGGTGGTATTATTCTCTTTTTGTTACTCCTTTCTGAAATTTCTATCTATGAGTTTTTTAAGAAATGGTTCACTAGAATCCCTAAATCAGAGTATTTTATAGCGTTCCTTTTGGTTGTTCTATTTTTAGTGATTATTTCACTTGGGTTTTTAAACAATAGAACTGAATTAGATTTAGTAACCCTTTTTATTTCAAATGGCGTTTTAGCAATTTTATTCTTTGTATATGCTTTTAATAGTAAAAACATGGCATTTAAAATATCTGAATTGTATTATTACAGGGGGTTATTTGTTGTGTCATTTATAGCAGTTGTTATTTTTTGGATATTCAATTTCATACCAAATTCATCAAGACAGATTAACCCTCTTTCTGTAATAATAATAAGTTTCATTCATTTATATATGATTTCATTCTTTTTAGTATTAATAGGAAAGAAAGTAAAAATGCCATTATTCTCATATATGTTATTGTTGGCTTTTATTGGAGGGCAAATAAATGCAACACGAAACAATTTTGAACATTATGAAATTGATTATGTGAAATCAAATAATATTGAAAGAAAACCCGTAGAAGAATACATAGAGTCTTGGCTTGAAAGCAGAAAGGAGTTTATAATGAAAGCTGATCAATTTCCTGTAATACTTGTTTCTTCAGAAGGAGGAGGGTCTAGGGCTGGACTATGGTCGTTTTTGGTACATAGTTATTTATATGAGAACGATAAAAATTATTTTGATAGACATTTATTTTCATTAACAGGTGAATCTAGGGGAGGTGTTGGAAATGCAATGTTCTTTGCTAAAGCACATGAAATATTTAGTACTGGAATTGATTTCTCTTTTAAAACGGATACGTTAACAAAAAGCACATTTAGTTATAAAGCAAGTGAATTATATAAGGAGAATTATTTGTCATCTTCTGTAAGTTCATTATTTGGTAGAGACCTTTTCCAAAATATAACAGGTTTTTTCTCTTTTGATAATAGAGGAGATTTAACTGAAGAGGAATGGGAGGATGCACACCATAAAGTATTAGAAGGGGGAAAAAAGAGTCTACTAAAAAAAAGCATAATGTCGTTTTATAAAGATGATATTACACCTTATGTACCGCCTTTATTAATAATGAATACTACACATGTGCAAACAGGGAAGTATACGCTAATAAGCCCAGTGAAATTTAAAGATCATCAAGATTTTTTTGGATATCAAGATTTAATTGGGGATTTACAGCAAATCAAAAGTAAAGATAGTGTTATTAGTTTGTCATCTGCTATGTTATTAAATGCACGATTTCCATATTTGAGTCCAGTAGGAAGAATAAAGGGATTAGGTCAGTATGCTGATGCAGGTTATTATGATAATATTGGTGGGGTTGTAACCGAAAGTTTATATAAAGCATTTGAATCTGTTTTGAGTAGTGGAAAGTATCCTGAGCTTGCTGAAAGAATTGAACTTATAAAATTAGTTATAAGAAATAAAGATGATATTAAAAGTAGTAGCCAAATGGTTACGCAATTACAAGCTCCATTATCTACATTGTTAAATGTACGATCTGGACATACACAAGAAATGATTGACAAATTAAAAAGTAATTGGCATGTAGTGTTAGAAAGAACACCTATTCTTTCCAAAAAATCTTTGTGGAAAAGTTTTAAATCTGAGTCAAAAGATACTATAATAACTCCAGTATTGCCTTTAGGAAGGTATCTGTCGACAATTGCCATACAATCTATGGAAGCTAGATTAAATAATGAGAAAGTTACTTGTGTATTAGATAAACTTTTAGAATCTAAATAATATAGAAATATTATATTGGATTATAAAGCACTTATAAAAGTATGTTTCAAATTTAACTTATAAGCATGTAGTTTCACACTTAAAGTAAGTAATAGTCATGCATATGACAAAATAAGTGTATCAAATTAAATAACCCTAAATATTTTACATTGTTAGCATTTTTTATTAAATTTATAAAACACTGCATAACACATGAAAGCACGTTACATAAGAGTTTCAACTCCTAATCAAAAACTTGAGCGGCAATTAATCAAACAGCATCCCAATGAAAGATTATTTACCGATATTGTTTCAGGCTCTATTCCATTTACAAAAAGAGAAAAAGGAAAAGAATTAATTTCAGCTGTTCAAAACAATGAGATCAGATACCTAACTGTTCATAGTGTTGATAGACTTGGAAGAAATATCTTAGATATTCTTACAACTCTTGAAATACTTGAAAAAGCACTATGCACAGTTAAAGTTGAAAACTTAGGTATTGAATCACTTATTAATGGTAAGCCAAATTCTGCTTTTAAAATGATTGTTTCTGTGCTAGCTAATGTTTCTGAAATGGAACGTAACAGTTTGTTAGAACGTCAAAGAGAAGGAATTGCAATCGCCAAAGCAAAAGGAGTGTACAAAGGACGTAAAAGGGGAACAGTACTAAGTACCGATGATTTCCTGAATAGATACAAAGCAGTTCAAAAAGATTTAAGGTATGGAATATCAATAAGGAAAACTGCAAAGATTCATAATATATCGGCTGTAACAGTCCAGAAAGTTAAACGATTGATGATTGCATAGGTTTATAATGTATATTAAAATCAAAAAATAAACCCTATAAAATTTCTAAAAATGTACATTAAAACTTAAAAACTAACTATATATATAATTAAATGTACATTAAGCTCTTTTTTTATATACAAAAAAGGAACCGTATTCTTTTTTTACTCTAAAAAAGGAGGTCAAAAAGCCTAAAATCACTAGATTTTAGGCTAAAAAACTAATTAATGTACATTTTTTAAATTTTAAAAAACCATAAATTATTCATTTTTAATAACTTATGGTAATTTTAAATATCATTTCCTTAAAAACAAAATAATATTAAAGGAAAAATAAATGAGTTTTTAGCCATTAATAGGCTTAAATGACCATCTATATCCTTTATGCGATTTTGATAACCCGTTAGCTCGACAGCATCTAGATATAGCTGAAGGATTAAGTTTTAGCTTTGGATTTGATTCTACAGCTTCTTTAGCCGATCTATATACTTTTATTAGATTCGGAACGTATAGATCGTATTGATAAATATTTTTTTCACGTTTATGTTTTTTCTTTTTGGGCTTTGGAATGTATTTTTTTGGTAACGAATAATATAAGTTAGTAGGTGAAACATTCATAGTGTCCTCATCTTTATGTCTTATTACACTATATTCTATTGATGGTCTATGGACAATTTGTGGATAAGTTTCTGCTACTAACTTTGCTACTTTATATTCTTTTCTTGTTCCGTGTCTATTCGTTAGGGAAATGAATAACGTATCGCCTTTTTTGAATTTTTTCATGAATGTTTCTACTCTCATCCCATGGAAATTGAAAAACTCACCGTTTTCTTTATTAATTTTGTATAATCCACCAAACCTAGGAATATTCTTTAAATTTTCTTTGATAAATTTCTTAACCTCAATATTTAGAAGAAAATATTGCTCTACGTCTTCAAATGTTTTAAATTCTTCATTTGGGTATATATATATTAAATTGTCTTCTGTATAGTCATGTAATAAGGATCCATCAATTATCTCTATATCATTTTTAAACCCAAAAGCTTCTATGGTGTGCCTATAAATAATAGACTCTAGTTCTTTTAAATCCTTTTCAAATAACTCCTGATCATTTAAATATTGAGTGAATTTTTCTAATATTGCTTTGGTTATTTCTCTTCCATAATAATTTACTAAACGGTCACTTATATGAAATGATGTGAATATTTTATGATGAATCTTTTTAGCATTTTTCTTGAACTCTTTTAAAAGGTAATTTCTAGCTTTTACATACAAACAGTCATTCTTTATAAAACTGGGTAACCCCATTTCTTTACTGAAAAAGTATTCTTCATCTTCATAATAATGAATTTTAGGCAATATTAACTGATTATTTATGTCATTAATAAGTCTACCAAAATCTATATTGGTCCAATATGCTCCAATAAATATTTCAGATGAATTCTCTTCACATAATTTTTTAATTTCTGATTGAATCCAATCATTTCTTTTACGTTTTAGGGAATTCTCTATTTTTTTAGGGAATTCAAGTTCTTCAAGTAGAGCTTTCTTAGTAACCTTTTTTATTGAGTCAAACGTCATTAGTTTTTATAGGTTTTGTCGTATAAATACACATTGTTGGTGATATAATTATTTAACAAGGATTTTTTGTTTTTAACATCTTTTGATGTTGCATTTTTTGAATTTGTTTTTTGCATATATGTTTGATTTAAATGTCATTATTGAGTATCAATATGAGACTCATAAATTCATTGTACAATCCAACGCATATTCTGTTTAGGATTTACGATATTTTTTTTCTATTTAAGGGACTTAATGGTATAACTAGAATCTATTTCGAGATGTACTAACACAGTAAGGGAGAATATCATAATCAAATTAAGGATTATGCTTACTTATTTCAATATATATCCTTAATAGAGATATTCGGTTTCTTTCTAGATTTACTCTTGATTAAATCTAAATCATATTGAACACCTATTTTGTCATTGGGAGTGATCCTAAATGTATTGAAAAGATTACCCATGTGATGGAAGACTTTCCAATGCAAAAATATATTGGCTCTTCTTCTAATTATGAGGATGTAATGAATGTGGTGTTAAAAGAAAAACCTACTCTGATATTTTTTGATATAGACAATTTTAAAAAAAACTCCTTTGACTTTGTTAATGAGTTGAACCAGTATATAAAAAAGACTCCTCACTTTATTGCTATTTCTGCTACAAAAGATAGGGCTTATGAAGCTATGAAATTAGATTTTATAGATTACTTATTAAGTCCCTTATCAGAATTAGATATTAGAAAAGCAATTCTAAAATTTCAAAATAAATACGTTACAAAAAAAAAAAGGACACTTTGTTTAAAATCCTATAAAGACTACCAGTATATTGAGATTAAAGATATTTTATTTTTAAAAGCAGATAATAACACTACAGAATTTCATTTGAATGACGGAAAAGTAATAAACGCTTATAAGACGCTTAAAATTTTTGAATCAAAACTCCCCAATACTTTTCTTCGTGTGCACAAAAGCTATGTTGTAAATACAGATTATGTAACCCGAATTAACTACGGTAAATTAGCTTGTACAATTAAAAGTGACAGTTTAAATATTATCCCTTTTACTAAAACCTATCTCGACAACGTAACTCTAATTAAAAACTCATTGTCAATAACCTTAGTGGCTTAAAATACATTTCCCTCTCAAAAATCATTATTTCACTAACAGAGTATAGGTGTTCACTACTTCTATTTTAAATACTTAGTTCATTATCTATTCCCCCACTATTTTCGCCTCGAAAGAAGCTTCTTCATCCGTGTTAAAGATTCAATATTGATCCCTTGAAATCTTCATCACAGCCTTAAAGCCAAATAGTTGGCTAAGGAATCTATTTATCAATTCTTAAAAAATTAGATTATGAAGAACGTACGAATTTTATTCGCATTACTATTGTGTACCTCATTGTTTTATTCCTGTACTGCAGATGATGTTATGGAAGAAGTTGAAGTAACTTCTGTATTGGAACAAGATATTATTACTGCACGTGATGGTGAATCAACATCAGAAACAGGTGGTGATGAAGATGCTGTAGATGATGATGTAAGGGAAGAAGAAGAAGGGGAATAAATTATAATTAATGTATTTAAATGAGCCTTAAACTGTAGTTTAGGGCTTTTTTTATAGTTTTGTTTTTTAAGCTTTATGATTTGATAGTAAAACCATACGTAAACACCTATATATTTAACTTATCTCTTTTAATACTTGTTGGTATTATTTTGGGGTGTACCACTGAGAATAATTTAAAAAAAAACTCCAATCATAATGATAGTGTAAATGTATGGCTTAAAAATGCAAAAAAGAAAACTCTAAATAATCAAGTTAAGAAATCATATTTAGTTAAGGCATTAGAGTTAAATGAAATTGAAAAAGAGGATTCTGTTAAGAATCATAATTTGCTAAAAATTGCATTACTGGCTAAACGACAAAATCACATCTCTTTTTTTAAGAAAGTAAATAAGCAGGCTTATGAACTATCAATAAAATTAAAAGATACCTCAGCATTAGCTGAAACACATTGGAACTATGGCTCATTTTATTCAGGGCATGAAATTTTAGATTCAGCATATTATCATTACTCCAAATCATTCAAATATTACGAGTTGGTTAACCACGAGTATTATTCCGGGAAAATGCTATATAATATGGCACTTATACAGAGTAGATTAAAAGATTACATTGGGAGTGAGACCAATTTATTTCAAGCTATTTCAAAGTTTAAAAGTAAAAAAAAATACTTATCGCTATATAAATCCTATAATCTATTAGGGAATATATTTAAGGAACTAAAAAATTATAAAAAATCAATTGAATTTCATCAAGAGGCATTGTACAGTTTAAACCATTTAAAAAATATTAAAACCTACAGAGAAGGTGTTTATAATAATATTGCTCTTACTTATCAACAACAAGGTAAATATAAAGTAGCTATAACTTATTTTAGAAAAGCTATAAATGCTTACAGTTTATACTCCAAAAACCCAAAACTATATGCTAGACTTATAGATAATTTTGCTTATACTAGACATTTAAGTAATGATACTTCAAATGTTAAAAAAGATTTATTTACCTCTTTAAAAATTAGAGATAGTCTAAATGATCAAGCAGGTGTAGTTATTAATAAATTACATTTAGCAGAATATTATTTAAGTATAAAGGATACAGTTAAAGCAGTTTCTTATGCTAAAGAAGCAAATACGCTAGCTTTAAATATTACCAATAATAGAGATGTTTTGGCATCATCCTTATTATTATCTAAAATTGATTTGGATAACTCAAGCCAACATTATAGTAGTTATATTACATTAACTGAAGAGTTACAGCAGAAAGAACGAAAGCTTCGAAATAAATTTGCGAGAATACGTTTTGAAACAGATGAACATATTAAAGAGGCAGATAAGCAATCTTCTGAAAAAATAATGGTAGCTGTTATTAGTATTACAGTAATCATCATCCTTTTATTACTGTATTTTGTACGACATCAACGCGCAAAAAACAAAGAACTTATAATGGAGAGTGAGCAACAACGCGCTAATCAAAATATTTATAGTCTGTTATTAAAACAGCATACTAAACTAGAAGAAGGAAGGTTAAATGAACGTCATAGAATAGCACAAGAATTACATGATGGTTTATTAGGAAAAATATTTGCTACAAGAATGCGTTTAGATTTTTTGGATATTGAAGGAGATGATAAAACTCAAGAAAAGTATCAACTTTATCTTGGAGAGCTACAAGAAATAGAGAAAGAGATGAGGGTGATTTCTCATGAACTTAAAAATGAATTATTAAATAGTAAAGTAGATTATGCAGAGCTGATAAGTAATCTTGTAGAAGAACAAAGTGAAATTTCTAATTTTAAGTATGATATAAGGGTAGATGATACAGTTAACTGGAGTTTGATTAGCGATGTGATAAAAATTAATTATTATCGGGTTATTCAAGAAGCCGTTTATAATATATCTAAGTATGCAAAAGCAACTGATGTCTCGATCTGTTTTTCATTTGAGAAAAATATCCTTCAATTAATTATTAAGGATAACGGTGTAGGTTTTGATGTATCAAAAAAACAAAAAGGGATTGGTTTAAAAAATATTGCTACAAGAATTAAAAAATTAAAGGGTATTTTTGTATTATCATCTATCTTGGATGAAGGTACATTACTAACTTTAAGTGTCCCAGTAGATGATTTAACTACAGGTAAGGGAATTAACAATTAAAAAAATAAAAATGCATAGATATACTGTTTTAATTATTGATGATCATCCATTAATAGCAGAAGTATATGAGAACGCATTATCAAATATTAGTGAAAAGGGTACTCAAAATTTTGACATAACAATAGTTAATTCTTGTGACACAGCACTTAATAAAATTAAGGAAGCAATCACAATTGATTTAGTTTTCTTGGACATAAATCTGCCAAAATCAAATGATAATCAATTTCTTTCAGGTGAGGATTTGGGGCTAGAAATAAGAAAGTTATTACCAAACGCAAAAATTATTGTTTCTACTACTTACAACGATAATTATAGGGTTCATAATATCTTAAAGAGTATTAAGCCAGAAGGATTTTTGATTAAGAATGACATTAATCGAAAAGACTTAGTAGCAGCGGTTGAGTCAATACTAGAAGGTTCCCCTCATTACAGTAAAACAGTTTTAAAATTACTTAGAACTCATATGGGGCATGATTTTTTTGTAGACAATATAGACAGACAAATACTTTATGAGTTATCTATAGGAACAAAAATGATAGACCTTCCTGCAATTGTTCCATTATCAAAAGGGGGAATAGAAAGTAGAAAAAGAAAATTGAAAGAAATCTTTAGCATTGAAAATGAAAATGATAGAGTGTTAGTACAGTTAGCAAAACAAAAAGGGTTTATTTAATAGTAATTTTTTCTAATTCTTCATTTTTTTTTAAATAGGCTAGCCTAATTTCTGTTTCTTCTGAAATGATTTCTTTTAAACCATTTCGGAAAACATCCAAAAGACCTCTGTTTTAGTAAAGTAAATACTCTCATTTTAAATATATAAACTCAATAGAATATCATTTGGTGTTTTATAGAATGACAGTTGATTATCCTTAACATCCTTACTGTTAAGTAAGTTATTTAAAAAAGAAGAGTAAGGATTATGCTTACTTATTTCAATACTTATCCTTAGTTTTTATTTTTTAAGTTGTATTATTTTAGAGCGTACATTAGGAAATGTATAATATCATGCTTAGAGGTAAATAAAAGTATAAATATCAATTGTAATATACACTGAGGTTTCTTAAAAGCTAGATTAATGAATTGTAATTAAATATTAAAAAAATAAAACCAACTGATATGATGACAATTGAAGCTGTTAAGCCAGGTCCAAAACCGAAAAAAGATGATGGGACATTAGATAAAAGAAGAAGGGTTAGTTAGGCCTGAAAAGAAAAAAGAATAGCCTTCACTAAAACCGCATGAACACAAACCTAACGATTAATCATTAACTAAATATACTTTCCTATGGATGTATGGACTATAATTGGAGCTGTTGGGGCTGGCCTTTTCCCTTGGGTTTCTCAATTTAAAAAATTAGATATTCATTTTAAAATACAAAGTTTTAATCTTAAATCTATTTTTAATTTTTTCGCTAGTCTTTTTGGTGCATCAGTTTTTCTATACTTAGATAGGTTAGGAGAATATGATTTAATTTACTGGCCGAATTGGAGCTATTTCATTATTACTGCCTTTATACTCACGATGATTTATTTTGTCATTCTGATATATAAAAGTACTGATGTCAATTCTAATAATAGCAAATGGCCTATTTGCGTAAATTTTTTGACTTACATTTCAATATTCGTTTCTTTAACCATTGGATTCGGACTGTTAAATACCTATTCAGATTATTTTGTTATTAAAGGGGTTGTTGTCTCTAATAATGGTGATGTAGTAGAGAATGCTTCTATAACTGTTATGTATAAAGATAATACAGGTTCTCCATTAAGACTTACTACACAAAGAGATGGAGAGTTTGCATTTCTAATTAAAAAGGAGGACTATAATAATTATAATAACATTTTGGTTCAAAAAGTAGATTTCCAGAATCTTAATCGATCTTTTAGTGATGTTGCTTCTTTAAAAGCTCAGGTAAGAAAAATGGAATTACAAAAACTAAATAATCCCTAAATGAAAAAAAATATTTTTAATTACTTATTTTGTTTAATATGTATTGCTACTCAAGCTCAAACTAACTTGGATATTAATTTGAATTTTCACCCAGGAATTTCGTCACAAGAAGCTAGAGAAATTGATATAGAAATAGAAATTCTTTTAGATGACGAAACAGTATCTACTGTGAATATGAATAGTTTCCCTGCTTCATTTGCAAAAACGTTATCTAATCCTCAAAATAAAAATATTTATTTTAATGTTAATGTGTTGGCGCCTAAAAACTGGGCTGTTAAAAAAAATCCAATTAAATATAGTGGATATAATAATCAAATAACATTACGTAAATTGGATAATATATATATACAATATCGTGATCAAGCTAATAATAGTTTAAACAAATTAAGTCGAATTGCGATTTACGACAAACTAATTAGTGACACTTTATATAGTACGGATAATCAAAAATTGGAAATTTATAGAAATAAAGCCGCTGTATTTGATTCATTGGGTAAAAAAGGAGAATCTCTTGAAACGTATTTGTCTATAGCAAAGCAGGTAGATTCAATGGTAATAAGTGATTCTAAAAAGCGTGTATTGTCAAATGAACTGTTTAATGCTCTATTGAAGGCTGGAAATTATAATAATCTTAAGCAGCCGAAGGTGGATTTTCCTAAAAATTTACTGCTAGATAAAAATGAAGTTGATGTTAGTAATTGGAAGGTTTTCGTTGAACTATACAATGAGTTATACCCAAATCCAATTTTTGAATCAACTTCAGACCAGCTGAAATCTCAACCAGTATTAATTGAAAAACAATTCAGTATAATTGGAAGTAAGTATAATACATTCTAATGAGCTGAAGAAGCAAACCAGTTCAAAGAACAAATGAATGACTTCATTTGATAATGTTACTTTGTTAAAAGGATAATAATTTTAGATATGAAAGTTCTAACTAAATCAAGATTCAAATTAGGATTAGAGTGTCCTAACAAGCTTTATTATACAAGAAAAAAAGAGTATGTAGATACAAAAGTATCAGACCCTTTTTTAGAAGCATTAGCTCAAGGTGGTTTTCAAGTTGAAGAGTTAGCTAGAATGCATTACCCTAATGGAGTTTTAATAGAGGGTAATGATTGGGATTATGAGCTTTTATGGAAACAAACACAAGAACTACTAAAACAAGAAAATGTAATTATATATGAAGCTGCTTTTTTAGTAGAAGGTTTGTTTATCCGAACAGATGTACTGGTTAAACGAGGTAATAAAATTGAGTTAATAGAAGTAAAAGCAAAATCATTTAAACCGGGAGATGACTATCTTTTTATTGGTAAAAGAGGAGGGATGGTTAGCAGCTGGAAACCCTATTTGTTTGATGTTGCTTTTCAAAAACATGTAATGCAGCTTTGCTTTTCTCAATGGGAAATTCAATCCTTTATAATGATGGCTGATAAGTCTAAAAAAGCGAGTATTAATGGTTTAAATCAACTTTTTAGAATTAGTAAGAAAGGAAACGACAGAACAGGTGTTTCTAAAAAAGTTAACTCACTTGAAGAAACTGGAAATCCAATTTTAGGAAGAAAAAACATTACTGAAATTATTACTAATATTGAAGTAGATAAATCTAAATACCATGAAAACCTAACTTTTACAGAATCAATTCAGTTTTTCAGAAAATTGTATCAAAATGACACCTATGCAAATTGGCCAACATCATTTGGTTCATGTAAAAACTGTGAATTTAAAAGTACCGATGAAGAACAGAGGCAAGGTCTTAAATCTGGTTTTAAGGAATGTTTTAGTAAACAGCATAAATGGAGTGAAAATGATTTTAGAACACCTAATATTTTTGATATATATGGTTTTAGGAGGGGTGAAAAAATATTCAAAGAAGGTATATTCTTTAAATCTGAACTGACAGAAGAAAGTATTGGCCTTAAAGAAGATCCTGAAAAATTAACAACATCTCATCGACAGTGGTTACAAATAGAAAAAGAAGTAAATAATGACAATTCTATTTATGTAGATAAAGATGGTTTAAAGGAAGAAATGGCTAAATGGAATTTTCCACTTCATTTTATAGATTTTGAAACGAGTACGGTAGCATTACCATTTAATAAAGGAATAAAGCCATATGAACAAATAGCGTTTCAGTTTTCGCATCATGTTTATCATAAAGACGGTAGTATAGAACACGCAAATGAATACATTAATAACAAAGCAGGAGCATTCCCTAATTTTGAATTTTTAAGAGCTTTAAAAAAGGCTTTAGAAAATGATAATGGAACAATATTTAGGTATTCTAACCATGAGAACACAATCCTGAATGCCGTCTATATTCAATTACTATATTCAAATGAGGAAGATAAAGAAGAGTTAATAAATTTCATACATAGTATATCGCATTCTAAAAGGGATAGTGCTATAAAATGGAAAGGAGAACGTGATATGGTTGATTTATGGGATGTTGAAAAACGTTTCTATTACAATCCTATAACTAAAGGTTCTAATTCTATCAAAGCGGTTTTACCTGCGTCATTAGGTTCAAGTAGATATTTACAGGAAAAGTTTTCTAAGCCAATTAGTCAAATTAATGTTACAAGCAAGAATTTTTCTGATAACCATATTTGGTTAGAAATAGAAAACGAGTGCATAAAAAATCCTTACAAAATGTTACCTCCTGTTTTTAAAGATTGGAGCGAAGATCAAATAGAAAATACGCTATCTGAAATAGAAGATATTGCAAATGGAGGGGCAGCCTTAACTGCCTACGGAAAATTACAATATACCGATATGGAACAATCTGAAATTGATGAACTAACATCAGCATTGCTTAAATACTGTGAATTAGACACGTTAGCAATGGTAATGATTTATGAGCACTTTAAAGAAGTAATAAATTAAGAATGGGAATATTGCCAAAAAATATACAATTACGATATCGTGTTATTGACAGATTATTAAGAGATTATGAAACAGTTAAGACAAATATGATAATTGATAAAATATTTGAACGACATGATATTTCTGTTGGTAAAACTACAATTCAAAAGGATATAAGAAATATGATTATGGATTATCATGCTCCTATTGAATATGATAACGCGAAAAAAGCATTTTATTACCCAGGAAATGTAGATGAAATATTTCCAATTATTGAATTAATTGATGAAGAAATTAATGCTTTACTATTTTATTTTAAGACGATAACTCAATACAGAGACTATCCTATATTTAAGGAAATATCAAAGACTACAAAAAAAGTAATTGACTCAACCAATATTCCTTTGGAAATGAAAGAACTCTTTGAGCGGGATACTTTAATAGAAACCGAAAAGCACCCATTAATACCTGGTTTGGGGTTAATAACTGAATTATTAGAAAGTATTGCAAATCAAAAAGTAATAGAAATACAATATAAACGCCATAATAAAGAAACAAAAAAACACTTGATAAAACCCTTATTACTAAAAGAGGATAAATTGTTATGGTATTTAATTGGAATAAATATAAAGTATGACAGTTTTATAACTTTTGGATTAGACCGTATAATTAGTTTTAATTGCACAGATGAAGTTTTTGGAAAAATAGATTTTAAAAGTGAAGAATATTTTAAATATTCATTTGGAGTAACAGTAACTGATGAAGAGCCAGTTGAAGTCGTTATTTCTTTTAATCCAACTCAAGGACATTATCTCAAAACACTTCCAATACATAATACACAAGAAATAGTTGATGACTGCGAAAATAATTTCATTATTAAAGTTATGGTAAAACCATCTTACGAATTTTATTCAAAAATTCTTAGTTATGGTGCTGATGCCACAATAATATCTCCAAAGTCAGTAATAGATAAGGTTATTGATACTTTAAAAAATGTAAAAAATCAATATAATATCACATAATTCCAGAATAAAATAAATTGTTTTTTGATGGCGCACTTAGATTGCGCCATGTTTTTTTTTATTTGTAGAGTTAAATTATTGTTTAATTCCAAAAAAATAAAAAATGGATACAAAAATGAAAAAAGAAAACAAAAAAAAAGCAGGTAACTATTATAGTTAATGGTACACCTCATGAAGAAGAAAAAAATGAGATAACTTATGATGAAGTGGTTACACTAGCATTTCAAGATTTTCCTCAACATCCTGAAAGAACTTATTCTGTAACTTATGAAAGAGGACAAGGTAATAAGCCTACAGGGATTCTATCTCCTGGTGGAAAAGTTAGAGTTAAAGAAGGAATGATTTTTAAAGTTAAACATACAGGACAATCATAAAATGATAGAAAAACTAGCAGAACATAATGAGGATATTGATAGGCTATTAAAAAAAGGTTATGCATTATCTATAGATAATAATTATCTAGTAGTTAGAGATATTCCTTATATAAACAATAATGGAGACCTACAAGTTGGAGCGATTGTTTCAACAATGGTCTTTGTTAATCAACATAAAGTTACAACACAAGACCATCAAATATTTTTTTGTGGGAGTCATCCTCATGAGCTTGACGGAACAGCTATAAGAAATCTTGGTGGAGGTTCTGTTAGTTTGCAACTAACTTCAGATGATTTAACTGTTCAAAGGTCGTTTTCAAATAAACCTCCTAGTGGTAAATTTAATGATTGGTTTGATAAAATTGAAAATTATGTTACCATTATTTCTGGTCCAGCTATTGATAAATTTGACACAAATCCATATACTTTTAGAATTGTAAAGGAAAACTCTAAATCAGTATTTAAATTTAGAGATACTCTAACCAGTAAAGCAGAAATTGGAGATTTAAGTGCTAATCTTGAAGAAGATACAATTGCTATTATAGGACTTGGTGGAACAGGTTCATATCTTTTAGATTTTCTTGTTAAAACACCAGTCAAAGAAATTAGAGGCTTTGATTTAGATTGGTATCATGTCCATAATGCTTTTCGTTCTCCAGGAAAATTAAGCGAGGATGAACTTGGTAAAAGAAAAGCAGAAGTATATAAACAGAGATACGAAGGATTTCGTAATAATATTAACATATACTCTAATTACATAACTTCTGAATCTGAAAAAGATTTGGCGGGTGTTACATTTGCTTTTGTTTCTGTTGATAGTGGAGCTTCCCGGTCTGAAATTTTTGATTTATTAATAAAATTGAAAATCCCTTTTATAGATGTAGGAATGGGATTAGATAGAGATATGGGTTCAATTAGTGGAACACTTCGTACAACAAGTTTTTCAAAAGAATCTGCTCAAGATATAGTAAATAAAAGATTGTCTCCTTTAAGCGATATTCCAGATGATGTCTATAAAAATAATATTCAAATTTCAGAACTTAACGCATTAAATGCATGTTTAGCTGTAATTAAGTATAAACAATTGAAAGGGTTTTATACTGATGATAATTCTTATTACCATACATTATTTAATATTGATGGACAAAACTGTGTTGGTGAAAATGGAAAAAATTAAGTTATTAAAAGTAGAGTATTTACCGAATGAACTAGAGCATGGAATACTATATGTTTCAGAAGAGTTTGGTATTGCAGGTCATTTATGTCCATGTGGTTGTAAAAACAAAATAATGACACCATTAGATCCGTCAGAATGGTCTTTTAAACAAATAGAGAATAAACCAACTTTATATCCATCAATTGGTAATTGGCAACTGCCATGTAGGTCACATTACTGGATAACTGATGGTAATATTGAATGGTCATATGAATGGAGTGAAGAGGAAGTTATTGCAGGTCGTGAAGCAGAAGCAAGAAAAAGAAAAGCCTATTATAAAGATTTAGAAGATAAACAAACTAAAAAATCAATTTTAAGACGAATTTTAGACTGGTTTTTAAATTTGTTACCATAGATTATATAAAAATAATAAAGTAAAATAGAATATTATGATTACAATTGAAGCAATTAAACCTGGTCCAAAAAGAAAAAATGAAGATGGAAAACCAGACAAGAGGCAAAGAGTTAACCCTGAAAATAAGCCAAAACATAAAAAATTAAAACCTCACAAACACAAACCTGGAGATTAATGATTACAGAAGTTATCGTTGAATCAATAGAACAAGCAAGTGAGCTACCTGCTGTTAAAAAAGTTTATAATAGTCCTTTTGTTAAGTCTAAAACCGAACAGTTTGAAAACTTTCTAGGAAAAATTATAAGAAAAATGTTGAAAAAGCTGCCGAATCTAATAGGAGGAAACTAACAATACTTAACTGGATTTTAATAAATCTTGTTATACTAGCTTATTTTTCGGGATTAGCAGAAGCGAAAAACATTTCGGAACTTAAAATTGTTTTCGATAATTATAACGTAATGGGATTGTCTTTTCTGATTATAAATACAATTACTTTTATTTTCATGAAAATGGGTGTTGTAATAGGAAAAGTAATTGGATTCATCCTACAGGTTTTTGTTGTTCTATTTGCCTTGTTTTTTATTTATTGGATTATGTTAAGGGTTATAAATTGGTTTAAAAACCTCAATAAATCATAGTAATTTAAATATATTAAGAGAAAGATATATTACTGATTATTACTCAATAACTTATTTTATATTCATTAAAGTTACTTTTTAATGTAAAGTAGTACTATTTACAGGAGGCAAAGACAGAAGCGAAGTAGTGATGAGTATGGAAAGGGGTTATATCCTATTATTCATCCAAGTTTTTATAAAACCCATCTTCATTCTCTGGATTGATATAGAAATCATCAATTTTATGTGGGTTTTCATTATTGTTATTGATATCTAACACTTTACCATCTTTGTATAAGTTTTCATTAATGATGATATCCATTGGGTTAAAAAATTTAATAAAACGATATTTCCAATCAAGTATATATGTTATAGGTTTTGAATATATTGTAAAAGCAAAAGTAATATGGAAAAATCTGTTTAATTTATTATTTTTCTCAACTTCATAATATTGAACTTTTATATGTTTGATATATTGCCGTAAGAATTCTTGTTTTTTATTAAAACCAATTTCATTGATTGATTCGTCAAAATTCTTTTTAATATCATCAATATTATTTATTGTGTAATTTATGTCAGATAATTCAGTATTTTTATTTGCTATTTTAACCTGTTGATCATTTATTTTACGTTCAATGCTGCTTATTTCAGGTTGGATGTCATTTTCAGAAATAATCCCTTTAATGGCTAATTGAATTGCTTTTTTCTTATCTAGTTTAAGTGATTCTATTCCAGAATTAAGCTCTTTTAGTTCTCTTTCTATATCTTTTTTTGCATTTTCATTATCTGAATTTTTCAGACCATTTATTATATGCTCTCGTATGATATTATTAGCAGATATTTCTCTCCAAACGAAGTCATCTAGTCGAGTAATGTTCATAGATCTATTACCACAATTTAAATGGGAGAAACGTTTACTATTACACATGTAATAACTATTGGCTTGTTTAGACCTGACTCTTCCGTTCATAGGTTGTCCACACTTGTTACACTTCAAAAGACCACTTAGAAGATATAAATGACTTGTTCTTTTTCCACTTGAATTTGATCTACTCTTATAATTCTCATTAACTCGATGCCAGTAACTTTTTTCTATAATTTTAGGAACTGTGTAGGTTTCTCCTGAGAAATTTCGCTCACCATAATAAAAAGTATTTTTAATGATTGTGCGAATTGTATTTCCAGCCCATTGAATTTTTTCTTTTTCGATTGTTCTAACTTTACCAGTAAATCTGTTTTTTGTAGTAAGTGTGCCAGTTGAAATTTTGTTGTATCGAGTTTTTAAACCTTCTTTATTAAAAAGGTTAGCAATCTGATTTAATCCAAGACCACTTAATGATAGCTCATAAATCCTTTTAACAACTTTAGCTTCTTCTTCTTCAATTAAGAAATACCCATTTTCGTCTTTAGCATATCCATACGGTATTATTCCATGTGCTTTACCTTGTTCAGCGTTAGATTTTAGAATTGATTTTATTTTAATTCTTTGCTCAGTAATTTGTCTTTTATGAATGATTCCTTTTAGTTCAGAGATAAACTCTGTGTTTGGGTCGGAATAATCAAGTATACCATCAATGAGTGTATGAGTAATTACTTGATAGTCTTTAAAGGTGTCAATTATAATATATTTAGTCTTCGGATTTCTACTTAAACGACTTTCATCAATAACAAATACAGCTTTTATTTCTTCTGACATTACATGTTCAATTAGTAACTCCATTTGAGGGCGATCACTAATTTTATCACTAGTAGCTGTAATACCTTCATCGATATAAAATTGATATTCCATTTTTAGCTCTTTGGCTTTCTTAATGCCAAGTTTTTTTTGATCTGGTATAGAACGATCTTTACCGTCTTCTTTTAATTTACTTATTCTACAGTAAATACCTAATATATTAGGCTTGTCTTCTGGTCGTATTCTTATTGTCTTTTTACTCATGTTGTATAAATATATTATTTAAATCTTTCAAAAAGAATTTTTGTAACACATTTGTTAATATAACTAAAGTTGCTGTAGTATGCATGTATACGGTTGGGGCAGTGTTAATGTTTGCTTTGAATGATAAAATAAATTGGAAATACGGACTGATACTTGCTATTGGAAATGCTTCTGGGGCATGGATTTCGAGCCGTTGGTCAGTTCAAAAAGGAGATAAGACAGTTAGGGTATTTGTTGTTACTATGATAAGTGTATTATCAGTTAAATTGTGGTTTTTTTAATTTCATGAATTCACATGGTACAATATCTTTTAAATTCAAGGGAATTGTACCATGTGATTCAAAGTAACAATATCATTTACGGTTAGGTAAGGTTTACAGGTGTTTAGTAATTTCGGTATCCATAGGGTTAATCTTAGATTTGAAATTCTCTAATAATTTTCCTTCAGGACTTATTAAGTATTTTTCGAAATTCCATTCAACTTCGGAATCAAAACTATTATTATGTTCTTTTTTTGTTAACCATTGATATAGTTGGTGTTGATTTTCCCCTTTAACCGCTATTTTTTCAGTTAATAAAAAATCTACTCCATAAGTAACTGAGCAAAAACTTTTAATTTGTGTAGCTGTACCAGGTTCTTGTTTTCCGAACTGGTTACAAGGAACACCGATTACAACTAAGTTATTTTTATATTTTTCTTGTAATATTTTAAGGTCTTTATATTGCGGAGTGTAACCACATTCAGACGCTACATTTACAATTAATAAGGACTTACCCTTAAATTTTTCTAAAGTTATTGATTCGTTATCTATGGAGTTAAACTCAATATTATAAATATTCATATTAGAATTTATTGTTTGTCCAAATGACAAGTTAGTAATGATAAAAATTAGTAGGGATAGTTTAAATTTCATAATTCTTGTATAAGTTTAAAAGACAAAAGCCTACTTTTTAGTAGGCTTTTGTCTTTTCTTTTTAACTGTAATGATGAGTTCATCACCTTTTTTATTTAGATCCATAGAAATTTCATCTCCTTGGGTTACTTTCCCAGAAACAATTTGTTCTGCTAAAGCGTCTTCAATATATTTTTGAATAGCCCTGTTTAAAGGTCTGGCTCCATATTTTTTATCAAATCCTTTATCGGCAATAAAATCTTTAGCTTTTTCACTAAGGGTTAAATGGTATTCTAGCTCATTAATTCTGTCATAAAGTTTCACCAATTCGATATCGATAATTTTATGAATGTGTTCTCTTTCTAAAGGATTAAAAATAACAACATCATCAACACGGTTTAAAAATTCTGGAGCAAAGGCTTTTTTCAAAGCGCTTTCAATAACTCCTTTTGCTACGTCATCTGCTTGAGCATCTCTTGATTTTGTTCCGAAACCAACTCCAGTTCCAAAGTCTTGTAGCTTTCTTGCTCCTACGTTTGAAGTCATGATAATAATGGTGTTTCTAAAATCAATCTTACGACCCAATGAATCCGTTAAGTGTCCATCATCTAATACTTGTAAAAGCATGTTAAATACATCAGGATGTGCTTTTTCAATTTCGTCTAACAATACAACAGAATATGGTTTTCTTCTTACTTTTTCTGTTAATTGACCACCTTCTTCGTAACCAACGTATCCAGGAGGTGCTCCTACTAAACGTGATACTGTGAATTTCTCCATGTATTCACTCATGTCCAAACGGATAAGTGCATCATTAGAATCGAATAATTCATTGGATAGTACTTTTGCTAATTGTGTTTTCCCAACTCCTGTAGATCCTAAAAATATAAATGAACCAATTGGCTTGTTTGGATCTTTTAATCCAATCCTATTACGTTGTATAGCTTTTACAACTTTAGCCACAGCATCATCTTGACCAATTACTTTTCCTTTAATTAGATTTGGTAATTCTGCGAGTTTATTTGTCTCATTTTGTGCAACTCTGTTTACGGGTATCCCAGTCATCATAGAAACTACATCAGCTACATTGTCTTCTGTTACGGTTTCTTTATGACTTCTAGATTCTTCTTCCCATTTTTCTTGAGCAATTGCTAATTCTTTCTCTAAGTTTTTTTCGTCATCACGTAATTTGGCAGCTTCTTCGTATTTCTGCTTTTTCACAACAACAACTTTTAAAGCTCTAACATCTTCTAGTTTTTTTTCTAGTTCAATGATTTGCTTTGGTACATCAATATTAATAATGTGTATTCGTGAACCGGCTTCATCTAGGGCATCAATTGCTTTGTCTGGTAAAAAACGTTCTGTCATGTACCTGTTAGTAAGCTTTACGCATGCTTCAATTGCTTCGTCAGTATACGTAACGTTATGATGATCTTCATACTTCCCTTTTATGTTGTGGAGTATCTCTATCGTTTCATCAATATTGGTAGGGGCAACAATTATCTTTTGAAAACGACGCTCTAAGGCACCATCTTTTTCAATTGACTGTCTATATTCATCTAAAGTTGTAGCTCCAATACATTGTATCTCTCCTCTTGCTAAGGCGGGCTTGAACATGTTTGAAGCGTCTAATGATCCAGTTGCTCCACCGGCACCAACAATTGTGTGAATTTCATCTATAAATAAAATGACATCATCATTTTTTTGTAGTTCATTCATTAAGGCTTTCATGCGTTCTTCAAATTGACCTCTATATTTTGTTCCGGCAACTAAACTTGCTAAATCAAGCGTAACTACACGTTTTCCAAATAGGACACGTGATACTTTACGAGTAATAATACGTAATGCTAAACCTTCTGCAATAGCAGATTTCCCTACACCAGGCTCTCCAATTAGTAATGGGTTGTTTTTCTTTCGTCTACTTAGTATTTGTGAAACACGTTGTATTTCTTTTTCTCTACCAACTACGGGGTCTAACTTCCCTTCTTCTGCCATAGCAGTTAGATCTCTACCAAAATTATCTAAAACAGGTGTGTTAGATTTTTTTATTGATTTGCTTGTGCTACCGGATGTGAAAGGGTTTTCTTTCTCTCCTTCATTTCCAGTGTTTTCATCCTCAGGAAAAGCATCGGCTTTAGGTAAATCTTGAGTGTGTTGGTCTTCTATATGTGGGTTTTCGTTTGCTTCCATATTCTTAAAGTATTCTTTAACATTGTCATAAGTAACTTTTAATTTATTTAAAAGTTTTGTGGTCGGGTCATTATCGTTCCTTAAAATACATAGCAATAAGTGCGCCGTGTTTATGGAAGAGTCTTTAAAAAGCTTTGCTTCTAAAAAAGTTGTTTTTAAAGCACGCTCTGCTTGTCGTGTTAAGTGCAGGTTCTTTTTCTCGTTTCCTTCAAAAGAGATATCGGGATTTACGGGACTCAGAGCTTCTACTTTTTTTCGTAAATGATCCAAATCGATGTCTAATGATTCTAAAATTTCAATAGCTTTTCCGTTACCATCTCTTAACAGTCCAAGTATTAAATGCTCAGTACCGATAAAGTCATGCCCTAAGCGAAGAGCTTCTTCTTTACTGTATCCAATAACATCTTTTACTCTTGGTGTGAAATTATCATCCATATATTATAGTTAACTAGCTAAAAATTCATTTAAATTGGTTGTGTTGCTTGTGTTTTTTGTCGAAAAATCAAGTCTTACCTTGCTAATTGACGAAAACTATATTAAAAATCAAAAAAAAACAGGTATTATTTATGAATTTTTTAATGGAATACAAATGTTAATAAAATCCATTTAAAACTATACTTAATAGGTGGTGGTAATCTATAAAATGTGTATATTGGCTCGTTATTATAATTAAAATTTTAATATGACAGACGGAGAAAAACTGATACCTATTAATATTGAAGATGAAATGAAATCAGCTTACATTGATTATTCAATGTCAGTTATCGTTTCACGAGCATTACCCGATGTAAGAGATGGATTAAAGCCAGTACACCGTCGTGTGCTTTTTGGAATGCACGAACTAGGAGTTACTTCTACTAAGGCTCATAAGAAGTCAGCAAGAATTGTTGGAGAGGTTTTAGGAAAGTATCACCCACATGGTGATACATCAGTTTATGACGCAATGGTACGTATGGCTCAAGAATGGAGTTTACGTTACATGCTAGTTGAAGGACAAGGAAACTTTGGATCTGTTGATGGTGATAGTCCAGCAGCAATGCGTTATACGGAGGTTCGTATGCGTAAAATTGCAGAGGATATATTAGCAGATATTGATAAAGATACAGTAGATCATCAATTAAACTTTGATGATACACTTAAAGAACCAACAGTAATGCCAACACGTATTCCAGGGTTGCTTGTGAATGGTGCTTCTGGTATTGCGGTAGGTATGGCTACAAATATGCCGCCTCATAACTTAACTGAAGTTGTTGATGGTACTTTAGCGTATATAGATAATAACGATATTGAAATTGACGAGTTAATGCAACATGTCAAGGCTCCTGATTTTCCAACGGGAGGTTTGATATATGGTTATGATGGTGTTCGCGATGCTTTTAAAACAGGTAGAGGGAAAGTTGTTATAAGAGGTAAAGCTATTATTGAGGAAGTACAAGGTAGGGAGTCTATCATTGTTTCTGAAATTCCATATCAGGTGAATAAAGCTGATATGATTAAGAAAACAGCTGACTTAATTAATGACAAGAAATTAGAAGGTATTTCTGCTATTAGAGATGAATCTGATAGAAACGGAATGCGTATTGTTTACGTGTTAAAGCGTGATGCAGTGCCTAATATTGTTTTAAATAAACTGTTTAAGTACACGGCATTACAATCTTCTTTCAGTGTAAATAATATTGCACTGGTTAACGGAAGACCGAAAATGTTGAACTTAAAAGAGTTGATTCATTATTTCGTTGAGCATAGACATGATGTGGTAACACGTCGTACAAAGTATTTATTAAAGAAAGCAGAAGAACGTGCTCATATATTAGAAGGGTTAATTATTGCTTCTGATAACATTGATGAGGTTATAGCGTTAATACGTGCATCTAAGAATACAGAAGAAGCTAGAGGGAAGTTAATTGAACGTTTCTCTTTATCAGAACTTCAAGCTCGTGCAATTGTTGAAATGCGTTTACGTCAGTTAACTGGTCTAGAACAAGATAAGTTACGTGCTGAATATGATGCTTTAATGGAGACGATTACTGACTTAAAAGATATATTAGCTAGTGAGCCTCGTAGAATGCAAATCATTAAAGATGAGTTGTTGGAAGTTCAGCATAAATATGGTGATGATCGTCGTTCAGAGATTTCTTACGCTGGTGGTGATGTGAGTATTGAAGATTTAATACCTAACAGTCCAGTAGTAATTACAATCTCTCATGCAGGGTATATCAAACGTACTCCGTTAGACGAATATAAAAAACAAAATAGAGGTGGAGTTGGAGCAAAAGGTTCGTCTACTAGAAATGAAGATTTCTTAGAGCACTTGTTTGTAGGGACTAATCACCAATACATGTTGTTCTTTACACAAAAAGGAAAATGTTTCTGGATGCGTGTGTACGAAATTCCTGAAGGAAGTAAGTCATCTAAAGGTAGAGCAATTCAAAACTTAATAAATATTGAGCAAGATGATAAGGTAAAAGCTTTTATCTGTACTCAAGATTTAAAAGATGAAGAATATATCAATAGTCAATATGTAATTATGGCTACTAAAAAAGGTCAAGTTAAAAAGACTTCTTTAGAGCAATATTCTCGTCCAAGAACAAATGGTATTAATGCAATTACGATTAAGGAAGGAGATGAATTATTAGAAGCTAAATTAACTACTGGAAACAGTCAGGTAATGTTAGCATTAAAATCTGGTAAGTCAATTCGTTTTGAAGAAAGTAAAACGCGTCCAATGGGTCGTGGAGCTTCTGGAGTTAGAGGTATTACTTTAAATCATGAAAATGATGAGGTGATTGGTATGATTGCTGTTGACGATATGGAAAGTAATATATTAGTAGTTTCTGAAAATGGATATGGTAAACGATCTAGTTTAGAAGATTACAGAATTACTAACCGTGGAGGAAAAGGAGTTAAAACTATTTCTGTAACTGATAAAACAGGAGAATTAGTAGCTATTAAAAATGTAACTGATGAAGATGATTTAATGATCATTAATAAATCAGGGTTAACTATTCGTATGGCTGTTTCTGACCTTCGTGTTATGGGGCGAGCAACTCAAGGTGTTCGTTTAATTAACATTAAAGGAAAAGATTCTATTGCTGCAGTTGCTAAAGTAATGCATGAAGAAGAGGAAGAAATTGATCCAGATGCTGTTGTGTTGAGTGAAGATGGCACAACTGTTGCAAATGATAGTACTAACGAAGAAGAATAGAAAATAAATTAAATTTTATAAAACCAAAACCACATATTCGTTAGTAGTTAACAGTATGTGGTTTTTTTTATCCAAAAAAAAGAATAAGATGAAGAAACAAGTATTAGCATTGGCGTTGTTAGGTTTAACAAGTGTAGCTTTTGCGCAAAAAAATGAGGTTAAAGCTTTAGAAAAAGCAATTAAATCAGAGAGATTTACAGAAACAAAATCATTAATTACTGCTGCAGAAGCTGTAATAGGAAATGCTGATGATAAAACAAAGGCAAAGTACTATTACTTAAAAGTCAAAGCAATGCTTAATAGTACTGATTATGATGGAGTAGTAAAATCATTGAGTGAGTATAAGGTAAATTCTGTATTAAAGTCTAATAAAGATAACGAAGCTGAAATTTCTCAATTAAAAAATGAAATGACAGCAAAATTAGTAAATGAGGCAATTTCTGATCAAGGGAATGGTGATCAAAAGGCTTCTGCGCAAAAATTAGAAACTGCTTATAAGTTATCAGGAAATGAAGAGTATTTGTATTTTTCGTCTTCTGCATATGTTAATGCAAAAGAGTATGAAAAGGCATTACCAATGTATATTGAATTAAAAGATAAAAAGTATACTGGCGTGAAAACTACCTATGTAGCTTATAATAAGGAAACTAAAGTAGATGATGTTTTTCCGAATACTGAAATGAGAAGTATTGCTTTAAAAACGGGTAGTCATATAAAGCCTACGGAAAAAAAATCTGCATCGGTATTACCAGACATTATAAAAAACATTGCATATATGTATGTGGAGTTAGGTGATACAGAAGCTGCTGTAAAGGCAATTAAAGAGGCACGAGTGAGTGAACCTACAAATATTGATTTAATTTTAACTGAAGCAAATTTATACTTAAAATTAGATAAAAAAGATAAGTTTAAAGAATTAATGGAAGAAGCTATAAAGCAAGATCCAACAAATTCAACCTTATTTTTTAATTTAGGGGTTATAGCTGCTGAACAAGGGGATGTAGTTTCGGCTAAAAAATATTATCAAAAAAGTTTGACTTTAAAAAGTGATGATGTAAATACTAACTTTAATATGGCAGCTTTAATTTTAAAAGAAGAGGCTTCTTTAGTTGAAGAAATGAATTCTTTAGGTACTTCATCTGCTGATAATAAGAAGTATGACATGTTGCAGGAAAAAAGGAGTTTAGTATATAAAGAAGCTAAGCCTTATTTGGAGAAAATTTTAAGTATTGATGTTAAGAATGAAAGTGCTGCTCAAACTTTAAAGGGAATATATAGTGTGCTTGGTGAAACTGCTAAGTTTAAAGAAATGAAGGATTTGTTAGAATCGCTTTAATGGTAGTGTAAATTAAGTATTAAAAAAGGGAGCAATTTGCTCCCTTTTTTAATGTTTTATAAGTATTTTACTTTTTGTTTATACAATTCGTTTTATAACTCTTAATTTATGAGTGTGAACGTTTCTTTCTGTATTGAATATCCCAGTATGATCTAAGCGGTCAATGCGAACACAACCATGGGCATGAATAATATAGTTGTTCTTCATGATAATTCCTACATGGGTTATAATCCCCTCGTTATTATCAAAAAAAGCTAAATCTCCTGGTTCACTTTCTTCAATAAAACTCAAAGCTTCTCCTTGAGTAGCTTGTTGGGATGCGTCGCGAAAAATTCTATGTCCATTTAGTTTATAAACCATCTGAGTAAAACCACTACAGTCTATTCCAAAAGGAGTTTTTCCTCCCCATAAATAGGGCGCATCTAAATACATAAATGCTGTGGTTATTAAGTTCTCCTTAGGTTGTTTTCCTGAAAGGGAATCGCCATCAAATTGATGTTTTAAAAGGGGTAATCCGTTTAATGTTGCTCCTAAAGGAATAAGATTAATACGTCCTTCTTCTGTAGTAATGTATTCAACTAAATCGGCAGAAACTATTAGTTTTTCAGAAGATAAGTTTTTATACATATCTTCTGAAATCTCTATGTATTGTTTATTATCAATCCATCCTTCGTAATTGTCGAAATCAAGTCTGATTTTACTCCACTTTTTGCGTTGCTCTAACACCTTAAAATAATCACCATATAACACTTGTGAAACAAGTTCACTAGGGTCAGATGCTTCATGTCTTAAAGGGACAATGCTTAAATGTGAAATACCGTACTGCATTAATAACTATTGAATGTTGTTAAGCTCTTTCAATTACAATTGCAGAAGCACCACCACCACCATTGCAAATTGCAGCAGCTCCGGTTTTTGCATCGTTTTGCTCTAACACGTTTAATAAGGTGATTAGGATTCTTACTCCTGAACATCCTAATGGGTGTCCTAGTGAAACTGCACCTCCGTTAACGTTAACATTGCTGTTGTTTAATCCTAATATTTTCATATTTGCTAAACCAACTACTGAAAATGCTTCGTTAAATTCAAAGAAATCAACATTTTCTAATGTAGTATTTGCTTTAGCTAATGCTTTAGGTAATGCTTTAGCAGGTGCTGTAGTGAACCATTTTGGTTCTTGAGCAGCATCAGCGTACCCTGTAATAGTTGCTAATGGAGTTAATCCTAATGCTTTTGCTTTTGCTTCTGACATTAAAACTACTGCCCCAGCACCATCATTAATAGTAGATGAGTTTGCAGCTGTAGCAGTACCGTCTTTTGTGAAAGCTGGACGTAAAGTAGGAACTTTATCCAATCTTACATTTGTATATTCTTCATCTTTTGAAACAATAACAGGTTCTCCTCTTCTTTGCGGTACTTCAACAGGAACAACTTCATTGTTGAATTTCCCAGCGTCCCATGCTTCAGTAGATCTTTTGTATGATTCTAATGCAAATGCATCTTGTTCTTCTCTTGTAATTTCATATTCAGTAGCACAAGCATCTGCGTAGACACCCATAGCTTCTTTTCCGTAAGCATCTACTAAACCGTCAACTTGCATACCGTCTTGCATTTTTGATGGTCCAAATTTTGTAGCAGATCTAGCTTGGAAATAATGAGGGATTAAACTCATATTTTCCATTCCTCCAGCAACAACAATATCAGCATCTCCAGCCATAATTGCTTGAGCGCCTTGCATTACAGCTTTCATTCCTGAAGCACAAACTTTATTTATAGTGGTTGCAGGTACATTTTCTGAAATACCAGCATATATAGCTGCTTGTCTAGCAGGAGCTTGTCCGTTACCTGCTTGAACCACATTTCCCATGATTACTTCATCAACTTGATCAGCTGATAAATTAATTTTAGCTAAGGCACCTTTAATAGCGGTAGCTCCTAATTTGGTTGCAGGTACTGTAGATAAACTTCCTAAAAAACTTCCTATCGGAGTTCTTGCTGCTGAAACGATAACAACTTTTGTGCTCATAATATTTTAAATTTTTATAATCCCACCAGTGGGTTTAATTCCCCGAGGCGTGCCTCGAACGAAAAATGTTACTATTAATTTATACCTTGTATGCTTGCCTCAAGAATATTGATTACTTACTTACTAATATGTTTGCGAATTTAATGATTTTTTATCGTGTTTTTAGACAATAATACCATTGATTTATTGAAATTGATTTAAAAACAGTTTCATAAATTCATTCCGCATTTTAATTTTAGTATTTTTGAAGTAATTACAAGCTTATTATGAGAAAACTCCTTAGTGCTATATACAAATATCATTCTTTGATTTACAAGGTGTTTTTGTTTATTGCTTCCACATTGTTTATAGTTTATTTATTCCCAAAGGGGGGGGCTTTTAAGTATAATTTTGAGAAGGGTAAAGTTTGGCAAAATGAGAACTTGTATGCGCCCTTTGATTTCGCAGTGCAAAAAACGGAAGCGCAAATTACTGAAGAGGAATTATTGTTAAAAGAAACACTTCCGTATTATTTTGTTTTAGATACCGTTGTGTCAAATGAGGCTGCTAATAAGGTGTTGAGTGAGTTTGATGCTACTTTTCCTGATTCATTAAATGTAACCTTGAAAAAGTATGCACGCTTAAAGTTACAAAGAACTCTTTCTGAAATTTATAAAAACGGATTATTGGCAGATGATATATCTATTGATAAAAATAAAGAAGTAGTCCTAAAAATTAAAAATTCAGGAGTGGCTAAAAACCATGTTTTCGCTGATTTTTTAGCTACAGAAAATATACAGCAATCGATTAAAAACAACTTTTCGGACACATTATTCAATCCATATAAAAACTTTATTACAGCTATTTTTTATAATCATATAAAAGCGAATGTGGCTTATGATAAAATTTTTAATGAGGAGGTGTATGAACAAGAAAAAATCAAAATCTTACCGACGATTGGTTTGATAAAAGAAAACACAATTATTATATCAAAAGGAGAGGTTGTAGAGGGGGATAAGTTTCAGAAATTACATTCTTTGAAAGAAAAATATAGTTCTCAATTATGGAACGAATCTAATTATAATTGGATTGTCTTAGGTTATGTGATATTAGTAGTTTTGGCACTGCTGATGTTAATTTTGTTTCTAAAAAAATATAGGGAATCGATATATGAGAATAATAGAAAATTTACATTTATTTTCTTCAATATCATTATAATGATATTCATAACAACGGTTATTTTAAAATACCAACCTAATTATTTGTATATAGTTCCTTTATGTATTTTACCTTTAATTTTAAAAGCTTTTTTTGATGCTCGATTGGGGTTGTTTACACACGTAATTACAGTATTACTACTAGGATTTATTGTTCCTAACAGTTATGAATATATGTTTTTACAAATCATTGCTGGGATTATAACCATTCTTACGGTTTCCGAACTGTATAAAAGGGTTAATCTATTTATTTCAGTAGCACAAATTACCTTGGTTTATATAGTGGCTTATTTTTCCTTTTATATTATCCATGAGGGAAATATCGTAGCATTGAAATGGGAAACTTTTGGATTGTTTGTTTTATGTGGATTGGCAATGTTGTTTGCTCAACCACTTATTTACATTTATGAAAAAATATTTGGACTCGTTTCTGATGTTTCTTTATTAGAGCTATCTGATACTAATTCTAAGTTATTAAAGCTATTAGCGGATAAAGCACCAGGAACCTTTCATCATTCCTTAAACGTAGCTAATTTAGCTGAAGCGGCTGCGAATGAAATTGGAGCAAACGCAATGTTAATAAGGGTAGGGGCATTGTACCATGATATAGGAAAAATGAAGGAGCCTACCTATTTTATTGAAAACCAAAATAATAACATCAATCCACATAATGAATTAGCACCTAAAGAGAGTGCGCGAATTATTATTGACCATGTATTAAGTGGGATTGAAATTGCTAAAAAGCACAATTTACCTGATAGAATTATTGATTTTATCCGTACGCATCATGGTACAAGTTTGGTCTATTACTTTTACAGTATGGAAAAGAAGATGAAAGAAGATGAGGTGAATTTAGAAGATTTTCAATATCAAGGTCCGAAACCTTTTTCTAAAGAGACCGCTATTTTAATGATGTGTGATAGTGTGGAGGCTGCGTCAAAAAGTATTAAAAACCCTGACTACACTAAAATCAGCAAATTTGTTGATCAGATTATAGAAAAACAAAAAAATGATGGACAATTTCTAAATGCTGATATTACGTTTAAAGAAATTGAGCAGATAAAAAAGGTTTTAAAACAGAAACTGATTAATATATACCATTTGCGTATTGAGTATCCTGACTAAACCTATTGATAGTTAATTGATTAAAAAAAAGATAAAAAAAAGAATTAAAAACCTTGTGAGAAAAGGAAACTAGGCGTAGATTTGCAACCGCAAATTAATATTGCGAATTGATTTACTGGAGAGGTGCCTGAGTGGCCGAAAGGACTTGTTTGCTAAACAAGCGTACCCATCCGGGTACCCAGGGTTCGAATCCCTGTCTCTCCGCTAATAAAAATTAATTCGGGGTGTAGCGTAGCCCGGTCATCGCGCCTCGTTTGGGACGAGGAGGTCGCAGGTTCGAATCCTGCCACCCCGACAATATTAATGCTAAGGGCTCTTAGCTCAGCTGGATAGAGCACCTCCCTTCTAAGGAGGCGGTCGAAGGTTCGAATCCTTCAGGGCTCACTCAAAGACTTACTGGAAACAGTAGGTCTTTTTTGTTTTTATAAGGTTTCAAGTTTTTTTTGTGCTTAATATTTATAGCTGATTATTTTATGGATAATAGCTAGTATAATAGTGAAATATCCTTGTGAGAAAGATAAACTAGATATATATTTGCAACCGCAAATTAATATTGCGAATTGTTTTATTGCTAGAGGCGTCAGAGTAGTCTAAAGGACTTGTTTGTTAAACAAGCGAATTTTATTCGAATCCCTGTCTCTCCGCTAATAAAAATTAATTCGGGGTGTAGCGTAGCCCGGTCATCGCGCCTCGTTTGGGACGAGGAGGTCGCAGGTTCGAATCCTGCCACCCCGACAATATTAATGCTAAGGGCTCTTAGCTCAGCTGGATAGAGCACCTCCCTTCTAAGGAGGCGGTCGAAGGTTCGAATCCTTCAGGGCTCACATAATCCCACGCTAGTAATAGCGTGGGATTTTTGTTTTAATATGATTGTTTCTTCTTTTCTTAAAATATCCCACTTGCCCGAAATAGTAATTTTTTTCCACCTAATAGGTCTACGTTTAAATAATAAATTTTATTTGCTTTAGGATTTTATTTATAAGTTTATCACTAAAATTATATTTTTAATGATCTAATTTCCGTTTTCTTCTCCTCAAAGTGTCCCAAGTTGCAAAAAAATGGTAACATGGTAACATTTTACGTTTTTTGGCCTGAAACCACCAGTAAAATAAGAGGTTTCATCTGTTACCATTTTCAAATAAAAATGGTAACAGATTCAAAAAAAATGGTAACAGGGTATATTTGGAGCTATTTAAATCTATACCTAAAGAACATTTTCAGGCTTAAATATCTGCATTAGATTAAAAATAACTCAGCTAATTCACTCTTTTCAATTAATGGGGGGATAAATTGGAAGCCCTATGGTTATTGGGTTTATTGATTAACTACACGTTTTCACCACTTTCTATATCCATTCAAACAAAATCAAAACCCTTTGAATCCCTATCCTGGAGAGCTACTCGGGCGTACTCCATTAGAGGTTGTAAATGGAAAAATACCAGACAAGAATTATTTTAAAGAAAATATTCAACAATCTAGAATAGATTGAATTAAAGTGAATCAAAATTTTAATGATTGCCCAATTATTTCTATTGAGTACTAATACCCATAATGAAGAAAAATCATTATAAAAACTAATCTTCTTTCTAATTATTCTTTCTAAAAATCACAAAAAAACTAAAAAGGAAGCTACTTTCATTAAGCAACTTCCTTTTTTAAACTTATTCTTTATCAAACCCTTTATTTACTCGCAAAAACCAATATTGGTCACCGTTTGTTGTAGTACTAAATGGTCGTTGCTCGGTGAACGTTTTGCTTATAATTCTCGATTGCATAAAAATTAGTCGTTTTTCTGTAAGAATTATGGCTTTACGCCACATTATATGTTATTTAAAATCTTTTTCTATTCTTATATTATCATGTAATTGATACTTACAAAAATAAGGTTTTATTTGAAAGTTTACTACATTAATTTTTCTTCAAAAAAATAGTGCTCAAAAACTTCTTTTACAAAGGTAATGGAACACTTTTTACATGAAACGACGAAAGGAGGGAAGTGTAATGTGTGTGGAATGGTTTGGTTACCCATAATTTCTTCGGTAATACCTTAAGTTTATATTTACTTTTAAATCTTCTCGTTATAAATAGTGATAAATTGAATCTATGTGCTCATCAATTTTAGTGAGGCTATTTATAGTATAACTAAGATAGTCTTAAATATTTTAAAAAATAATATATAAGGCTGTATAAATTAGATCTAATATGTATTTTTGATGTCAGAAATAGCAATTAAAAAAATGAAATTATACACCTTATTAAAATATATAATTAATTCTAAAATTTTTATACTATTAATAATATTGCTTGTTAGCAAAGCACACGCACAAGGGGAAACTAATATTTGGTATTTTGGAGAAAATGCAGGCTTAGATTTTAATAGTGGATCACCTGTAGCTATAACTGATGGACAACTGGTTACTGAAGAGGGGTGTGCAACAATTTCTGATAGTTCTGGGCAATTATTATTTTATACAGATGGTGCTACAGTTTGGGATAAAACACATGTTATTATGCCAAATGGAACAGGATTGTTAGGTGACTTTTCAAGTACACAATCTGCAATTATTGTCCCAAAACCCAATACCCCTAATGTCTATTATATTTTTACAGTAGATGATCAAGCTGGTCCAGATGGTTTGTCTTATTCTGAAGTAGATTTAACTTTAAATGGAGGTAATGGTGATATAACGGGTGTTAAAAACATTTTATTACACACACCTGTCACTGAGAAAATATCCGCAACGAAGAAAAGTAATGGTATAGATTATTGGGTAGTAGCACATGCATGGGATAGTGATGAGTTTCTATCCTATTCGGTAACTGATTTAGGGGTTATTACAACACCTATTATCTCTTCCATTGGACATATTCATGAGGAAATTATACCTAATTATTATTCACAAACTCTTGGGTATATGAAATTTTCACCAAATGGGAATAGATTAGCATTAGCCAAATCTAATGATATAATCAATTTTATAGAAATATTTGACTTTAATGATATTACTGGAATTGTAACAAACCCGATATATATTGATGGAATATTTAACGTTGATCTAGTTGAGGGGAAGCAAACGGGGCCATATGGAATTGAATTCTCCCCAAATAGTAATTTACTTTATGTATCCGATATTGGTCCTAATAATACTAAAATACATCAGTTTAATATTAGTTTAACAAATACAATAGATATCATCGATTCTAGACAATTACTACTTGATGATGGGCTAAGAGGAGCTCTACAATTAGCTTCAGACGGTAAAATTTATATATCCAATTATGGAAACTCTTTTTTAGATGTTATAGGAAGTCCTAATACGATAGGTATTGGTGCTAATTATACTGTCAATTCGGTTGATTTAAACGGTAAATTAGGACAAATAGGCTTGCCTCCTTTTATACAATCTTTTTTCTATCTAGGTTTTGAAACTGAAAATTTATGTTTTAGCGATACTACTCAATTTAGCGCAAATATTTCACACGCTTATAACTCTATATTATGGGATTTTGGTGATGGCACTAGCTCCACATTAGAAAATCCAACTCATGTGTATGCATCAGAGGGTGATTATAATGTAACACTTTCTGTAACAGTAGGAGGGCAAACTTCAACAGACACGAAAACCGTAACTATTTATGAGCAACCTATAGCGCAACAAGCTCAAAACATACTTATTTGTGATGATGATAATGATGGATTCTATACTTTTGATTTAACAACTCAAGACATACAAATTTTAAACGGACAAGCACCTAGTAATTTTGAAGTGGTGTATTACGCGTCATTACTTGATTATACTAATGATTTACCAATTAACGATCCTACATCATATGTAAATACTACTGTATATACCTCTCAAACTATTATTGCTAGTGTAAGAAATATAAATAATCGAGCATGTGAAGCTAATTCATCTTTTGCAATTGAGGTTTTTGAAACTCCAACACCTAGTCAAAACATACCTTCTTTATCCTATTGTGATAATATGAGTGTTGGTACAGATACCGATGGTCTTATTGCTTTTGATTTAACAGTACATGAAGCTATTATTTTAAACGGTCAATCGGCAACTGATTTCACTGTTAGGTATTTTACTGATTCAGGACTTACTAATCAAATCGTTGATCCAAATAACTATCAAAATACGAATCCAACTGAAATAATATATGTTCAGGTAACTAATAATGCTAATACAAATTGTAAGGCAACTACTTTATTTGCCATTGAAGTGTTTCAATTGCCTGTAGTGGCTGCAACAGTTGTATTAAAACAATGTGATGATAATTTAGATGGGTATAGTGTATTTAATCTTAATGAGGTAATTAATGAAATTTCTGTAAACGCTAATAATGAAACGATAACTTTTTATGAGTCGTTAATTGATGCTCAAAATAATGTAAATCAAATAAACAATACAACCACTTATAGCAATCAAACAGTTAGTACAGATGTTTTATGGTCTCGAGTTGAAAATGCTAATGGCTGTTATAGAACTGCACAAATAAACTTAGTAGTATCTACTACACAAATCCCCAATACATTTACAAGAAACTTTTATGAGTGTGATGATGCAATAGACGGAGATAGTACTAATGGGGTTTCATCATTTGATTTTAGTATAGTGACTGCAGAAATACAAGCTTTGTTTCCAATAGGACAACAATTAAATATAAGCTATTATAGTAATCAAGCAGATGCATTATCAGAAAGTAATTCGATTATAGATATTACTGATTACAGAAATATTGGTTCCCCAATTACACAAGAAATTTTCATACGTGTTGACAGTGCATTAGATAACGATTGTTTAGGTTTAGGAAGTCATATAACACTGCATGTAGAAACTGTTCCTATAGTCAATCCAGTAACTATAAGTGAACAATGTGATGCAGATGGAGATGGAATGTTTGCATTTGATACATCAACAATTGAAGCTACACTATTAAATGGGCAAACGAATACTACTATTACGTACTTGGATGAAAATGGGAATATATTACCTAGTCCGCTACCTAACCCATTTACAACTGCTACACAAGTCATAACTGTGCGTGTTGAAAATGCTACATCGCTGGATATAGATGGTCCATGTTTTAATGAAACTACCATTAATTTGGTTGTTGATGCAGCTGCTGTAGCAAATTCAGTACCCGATTTTAATTTTTGTGATGATAATAGTGATGGTTTATTCGCATTTGACACCTCTAATATAGAAGCAACAGTGCTTAATGGGCAAACAGGGATGCTAGTTAGCTATTATGATGCTAATGGTAATCCACTGTCTAGTCCTTTACCAAATCCGTTTACAACGGAAACACAAACAATTACTGTTAAGGTTGAAAACGTGTTAAGTGCTACTTGTTTTGATGAAAGTACTATTAATTTTATTGTTAGTGATCAACCTGTGGCATATGCAATAGCAAATGAATTTGTATGTGATGATGTTACAAATGATGGGGGACATGAATTTATATTATCAGATTTCAATACGCAAATTTTAAATGGGCAATCATCACAAGTTTTTGAGGTTGCTTATTTTGTTAGCATGACCAATGGAACTACTAATATAAATCCACTTCCTAACAATTATAGTTGTACAACGACTTCTGAAACTATTTTTGCTAGAATTCAAAATAGTAATAACACCGATTGTTATGACATTACTTCTTTTGAAATAGGTGTTTCTTATTTACCAATAGCAAACCAACCAACTGATATGAGTGTTTGTGATGATGAAAGTAATGATGGGTTTGAAGTGTTTGATTTAACGAATCAAAATATTGAGGTTTTAAACGGTTTATCAAGTACGGATTATATAGTTAGTTATTTTGAGTCGTTATCTGATGCTCAACAAAACTTAAATTCTATAAATACCAATTATGAAAACATAAGTAACCCTCAAACAATTTATATTAGGTTAGAGAATAACGATAATACAGATTGTTTTACAACAACGTCTTTTCAGTTGATAATAAATGAACAACCTAATTTAGAAATGCAAGAGCAATGGTCAATTTGTGAAAATGGTACTGTTGAAATTATTGCTGATAGCGGTTATGATGAGTATTTATGGTCAACAGGAGAAATCACATCTACTATAACGGTTGATTTAGCTGGAACATACCAAGTAACTGCAGCTAATGTATATGGTAATCTACGATGTGAAACCTCAAAAACAATAACTGTAGTGGAGTCCAATGTAGCTACTATTACAGATATTGATATAGCGGATTGGTCAATGGAAAATAATGTGATTACCGTTTATATTGATGGCTTAGGTGATTACGAATATTCAATTGATGGTATTGATTTTCAAGATGAAAATCAGTTTTCAAATTTAAGCGTAGGTGATTATATAGTTTATGTAAGAGATAAAAATGGTTGTGGGGTTAAAACAGAAGATGTAGTGTTATTGTATTACCCACATTTTTTCACACCTAACGGGGATGGTATAAATGATACATGGCAAATTATAAATGCTTTTAGTGAACCATTAAACAAATTGCAAATATTTGACAGGTATGGAAAATTTATTCATGAAATAATGCCTAATGAAATTGGATGGGATGGAACTTATAATGGAAACCAATTACCATCATCAGATTATTGGTTTATACTCTACAGAGAAAATGGCAAGCAATATAAAGGGCACTTTAGTTTAAAAAGATAATAAAGATTCAAAGGTTTTAATTAAATAAAAAATAACCAATAATGGCTGTCTTTTCTAGTTTAAAGGGGTTTCTAGAAAGTCAAAAGTTTAATTACTATTAATAATGAGGTTGCAGTACTTATTGGAATATAAAGAAGCTAACAAATCCATATTGATAGAAAAGCTTATGCAGCTACTGTATTGCTTTTAAATGAGGTTTCTATAGAGTTAGTTTTTGAGTTGTTCGAAAGCAGTAAAATTGCCATAGCTCATGAACCTTACGCAAAGGTAGTTAAGAGTAAAGTAAGTGAAGAGGTGTGTAAATTAGAAGCAGTATGTCTGTTAATAATCAAATAAACTACTTCTAATATTAATCAATAAAATATTAATTATTGTTTTATAACACTCCCTTTCATTGAATAAAGAGTAGCAAGAATTTCATTCCTAGAACCTCTGTCAACTTTATGGGTATCTAAAACTAATAAAATATCATCGATAGCGTGTAAGAAATCTGCCTCTGAAAGATTTAATCCTTTATGAGTGGCAGACATCTCTCTCCCTTTGTACTCTTCTTTACCGCCTGTTCCTGAAGCCAAGAAATCCTTGACATGTTGTTTAAATTGATTAAAATATTCTGAGTTTTCTTTAAGTGGAATAAAATAATGCTTTATATGTTCATTTTTAAGATGTTGCTCAACTATATCATCTACAATAACTGATATACCTTCTGATCCTCCTAATTTTTCATAAATAGTCTTTTCTACTATTTCTTTTGGTTCTTCTTTTGTAGTAACTATTACCTCTTTTTTAACTTCTTTGTTGCAAGAAAATAACAGTAGTATCAATGCAATTAATAATAAGTTGTTAGTTTTCATATTGTTTATGGTTTTAGATTAATATACTTAAGTTATGATGTGTTATTAATAAGTTTAATAAGCGGAGGTATTTGTAATTTAATGAAAATTAGGTAAATAGACAAGTTTTAAAAGAGGGGGTAGTTTAGTCTATTAATTTTGAAACTTGATTTTAATTTTAAAGGAATTCAAGTATTGTAGAAAGAGAAAAGAAGTTAACACATCATATTGCAAGAAAAACCTTTGAAACAACTGTGTTGCTCTTTGATGAGGTGTTTACAAGAATTACTTTGGCAAAGTAAAATTACTGTAATTCAAGAGTAATATACTAAGGTTGTAAAGTGAAAATTTAGTATTGATATAATAAAATAAAAAAATACTTAAAGTAATGGGTAAGATTTTAATTAATATGGAACATGTGTTTGAGAAGTTGAAATACCTTCTAGATATAAATAATTAACAAAAAAAAATGAAAAAAACTTTATTATTACTAATTGCTTTAATTTTTATCTCATCTTGTAATACTGATGATGTGTTAATCAATCCATCTATTGTTTCAGAGTCAGAACCGCTAGAAACGTTAAAATTTAATTCTAACCAAGATGTTCATAATAAAATAAATTATATTCTTTTACTTAAGGATGAGAAAGAAAAAAATATTGTTGATGAAATGTTTAATTCACATTCTTCAACTCCAATAGATATTACTAGAAAGAAAGGTCTTACAAAAGATTTAATTGATAATGTTAAAAAATATCATACTAAAAAGCTTGAAAATATTTATAGCATTAGGGAAGAATTGGGTATAACAAGTATTCAAAGTATTGCAGATGAAATAAATTCGTTAAAATTATTAAATCCCGCAAAAGCAAAAGAACTATTATTTGTATACGCTGAAAAATTAAATCAAGAAAAATTCTTAGTTACAACTAAAGCAGGATTTGGTATCTCTGAAGTAATTAATTCAAAAGGAGAATTATATATTGGAAGTAAAGTAAAAAAGTACTTTACAGAGAGTGATACTCAAAACAATAAATTCATTGCTCATTTTGATGTTAAAGAAGCTATTTTGACTAGTAATAATTTTTATGCAATAACTTGGCATGCTGGATATGCCTACTTTAAAGAGGGGGTAACCTTATCTGGAGGTTTTACGAATAATGGTACTTTTAGTCCAACTGGAGGATCTCCTAGCAGTCTTTTTCCTCACCAATATATACCGTTTACAAAATTAGCTTCTTGGATTAATATAGGAGGAGGATATTTTTTATATCCATCAAGATTCAATTTGTATAGTGGTGAAGCAACATTTCGTTACTCAACAGCTATGCCAGTAACTGTTCCTTTTAGAGGTTATTTTAATGGCTATATTGCTGAGGTAAATTCATATGGTGAAGCTTTAAACTCAACAAACGAATTACACATATCTTTATTTAAAGTAAAAAAAGTAAAAATAGGAAGTGGGTCTTATAATACTTTTACAGGAATACCAACACTTAATCCATATTTAAATTTAAATAGTTCAAGTTTAGAGAGAAACTATTATTAATAAAAGTTAAATAAACACCTTAAGTAAACAAAAAAGACAGTCAGTAATGGCTGTCTTTTTTGTTTACTGGATGATTAAGTATTATGAATATGTGTATTTAGCTTAAATGACTTCAGTATTTGATCTGTTTCATGGTAGTGTAGCTTCAAATACGACTAGGGTTTCAATATATTGGTTATTAATTTTTTCATAAGCTCCAGGGAGTTTTTCAATAGTATTCATGAATACTTCGTCTTCAAAATAGTAGTCTCGAAATGGTCCTTTTTGCTCTCCAATAATATTTACTTCCATACCCCATTCTTGCATTAGGTTTGAACTTCTTTTTATATCAGCCATACTGGATTGTATAAAAATTAATTTTCCACCTTGTTTTACAAGTTTGTGTGCATCGTTTATCAAGGTATCTATAAAATATCTGTAATAGCGTTTTCCTGACTTAGCAAATGGAGGGTTTGTAATAAGTACATCAAATGGACCTTTGTTAATGTGGGTCCAGTCAGCTACAATATATTCAACTGGTAAATTAATATTATTTTTTAATAGATTATGACGCGTATTGTTAAGTATCTCCTGGTTGATTTCTGTTACGGTTAGTTTTTTTGGTTTTTGTTGAGAAATAAGAATAGTATGATTTCCACACCCGCCTCCCAATTCCAATACTTCAGTGTTATTAAAATCTATATTAGTAATTGTTTTGCCTAAAAGCATTCCATGAGGAGTAGGGTTCCAAACACCTTCTGGTACATCAAGTTCTAAGGTTGTTTCTCCAAAATTTAATGTAAGTTCTTGAGGGTAAAGATTATTTCCTGTATACATATAGATTAATTATGATTGTTAATGTAATTTTAATGTGTAAATAAGATACCGATTACTTAAGGTACAGACTTATCCTTTGAATAATTCAATACTTCTCCTTCTGATTTAGCAATAAGAATAGATCCGCAACTATCACTCCATACATTTACAGCTGTTCTGAACATATCCAAAATTCTATCAACGGCTAATATTAATCCTATCCCTTCTAGAGGCAGGCCAACTGCGGTTAGCACCACAGAAATCATGACAAGTCCAGCCATTGGTATTCCAGCAGCACCTATGGAGGCAAGTAGTGACGTGGCTACTACTATAACTTGTTCAACAAAACTTAATTCAATTCCATAGGCTTGAGCAATAAACATTGCAGCAATACATTCATAAAGTGCCGTACCATCCATATTTATTGTGGCTCCTAACGGAAGTACAAAACTGGTTATTTTATTGGAAACACCCGCTTTGTTTTCGATGGCTTCCATGGTTAAAGGTAGTGTAGCTGAAGAGGAAGAGGTGGAAAAAGCGGTTAGTATCGGAATAGACATTGATTTTAAATGCAGGGCAGGGTTTATTTTTCCGAAAAACTTTAAAATCAAAGGAAGGACAATAGAAGAATGTATTATTAACCCTGCAAGTACGGTGACCATATATAATCCTAATCGCTTAGAGATTCCAATTAAAGCAGCTGAATCTCCTGATTGTTCTGCTACAGTTACGGCAACAATACCCAAAACACCAAATGGAGTAAATTTTATGATGAGGCCTGTGATTTTCATCATCAATTCAAAACCAGCATTTACACCGGTGAGTAAAAAAGTTTTATGTTGTTCGTTTAATCTAGTAATGAAAAACCCCATCAATAGGGCGAAGAAGATAATTGATAACATTTGATTATTTACTAGCGCATTAAAAATATTTTCAGGAATAATATTAATTAAGGTAGTACCAAAAGATTCGGTTGCAATATTCAAGCCTTTAACTTCTTCTACCAAGCCTAAATCAGCACCTACACCAGGTTGAATAAAATTAACCATGAATAAACCAGTAGTGATGGCTAATACACTTGTCAGGAGGTAGTAAGTAATGGTTTTTAATCCTAATTTCCCTAAATTTCCACCGTTTCCAATATTGGCTACACCCGATGCGATTGATGTGAGGATTAGTGGAGCTACAACCATTTTTAAACTTTTCATAAATAAATCTCCCATCCAAGAAACATATTTTACATACTCTGCTAAAAATAGCCCGTATGCTATTGCTAAAATAATAGCAATGAGTATTTGCCAATGAAGTTCAATTTTTTTCATATGTATACATGTAAGCGTGTTATAATGATATAAGCTTAATATAAAAGAATTGAAAAGTGTTTGGGAAACTCGTCGGTTATGCCATAACTAAGATAGTCATTTTCTGAGAATTAAGTATAATTTATTGAGTACCTATTTTTTTTTAAACTAAAATATGAATGATATAATAAAGTAGTTATAAGGAAAGAATGTAACAACTATGAGGGTGAAGTTAATTTTTAATACGGTTATAGGTATACAAAATTGGTTAAAAAAATAAAGCAACGTTTTAAGAAAAACGTTGCTTTTGTAGTTTAATTATTAACCCCTTAATTATAAACCATGATGTAAATATATAAAATCTATTGGATTGGTAGGCTATTATTTTATATTTTTAACATAAAAGCATAAGTTTTGTGATAAAAGTGATATTAGAAAATGAATATGGTAAGGGTGAAAGAGAGGTAGATATGCTATTTTAATTGCTTTAGTAATATGAAATAGGATAAAAAAATAAAGCAACGTTTTAAGAAAAACGTTGCTTTTATAGTTTAATTATTAACCCCTTAATTATAAACCATAAGCAAATATATAAAATCTATTGGATTGGTAGGCTTTAAATTTATTTATTTTTCATTTTAACTTTTCAAATGTTTGATAAGAGGTCAATTAAATGTTAAAATTTCTTAAAGTTTGATATTAAACAATTTATTAAACTACATTTGTTGATACAATTGTTGTTTGTACATGAATAAATTATCAGATATATTAAAAAGTAATGCTTCTTTGCCATTAGCAAAAGAAGTGATTTTAAATGTTTTATGTACAAACAACTATATTTCAGAAAAATACACGCTATTTTTTAAGAAATTTGAAATTACTGGCCCTCAATATAATGTGTTGCGAATATTACGGGGACAAAAAGGAGTGCCTGCAAACTTATCAACCATACAAGAACGGATGGTTCATAAAAACAGTAATGCTGGAAGGTTAGTAGATAAACTCATGACAAAAGAATTGGTAGAGCGTTGTGTGTGTGTTAAAAACAGAAGGAAAATTGAAATTTCAATTACTAAAAAAGGCTTGACAAAGCTGAATGAGATTGACCCTGAAATGGATATTTTGGAAAAAGAAGGTTTAAAAAACCTATCGGTTGAAGAAGCCGTTTCTTTAAATGAATTATTAGAGAAATTAAGAGCATAAAAATAAACAATTAATTAAATAACTATGAAAATGAATAACACGTTTAAAATCGGAATGGTAGCAATTATAGCATTTGCTTCATTTGCATTTACATCATTAATCACTAAAGAAGTGAAAATAAGTGAAAGTACTGTAAACTGGAAAGGGTATAAGGTTACTGGAGAACATTCAGGGACAATACAATTGAAAGAAGGGACATTGACTTTTGAAGGAGATAAATTAACAGGTGGTCAGATAGTTATTGATATGGAGTCAATAAAAGTTACTGATATGGAAGGTGAATATGCTGATAAATTAGCTGGTCATTTAAAAGCTGATGACTTTTTTGGAACAAAGAAGTTTCCGACAGCTACATTAAAATTTACAAAGTTGAGTGGTCACGGAGCTCATTATCATGTAACTGCTGATATGACTATCAAAGGTATTACAAGCCCTATTAATTTTGAAATGCAAGTTGCAGCTAATTCAGCAACTGCTAAGTTAAAAATTGATAGAACTAAATACGGTATTAAATATGGTTCAGCTAGTTTCTTTGATGATTTAAAAGATAAAGCTATTTCTGATGAATTTGATATTGATGTAGCTATTAAGTTTTAAGCCACTTGTGGGTTTAATTTCCTTCAGCTCGACTGGAATGAAAAAAGATAATTTTAATTTAGATGTCATAAGCTTGTTCTGAGGAAGTTGATTAGGGAATAAAAAGTAAAGAGGTTGTCTTAAAAGGCAACCTTTTTTTATGAATGAATTTTAACTTCGTATAGGGATTAATCTCCCTTAGATTACTTGTTTAAAAAAAATGATATTGATTTAAAAGAGTATCTTGTAAAGGATATTTAAAACTATGAAAAATAGCCTTGTCTTATTGTTGTTACTTGTGTCTTGTGTGTCAAAGAACAAAAAAACACCTGTTAATTCAAAGGAGTTGATTCAAGATACATTAGTTATTGCTCTAGAGGAAAAAATTGATTCTTCAAAAACTATTAAAAAGTTAGTTTCTTCGATATATTATACTGATAGTGAACGTGCTCGTTTTCATGATTCTACTTTTGTGGTGTTAAAGAAAATAGATTCTACTTTTTATTACGATTTAAAATATGCTACAGAGGATAATTTTCTAAAAGAGAAAGTGTACGATTGTGCCGATTGTTTTGTGCGTTATAAAACAGCCAAGAAATTAGTTGTAGCAAATGATTCTTTAAAAAAAAGAGGCTATAGAATTAAGTTTTTTGATTGTTATAGACCATTAACAATTCAAAAAAAAATGTGGAAAATATATCCTGACAAACGCTATGTTGCAAATCCTAATAAAGGATCGAATCATAATAGGGGATCGGCAATAGACATTACTTTGGTAGACAATTTAGGTAACAGCCTAGATATGGGAACGGAGTTTGACTTTTTTGGTAGAAAAGCCCACCATGCCTATCAAAATTTACCCGATGAAGTACTTGAAAATAGAAAGTTTTTAAAATCTGTAATGGAAGCAAATGGATTTTGGAGTATCACTTCTGAATGGTGGCATTATAACTTAGAAAAATCCTACCAGTATAAAGTATCTGACTTCAAAACGGAATGCGAGGATGAATAGTTTTTGTTGAATAAATATAAATTTTATATCTACCTAACACCTACAGTTTTTAATTAGTTCTTATAAAATCCGTAATTAAATAGGATAGTAGTTTCCCTGTTTGATTAGCAGTATTATTTTCTAATATAGGAGCAGCTTCACATAAATGTATATAAGCTACTTTTTTTGATTTCCCTATAAACGATACAAATTGTCTTGTTTCATTTGGACTAAAACCTGAAGGACTCATAGCGCTACTTGCTGTGTTTTGAATTGCATCCAAGTCTATTTCAATACCAAAAGCATCTTTTTTAATAAAGTTTAATGCGTATTGCATTTCGTTTTCCAAAGAAGTTTCTTTTCTAATAGAAATGGCTTCAAAAGTATTGTAATTAATATGTCTGTTATGAGCACTTAATTCTTCTAAAATAGTTTTAGAAGTATAGTTTTCATGAATCCCAAAAATAAAGTAGTTGTTTAAAAATCCTTCTTGAAAGGCATAAGAAAATCCGTTTCCAGAGTGCCTACCTTCCAATTCTCTAAAATCAGTGTGTGCATCAAAATTGATAACATTAACAGGTTTGTTTAGGGCAAGCGATGTTCCTTTTATATTACCGTAGGCATTATTATGTCCTCCACCAATTATAATTGGAATTTTACCAGCTGAAACAATTTTGAAAATTAGATTGGTTACCTCTTCATCAATTTCACTAACCAAGTTGTATAACTTTTTTAAATCACTAGGATTATTAGTGTGCAACTCTTTGGCAGCTTCCATTTTTTCTGGAAATTCCAGACAACCAAGAACTAATACTTTTTTACCTTTATTTAAAGGAGAGTTTTGAGTATTTAATAAACTTGATAATGTACTATCCCAAGCCGTTTCTGTACCTTGATTTCCGTTATTAGCTTTTACGCCTATAGATTCTTTAATACCGAATAATACATATTTAGCCTTGGATTTTAAAAGTTCAGTTTCAAAATCATTTGGATTTGTAATAAAGGTTACTTTTTCCCCAAATTTCTTTTCTCCTTTTCTTTTGTTTACAAATGCAAGAATATCTTCTTGGCTATAAATATTTAAGTTAGTCATATAAAAAAATGTATCTATATACGAAAGTACTGCTATTTTTTTTTGATTGAGAATCTTTTTAGTAGATTTAGCGATATAAATTTTAAACTAAAAAAATGGCTACAGAAAATAAGAATATTGGATTGAAAATTGCATTAGGAATAT
>Ga0209396_1000163_pt1 | contig 85238 bp, 66 predicted proteins | sample GOMGulsemesocosm_6_FD_184638 | JGI IMG/M metagenome (GOLD analysis project Ga0209396, IMG submission 184638) | Methane-oxidizing microbial communities from mesocosms in the Gulf of Mexico - GOM8C Gulf of Mexico (SPAdes) (version 2) | ecosystem: Environmental > Aquatic > Marine > Cold seeps... | reverse complement strand
TAGCGCCGATGGTAGTGTGGGAGTTCCCATGTGAGAGTAGGACATTGCTAAGCTTCTATTAAGAGAAAGCCCGTAACTGATGTTACGGGCTTTTTTGCATCTGGAATATGTATAACTACAAACAAGTTATTTTTAACTCTTCCTTAACGACGGTGATAGTGTCACTTAGGTTACGATGAGCCCATGTGAGGCTGCTCCTGTGCATCCTGCACTCGCATCATTAGTGAATCCATTCACGTCAATAGAACATGGCTAAGCTTGTATTAAGAGAAAGCCCGTAACTGACGTTACGGACTTTTTTGCATCAGCAAGGGTAAATAACATCTACAAACAAGTTATCTGTAATCGACTCTTTCTTAATGCCGAAAATCTTATGACATCTGTTGCTACAGGCTAAATTGAGCTTTATGGTAGCCCTATATATCCATTTTGATATGACACTAGACGTTATCACTTTGATAAGTTCTATAGTACTAATAATCACAGTCTCACGAAAATATGCTACTCGTGTTAAAAAAACACCTCAAATTCACAGTTGTAGCGTGAACACCTTTGTTAGTAATAAAACCTAGCCAACTTCATTAATGAATATGTTTCTGTTATATCAGTAACGCAATTTTTACTAAAATGAATAACAAGTCATTAATCAATATAGAAACCTTTGCAGTTTGTTTTACATAAGTTTTACAGTGCCGATTACTCGATACTGCTACCTTCATTCCAACCAGATTAGTAAAATAACCTAACGTTGGAATACAATTAAATGAACAAATTAACAAAATACCCTTCAAGATATAATGCCTTGTTTTATTTTAGTCTGACTTTAGCATCAGCAAATGCTTTCGCTAGTGAAATGGGGGGTAATAACCTTTCCGAAGGATCCTACTACGATACTGCGTTTTTTTCTCAATATCTTCCTCAGAATGCTTTAGATATGGTTAATCGCCTTCCTGGTTTTTCTTTTGATAAAGGCTCAAATGAGAGAGGTTTTGGTGGAAATGCAGGTAATGTTTTGATTGATGGCACTCGGCCAACATCAAAATCAGGAGGGTTAACTGAAGCTCTGACACGTATACCAGCCGATCAGGTGGTGCGAATAGAAATTCTTCGTGGTGGTAATAGCGCAGGGGAAACCGCAGGGCAATCTATTGTTGCGAATGTTATTAGGGCGCAGGGCACAACTAGTGGGACTTGGGCGTTCACTAATGAAGGAGATGTGGGTGCGACTCCTCTTCCTCGACTTCAAGCGTCATTAACGACACCGCTTGGACAATGGCAAACTTCTTTTAATACGACAATCGCCGGTTGGCCGAATCGTCGTAGCGCAGTGATCCATAATTATAATTCTAATAAAAACATTATTTCTAGTGAAAAAGAAGATTATGTTGAGTCTCAAAAATGGGTTCGAATTACCGGAGAAGGTTCTAAAGCGTTTTCAGGGGGAAAATTAAGTCTAAATGGATATGTATACAGTCATATCTGGCTTAGAGACAGTGATCAAAATGTTGACAATGCTATTGATCAGACTCAAGTGAATACAAACAAAGAATTAAATCAGGATAATAGAACCACGACAATAGAGTTAGGTGCTGACTGGGATAAAAACTTTGATCATTGGAAGTTACGTTTAATTGGTCTAGGAATGTTTAATGATGATGTTGCAGATAATCATTTTACCCTTTTTAATGAGGCCAAATCTAGTTTCACTAGCCACGATATTCAAGAGAGTCAAAAGTCAGAACTGGTTTCACGTATGACATTAGCAAAAATTAGTAATACTAATTTTAAACCAGAATTTGGTTTTGAGCTGGCTAGAAATAAACTCAATAGTTCGTTAGAACAGTTTCAAAATGACATATTACAGCCATCTCAGGACAACGACAAAGTTGTGGTAGAAGAAATACGAGGTGAAATCTTTGCCAACTTTGTATTTCAGGCGAGTGATAAACTGACGATAGAAGGTGGACTAACTGCTGAGTACTCTCAAATCGAGGTTGATTCAATGTATAGTCAAAAACAAGATTTTTTCTTTATCAAACCAAGAGTTTCTTCTACCTATAAGTTAAGTGCTCAGACTCAACTGTCTGCTGAATTTGCACACAGTGTTGGTCAATTGAACTTCAATGATTTTGCTACAAGTAATGAGGCTTTTGATGGTGTAACTAATACGGGTAATTCTAATTTAATGCCAGATCAAACTTCTGAATTTGCTGCAACTTATGATTGGAGTATTAGTGAACGCGGAAGCCTTAAAGTTAAAGTATTTCATCAGTGGCGCAAGGATATTTTAGAACAAGTTGTTATAGGCGATGATATTAATGGTACTTTGGCTTATGGTCTTGGTAATGCGGGAAACGCAAGGTTTTGGGGCGTAAATACCGATGTTAACTTTCCCCTTGATTTTCTATTATCAGATTCACTATTGAAAGTGTCACATAGCTACCAAGGTTCCAATTTTCATGATCCAATCATTAATAAAAATAGAAATATAAACAGTTACGTGCCTAATTCTTTGGAGGTTGATTTTCGACAAGACTTCATTGAACATGGGTTAGCATGGGGATTTGGCTACACCGACAGTACGTCAAATACAAGCTATCGTGTCAATGAAGTACAAATATTTGATAAAGCAGAAAAGTTTTGGTTTTTTCTTGAGTCCACCCAATTTTTTGGAATAAAGAGCTATTTGGAAGTAAACAGTGCAGGAGAACAAACACGATCACGTTTCTTTTATCAGGGTAATCGTAACGGCCTGTTTAGTGGAAGCCAACAAGCTCTCCGTAAACAAAAACCAGTTGTTGTTCTGAAATTTTCTGGTGTTTTTTAGTTTTATTTGTAATGACATCGTTATATTGGGAAGTAAAAAGGCATTTGGTTTTTATCTAGGATTTTGTATAAACCCCAGTTCGCATCATAACTATTAGAAGTTGTAAGGCTAAATAGTTATGATGGATCCCGTAAATACCTGCGTAAACAAGTTGTAAGACCTGATAAATATAAAAACTAAACTGTTAAAAACTTTGCAATGGAGATTAATGGGAATAAGGAAAAAATTTTGGGTTAAACAAAATATTGAAATACATTGTATAAAATGGATATTTATAGATAAAAACCAAACATTACGCATTATAGCTAAGCAGACGCCACATTAAGCAGCGTTCTTTAATCGTTAACTATACCAACGAGCGCTCCTTGAGTTATATAGTGAATCTCCCTGCAATAATATTAGTTGTGTGTTACATTTTTATCACAACGAGATTAAAAACTGATTATGATAATGTTAAAATACCGATTTATTACAGTTTTTTATGTATTGAGTTGTACTATTTTATTTGTTGGTTGTCGTTCAATACCTGGAAGTAATAGCTCCTCTATTAATACACTAGAACATACTGTGCATACCAGTATTCTAAAGGACGATGGACCAACCATTGTTTTTGAGTCGGGACAGAATGACTCTATGATTACTTGGTTACCCATTTTTGAACAGATAAGTAAAGTTACTTCGGTATTTGCCTATAATCGTCCAGGCATTGGAGGCAGTGCAAACGATAAGGAGTTAAAGTCAGTTTCAGATTTATCAAAACGATTAAAAAGAATATTAACCGAATCAGGACACCAACCGCCATATATTCTAGTTGGTCATTCAGAAGGTGCTATTTTTATTAATTTTTTTGCCAGACTTTATCCTGAGGAGGTAAGTGGTGTGTTTTTCATTGATCCTAGCCATCCTGAGCAATACAAATTTACAGGTAATGACTTACGCTCTCAGAAACATAAACGAATAATCAGTAATGACGGTGTTATGAAAAGAAAGCTTTATAAAGAGTATCGTAAGCTTGATAAGTTTCCTAATATTCCACTAACGATACTAACGTCAGGAGATGGTGCGAGCTATTATGATTGGTTGGAGTCACATCAGAAGCTGGCAAGGTTGTCAGACAAGTCAGAACATCATGTGATAAAAAATAGCCGACATTACATCCATAAAGATCAACCTAAACAAGTGATAAATCACTTACTAGCACTAATTGCTCGAGTAAACGATTAGCAAGGAAATATAATTAAACAGAAATTTTTACGAGAGTAGTTTGATTATTAGTAACTCTACGGTTTTTGCTATCAAGCTCGTTTATCCGTTGTAATAACTTGGTCATTGCATATTGCGAACATTACATCTTTGTAGAAAATAATATCACTTTTATTGATATCTCTGGTTGAAACGTTAATAGAGTTTAAATAACTAAAGATAAATCATTGACCTATGATAATACCGTACCTGTACATTAATTAAAAAATCGGATAATATTAGGCTGCATCAGTTGAAAAAAGGCAAACTAGATAAAAATCTAGGACGCAAAGCCAACGGTCTAAGGGAATTTAATATGAAATTTCTAAGATAGCGTAGCTACCGGTACTGGAGTCTTGAGTATTTGATAAAAACTTCAATATCCCCTCCCAAACGATAAAGTTTAACCTTATCGTCCTTGTTTCAACATAGCAGTTTAATTTAACAATAATAGTTATCGAGAGAGCCATGTGTCATGGATTCAAAGGGTTTGTTTAATCTATTTCATTAACAGAATACTTACTAACCTTTATTTCCAGTAATATTTTTATGCTGTGACTCATGACAAAGCTATCTCTGGTGATTTAAGTCCTTTGAGTTTTTGTTGTTCATTTTGAAAGAAATCACCGAACAACTAAGTAATTTTTTTGATGCTATTCATAAGACTTTTATAAATAACTTTACTGTGCAAGCAAAATATGACGAAAGAAATAAAATATAGTGATTAAAAGAGCAGTTGTTTGAGCTAGTCAAAAGAGGTGCTGTTTTAGGTCACCGAATATGTGGTGAATACTTAAAAAATTTAGCAAAGCTAATTATATTATTGATAAGTTCTTACCACAGAAAGTATTCCAGCGTTGGAAACGGTCAAATAAGTAACAAGGACGATATTGGATTAGTTGAGCTGCGATTTGCAGAACAAGCAGCATCTCACTAGTTATCAATTCACAGTTAATGCTTGATTAATAATGAGTTATAAACGCGTTATTGATCTGAGTAAATTTAGACACGGAAGAAGGGCAACAATGAAAGTCTATACCGCAAGACAGGCAATATTAAATCGTAAGGAAAACGTAGTAGCATATGAACTGCTTTACCGGGGCGGATCAGAGAATGTTTTTCCAAATATTGATCCACACACCGCCACCTCAAAATTAATAATGAGAACACATCTTAGTCAAGGCTTAGCGTTAACTACTGATGGCAAACCGGCATTGATCAATTTCTCTGAAGAGTCAATTTTAAATGGCTTACCATTAATTCTGCCACCCAACCAAGTCATGATAGAAATACTTGAAACTGTTTCACCTTCTGATGAGGTTTATAAAGCATGCCAAACCTTATACCACCAAGGTTATCATCTAGCTTTAGATGATTTTGTCTATAAACCAGAATGGCATCGTTTTTTTAAGCTAGTAAAACTTATTAAATTTGATATTCAAGCCACAGCACTCAATGAGCTTTCCCCATTAATTGAAGAATTAAAAACACATAAAAATTTGAAGATATTAGCTGAAAAAATAGAAACGAAAGCGGAGTTTTTACAAGCTAAGAAGCTAGGATTTCATTTTTTCCAAGGATATTATTTTTGTAAACCTGAGATGTCAGAAAATAAAGAAATCGATACAAAACATCCTATTTTGTTTAGTTTGATGCAAGAGAGTCTTAAAACTCCTTTAAATATGAATAGGCTTACCGATTACTTTGAACGAGATGTCAGTTTAAGTTTTAAGTTATTTAAGTTTATTAATTTTGGTGTTTTCCCGTTAACTCAAAAAGTAACGTCAATTAAAAGTGCATTAATATACTTGGGAGAAAACGAAACTAAAAAGTTAATATTGTTACTAACCACTGGCGTTCTAGCAAATAAAAAACCTAAAGAGTTAACTCGACTCGCTATTATCAGAGCAAAGTTTTGTGAACAAATGGCAGCGAAAACAGTGCCTGAGCTTGCTGATGCCGCTTTTATGGTAGGACTGTTTTCTTTATTAGATGCGATGCTTGACCATCCGCTTGAAAAAATCCTAGCTGATTTGCCTTTGGCCCCAGAAGTATTAACAGCACTTACCTGTAATAGGCCTTCTTCCTTAAAATATATACTTAGTGCTGTTAGTTATTATGAGCAAGGTAGCTGGTATAACACCATACGTAATGCTGAAATGGTGAAAGTAAATTATGATGAACTCACTGCTTATTATCAAAGTGCATTAGTATGGGCGAATAAGTATGATTAATACCAACTTCAATTAAGTATTAATACCAAGACATGCCTGATAGATTTACGTTAATCCTTTTGTTAGAAAATTGGTTTAGTTACTTTAAGTCTATTGATTAATAACTCGAGCTTTATAATAGAATCTTATTATGGCCAATTAACGGGTCTTAAGTCCAAATGATGAAAGTCAAAACTAAAATCTGTTCGAGGGTCAAAAGCTTTCATCTTGATTTTTTCAACTTCTCCTTTTTCATTTAACTGAAAAATTAGGTATGCGTCGGCTAATAAACTGCGATCATCCCATTCAACAATAAAGGTATTATATTGAAAATGCTTTAGTTTACCTTTTAATGATGGGCTTCTCTTTGAAGTAAAATATAGTTGCTCATTTTGGATGTTAATTTCAACTTCTCCATACCAACTATCCGTATAATGTTGGGCGTATGAATCTAGAGGTAAACTATGAGTTGCCTCTTTATTTCTTTCATTCCATAATTTATCCATAGTTTGTAGAGCATCATCATTATTATTTTTTGAATGTCCAACAATTTCATCAAATGTATATTCTGATTTGTGGTTTAATAATCCTTGTAGAATCTGAGATATGATGGCACCACGAGCATAGCCATTTTGTTGGTTAGTAAAGACCAAAAGGCCAATGTTTTTTTCAGGGATCATTAACATTGAAGTCAACATGCCAGCTAAGCCACCAGTATGTCCTATATATTGATGGTCCATATATTCTTGCACTCCCCAACCAAGAGCATATGTACTAATATTAATTTTACTGCCAAGTTCATTGCTTAGACTCGCATTCGTAATCGTTTGTGGTGTCCACATTTCTTTATGCCGCTCTTTAGTAAAAAGGTTTTTACCATTAACGAGTTTTCCATGAGCTAATTGCATCGTTAACCATTTAGCAACGCCGTTTACGCTACAGTTTACGCCACCTGCAGGACCCACTAATTCACTGTTAAAGTATGGTGCAAGAACATAAGAATTATTGACATATATGTGGGGTGTCGCTTGGTTTGCATTGGGTGGAACTCGACTATGTGAAGCAAAACACTTGTCCATACCTAAAGGCTTAAATATTTTCTTTTCAACAAAGTCGGCCCAACTCATACCTGATACACGCGCCACTATTTCTCCCGCTAGAATATATAGTAGATTGTCGTAGGCATATTCAGAACGAAAGCTAGATACGGGTTTAATAATGGATAAGGCTTTAAATATATCTTTAAGTGAGGTGTTCTCTTCATTTGGCCAAATCAGTAAATCTCCGGCACCAAGTGGTAAGCCACTGCGATGAGTTAGTAAATCAGTAATAGTAAACTCACGTGTTACGAAGGGGTCTAATAATCGAAATTCAGGTAAATGATCAGTAACTTTATCGTTCCATTGTAATTTACCGTCGTCTATTAAAATAGCTAGAGCGGCTGATGTCATCGATTTAGAATTCGATGCAATTTGAAATAATGTATCGGCGTTAACTTTTTCTTTTTCATTTACTTTACGCACGCCATATCCTTTAGCGTGAACAATTTCTCCATCCTTAATGATAGCAACAGCAATACCAGGCACATTAAATGACGTTAGTGCATTATTGACTAATTCATCTATCTCTTTTTCATTCAATGGCGTGAAGTTTTCAGTAGCAATTAGAGGCAAAGGACTTATGAAAAGTACAAATAACGTTATTAAGAGTATATTTTTAAACATGTTGTTAACATCTGTATGATTTTTATTAATGATAATATATCGTAAATTCACTTACGATGATTCTTAATATAATATTTGATATATTGCTCGGCTTTATAGTCGATATAAATTATTTATATTTTTAACTGCAAACGTTCAGAGCGCAAAATGATCTTAAATATTGCAGACTGCGCCTCAGAGTTTAAAGCTTAAATGCTATTCTTTTTATATATAAATCCCACAGCAAGTTTTAAATACAAACAAACGGAAGTAAATTTATTTTTAATTATTACCCGTAATCACACAAGTGATTATAACCTGAGTGATTTGTGTTCATTGTTAATGGATTAAAACAAACTATCTATTTTAAACAATAAATAAACAAACATAATGATGTTAATAATGTAGTTGTGAAGGTAAAATTGCGTGATACCAATTGGATTAATTATGAAAACATTAATTTTAATATTGTTGAACAAAAGGTAGTTGAAAGTTTATGGATTATTTTGAACAGATAGGTGTAAGTAGGGTATCGACGACCACTGAAATAAAAAAAGCTTATCGAAAACTCGCAAATAAGTACCATCCCGATAGAAATGACAGTACTGAAGCCAAAGAAAAATTTCAGTTAATTCAACAGGCTTATGACGTTATTTCTGATCCAAAAAAACGCTCTTTATACTTAAAAAATAACTATACTGTGATAACGGACCCTCGAGAAATTGCGGATTCTTTTTGGAATAGCGCTTTAAATTAGCCATTAAATCGGCTTTGAATTATATTTTCAATTTACCTCTACATTATACTTTCATTAGGAAACAATGAATGCAAACCGAATCAAGCTTACCTGATTATTTAACCGATGATTTCTCTCTGTACTTAGAGAATATGACCTCATTAGCTGATCCTGAAAATCCTGATTTATTATCAAATTATTTATCAAATTTATTCGAACAATTAAAACAAATGCCTTTATTATTTAATGGTATGGTTGATCAACTAGCAATGGCGATATCAACTAAAGTCCGAATTGATAGCAAAAATCTAGCAAAAGTTGTGCTCACAGAAGAACCTTCTTGGCTTGAAATAAAGCCTTTTGTTGGAGTGCATGCCGATGCTAGAGCCTGTATTACACAAATAATGACTCACGCAGAAGAAGACTTAAAAACTGCGATTTTACTCATTCATTTTTATAATGGCTACGATGCTACACCGTTAAAAGCTGCAGAAGATGAACATGATCAAACTGATGATTATGAATCCAATAACTATGATGAAAATTATTAACTTTTATTGTACTGATTAAAAAATCTCTTTAATAAAACTAAGTTTTAAGGAATCACTTTGACAAAAAATGCATTAGTTCTTGCTAGCGATATTATTGAACAAGCACAACATAGTGGCAGACGCGCGGGCACTTCATTGGAAGCAATAGCTTCTGAACAGGGCGATGAAACTATGCTTGCCGTATTAACCGAAATGGATATTTTAACTGTAGCTAAAATTGTTAGAGAGCATGACGCTACCATTCCATCTATTGCTACATGGTTAATGGATGCAGACTCAATTAAGCAGCTGTTAAATGTCGAACCATCGTATTGGCAAAATATGGATGAAGAACACGTTTTTTGTGCTCAAACAGAAGCACACAGTTTATTGACACAAATTTTTCTCTCTTCAGATGATGAAGAAAAACAGTTAGAAGTATTAACAGCCATTGTCGAAGATGATTTTGGTCTTTTATATTTATCTTTACCGTTTGTTGGACACGATTTTTCGGAATTAGAAGAAGATGAAGAGCAAACATCTGGCAGTGTTGAAGAGTTGTTAATGAAAATAAAAGCGTTAAGTGAAGAATCCTATCGTGAAGTTATGACAGTTAGTACAAATGGCACACTGGAAAATATTGAAAATGCATTAAAACAAAATGCTAATAAACAAAGAGTTACTGCCGTAGAAATGGATACAGATGATATGTTTGCGCCACTTTAATTTACTTGGTAGACAAATATACCCCGTATTAATGCAGGCACAATAAACAGCTTTATATGATTAGGATTTATCAATGAGAATTGCAGAGTTAAGAAATAGCCCATTTTTACTTTTAGTCTTAAAAGACGGAGAGAACGAAGGTTATTTTACGCCAGAATTTATGCATAAAACTAAACAACAATTAATCGATATGTCTTTGCGGATTGCATCTGATAATTTATCGATAATTTATGCGGATCAAATAAAAAAAGGCTGTGAAATTGTATTAGGTATGAGCAACCTAGGTTTATTAGACCTTTGCGATAACGATACAGATAAAGCGAAAGATATTATAAAAAATAAAGGCATTGTTTATTGCTTTCGAGCAGGTTGGGCAAAATATGCAGAATTAAAGCAAGTATCACCCTCATACTTTGAAGAGGTATCATTGAGTAGTTATGCTTTAGCTACCAATGACACTTCTGATATAAGACTGATGCATGCGACGTTTATGCATGAAGGGAACAAAAGTGCTCAACTGTTAAATATTTATAAAAGTATTGCAGCGAACTATTGTGCAAACACCCTACTTATTGATAATGATGAAGACGTATTGAGGTTTGAGCTACAAAAATTTCTGAATAGTGCGATCACATTATTACTGATTGATTCAGATAAAAAAGTGTTTACCAGTGGTTTATATCAACAGTTGAATACTTATTTGACGACTACAGAGCATGACGTTGTGCTAGCTAAAATCGAAAGTTGTATTGCGAGTTTCACCGAGAAACTATCGATATCAACGAAAGAATACCTACAAAAAATAGACTTATTGGATTTTATTGAATTAAAGGGGATCATTAATCAACAAGTTGATATCTCCATTTTTATCCAAGAAATCTTAGAATTACCCATAACCGTCGCTAATGAGCTGAATGACGATTTTGATGGTGGTTATGATTTTCATATAGATGATGAAGAAGATCTTGCTTACTTAAGACCTGATGCTTAACAACTGAAGTATTTTGGTTTGTTTGAAGTACAAGACAATCAAAATCTCTGCCAATTAATCTTTGTTTTGAGTAAAGCCGAGTGTGGTTTTTAGTAAGTGTAATCCAATCTAGTCATAAATTAAGAGAGTAAATGCTCATAACCTCTCTTTATTTATAAATTAAATTTAATATGTCAAATGTATCGTTTTTTAACGTTTCAAACAGAAGATTTTCAAGTTTAAAGTTTTCTGTTTAAAGTCTTTTATTTAAAGTTAAAGTTTCGTTCAATTCCTCTTTTAAATTAATATAGTGTATTGATATATTGAAGGGGGATTTACGCTATTAGGACTTTATTCCCAAAAAACAGCCAACCTTTTAATTACCTTCCCCCAAACTTCATTACCCATTGACCTGTATCCTATTGTATAGGTTACTTAAAATTGATATATCACAATTGTTTTTTGAACACTCCAACGGGTATTTGTTACTAGCTATCTTCGTTGCTCTTTGAGGACGCTGAAAGCCTTTGTCTCATAATGAGAATACCTACCTTCAATAAAAATATTATATGAGGCCTATAAGACCACTATTTGATAATTGGTTGTAATTTTTTACGCCTGTTTCGCCATAAAAAGAATAGACTGACAATTAATATAAATACACAGCCGATTAACACGTGTTTTAACATCGTAGGTATCATGTTTTTAAGCATATATATATCAGGGTTACCTGTTTGCCATAAGGTCCACCTTGTAGCAGAGTCAGCAGACAACGCTCTATTTCCTGTTTCTAATAAAATAATCGCGTTACCATTAGCGGGGTTTAACCTAGTCGTTGCATTAAGTGATGGCGATTGACCTCCATGGCCGATAATATAATCGGATTTATTATTGCTGGCAAACAGCATAGTGCCTAATCCCCATATATCGATGCCCATCATTGAGGCCTGAGGCATACGCATTTCTTTCAATGCTGTAGGGGATAGTATTTTTTTAGTTTTTACACTTTTTAAATTGTCTGATAAATGCATTGATACAAATTTTGCCAAATCATTCGCTGAACTATATAACCCCGTAGCGGCAAGAGATGTATAGAAGGGATAATCTCGAACATTACCATCTTTATCAAAGTATTGAGCTAACGATACAACATTGTCATGTCTATAAGTGGTGCTATTCATATCTAGTGGTTTAAAAATAGTCTCAGACATATAAGACTCAAATGTCATATTAGTAACTTCCTCAACGATTAACTGTAATAAATTATAACTTCCGCCTGAATATTTGAATTGACTACCGGGTTTTATGCCAACCAATACACGGCCATCAACGCCTTCATCCGCATCTTTCGCTTGTGATAAGTGCTCTGTAAGTGGTTGGATTTTAGCTCTACTTTCAAAGCCATTGTGACCAAGACCATCTGTTATTCCTGCTGTATGACTAAGTAATCGTCTTATCGTAACCTCATCATTATTAAAATTACTTTGAGGTAACTTCCACTGAGTTAAATAAGATGATACTGACTTATCTAGATCTAACTTTCCTTGCTCTACTAATGCCATAACACCAACAGCAGCAATCCACTTGCCTAATGAAGAAACACCAAAAACTGTATCTGCGTTAACCTGTTGCCCTTTAGATATTGAGTATTCACCTATGATTTCTCCACCTTCCATGAGTAACATTACTGCATTGCCTTTTGACTCATTTTCAATCGATTTTTTCATATAACTTATAAATGCTTGTGTATCTCCAGATGCTACTACAGGACTTGTAAACCAACCTTGTTTAGTACTAATCACATTCATAGTTAACCAAAAACACATGAAAGCTATTGTTATCAAAAGCCACTTTATAAAATTTATCATTATTCATTTCTCCGCGATGTGGAATAAGGAAATTATGACGCTCAGCAAAAACTATGTCGTCGTTTATGGTGGCTATTATCGAGACAATGACGTGAGTTATTACAGATAATTCACCAACTGCTCTTATCACTCATCAACAACTTTGTACTTAGGTGGGGATAACGTAAGATAGATTGATGATCATAATCTACTTAGAGTAAATATGTTTTTTCAATATATAAAAAAGTTGTTTTTATTACTTTCTTTATTGTCTATGTATGTGTTTGCTTTAAATAGTGAGGATGTGCGAGCATCAACAGCCCCCCCCCCTAACAAGTTTAATGAAATAAACATTGAAATCATTAAGCAGACGCGCTCGTTAAGTTGCCATCAATTGACAACTTCAGATATTCATTGGAAGAAGATAACTTTCAACCAAATACCTCAGAACAAACATTTTTGTATTAGGGCATGGATAAATATTGATAAATCACTGATGAAAAGCAGATCATCTTTACTTATAGGCATGTTGGGCGCTTCATCATTTTATTGGGATGAAAAGTTAATCAGTCAAAATGGTGAAGTGGGGACGTCTATCAATAACGAAGTTCCTGGCATCATTACAACGTTGGTAAATATTCCAGAGCATTACTTAACGGATGGAAAACATTTGCTTAGTGGCGAAATATCGACTTTTCATTTAAGTAAAAAGCTGAGTAATATAGGTTACATTTTTACCTTGGTTGATGAGCAAAAACTTCATTCACAGATCTTATTATTAAGTATTTTTGCCGCAATTTTTATTGGTGCTTCATTAGTCTTAGCCATGATTTTTCAGTTGATATATTGGCTATACCAAAAAGAAGTTTCATATCAAATATTCAGTTTATTCTGTTTGTTTTCGTCGCTCATTTTAATCACAGAGCAAGCCAAATTTTGGTTGGATTATAGCTACGATTGGCATATTTTTAGGCTATTATTAATATACTCATTTACCTTTATAGCCTGTAGTCTTTTACCGCTTTTTTATTTATGTAATTACCGGTTACCTTATAAAATACATTGCTTTACTTTCATTGTATTAGGGTTTATTAGTTTAAGTCTTTCTTCTTTGAGTTATGACCAAGCCAGTACATTTCTTTTTGGTGGCGCATTATTATCAGCGCTAATAATAAACACTTATAGTGTATTTCATACTAACAAAGGACTCGTTAATATAATCATTATTCTCCCGAGTTTATCGCTGTTGTATTTTATTCCAGACTACTTCAATGAGTTTGTATTTAGTGTGGTATTTATACTCATTGTTATGGCAATGTTAATTTCTCTGATTAAAGAAATGTACACAAACAAAGTTGCAGCATTAAAAGCCGAAAGAATAAAAACAGAGTTACTTAGACGAAATATGCAACCGCACTTTCTCATGAACTGTCTAACGCAGTTAATGGAACTTGTGGAAATTAAACCTAAAAAAGCCGTTGAATTTATCAGCGTGCTTAGTGATGAGTTTAGGCAATTGACGGTGCAAAGCACCCAAGATAACATCGCACTTACTGAAGAAATCGCTCTGTGTAATAAGCATTTAGCTATTATGTCAATTCGTTATCAACAGACTTATCAATTAGATGTTAATGGTGACGTAGCTGACATATTTATTCCACCAACAATTCTGCATAGTCAGATTGAGAATTGCTTCACTCACAATGCGATATCTTCAACTAGAGCATTTGAATTAAAAGTGACATCTGTAAATGGACAAATTGATTTAGTACTCAAGACTCCCATTGAGAAAAAGATTGATCACCGAGGCACGGGGCTAGGTGAGCAATATATTAAAGCGCGATTAGCAGAATTTGAACAAGTGAACAATAAACACAAAAATTCATTAAACTGCTCATTTATAAGTTATGAAGAATGCCACTATTGGGTTTCTAAGTTTTCATTTATATCTTAGGTCTTAACTTTATGGAATTTAATCAATAATGAATATTGTCATAGTAGAAGATGAGCCGTTAGTGCAACAAAGAACGCAACGACTCACCATGGAAATATTAAAATCACATAGTCTTAAAATACAATGTTTTACTGACATCGATGATGCAGAGTGTTTCCTTGCAGAAAATACAGTTGATTTATTGTTACTAGACTTAAATTTGAAAGGCCGTAATGGTTTTGATTTATTAAAGAGTAATGTCGCGGCGGGATACCATACAATCATTATTTCAGCGTATGCCGAAAAAGCCATTGAAGCTTTCCAATACGGCGTATTAGACTTTGTCGCCAAACCGTATACGTTGGAGCGTCTTGCCAAAGCTTTTGACCGGATATTGGATACATCTCAACGAAACTATTACGGTTGTCGATACTTGAGCATTAAAAGGCTTGGTGCTATTGAATTAATCGCTTTGGCTGATATTTCACATATTCAAGCGGATGGACACTACAGCTTAATATTCTTAACAAACAAAGCAGAGAAAACGGCTTTACATGAAAAAAACATTGAAAAAATTATACAACTTCTGCCTGATAACTACCTGAGAGTACACCGTTCATATGTAGTGAACATGGATTACGTTAAACAATTATTGATTGAACCGGGTAGTCAATACTCGCTAAAATTAAATACAGGGCTGGAAATACCCGTAGGGAGAACCAAATATCAAGATGTTAAGCATTACTTGGAGTCAAAATAATAAATCCAAACTAGCTTAACCCAAGTTCAGGTTATTTACAGTCGATATAAACGGTAATAAGGTAGTTTTTTTCACTGTGAAAGCGAGTTTTTGTGCTAAATAGTAAGAAGGTATATTTTCAAACTTACATACCCAAACCGGGCGTAAATTGTTAGCAATACAGTATTCAATTATTTTTCTACAAACAACGAAGGCGTAGCCTTTACCACGAAACGCATCGTTAGTTTCTATTCCTATCTCCAAAATATTTTTATCGATATTAGTTGAATATGCGGCTGAGGCAATATTATTAATCATCAAAATAAATCCTTTACCATAATTGATAAAGCTTTCTTCGTTTATCCAAAATGTTTAGGTACAACCACGCCGGCTAGTTAATGGTCTGAACTAATTGAATCAAACATTAGCAAGTGATTGGTCTTTTATAAATAGTAAATATAGCCATGTTTTGATGATGCCAATTTATATTTTGATGCCGTTTAGTTATAGGGATATTTATTTTTTAAATTTTTGGACTTATAAAATAACAAGCTCTTAGTTACTCGTATTGACTGAGCGCTTTATTGATATAAATTCGAACTAGGCTTTGACAATATGCTCCTTGGTAATACCTTTATTTTCCCGATATCACAAATAAATTATTGTGATATCGGGAAGACTTCCGTTATTCAAATTATCTTTATTTGTAACTTGTTGAAAATAAAGTGAATAGATACTGGCTCTTATTTTGCTTTTATAACCCTAATGTATTCAAATGCTGATTTTTTATAGTTAAATAATAAGAGTGTGCTGACTCGGTATTATTTGAATTTAATGATAATGCATCTTTAAAGGAAGTGATTTATATGAAAAAACTGCTAGTTGTTATTTGTTCAGTCATTATTTTATGGCAGTTATTACCAACGCAAAGTTCAAATTGTGCAGACTTTAAAAACCTTAATGACTATATACCTGTATTGATGAAAGAAACGGCAATTCCAGGTATTGCTATTGCAAAAATAACTGCAGGCAAGGTTTCACTGATAAAGACATTTGGTTTTGCAAATATCGAACAAAAAAAACGTGTTGATGAAAATACTCTGTTTAATCTTGCATCCATTAGTAAACCTATTATGGGCATGGCTTTACTTAAACTTGTAGATGAGGGAAAGCTAATTTTAGACCAAGATATTAACGACTACTTATCGTTTCAAGTAGACAACCCACATCTTGAGAATGAGAAAATTACTATAAGACATTTAGCATCACATACCTCAGGTATTAAAGACTATTATGATATTGAAAGTTTTTCACTAAATAAAGATTCGCCAATATCACTTGCACAACACCTAAAATCGTTATTGACCCCCGAAGGTGAGCTTTATAATAATGGTGAATATTTTATGGATAAAACTCCTGGTACTTCAAGGAAGTATAGTAATTTATCGGCAGGACTTGCGGGTCATATTGTCGAAGAAGTTACCGGTTTAACACTTGCCCAATATAGTAAACAGTTACTTTTCCCATCTTTAAGTATGCCTCAAGCCAGTTGGTTACTAAATGATTTGGAGTTAAAGAATATTGCCGTACCTTATGAAGTTGAACAGTGTATTCCTTATTTTTTCATATGTGCTGATACTGAAACTGTCGAGTTGAATTATATTATCAGTAAATATTTTAATCCTCCTTTTGATAATAAAGAATATTTACCTTACTCACACATTGGAAATCCACAATACCCCGATGGTGGAGTACGTGCCAGTATAAAAGAAGTCAGTCAAATGTTGGTTTCTGTCTTAAATAATGAAGACAATTTAGGTAAGCAATTACTGCTTGATACAAGCTATCAGGAAATGTTTTCATTACAAGCAGATGAGAGTGTATCTGATAGCCAACGTTTCTTCTGGCGAGATAGAGCAGGTCTTACCGGTCATATGGGATCTGACCTTGGTGTTTTTACAGCTTTATATTTTGATATTGAATCAAAAACAGGGTTTGTAATTCTAATGAATAGAGGTATGGATACCAAAGGAGCTTTTGCAATGAAACAAATTGCGACTAGGCTAATGTCATTGTAATAGCGTCATTATGTGAGAGGCATGTTATATGGTCTTGCACCAATGATTAGCCATTTACTTATTTATGGGAAGAGGGAGAGGATAATAAATTTAATTTAATCCCTTCAACCTCTACTTAACAAATTGTCGATACCATTCGATTTCACTATATAGATCTTTAGTGCTCTCAACACGATCGACAAAGGTTAAACCATTTAAATGATCAAGTTCATGCTGAAATATTCGTGCCAAAAAACCTGTATAAGTTGCCGTATGTTTATTGTTTTCTCTATCTTGATAAATAATCTTAATTTCATGGTGACGAGGAACTAAGCCTCTTATCGCAGGCACACTTAAGCAGCCTTCCCAGTCTTTCTCTGTTTTAGTGCCATAGTGAGTTATTTCAGGGTTTATCATCACTGTTGCAGACATATTAGGAGCGTCAGGATAGCGTTCATTTTTCTTTGAACAAACAATAAATATACGTTTATCTATCGCCATTTGTGGTGCGGCAATACCAACACCTCCGGCTGCTTTCACTGTTGTTAACATAGTATCAATGATTTTTTGAACTTCAGCTGACTGTACGTTTTCAACGCAAGCAGCTACTTTGCGTAAGGCCTGATGACCCAATTGAACAATGGGAAGAGACTGTTGGATATTATCACTCATACTATTCCTCTTGATTCTATATGGTTGCTTTTTCAAGTCTATTTATTTTAGCCTCTCGGCGATAAAAATATACAGTAATAATAAATAAGGCGATGATAAACGGTAGACTGGAAAGTACCACTGTATGCCAACCTGATTTAAATAAAACCCATCCCGCCATTAATGATGCAAATGCTTGAAAACCAAATAGAATAAAGTCATTGGTTGCCTGTACCTTATGACGTTCACCAGCGGTATAACTTAATGGTAGCAATGTTGTTCCGGTGAGAAATAGAAAATTCCAGCCAATGCCTAATAGAATTAACGCCCACCAATAATGCATTACTTGCTCTCCATTAAGAGCAATAACAGCAACAAAGGCATAAATTACAGTTCCTGCGAATAAAAGAATTTTAATACCAAACTTTCTTACAATCCATGCGGTAAATAGTGATGGAATGAACATAGCGGCAATATGACTTTGAATGACCCATTTTGTCTCTTGTAGGCTATGCCCATGCATATGATGCATGCTTAGTGGCGTGGCAGTCATTAGGTAACTCATTAATGCGTAACCAATAGCAGCGGTTAAAATGGAAATAATAAATATTGGCTGCTTTAAAATAGTGGCAAGTGGGCGAACCTCTGAATTATTCACCCTTGTTAGTTGTTCTGGATTCTTAAATGCGAGTACTACTAAGATCGCCATTATGGCTAGTATGGCGATGACAAAAAATGAGCCAGCATAGCCATAAGGAGAATTTATTAAATCTTTACCTGCTAATGCCACTTCAGGACCAATAAATGCGGCAAATAAACCACTCAACATTAAAATGGAAAGGACTTTGGGAATATCTTCTGGTGAATTTGCACTTTCAATGGCCGCAAAACGTAATTGTTGAATAAAGGCTGTACTAAAACCAAAGATCAGACTTGCCAATAAGAATAATTCAAAGCTAGCTTTTATCGCTGCAAACATCGCAATTAATGCGGCAAATAACGTTAAGCTAAATCCTGTTATTGTCGCAAACTTACGACCCTTATTCTTGGCTAACAGCGCAGCGGGAATAGAAGCACTTGCAACACCCAAAACCATAATAGTTATTGGTAGAGTTGCTAAGGATGGATCGCTTGCCATTTTTGCAGATAAAATTCCGCCTATAAAAACAACCACAGGTGATGCCGACATGGCTAATGGTTGTGCGATAAAAAGTAACCATATGTTTTTATGAAAGTTAAACATTCGAGACATTATTAACGTGGTGATAAGAAGTAAACATAAAGCAATAAAGATATTGAAAAACATCAGAAATCCGCATTAATTAGGTGAAGGGGGAGTGGTTAAATATGAAATGACTATTGTCATATGATATATCATTTTCTTGCAGAAAAGGAACTTAAAGGTTTTAACAGTGAAGAGTTAATGATATTTAGTCATAATGAAAACGAGCTTAGTGCTCGTTTTCATACGTAAATTTATCTATATCTTGCCGCTGTATGAACAGCGATTGTTCCTGAAACGGAAAGTTCGCTAGTCGTTTCAGTAACATCAATAGTATGATATTTCAACGCATATGACATCGCTTGTAACTTACATTGTTTTTTACCATCAACGAGTATTTTGGTTCGTTTTGATATTTTAATCTGGTGGATTGCTTCTGGTGTGTCAAATTCCATTTTTATTACCTTTATTTAAATGAATAGATATGGGAAAAGCTATTCATCTAAGCCTAGATAATAAAAATGATATTATCAATTTAACGGTAAATTAACTCGGCCCAACGTGTCAAACCCGCGGTAACACTACCAAAATGATCACCCGTTATTAACTTGATGTTCTTAAATTGCATTTGTAAAAACTGGCTCAGTACAGGTGACTTCGCGGTACCTCCTGTAACAAAAATAACATCAGGTTGGCTGCCTGCTTGTTTAACAGCATCGTGCATTAACTGTGCAATACCAGATAGTTGACGTTGATTTGATTCTAAAAATAACTCGTTATTTACTATGACACTGAGCTGACTTTCTATATTCTTTAAATCAATCAATTGTTCAGTATTGTTACTTAGACCAATTTTTGCTTGTTCTGCATTGTTAACTATTTGATAACTCAGTTTATCTTGTTGGACCTTCAATAATCGCTCAACAATTTCCGGCTGTTTTGCATCACGACATAATTGCTCTAAGAATAAGGTATTTCTTTGACTATAAAATTCGGTTTGCTCATTAATGTTATTAATTGCAACGGCTTGCCAATAACTACTAACAGGCATAGGTTTACCTGTTTTCAAAAAACCATCCATACCCAAAGACGGCATAATTCCTTTAAGTGCTAAACCGATATCAAAATCATTGCCACCAATACGTTGACCTGTATGTGACAGTAATTGTGCACTTCTATCAGTATTTTTCGAAAATGTAGGGCCCATTAATATCATTGAGCAATCCGTAGTCCCACCGCCAATATCAACAACCAAAACTTTTGTTTCAGTAAGTAGACTTGACTCAAATTCAAAGCCAGCAGCAACAGGTTCATATTGAAATTCAACATCTTTAAAGCCTACTCGTTTAGCCGCATTCGTTAAAACCTTGATTGCTTGGCTATTACTTTCTTCACCTTTAATGCCTTGAAAATTAACGGGACGACCAATTACTGTTTGTGTTATTTCACCTTGTAATGTATTTTCAGCGAGATCTTTGATGTTACTCATCATTGCGGCAACGATATCTTCAAATAATTCCATTTGTTGCGGAAGTAAACCACTAGCACCAAGAAAAGATTTAGGTGACTTGATGTAATATCCTTCATCAGGTTCTTCTAAATAAGCGTTTAGAGCATCTTGACCAAATGAGAGTTCTGCAGGAATACCATCAAGAGCGAGCTCCCGTAAAACATTTTGACCTTTTTGCAGTTGCCATGGGCGCTGTTTTTGGAAAACTGTTTGCTCAACAGCTGTTAATCGTTTGTTGAGCCAATTAACAATAACTTCTCGACTGGGTGAATAGAGCGTGGAGGAAATATATCGTCCATGGTTACCCAAATTGAGTAATTGCGGTGTATTGTTTTGCATTACGCCGATAGCACAGTTAGAAGTGCCATAGTCAAAACCGATCATACGTTATCATCAACAAGAAAATGGCCGCGTAGCATACTGACTCATCAGCGAATACGCAAGCCTAGTCTAGTGAACTATACCTGTTTCATTAAATCCATTTACTCAAATATAACCTTCAACTATTGCAAGATAAACACTGGCGCATGACTTTAATAATCAACATCCATATTGGGATTAATCGGGTTTTTAATCTTATTGGGCTTAATCGTGAACAATAGAGCAAAAACTTAATGAAATGAGTTTAAGTAATCTTGTATTATAAAAAGAATTATTAAGGGAAATGCATGCGTCTTTTTGTGAACTTTATTCTACTATCCAAGCGACCAAAAGATACAGACATAAAAATCGTATAAGTCATGTATAAGACCTCAAGCTATTTTAGATGCATTTATAAAATTGGAAGAATAATTTATGAGTCTTATGACAAAAGTTAACGTTTTAATTCATGTATTGATGTTTTTTATATTAAACAATCAAGCACTAGCAACAACATTAGATAAAGAAATTGTTTTCTCTCAAGGTCACCCGATGACGGTCTGGCATAAAAGTAATACGGATGAAAAAACGAATAAAGGCGTTATTTTATTATTACATGGTAGAACTTGGAGTGCGTTACCTGATTTTGATTTGCAATTAAAAGGTGAGCGACTTTCAGTTATGGAACACTTAGTCGCTCTAGGGTTTGATGTTTGGGCATTGGATGCACGCGGTTATGGTGGTACGCCTCGTGATGATACTGGCTGGAACAATCCAAATAAGGCAGCAAAAGATGTTGCCAATATTGTTAAATGGCTAAACAAAAAAACTGCCGAAAAGGCGTTGTTATTTGGTTGGTCATATGGCTCGATGACGGCACAATTAATGGTGCAACAATCCCCTGAACTTGTTAAAGGGGTCGTTCTATATGGATATCCTATCGATCCAGAGAAGGTCATTGTTAAAATACAATCACCGGTAAAACCGCCAAAAGAGAATAATACGGCTGCCAATGCAGCGAGTGATTTTATTGTTGAAGGGAGTATTTCTAAACAAGCTATTGCTGCTTATGTCACGGCATCATTGGCAGCAGATCCGATACGTGCTGATTGGAATTTCACTGAACAGTGGAACCAGCTAAGTGCAGAGAAAGTGCAAGTGCCATTATTATTGATTCAAGCTGAGTATGATCCATTAGCAAAAACAGAGTCACATGCGCGATTTTTTTCAAAGCTCCCTAATGCCAATAAACAATGGATCGTTTTAGCGGGTGGTGATCATGCTGCGTTATTAGAAGCCCCAAAATATAAACTTGTTCAATCAGTGAGTGATTTTGTTACATGGTTAGAAAAATAATTTAATGAAATTGATATTTTTGCGACGGTTTTGTTTTGTGCTGCATCTTGATAGTTATGACAACAATTAATTCTCCTTTTAATTTAGCCATTGAGCTATCTGTTATCACCCGAGCACAACAAGGGGATTTAACTGCGCACGAAGAGTTTTTTAAGCTCTTTGCTAAACCTGTTTATAATCTTGCATTACGTTTATGTCTTCAAAAAGAGATGGCTGAAGATGTTTTACAAAATACATTCTTAAAAATTATCAATGGTATTAACAGTTTTCAGTGCCAAGCGCCATTTGGTATGTGGTTAAGAAAGGTAGCCATCAATGAATCATTAATGTTATTACGAAAAAATAAACAATTGCCAAACTTTATCTCTTTTGAAAATACCGACGAGTTTAACAATGTTATTGAATTTGATTTACAAGAAAAATCAAATGATTGTGAAATACATCATTACCATGTGCGGTCAACACTTGAGAAGACATTAGCACAACTTCCTGCACAGACGCGTGTGGTGTTATTACTTAAAGAAGTTGAAGGCTATAGTCATCAAGAAATTGCCGAACTCATGGGTAAAAGTGAAAGTTATTCAAAGTCGTTATTATCTAGAGCTTTTAAGCGGCTACGTGAATGTTTTGCAATAAGTGATATAAGCACCATCGACGAAACTAATAACCCAGAACAACGAGAATTATGATGCACGCGAATATGACTGAATTATTAGCCGCTCGTGAAGGTGAACTGGGTTTGGCTAGCGCCCATATATCAGGGTGCCCGCAGTGCCAACAGGAACTTGTTCGTTTAAATTCAATCGCCGCTGACTTAAAATCACTGCCTGAACATGAGGTGCCAGATAACGCGTGGCAGAATATTTTGTCTGCACATAAAAAGAGTCCAGTGCAACAAACATTACAGAGAACAGTGTCTTTAACTCGCGCCATATACGCTTTGGCTGCTTCTATTTTTGTGGTTGGTTTTACTCTTATTATCAATATTTCTCAATCTCCAGAATTGCAGATTGACGTATTAACAAATAATGTATTGCCGGCATTGGAAACTGAGTCAAGGACATTGGAATATACCTTAGCTAATTATCAACAAAATACAGAGAATTTGACTTCAGCGCAGCAGTTTAAAATTGAACAATTACAATGGCAGTTGATGCTGCTAGATAGAAAGTTGATGATATCTCAACAACAACAAGATGTTGAGTTGTTGGAGAATCTTTGGCTTGAACGTATTAAAAATTTAAATGAATTACACGTTACCTATAACTCAGAGCAAGAGATGAGAGTAAGTCAAAGACAAAGAGATAGCTTATGAAAATCATAATTATTTTTACCTTTATTTTTTCTGCTTTACTGCAAAGTAATAATGTTATTGCTTTTGAAGCAAAGAAAGAAGAAAAACAGTCAAAAGAAGAACAAATCACCTTAATTAAAGAGCAATTGGAATTTTTATCATCCAAATTACTAAAAATCACCCAATCTAAAGAGTATGTAATAGAGCATCAGGGACATGAGTTACTTGTATTTGGTGCCTGTGGTAATGGGAATAAACGAGGTATTAAAATTAATTGTGTTTCACCTGGAAGTACTGCAGAGAAAATGGGGGTGAAATCAGGTGATATTATCACCAATGTTAATGGTAAAAAGTTAAACAACTTGCCTGGGAAAGAAGCCTCTTCATTGTATTATCAAGTGATCGATGCACTTAGAGATGGTGATACCATTAGTATTGTTTATTTACACAAGGGGCAGGAAATAAAAGAGTCAGGGATAATTAAAAGCTATAACTCACCAGGGTATACGTTTGGCGTTACGATAAAACCTGAAAAAGAATAACCAAAAAATAATAATAACCAAAAAATAATAACTACATAAAGGTATAACAATGAACTTTCTTTCAAAATACTCTGAGTCAATTTATGCAATGATGAGAATAGTTGCTGGCGCGATGTTTTCAATACATGGCATGCAGAAAATCTTTGGTTGGCTTGCGCAGCATGAAACCGCTTTTTTATCACAAATGTGGTTTGGTGGCATGATTGAATTAATATGTGGCTTATTGCTTGTTATTGGTTTTCAAACTAGAATTTCTGCTTTCATATCAAGTGGTACTATGGCGATTGCCTATATCCAATTTCATTGGGCATTTGAATTTGGTCCAAAATTCTTTCCAGCCGTAAATCATGGTGATGCTGCTATTCTGTATAGCTTTTTGTTTTTATATATTGCCAGTGTAGGAGCCGGCAAATGGAGTATTGATAAAAGCGAAGGTTAGTTAAACGTAACGGTATTACAATGTTTGTGCTTGTAGACTGTATAGAGTCAATCACAAGCACAGACTTGTATACGTTAGCTGAGTACAGGCGTTCTCAATATTGTTTTTAAACGTTCTACAGGTACACGGCGAGGGTCTGAAATATAGACTTCGCAATGTTGATATCCAATCGTTAATCTTTGCTGCTTTGCAAAAGCCAACATTTTTTCAATGGTACTAGGCTCTTCTTCATAAGCTCCAATATGAAGCATCTGTATACAGGGGCCAAATTGATGCTTAACAAGCTCAACATCTTTTACTCTTAGTGTTTTTCCTTTTGATACTAGCACTGAGGCTGCTTGCTTAAGATCTGAGTTTTTAACTGACTCGGGTGTGCGTATCATCAATTGCCAGTGCCACTGCGATTTATCTGTAGTGCTTAAGCATTCGTTATTATCAGACCAATAACGAGCTTCAAGTTTGCAAATAACAAAATCATCATTGTCATTCTTTTTACGGGTCATTTTTACGGTATAAACTATCGCATACAATGCCTCAATAGCTTCAGTGAAAACATCTTGACCAGGAGCGCCAATACCAGAAATAGCAATATAATTAGCTTGAGCAATGTTAATCAGTACCGCCTCTTTTGCCGCGACATAATCAGCTTTGTGAATTTTAAATAAATCAGTTTTAGTCATTCGCATCAACCTTTGTTTTTCTTTTTATTAAACATAAACATAAACATAAACATAAACATAAACATAAATAATGGTAATCAGAGCATCTAGTTCAGCCTTTATTTCTTTTTACGAAATATAAATATCGGTAACTAGCTCATCTGATTTGGCCTTTACTTTTCTTTTTACGAAATATAAATATCGGTAACTAGCTCATCTGATATGGACTTTACTTTTCTTTTTACGAAATATAAATATCGGTAACTAGCTCATCTGATATGGCCTTTACTTTTCTTTTTACGAAATATAAATAGCGGTAACTGGCTCATCTGATTTGGTCTTTACTTTTCTTTTTACGAAATATAAATAGCGGTAACTGGCTCATCTGATTTGGTCTTTACTTTTCTTTTTACGAAATATAAATATCGGTAACTAGCTCATCTGATTTGGCCTTTATTTTTCTTCTAATGGAATATAAATATCGGTGACTAAGTCTTCTGGTGCTGTTGACTCTGGGTCGTTGAGGTATATCTCAAAACAAGATTTATCGGCAGACTCATAATTACTTTGGCTTAACCATTGACCAAATATTTGTCGATAAGTAGTGCCAAGGTTTTCATAAGAGCCAATATGTGTGGTCATAGCATAACGACCACCGGCAATCGTTTTAACTGCAACATCATTAATTCCGGTAAAATCACTAGGTACAGTAATACAGGCGTCATAACGTAAATCCGTTGGTGCAATGACATCAGGATCATCATGACTAACACCGATCATTTTGGCATTTCCTCCTAGTAGCCCTTCAGGACCAAGCGTACAACAAAGAGTATCCCACGCTGGCGCGCAATCTTGATAGGGGCCAACATGGCGTACAAAGCCAACTAACATATCATCTACATGTTTTATGATTACATTCATATTTAATTCCTCATCCTTAAATGGTTCAAAGGAGGTAATATGTTCATTGGTAACATAACGAATACTAGAATGACCTAAACAAGGATATTTCAACTTTAATGATCGTCTAAACACCGATGGCGACATGCCTGTTTTGACTTTAAACATTCGTGAAAATGCCATATCACTTTCATAACCTGCATTGAGTGAAATTTCTAAGATACTTTTTGAGCTTGTATGTAATTGCAATGCTGCACGTTCTAATCGTAAACGACGTACCAGCTCTTTTACTGACTCGCCCAACATCCCACTAAAGATGCGGTGAAAATGATAACTCGAAAAACATGCCACAGCGGCTAACTCTTGTAGTGTTAATTCTTTATCCAAATTATTTTGAATGTAATTAAGCACGTTAACCATACGTGAAAGATAAGATTTTCGTGTTTGTTGCTGCATTCTTTTTCCATTTTGATAGGTAAGCGTTTTACGTTACATGAAGCATATTGCCACACTCTGAAATTTATATCGGAAAAATAACCGACGTGGTTAAGGTAACTAATTCATCTATTTAATAACTGATGGTTTTTGCTATACAATGATTTTTTTTATTCATTAGCAGAGGTTGGTTTTGAAAAAAATTGAAATGTTATGGTTTATTTTTGTCACGTTAATATCACTATCCTTTGTTAATCATGCAAGTACTGATGACGATAGCTCATATCTTTATATCTTAGGTGTTACTCAAGATGCAGGCTTTCCACAAACAGGCTGTTATCAAAAACACTGCATGCCTGGTTGGCAAAACCCTCTGTTGAGGCGTGGGGCTGTTTCCTTAGGTTTAATTGACCCACAGCAAAATAAAAAATACATGTTTGAGGCAACACCAAACTTTCCTAGTCAATTGTATGACTTGGAAGTGGAAGCGCCGAGTCATCGTTTTAAACTGGCTGGTATATTTTTGACTCATGCGCACATTGGTCATTATACAGGGTTGATGTTTTTAGGTCATGAAGCGATGGCCACAACTAATGTTCCTGTTTATGTGATGCCTCGTATGAATAAATACTTGCAAGAAAACGGCCCTTGGAGTCAGTTAATCAAATATAAGAATATTGTTCTGTCACCATTGCAGGATAATAAAGTCGTAACTTTAGGCGAGCTTGAGGTAACACCTCTGCTGGTGCCACACCGTGATGAATTCTCCGAAACGGTAGGCTATATCATCAAAGGAAAAAATAAATCAGCGTTATTTATTCCTGACATTAACAAATGGCAAGAATGGCAAGTTGATATTGTGGATTTGGTCAAAAGTGTCGATTATGCATTAATTGATGCGGCATTCTTTAGTGATGGTGAATTACCAGGACGAGATATGTCTAAAATTCCACACCCTTTTGTAACTGAAAGCATGGCAATTTTAGATGAATTGCCTGTAAAACAGCGCAATAAGGTTTGGTTTATCCATATGAACCATACTAATCCGTTGTTAAACCTAGAGAGTAATGAAAGCAAGTTAGTACAAGCTAAAGGTTATAATATTGCGACAGAAGGTATTAGACTTGGTCTTTAAATAGGGGGGCAGAGGTGACTTTATAAACTTAGCGTTTAATTAAAGTTGGCAACTTTGTGCATTGGAGACGTTAGCAACTGGTTATTCTTTAGGTCAACAGCCACAAAACAGTCCTTTTAATGCACGTGTTTTGCACCAAAACAATGTCATCAATGTAGTAGGTAGTGCCCTTTGAGCCGGCTGGTTAATGCACTTTGATTTTCACTTTGGGAATTCAAAAGTGAATGGGTCAGGTACAATTTAAATACTTTATCGTTTAGGTTTTTTTTCATCATTATATTGTCGCGGTGGCGACGACACCCAAAGGAAGACTGCCTCCGGCCTCCCTTTGGAATCCCTCGGAGCTGCTACATCAAACGTTACCCTACATTCAAACCAATATTCTCGATGTAACGGCAAAGATCGCACTACGCTCCTTGCCATCCATGGCACCGCGCTATACCGTTCATCCTGAACATAACCCATGTGCGGCATTGCCTTTGCCATCATCCATGATGGCAATACGTGAATATTGGTTTGAATTCCGGCGTTTGATGATGCAGATTTATGCTTTGTTGTAGTTTAGTTTTTGTTGATGATTTTTTTTCGCTGTAATTAGGTGAGTCTAACTATAAAAATGAATATTGCAGGTTTCACCAAATCCCATCTCAGCGGTTTGATAAATGACTAGCAAAAGTAGACCTCGACCCTCGATATGGAGGTCGAGGGCTGCCGTGTTCATGGATGATAAATCGGCAGGTATCGAGGTTTACGCTAGTTGTTTATCAAAGTGTTTAGCTGAGTAGGGCACAGAGGGGATGCAAGGGGGAGATCTGTGTCTATTTCCCCCTTGCGTGTAGTCGGCACACCGACAATATGACCAGAAGTTTTAATTAATCTTTAAAGAATTTCCCCAGCATAATTTAACCTTGCTATAAAACGAAAGAATTTAAGTAACCTGCTGATGTTTATTGTCAATACAAAAACTAATCCAAATTATAATATCGAATGTGGCCTTTTAGGTCTTCAAAGTGGTAGTTTTTATCATTATCGAGTTGCCATTCCTTCGTATTAACAATTGCTCAGTTACAAATTAAATACTTTATCGTTTAGGTTTTTTCTCATCATTATATTGTCGCGGTGGCGACAGCACCCAAAGGGACGCTCGCGCCACTGTCCCCTTGGAACCCCATGACGCTGCTATATCAAACGTGATCCTACATGTAAACCAATATTTTCGACGTACCGGCAAAGAACGTACTACGCTCCTTGCCATCCATGGCACCGCGCTATACCGTTCATCCTGAACATAACCCATGTGCGCATTGCCTTTGCCATCATCCATGATGGCAATACGTGAATATTGCTTTTCATTCCGGCGTTTGATGATGCAGAGTTTATGCTCCGTTTAATATTTGGTTTGTTTTCTAGTTTATTTCGTTGTTTTTGGTTCGGTGGTAATTAATGCTCTAATTATAGAAATGAGCTTTGCAGATTCCAACATTTCCCATCTCAACAACGGAAACTTAATTTAGATCAGTGCGATGTTTATCGTAGCCATGGATGGCGCAGTCTGCCGTGTGAAGAGACTATTTTTGGCAGGGATAAACGTCGTGCCGTTTATGTTTAAAGGAAAGTCAGTTGGAGTGTTTTGCTGTGTAAGGCACAGTGGGGGATGCAAGGTGAAGATATGTGTCTCTTCACCTAAAGATAAGTCCCTTGCGTGTTGTCGGCACACCGACAATATAGTCAGAATAAGAAACAAAGTTGTAAAGAATTTTACTCGAACAACGTAAGGTTATGAACGTAAAACAAATAACTATTATCAACACTTTTATTGACGTTATCGATATAAAAACTAATCCAAATTCAATTATAGGCAGCTGCGGCTAAGATCAAAAATGTGCTAATAGAGACGGCAATATCTCTATTTGAGGGGAGTTAGTTGGTATTCTTAAGTATAAAGGTTTTGATACTTGAAGCATTAGCCATTAAGCGCGGCGTCAAAATTAGGTAGTATAATAACATCACCGGCATTCAAATTATCGATATGGATATCGCCAATGCGAACTCTTACCAGTCTTAATGTGGCAAAGCCCACAGCAGCCGTCATTTTTCTTATCTGACGATTTTTCCCTTCACAGAGAGTGATAGAGAGCCAGCTAGTAGGGCCATGTTTTGAATCGCGGATTTTACGACCACGAGTGGGGAGTTGAGGTTCACCATCTAGTTTGAACGCTTTACATGGCAGGGTTAGATATTTGGCGCCATTGATACCAATCTCAACGCCATTTTGTAGTTGTGAAATAACGTCTACAGTGATCACTCCATCAACTTGCACGTAGTATTCTTTTTCTATGCCTTTGTCTCTGACTTTATAGCTCATCATACCATCGGTTGTGAGTAACAATAAACCTTCGGAGTCGTGATCTAATCGGCCAATAGCCATAGTTTTATCGGGGAAGTTAAATAACTCACCTAGTAGATGTTTTTTCTTTCGTGGTTCGGGTAAAAACTGGCTTAAAAAACCATATGGCTTAAATATTTTGAAGTGCTGGTGTCTTTGGTTTTGGCTTGGCTCAGCGAGCGCTATTAAATCGGTTTGGTTAATCGTTGGCATTAAACATAAATTTGAAAGTAACGTCAAAGAGATATCGCATTATACAGTTAGTCTGAGCTAGATGCACTGATTCTGCACTGATTCTTCGCTCTGTCCGCTAAGTGTTATGGTTGAATAAGGTCAGAGATAATACTTAATTGTGGCCTTGCAATTTACCTTGATGTTTTTCAAAAGCTTTAGCAATAAAATCAATTAATACTCGAACACGTGCATTTTTTGCCATATCTTTATGGGCCAATACCCAAAGCCACCGACAAGCAACGGGTGTTGCATTGGGTATACGTTCAATATTTTTTGCATCTTCTGCTAAATAACAAGGTAGCGTTGCTATACCCATATCAGCTTGAATAGCGGCTAATTGCAATACATCGGAGTACATATTTCCTCTAACAGGTATTTGCGGATACTTGTCTTTTTCTACCCACTTTAAATGATTTGTACTATCTCCCCATCCTAACCAATGACATGTTTCAGGCGTATTGAGCAAATCATGTGACGCCAAATAGTCTTTACTGGCATAAGCGCTTTGATGAATGCGTCCTATGCGTTTTCCTGTTAGAGAATCAGGAGGATTATTGATATGGCGAATGGCGACATCAGCCTCTCTACTGGCAAGATCTCTCACATCATATGTCATGATTATTTTTAAATTAATATCAGGGTATAAATTCATGAATTCATTAAGATCTGGCATCAATAAATGTGTGGCTAAGCCATTAGTAAGCGTTAAACATAAGTCACCTTCTATGCGTAAATCTTTACCTAAAACGTCACGTTCAATGCTATTAAAACCTTGTTGTATAAGTTCAGCTGAGTGCAATAACTCTTCACCGCCATTGGTTAAGCTATAACCCCCAGGTAAGCGGTCAAATAGCTTGATACCTAAATCACTTTCAAGTGCATTTATTCTTCTTGAACAGGATGAATGGTGCACGTTCAAGCTTTTTGCCGCTTTTTTAAGACCGCCGGTATTTGCGACAGCAAGAAAAACTTTTATATCGTCCCAATTCATCACTAGCTCTTTATCATCATAAAAAATCAAGGGGTGCATATATGCAACAATTAAATGCAAATGTGTTATCTATGCAATATTTCTGCAATCAATATACTAGGTGAAAATTTATAAAACAAATAATTTGAATGATTATAGGAAACAAAGATGATTGAACTATTTACAGATGCAACCCCTAACGGTTTAAAAATATCAATAGCACTCGAAGAGCTTGGCCTTGAATATAAAGCTCATGGACTGTATCTGGGCGGAGAGCAAAAAACAGCTGAATTTACTGCTATGAATCCCAATCAAAAAATCCCCGTCTTAAAAGATGGTCATACGATAGTGACTGAGTCAGGCGCCATTTTGTATTATTTGGCCGAAAAAACGGGTCGCTTATTGCCCAAGGAACTTGTTAAACGTACCAAGGTCATGGAAATGCTGATGTTACAAATGAGCGGCATTGGTCCTTATTTTGGTCAGTTATTGGTGTGGGCCGCTGCTTGGGGGAATGAATTTCCAAAAGCGACAGAGCGTTATCAAAAAGAAGTCACACGATTATTGGGTGTATTGGATAGTCATTTAGAAAATAGTGCTTATTTTGCAGGCGACGATTATTCAATTGCAGATATTGCATTTTTCCCATGGATCAGAATGTGTCATGAGCATCCTATAGGGGAAATGTTATCTACCAGTGAACACCATAATTTGAACCGTTGGTATGAGCAAGTGAATCAACGGGAAGCCGTACAACGAGGATTATTAGTTCCTGAAGCTCATCCACCAGAAGAACAATTTAAAGCCTTTGTCAGTGCGGTTGTCGGTTTGGGCACAGTGCATTTTAGTTGATACCCCAAAAATTTACACGTTATTTAATTTTGTCGTAATTTTCATGTAACAGTATAAGTTATTGATTTTACTCCAACATCAAGTACTCATTATCCAGAGTTCAGGTCAAATAAGGCAATACCCACTAAATTAATGAGTGGGTTGAGGAATTCCTATGTTAAAAAAAATCATTGTTAATTATTCGATGGTTACGTTTTTACTGATATTAGTCAGTAATATGAGCTATGCAATAACCGCTGAAGATAAAGGGTTAGAAATAGCCAAAGAAGCAAAAAATAGAGACAAAGGCTGGGTAGATAATACTGCCGATATGCTAATGCTGTTAAAAAATAAACAAGGACAAGAAAGTCTTCGTGAAATTAAAATAAAGACAATTGAACAACTTAACGATGGCGATAAAAGCTTAACACTTTTTAATAAACCTCGAGACGTTAAAGGCACGGCTTTTTTAAACTTTTCACATCCCATAAATGCCGATGACCAATGGTTGTTTCTACCGGCTTTAAAGCGTGTTAAGCGCATATCTTCAAAGAATAAGTCAGGACCATTTATGGGCTCTGAATTTGCATTTGAAGACTTAAGCTCATTTGAAGTAGAAAAGTATACGTATAAGTATATTGCTGATGAACCAATCAACGACTCTTTGAGTTTTAAAGTAGAGCAATACCCTGTAGATAAAAATTCAGGTTATACGCGGCGAGTTGTTTGGTTGGACAAAGAAGAATATCGAGTACAAAAAATCGATTTTTATGATCGTAAAGATACGTTATTAAAGACCCTTTCTTATGCCGATTATGGTCAATACTTGGGGCAATACTGGCGAGCAAACAATATGACTATGGTTAATCATCAAAGTGGTAAAAGTACAGAGCTGAAATGGAGTAACTACCTTTTCAAAACAGGGCTACGGGATAGCGACTTTAATAAAAATGCGTTGAAACGAGCGCGATAATCTTTTCAAAACAGGACTGAAGAGCAGCGACTTTAATAAAAACGCCTTAAAGCGTGCACGATAATCCTTATTACGAGTTTTAAACAAATTCAATATATTCAACTAACTAAATGAATTTCAATTGAGAGATCTATGAACAATTTAATTGCACAAAACTTGGTGAAATGGCGGTGGCTATTTGCGCTACTTTCACTTGTGCTAGTATTTACCATGGCAAGTGGAGCGAGATTTTTATCCTTTGCCACAGACTATGAAATCTGGTTTTCAGATGATAATCCACAATACTTGGATTTTTCGTCAATTCAAAAAACTTATGTAAAAGCAGACAATGTTGTCATTCTTATTACGCCTAAAGATGGTGAAGTCTTTAACCGGAAAACCTTAGCAAGTGTAGAGTGGTTAACCAATGCCGCATGGCAAATTCCTTTTTCTACGCGTGTTGACTCGTTAAGTAACTTTCAGCATACCGAAGCTATTGACGATGATTTACTTGTCGCTGATCTTTTTGAAAACGCTGAAAATTTAACGAATGCAGAATTAGCAAAGATCAAAAAAATTGCCTTAAATGAGCCGTTGTTAGTTAACAGTGCGATATCAGCAGATACCAAAGTAACGGCTGTAAATGTCACCATTAATTTACCCAAAGGAGATCCTGAAGGGAGTCCTAAAGTCACAGCTTATACTCGTGACTTAATTAAACAACTCAAAGAAAGAAACGCTGAAATTGATATACATTTAACGGGCTTAGTTGTCATGGATACAGCTTTTATGGAAGCCTCTATGTCTGATATGGGCTCATTAAGTTTAGTGATGTTTGCATTAATTCTCATCGGTTTACTTGTTTTTTTGAGAAGTATTACCGCAACCTTGAGTATTCTTGTGGTTATTATTTTATCAATTGTTTCTACCATGGGATTTGCTGGATGGTTAGGAGTACAGTTAACACCTGTTTCAGCCAGTGCACCAACGATCGTTATGACTATCGTTGTTGCTAACGCCGTTCATATTTTACTTACTATGATCCATAACATGCGTGGCGGCATGGAAAAACGACAAGCGTTAAGTGAAAGTTTACGTGTGAATATGCAGCCTGTTGTTTTAGCCACTATCACCACCGTTGTTGGTTTTCTAACCATGCATTTTTCTGATGTTCCTCCATTTCACCATTTGGCAAATATGGTAGCTGCAGGGGTTTTGGTTTCTTTTATGTTGTCGATGACTTTTTTACCCTGGTTGTTAATGTTATTTCCTGTACGTATTAAAAAACGTAATGATAATGAACACAGTAAATTAGCTTTTATCGCCGAGTTTGTTATTAACAAACGTAAGCAAGTTTTTTGGTCAATGAGCGGAATTACGTTATTGCTGTCAGCATTAATACCATTAAATATTGTTAATGATAGAATTTGGGAGTTTTTTGATGAAAGTGTTGCGTTTAGAATCGATACTGACTATGCCTCAGATCATTTAACAGGACCATATTATTTAGAATATGACCTAGAAACGAATAATGCTGGCGGTATTAATACACCAGATTATTTGCAAACATTAGATAAATATCGCAGCTGGTTGGTGGAACAACCAGAAGTTGTGCATGTAAATATATTATCTGACATTATGAAACGTCTAAATAAAAATCTTCATGGTGATGACTCTAATTGGTATAAATTGCCTGAAGAAAGAGAGCTATCCGCGCAGTATTTATTATTGTACGAAATGTCTTTACCTTATGGCTTAGATTTGAATAACCAGATCAATGTCGATAAATCAGGTACACGGGTGACTGTTTCATTACATACCTTATCGAATAATGAAATGATTGCATTTAATGACAGGGCAAAAGCATGGCTGACTACTAACGATCCTTCTCTTACCGTTCGTGTAGGTAGTCCGCAATTTATGTTCTCACATATTAGTTTACGCACGGTAGAACAAATGACGGGTGGGGTTATATTTGCTTTGATGTTGATATCTGCACTTATCTTTATTTCATTACGTTCATTTAAAATCGGTTTGATAAGCTTAATACCTAACTTAGTTCCACCTATGATTGCCTTTGGTTTTTGGGCTATCTTTATTGGTGAAATTGGCTTTGCATTAGCACTATCAGTGAGTATGATCATCGGTATCATTGTTGACGATACTGTACATTTTTTAAGTAAATATATTCGAGGTCGTCGTGAAAAGTCGCTAAATGTTGAAGATGCTGTTCGTTATGCTTTTGACAATGTAGGTTCGGCATTATTGATAACAACGCTGGTACTTACCGCTGGATTTTCGGTATTAATGTTATCGACATTTAAACTTAACTTTGAGTTAGGTTTAATTACTGCAATGACAATTACTATTGCTCTTATTGTTGATTTTCTTTTGTTACCGGCAATGTTACTTATTTTTGATAAAGCCCCATACAAGCAGTTAAGTACAGACAATGGAGATCTAAACTCTAGCAATGCCCTTTTAAAAGCGAATGCATAAAGTTTTAAAGAGATAAGTGATGACTATAACGATTGCGCTTATTATTGACATCCTTTTGTTATCGGCTTTATTACCTATCTTTGATAAAGCTCAATAGAAGCCGTTAAGTACAGGTAATGAAGGCGTAAACTCTAACAATGCTCTTTTAAAAACGAGTGCATAAAGCTATAAAGAGGTAAACAATAGAAATAAAATGGTGTGACATATTTTGTTACGCCATTTTTTTTAGTTTTGCGACGTTAATTCCAAAATTTACATCTTTTAGATTAGATAATAATTAAAAGGTGTTAAATTTTGAAAAAAACAATAATTGCTTTAGCGTGTTCTGCTGCTTTAAGTATCACCAATAATGTACTTGCATTAGACATTGACGGTCTATTAAATGAAAGTGAGTGGCAAAACGCACAAGTAATAAAAGATTTTGTTATCACCAGTCCTTATGCGTTAAGTACCCCTGAGTATCAATCTGAAGTACGTGTCTTTACCGATGAAAATGGAATTTACTTCGGATTTACCAATACTCAACCAAAAGATAGCCAATTAAGTGAGCGTGTAGCACGCGATGCCGCAATAGAAGCGGATTATAATAAAATTGCAATTGATTTTGATAATACAGGCTTAGCGGCTTATACCTTTTATATTGCCAATGGTGGTACGGTTAATGATGGTATATTACGTGACGAAAATTCCTTATCAATGGAGTGGAACGGAGTCTGGTATGCCAAAACATCATCAGATGATGAACATTGGTACAGTGAAGTGCATATCCCTTGGGCGATTGCGCCCATGGTGTCAATTAATAAAGAGTTAAGAGATATCGGTCTTCATGTAGAAAGACGCGTGGCGAGTTTATCAAAAACATATTCTCCTACGTCCATTCATCATAGTAAGCAACGTTATTTGTCTGACTTCTCAACCGTAGCTATCAAAGATTATGCCGGTTCATCTTTGCAAACTTTTGGTTATATCACTACGAGAAATGATCGTGTCGCTAATAAAACCAGTGTTGATGCCGGACTTGATGTCTTTTGGAAACCCAATAGTCATCAGCAATTAAGTTTAGCCATTAACCCTGATTTTGGTCATGTTGAAAGTGATAATTTAGTTGTTAACTTTTCACCTACGGAAACGTTTTTTTCTGAAAATCGAGCTTTTTTTACTGAAAACCAATCTCTTTTTGATATGAGTGGGGCAGATTCTTTACGTTTAATTCATACTCGAAGAATTGGCAGTGTACCCGATATTGGTGATGCCCTTGAGGCCGATATAAAAGCAGCCGTTAAATTTACCAGTGTTGGTGACGACGTTAACTATGGTTTTTTCTCAGCGATTGAAGATGGCGATAGTATCGCAACGGGGCGAAAATACTACGCTGCTCGAGCCATGCGTAAAACGGATGACTATAATTTAGGTTACCTACTTACGTATACCGATAGGGAAGATATTAGTCGGAATTCGTTAGTACAAGCGGTTGATTATGGTTACAACTTTACGCAATCATTAAAATTAAGTGGTCAGTTTATTCATAGCCGAATTGAACAAAATAATGATAATAACGATGAGAGCAATGACAGCGCCGCTTGGTTTGAGCTAGAGCATAAATTGTCAAATAACTGGGACCATTCATTTAAAGCCGCCTATTATGGTGATGAGTTTGAAATAAATGATTTAGGTTTCCTTCCCCGTAACGATTTGGCTAGTTTTTATTATAAAAACACAATTAAAAATCCACAGTTTGATAGCGATAGTATTGTTGATCAACACGCCATGACTTTTGACATGACTCATAAACAAAACAACTCAGGCGTTGCGTTAACTACAACAACAAGTTTTAACGATGTTTGGTCTTTTAAAGACACATCAAGTGCTCAATGGACACTTACACTTGATAATGAAGGTCATGATGACTTATTAACTCGTGGCCATAATGTGCTAGATCTAGATAAAGGTTTTCTTTTAGATGTTATTTATTCTGGGCAAACTACAGGTAAGTTTCGTTATCATTTTCATAATACGGCATTTGACCGTACGGTAAGTGGTAAAGGCTTTTCACTTCACGCACATCCCAGCTATCGCTTTACCGATAACTACATATTAACTACTGGTATTTGGTATGAGCAGAGTGATAATTGGCTTATTTGGAAAAACGGTAATCAAGTCGATAGATTTGACAAAAAATCACTAACAACAAGAGTAGAATTTAGTGGCATTATCGATGACAAACAGGATGTCAGTATTAAATTTGAGTGGATTGCGTTGCGGGCAAAGGGGCAAAATACGTATGCGGTTACGGAAAATGGTAAGTTAAATAAGCGAGCTAATTTAGTAAACGACTTTAGTTTATCTGATGTCGCCATGCAAATTCGTTACCGTTACGAAATAGCGCCGTTATCAAATGTTTATTTGGTTTATAGTCGTGGAGGTAGTACAAATTTAAGCGAAGATAAGCCCTTTAGTTCATTGTTTAGTCCTGGATGGGATAAACGTGATGGCGATAACTTATCATTAAAAGTTCGTTATCAATTTTAATTATTTATAATATCAATAATGGAGATACTGCGACTTTGAACAGTATCTTCAGCTCGTTGAAAGAAAGTCAGCCGATGATTATTCGCTATCTAATTTTTTGCAACTTAACCGAGTCATTTTTTAGCACAATTTCTTGGCGTTTGCCGAGACTAAGCATTTCTATATTATGGCCATAATATTTATGAAATATTATCTCAAAACTGCCATCCGCAAGCATTTTTTCCATTCCTGAACGAATAATTTTTGCCAATTTATGCGATTTTTTATTTACAAAAAAATTAATGTAGCTGGGATAATTCAATACTAACGTTGGCTCAATGATTAACTGTGAATCTTTATTATTTTTTAACTCTCCACGTATAGTCAGCGCCGAGCGTGGGAAATAATCAATTATTCCCGAAGACAGCGCTTTAAACATTCCTAGATAGTGTAAATCACCTTTAATATTCAACTTATTATCTATCAGCACATCATGATCTGACCAGCTATGATGTTGTACCCCGGTTAAATTACTCAATTGAGCTAAGGTATTAATTTTTTCAAATGCTTTTAGATTTTTTTTATTAATAATTAGCAGTCTAGTGCCATGTAAGCCTTTATATAATGGTATTTTTATGGGTAATAATGATTTTGATCTCTCGTTTGTATAGGGTAACCAAGTTAAATCTATAAATTCATCATTTATCAGTGATTTGGTTACTCGCAATTGATTCATTCTAACTGTTGTATATTGCAATTCGAGGTCAATATTTTCTTTTGAAAAAGCAGCGAATAACAGCTCCTCAATATAATCATTTCTCGGTGAATTCTTATTTGTTGGTGACGGTAAAGTAATGTTAATTTTTTCAATGATAGAGGGACTAATTACTGCGCTGTTATGAGCAAGTACATCGATAGCAAATAAATAAAATATGCCAGCGTACAATAATCGTTTCATGTTTTACTCTTTATCATGATACCGGCTTAAGGAGATTTTGAATCAGTGGGCATATGCGAAAGCATTAAGCAAAGAGTCAAAATAGTATTATTTAAGATCACCACAGCTAAATTAAATTTTATCCCTATTTTAAAAATAGAAAAATATATGTGGCCAGAGTTATCAAATTCAAGATTCTCTATTTAAATATTAACAATAATCAGCGAGCGAGGCTATTTTAGTTTGATAATAACTCCCATAGTTATTTTGGCGAATACATATTGAGTGAAAAAAAGAGATTACTCTTGCAAGCTAGGTAAGATATAATTCTCGAGAATCATGCGGTAACTACGTTGTTCTTTTTCGTGATCTTCATAGGCATTACCTGTAAAAGCAACTACCGCGTTGAGTGAAGGAAATACAAAAATATGCTGTCCACCTAATCCATCAGCATAATAGGTTTCATATACAGTGTTCTGAGCGGTGAACGATGTCATCCACCATTGATAACCATAACCCCAGCCACCTTTATCTACCCTTTTGTGTGTTGCAAGCCCAATCCAACGTTCAGATAGTATACGTTCCCCATTCCATAAACCATTGTCTAAAAATAGCTGTCCAAGTTTTGCTAAATCACGAGTCGATAAATAAAGAGCACTACCCATATGCGGTGTGTTATCTAATGACCAATAGCTATAATTTTCTATTGAAAGAGGGGTTAATAAATTGTTTTCCATAAAGTTAACTAGGTTTTGTCCTGAAGCACGTTCAACAAGTCGACCTAAGGCAAAAGAGACACCCGTTGAGTACGAAAAAATATTGCCCGGTGTTTCTGCCATCGGGCGGCCTAATAAAAATGTCATGGGATCGGCAGCGTTATTCATCTGAGCATTAAGGTTATTGGCATCAAAATACGATGTATCCCATTCATCCCATTCATAACCATGTTGCATCGTTAACCAATTCTGTAGGGTGATATTCGCTTTACTTTCACTCCAGTTGGCTATCGGATTTTTGTGTTGAAAGTAATCGTGTACTAATACATCGGTGTCAGCAATGAGTTGCTGGTCTATGGCAATTCCAATTAGGGTTGACGCAAAACTCTTACTGACAGAATTTAAAATATGCAAATCGAGATCCTGATTATTTGCCCAATCGTCTGTAAAATCTAGCTCAGTTTTAAATTGCTCGTTGAGCAATAGGTATCCATTCTTGGCAACAAGTACTGAGTCTATATAGCGAAACTGATCAAGGTTATTCTGAATGTTATTCACTAGTTCGGTTAGAAGAATTTCATCAACATTTTGATTGGCAATATGATCAACTTGCCATCCGTCGTTTAAATTAATAGGTGCTTGGTATAAATAAAGTTCTTGCTCAGCAGCGTCGGCCGTTTCGGAGCTAGAACCGCCACAGCCGATAAAAAATATGGTAGCCATTGTGAGAATAAATGAAGGCTGGACACGTTGCATTGACGTGCTTCTTAAATACCAAGGTTTATCCATAATTATCATTCTCAAAAGTTATTATTATTTAAAGTCATCATTACCTAAAGTCACTGAACTATTTATTGGATATCTACAATGCTTTATAGGAAATCCAAAATATAATTTAAGAAAAAAGGTATTACTTACTCGTTTTTTTGTGGTGTTAACTGTTGATATTGCCATCTCTGAGCTGCGATAAAGTCGGTTGCTTTAATCATAGTGCACAGGCTGAATTATTCAATTTTGGGTGAGTAGCAACTTCATTAACTTTATATAATATAAGTATTAATTAATATGGATACTTAAAAAGGGTCTTAATTAATGTAACGATGTCGCTGCATATATCGCTTTCGTTAACTAACAAGCGCCAAACAAAGTTTCAGATTAGATTTTGTATCAACGGCTCAATAATAGGCTAAAAATTGTTGGCCAAGATCAGTGAAAGACAAATTTTTCTCTCTACTTTATATAATAGTTCATATAAATAAAGCCGTAATATCGCCAAACAACACTATAAGGTACTGATAATTAGTTTCTATTTATGAGATAGAAAGAATTCAGGTAAAAATCAGTGAAACTTCAGGTAATTTAGTTTCTATTCAGTTTATTCTCTAGCATTAAAGAATGAACTTTAAATACAACCTAAGTGATATACGAATGGAGAACTTGATGAATGTGAAGCAAAGTTTAATTATATTTTTTATGTTTTTATTTTCTTTTTTAACTGTTTCGGCGAGTGAATATAAACCGTTCGAAATGCCGCTGATACAGATAATACCTCTCCATGACACACACTCTGACAGGGAATATGAACTTTATATTAAGCTGCCGAGGAGCTACTCAAAAAATAATGACGTAAAATATCCGGTGGTTTATATTACTGATGCAAAAGCGCTATTTGAAATGTTATCGGCTTCTACTGGACAGTTGATGAGAAATGCTATTTTGGTTGGCATTTCCTATGAAAAAGGTATGGGAAGACATGAGAGCAGAGGGCGGGATTACACACCAGCGAAGATAGATGACTGGGAAGAGCTAACGGGGAAAGCCAGCAATCATCTGACTTTTATTCGTAATGATGTGATTAAGTATGTAGAAAATCACTATCAGGCAGACTCTGATAAGCGCACCTATTTTGGCTATTCTCTTGGCGGGTTATTTGGAGCATACGCATTGTTAGCACAACCAGATACATTTAAAAATTATATTCTCGGTAGTCCATCTATTAACTTCGTTTATAAGTATATGTTTCAACTTGAATCTAATACTGCACTGGAACGAAAAGACCTAAACGTCAACGTTTTCCTGTCAGTTGGCGCATTAGAGAAAGATTATGTTGGACCAATTAAAGAATTTTCATCTAAATTGAAAAGCAGAAATTACGCGAATTTATCTTTAAAGCATGTCGTGATAGATTCTGCTGATCATAGCGAAGCGTTTCCTATGTCTGCAGTACTGGGTATAAATTGGTTAGCAGATTTATATAAATGAAACACTGTGAGTAGGTATGGCTCATATATTCTGCTTATATCTTTATCGTTTTGCTATTTTTTAATTTAATTATTAAGTAGCAAAATGTTACTTTTCTACATAAAACTCTTATCAACTAGAGAAATTAAGCGCTCAATGAATGATGAAAATATAGCCTGATGGGATCAGTAAATATGTCGCCAATAAACGCTTTCGCTCAGTCTTAATACAAGGCGCACGTACCTATGTTCATCGCATGAAACCTGTCACCACTAAAAAAGATGAGTGGTTAGTCAAGGTAATTGAACATGCGGGTTAAGGTAAAACAGCCGTTGTACTGGCTAATAAAAGTGTGTGAACTGCGTGGATATTATTAACTCAAGGAACAGAATATAGGAAAGAGTTAATGGTTTAAGTTACTGTTATCTATCGCGTCTGAATAATTTAAAAAGAGTTTAGCCAAGTAAGCCAAAATTAGATAATGATATCCATCTTGATAAAACCTGTTTATTTTGAGGGATTAAAAATCCGCTACCACATATAGGTATGGAGATGCGCATATATTGAGGGTTAATAGATGACTTCTCCAAATAAAAACCGAATATACGTACGCGCATTAATCTAATAACGGAGTACTTACGAAAATGGATAACCCATATACATTGCGGAAGTTGAAATTTCAAAATCCTCGGTGAATTTTTTTGCGTTTTGTGATCAACAACGTTGATTGCTAATCAGATACCGTTGATTGAAAGTACTTAGAACCGCAGGTGAAAGTGACATCCATTACCCAACTACCAACTACCAACTAACTATTAACGGCCTAAGAAGTTAAACTTAAGTAGTTGTTGTCAAACAGTAACCTCTGTTTAGTCAAGAATAGGGCTACTCGTTGACTGAACATATGTAAAAAGGAGTCCTAATGCTGTCGGTGACGTTACTTGCTTGAACACTTATTTTTATTTGTTTTCTTGCAAATTCATTTGATTTTTTATACTTTACGTCTTGAATTATATGGATATTAAAGCATTACTAATAAGGACTGTTTATTTTGAATAAAATTATCCTCATCTTCATCATTTTGTTTGGCAACTTACCTCTTAAAGCTGTCGATATAGATACACTCATACAAAAAGCCCGCTATAATAATGCAAAAATATCACCTGATGGAAAACATTTGGCAGTACAAGTTTATGATGGTGAAAAACTTGGATTATATTTTTTAAAAACAAATACACTTGAAAGGGTTGGTAGTTTTTTTCTAAGCCGTAAAGATCAAGTAGGAGATTATTTTTGGGGTAATAACGAGAGAGTCGTAATTAAACTAGTTCGAAGTCACCCTTGGGTTAAAGAACTCTCATATTACGGGGAGTTATTTGCAGTCAATTTTGATGGTTCAAAAGCAAAACTGATCTATGGATATCGAGTAGGTAAAAATAATCTTACTAGGGCTGATGCACATAAAAATCAAAGTATTAATGGCTGGGCCTATTTAATTGACCGTTTACCAGATGAGCCTAAAAACATTTTAATTGCATCCAATCAAAAATTAACCAAACCTTTGAAAATTGATATTTATAATGGCCGAATTAGAAAGCGTTATCCAAGTATTCCTCTTCGACAAGCTCAAGTGCTTTCAAATTCGCAAGGGCAGCCCATCATCGCATCAACAATGGATAAAGAAGAGAATAGACATGCTTTTAAGTTTGATATAGCAGAAAATGAGTGGGTAGAAATTCCCTCTAACTTGATTGGTAGTTCATTTCAACCAATTCTCATTACGGAAGATCAAAAGAGTGTAATTGTGCTCGATGATAAAGACCAAGATAAAATTGGTTTATTTCAATTTGATTTAGCTAGCTTTAAATACACTTCTATTTATACCAATAATGATGTCAATATCACTTCATTCCAAACAACATCTGATAGCAAAAGTGTTCAATCAATAAGAATAGACAACGGGTTACCAGAATATTTACTTTTAGCTAGCAAGAATAGTGAGGCCGCTCTTTTTAAATCATTTTTAGCTAAATTTCCCGGTTACAAAGTAGCTATAACAAGTAGTACTAAAGATGGCAATAAATTAATCGTTAAAATTAGCTCTGACACCACCAAAGGGGTATTTTTACTTTATGACAAACAGGCTGATACTCATACATTCTTATTTAACAAAGCACCACTACTCGATAAATATCCTTTAGCTAAAACAACACCTATTAGTTTTAAAAGCCAAGATAACAAAACAATACACGGTTACTTTACAAAAGCTCTAAAGAAAACAAAGGAAAACATAATAGCACCGATGGTTGTTCTAGTTCATGGTGGGCCTCACGGTGTTAGAGATTATTGGGGGTTCGATACAGAAGTTCAAGCATTAGCCACTAACGGTTTCTCGGTACTACAAATCAACTTTCGTGGTTCAGCAGGATACGGATTCATATTTAAAGAAAGTGGTTATAAGCAATGGGGAAATAACATTCAACAAGATATTATTGATGGTACTCATTGGGCAATTGAAAACAAGTTAGTCCATAAAGGTAATATTTGTATTATGGGGGCTAGTTTTGGTGCTTACTCCGCGGTTCAAAGTGCTATTTTAAAACCTAGTTTATATCAATGTGTTGTTGCAGCCTCTGGTGTTTACGATATGAATTTAATGGATAGTGAGGGAGATATTAAAGAAGTGTATTTTGCGGACAGTTTTTTAAAACGAGTGATTGGTACTAATAAAAAAGTACTAGCATCAATATCACCTGTTAACTATATAGAAAAACTGAAAGCCAATTTATTACTCGTACATGGGGAAAAAGATAAACGAGCACCTATTATCCATGCAGAAAAACTAATTGACGCAATGAAAAAGCACGCTATAAAGTATGAATGGATGAAAGTAGATGATGAAGCTCATGGTTTTTATGATGAAATTAATAGAGCCATTTACCTTAAAAAAGTTTTAAGGTTTTTAAATGAAAACTTATCATTATAAATTCAAACCATTTACAAAGTAGCAACGACTTAAAATAGTTATATCAATAAGTTAATCAAAGAAAAGCATGTTTTAGTAGCAAGACAATGTCGACTTAACAATGAAACAAACCAAATTCGGCATTGTCTACTAAGTCTTAAATTTAAAAATTAGCTATTAACGTTGTTAGGTCTATTAACTGATGAACAGTAAACTTTAAAACACTCATTATTTCAAAATCTTACTTATCCTATACGAACCAAGAAGCTCATAACAAAATATTTTAATTATCTGCTGCCTGCTAGTTAAAAGAAACCATGTGAAAATGTGGGTTAACAACACAAACTTCCAATGTAGATACGTCATCTAAAACAATTAGATTCTCATCCCCATTTAGAGTTACCTTTATACACTCAACTCTGTTTTCATTAAGCTTGCTATCCAGAGCAATACATTCAATTACGACTCCTGACTTCATTGTTAGTTTAATGGGGTAACTAAACATGCAAACGATTTCTATATAGTCATACTGATCACAGGTAATCATTTAATTCACCATTTAATTAACTATTTAATAGTTTAATTTCAGAGCTTAGAAGCAGGTATAGCCCTATTAAACAGGTTGTTAACCCTTATTTTTTAGCAGCTTAGCTTCTATAATGTTTATTTGCCATTGGTTGCTTTTGTATTGTTTGGCCAAGCTTAGTGCTTTTTTATAATAGTTAAAGGCCAATTGCTTCTTTTTCAACTGTTCGTACGTGGAAGCAATACTTTTTAAATATTCTAACGAGTGCTTAAAGCGACTTTCCGATTTGAGCAATATTTCTAATGCGGATTTTGGTGAGTCAAAGTATCCAATATAGCTCGCTTGCATCATAATAAAAGCCTGCTCTGATGCGGGAAGTTCACTTTTTATCTTAGCCATAAATGCTGGAATATCATCAGTTTTTTTCTGACGATAAAAGGATCTGATTGCAGATCTTATACTAGGCGTTGGAATGGGTTGATTAATATTCAACGACAAAGAAATACGCTGGTAATGTTTAATTAATTGCTCCGACGACATGGTGTTTTCTAATTCTTTATCAGAAATGAGCCATTCATTAAATATTTGTTTTAAGTTTTTTCGTAAGGCAACTAATCCAACAGAGTTATGATTTTCATTTGGGTAATGCGAAAAATCCCAGTGAATGTTTTTGGGTTGTGCTTCATCCAATAATTGTAAAACCCCGTAGACTCCTTGCCTGTTTTCATCACCTAATGATAAATATAAAGACGTAGGCGTATTTTCGTCTTTTTCAATAAAGCTTTTTGCCTTAACCATAATGGCGTGGTCATTTAACCAAATAGATGGGCTCATCGATACAAAATGCTCAAAAGAGGCGGGTGACTCTAATAGTGCATTAAATACAAATAACCCTCCCATTGAATGACCAACCAGTATTGCGTTATCTGCCGCTCTATAATTGCTGTTTATATAAGGTTTTACTTCTTCTGTTAAAAAGGTTAAAAATTGCTCGGCTTTACCAGCATCTTCTTTTTTTAAAGGAGCGGTTAACCCTGTAGGTGTCATGTACTGACGATATTTATCTGTTCCTTTATCTGCAATAGCAACAAGAATAACGTCTGGGATTAACTGAGCTTTATTTGCCATGAAATCCAACATTCCAGAGACTCCATGAAAAACATAGTCACCATCCATCAGATAAATAACAGGATAAGTTGCTCCAATGTTATTACTATAACTTTCTGGTAGTAAGATTTGAATTTCACGCTCTTCGTTTAAATTAACCGATGTTAACGTTACTCGTTCTCCCGTATTTAATTCAGTCGAAAATGCAAGTTGAGGTGTTATTAGAAATAGCAAAGTAAAAAAGAGAGAGGGTATTCTTATCATTATAATTATCCATAGGTATGATATTTACTAAAGGGCTAAGGCCCATTTAAGGGGCTGATAATTGTTTGCTAAAATGTATAGAGCAGCCCACACTTATTTATCCCTGTTAATTAGCCTTGTTAGCACTGCTGCATGCCAAACTTAATTTATAAGACTAATCTTTTTGGGACATCTAAACTAATTGATTTTTAAGCATAAGTGAACTGATTTTTGAAATTTTACCGTGCTTAAAACTTAGCCGTAGTAAAGTATGCAGTACCACAATAATATGAAGTATATTTTGCTTACAGCGTATTAAGAATATTTAACAAATGGATGAATTAACAATGATTAGACAATAAATCTCTTTGCATGTGACACCTTACTATGAGGCAAATAATTGAAGACCCAAATAAGTGACAAAGGAACAAACAGCCAAGGGGATGGTCATTGTTTTATATTTTGTGTTATACGTTTTTTGACATCAACTTCATTTCTTTTTCAACATCAGTAATACGATCTATTGGAACTCCGTAATAGTCATACTCGCCTTTTTTTTAAACTATTAGAGCCAACAAAGACAATTAGGCCAATATCTAATTTTTCTTTAAGAATACTTGCAAACCAACCAACAAAACCATTTACATTATCTACACCGTTAAAGTGAATAGAGAACACTGAAAAAGAACCGTTATCGACATTAACCAACTGGCTCCAACGACTGCCGTCTCTTATTAACGCTAATGCATTTTTGTTAAACTTTAAATCCAATTCGGTTGCGTTAAATTCTTCATAGTCAAACGAACCTGACAAATAATTAACCTCGCTATTAGAAAAAGCTAGAATCAACCTTTTATTTTGCTCTTCGAAAGTTTCCATAAGTACTCGGTATATTGATAAATGTATAACGCCTCCCAATAAGAGGTTTTTAATTGTTGACTAAAATTTCGAGGAACGAGTTCTAGTCAACTGTTTCTCTTTCGTTTTATCTTTAAGCCAATATGCATATTTACTACTCAGTATGATTTTAACCTGAACTAGGAATAAGCAACGATTGCTTAATATGTCCATTATTTGATTGAACGTGCATTCGATTGAGGTTAAAGATGCGAAATTTTTAATTTCGACCCAAACACTAACTTTAATTGACAAGTTTGTACGTCACTTTACTTTATTATATAAATTAGTGATTATTTATTCCAATATGTAGCCTTTACTGAGAATTAAATACTAAGAACCTGCCAATATTAAAGATATTAAGCAAAGAAAAGCCTCTCTTGACGTGAAATAATTCCCTTATGTTTTTAATTGTTAAATCTAACGAGTTAGCCGTAACGATTAACACAATAATTTGAGAGTATTTTATGACTGATTTATCGACAAGTCCAAAGCAACCATTGAGTTTAATTTACTTAGATGCCAATGCGACTACCCAAGTATTACCCGAAGCAGCGGCGGCGGCTTTATCAACGATGGAAACGCTCTTTGGAAATCCTAGTAGCAGTCACGTTACGGGGCTACAAGCAAAAAATATAGTAGATGAAACACGTCAACAGGCCAAAAGTATAATCGGTTCAGGGGATGGTAAAGTCATCTTTACCAGTGGTGCTACGGAAGGAATTCAAACCGCTATTTTATCGGCGTTATATCATGTTAAAAAAACACTAGATAGCAGTAAAAAATATTGTCTTTTGTATGGATCAACAGAGCATAAGGCAGTTCCTGAATCACTGAAGCACTGGAATGATATTCTGGAAATAAATGCTGAAATTAAAGCTATTCCTGTGGATGAGCTAGGACAGCTGGATATGGATTTTATCGCCAAAGAGGTGCCCAATGCCTTAATGATTTGTACCATGGCGGTGAATAACGAAACTGGAGTCTATCAAGATATCAATTTATTAGACCGAACTATACGTGCTCACAATAAAGATACCGCTTGGATGGTAGATTGTGTACAAGCGCTAGGTAAAACCAATGTAAACTTGGCGGAAACAAGTATTGATTATGCACCTTTTAGTGGCCATAAGCTTTATGCGCCTAAAGGCATTGGATTTATGTACGTTAAAGAAAATACACCATTTACTCCCTTTATCGCAGGTGGCGGTCAAGAAAGTGGTTTACGTTCAGGTACTGAAAACTTACCGGGTTTAGCGGCATTAAATGTTATTTTTAGCATGCTCAATGATAAAAATGAAAATACTTTTACACCATTAAAAACGCTTCATTTGTTTCGTCAGCAAATCGCCGCAACGTTAACCGAAGCATTTCCTAACATTGTTTTTAATCACAGCTTCGAAAACTCAGTACCAACAACCATTAACTTTGCTATCCCTGGGTTTAGTTCGAAAGAAGTGATGGACCTATTCGATGCTGCAAATATTCGCGTCAGTTCAGGATCTGCATGTAGCTCCAAAGTGACACGTAGTTTTGTATTAGACGCTATGAGGCTTCCTGTCTGGCAAAGTGAGTCGGCAATTAGAATGTCTTTTGGACCAGCAATGACCCAAGAACAAATCAATGAGGCTTGCACTCGAATAGCTTTTGCTGCGCAAGCATTGGGGCAAAGCTGTTTAACAATAGACACAAACATTATTGCTGATAAAACAGAACTTGAAGGTCTCTTACAATTTAAGGTAGGTGGAAGCTGCAGTTGGTTGTATGTTGATAAAAAGGCCAAATCTGCAATATTTATTGACCCATTACCTGAGTTAACAGCCCGTTTACAAACATTATTGACTTGTCAGGGGCTGAATTTAGTTGCTGTTATCGACACCCATGGCCATGCCGATCATCTATCTTGTCGATGTACTCTTGCTGATGAGCATTTAAGCGAACAACAGACAAACTCTCTTGGATGGCCAACTAATTCAGAGACGACAACAATTCACGGCGAACACTATTCGTATATCGCTCTTGGCGAAAAATGGTTGATTAAGGTGAATACGCCTGGTCATACGGGAGATAGTATTAGCCTGTTACTTTGTGATCCTGTTAATGCTTCAACAGGTAAATTGGTTGTTCATTATGCGTTTTGCGGTGATTTGATTTTAATGGATAGTCTTGGCAGAACAAATTTTTCAACAAGCAGCGCACCAGCGATGTATACAAGTTTACAGTTACTAAAATCGCTTATCGGTACAGAGAGTCTTATTTGTCCTAGTCACGATTATAATAATGAATTTACTACCAATATTACCGCAGAAATGTCACGAAATTCGTTACTTTCGCAGGTTATTGCTAACGAAATAAATATTGAGAAATTTTCGATTCAGAAAACGTTTATGGATACACATATTGTCGATCAATCAGGCAGTGAAATTATGTGTGGTGCTTTAATTGGTGACTGCCTTAAAACCCCTGTGCGTGAATATAATAGCCGTAGTTTGGCTAAAGCATTACAGCAAAAAAATAATATTCGATTAATTGATATTCGTGAGGCACACGAATACGCACTTCAGCACGATGAAAGTTTCGAAAACAATGTACCTTTGACGCAATTAGTTGAGTTTGTTCAGCAACATCAACAGTATAAACAGGAGCAATTAGTACTCGTTTGTCGCAGTGGTAGTCGCTCTCAATTGGCGGCACAGGCTTTGGCCCGTTTAGGCTTTGAACATGTAGGGCACTTAAAAGGTGGGTATGCATTGCACCAATACTAAAGTGTACTTTTTTAAATTAAAATGGTATTTGAATACTAGTCGTTAAATCAATGACAAACCTTTAATATTACTAAGAGTTTAACGATGTTTATTGTCTTAATTGGTGCGAGTTTAATTGGTCTCAGCCTAGGTATATTGGGCTCAGGCGGTGCAATATTAACCGTGCCTGTACTGATTTATGGCTTAGGTTATTCTGAGAAAATGGCCATAGCCAGCGCACTAGTTATTGTTGGGGCTATTAGTGCCACAACGGCTTTAATTGGCATAAAGCAAAAAAAGATAAATTGGACTCTGGTATGCTATTTTGGTGGTCCGAGTATGATCAGCGCCTATGTTGGCGCCTGGGGCGGCAGTTATGTTTCAGGTTCAATACAAGTTATCGTATTGGCAATCGTTATGCTGATAGCTGCATGGCGAATGTTTTGCGCTTTTAAAGTACAATCTCCTAAAGAGTTGAACTTGTTGTTAACGGTAATGCAGGGGGCTGGTGTAGGTTTGCTTACCGGCTTTGCTGGTGTTGGTGGTGGTTTTCTTATTGTTCCTGCTCTAGTGTTATTGGGTGGAGTTGCAATGAGTCATGCAATATTTACCAGTTTGCTGGTGATATCAATTAACTCAGTATCGGGGTTCATTAAATATCAGTCGATACTTCACGAAAATAATCAGTTAATAGACTGGCCAACTATCGCCATAATATCAATCATAGGTATTGTTGGCAGCTTTATTGGTCAACATTATTCAATGAAGCTACCACAGCAAAAGATAAAACGTTCTTTTGCTGTATTTCTAACGTTAATGGCGATATTCATGTTAGGTCAAAAATTGCTGAGTCAATAGAATTTTTGAAAATGAAATGAGTATAATCAAAGGATACCGAACTATTGATATCCTTTGATGAGTTTTGGCGCATCAATTAATCAGACGTCATCGCCAATACAGTAGGAATATCAAGGGTTTTGGTATAGGAGATAAAGTTAACCTCTCGTTGTACTCTGGCAAGTACAGCCATACGATCAGATAACTCATTACCTTCAATATTGGCATGGCCTTTAACATGGGCTATGGTTAAACTTTTTTTAAGTTGCTCATACAATGCATAACATTCTTGAATAATTTCAAGGTTTTTAATCTCTTCGCCTTTGCCACGGGTCCAACCTTTATTTTTCCAGCCCTTTGCCCATTTTGTTATACAATCAATGGAGTACTTAGAATCAGATAATACTTTCACCGTTTGTCCGTTGGCAATATAAGGTTTTGCAAAACGGAAGGCTTCAAGTAGACCATTTAACTCGGCGGTATTATTGGTGCCTTTGGTTTGATGAAGGCCATACCATAGCTCTTTTAGTACATCCTGATGATAAACTGCCATGCCAGTGCCTGATTTCCCAGGATTTGGTGAGCAGGCGCCGTCACAATAAATATTAATATCAGCCTTATTTAATGGAGTTGTAGCACTTATTGCTGGCTTACTTGTCTTATTAACTGCTTTTGTACTTGAACTTCTGCTAATATTTGCACCAGAACCAGAACTTTTATTAAGAGAGCGATTCATTAAGGCTTTGGTATATGTTGATTGAAAGGCACTTTCTGCCTCAGCTTTTGATGGAAACCCCATAAACTGTGCATCGGCCCGTCCAGCGGTTAATGCTTGCACTGTTGTCCAAGTATCAAAAACGCCTGTTTGAACACCTTTCCATACCACGTAATATTTTTTACTCATTATTTTTTACTTCTTTTTTTGTTCAATGGTGGTATTTCTTTTGATTTTTTAAGTGACCATATAACTAAAATGATACCAGCGATAAAGAAGGGGATACTTAGCATTTGTCCTGTATTGAATAAAAAGTCGTTGGCATAAGCTGCTTGTTTTTGTTTAACGTTTTCAATAAGAAAACGAGCGGTGAAAGTCAAAATTAAGAATAAACCTAGCAAGGAACCATGAGGTGTTTTATCTTTTTGTTTTTTATAACTAAAAATAAGTACAATAAATATAAATAGGTAAGCCAATGCTTCATATAATTGTGCGGGGTGGCGAGGGAGATTATCAATGCGCGCAAAAATTACAGCCCAAGGCACATCACTTACATTACCTAGTATCTCGGAATTAACAAAATTAGCACTACGTACAAACACACCAAATAAAGCCGTACCAATAGCCAATCTATCTAATAACCATAAATAACTGACCTGATGTTTTTTTACATAAAAGTATATGGCAATTATAACGCCTAACCCGCCACCATGACTGGCCAGTCCTCCTTCCCAAATTGCAATAATCTTTAAAGGATTGGCAAAATAATATTGTGGGTCATAGAAAAAACAATGACCTAAACGAGCACCAATGATAATACCAAAAACTACATATCCTAACAATGTATCAAGAGACTCTACAGGTTGCTTTTCAGTGACATAAATCCACTTCATCACCTGTAAGCCTGATAGAATTGCCGCTGCAAATAAAGCGCCGTACCAATGTATTTTAAAACTGCCTAATGATAATAAAACAGGATCTACGTTCCAGACTAAATGTTCCAATGAAATACCTTAATAGTTGTTTTTATATTTAATAATTTATTTATTATTAGTTTCTTTGGGTTGAAAGAGGATAAACAATAATAAACCTAACATAATTACGACGTCGGCAATATTAAAGATCCCCGTACGTAATGATCCTATGCCCATATTAATAAAATCAATAACGGCACCGTTATTCGTTATTCTATCAAATAGGTTACTAACGCCGCCCGAGAATACCAAAGACAAGCCTACTAAAGACAATGGTGTCAGTTCCTGATTGCGAATTAAATACCACAATAAAGCCGCAAGTAATAAAGAAACCAAAATCACAAATAAACCAAAGCGCATTTCATTACTGAGATTATTCCCTAACCCCAAAAATACACCAGTATTTTCGGCATAACCAATACGTACGGTATTTAATAGATAACTTTGGCTGTCATCAATAGAAGAATATTGAGGTAAATGTTCAGCGGCAATTGATTTTGTTATTTGATCAACAACAATGGATAAACACGAAACAAGAATGATGATAGTTAATTTTCGGTAAAGGCTCATTATTAGTAATGATTCCATAAATAGTGGTATACGAATATTATAAGGATTATTTTTATCGAGTTCGATAAAAATAATCAAGTGTTTGCAAGATAATGTGTAGGTAAGAATTAAAGAGGGTTAAAGTTCAGCTTATTAGCTATCAAGTTTAATATCTTTTTAATTTTCACTTGAAGAAAACCAGCAAGTAATTTTTGTTGCTGTTCTAACAATGTTATTTCAGCGTCAGTTATCGCTATGTAGCAATGAATTGAATTATTGTCTTCATTGTAATAACTAATAACATCATCGGCAAAAATATCTTGTTGTCCGGCATGTTGTTGCATTTTTTGAAAATAAAAACTTCCCGGTGTTTCTAAGAATAAATGAATTGCGAAAATATTTTCCTCATCACCATACCAGCTTGCAGTGAGAGTTTGAAAATTAAACTGAGCTTCCAATTTATTGGACACAGAGTTAAGTTTTACAAAGATATCAAGGAGTTCTTTACTCGATTGAATTGATATCGGCAATTGTACAGTCATATTATAAATTCATAATAATTGATAGGAGATCGAGAATATCGATTTTTTAAAAATTATCAATAACTAAAGTCAATTATGTTTAATTTGAGGAGAGGGACTGTAGCCTCTTACAAATCAGTAATATTGGTTGATTTTTACTTTGAAAGTAAAACAAGAACTTGAACTATATAGTTGCTAATAGTTTTAAATACATTATAGCAACTTATTGTAATGGTTAACTTAATTGTATAAGTTTGTTAAGTAATATTGTTATGAACTTCATAAAATAAAAATAAATGAGAGTGGACATGTACCTATTATTTAAAAGTACCTTGATAATTATATTTGTTATTACATCGTCATTGGCAAATGCCAACGAGACGAAGCAAATTTTATCAATGCGTGAACGTGCTGTATATATCGACCAAATAACTGAAAAAAGAGTGCAGTTATTGATGCCCAAACTCATGACTGAAACAGACATTGATATGTGGGTATTGATCAGTCGTGAATATAACGAAGATCCTATCGTAAAAACTATGTTACCAGCTACCTGGTTATCAGCGCGTAGAACGACAATATTAGTGTTTGTAAGAGATAAGAGTAATAACGTAAATGCTTATGCCATAGCACCTTATAAAGTAGGGAATGTCTTTAAGAAGGCATGGGATAAAAAAATAGAAACTAACCAATGGCAAGCGTTAGTTACTCTGATTAAAGAACATCAGCCTAAAAATATAGCGATTAACCAATCAAAAAACTGGGCCCATGCTGATGGTTTGGTCGTGACAGATAAAGATAACTTCATGGTGAACTTACCTAAGCAGTATCACTCAAGGATAATGTCGTCAGAGCCATTAGCTGTAGCATGGTTAGAGCAAAGAATTCCTGAAGAAATTGAAATGTATAAACACATGGTTGCCATTGCTCACAATATTATTGGCGAAGCGTTTTCAACAGATGTTATCAAGGTAGGAACAACCACAACGAATGATGTTGTATGGTGGCTAAGAGAGCGAGTACGAGAGCTTAAATTACAGACTTGGTTTCACCCCAGTATTTCTATTCAACGAAACAATAATGTCTCCTTTGATCAAGAAAATAGCTTTACAAATGGTGAAAGTGAACAAATTATTATGCCTGGCGATCTATTGCATGTTGATTTTGGGATATCGTATTTACGATTAAATACGGATACACAGCAACATGCATATATTTTGATGGTAGGAGAAACAAAAGCTCCTCATTATTTGACTACCGCTTTGGCCTCAGCAAATCGCTTGCAGGATATTTTTACGTCGCAATTTAAACAAGGCCGCACTGGCAATACGGTACTTAAATTATCAAGAGAACAAGCAATAGCTGAAGGTTTATCACCGACTATTTATACTCATCCTTTGGGATATCATGGTCATGCCGCGGGCACAACGTTAGGTATGTGGGATTCTCAACAAGGTGTTGCAGGTTCTGGTAATTACCCACTACATTTAAATACAGCCTATTCAATTGAGCTTAATAATGCTGTTTTTATTGAAGCATGGGACAAAGAAATTCGAATTATGCTAGAAGAAGATGCGCTATTTGATAAATCAGGCGTTTGGTATCTTGATGGTCGTCAAACCGAATTGATATTAATTGATAGTGAATAGGGTTTTCTACTTAAAGGATTATTGAAGGGAATTTTTGGCAACACATTTTGCCTTCTAAATACGTTAATACAGTGCAGGGTTTGCCATTATCAATGAGTATTGAAAGATGTTTTAGTGCTAGTCATGTGGTCATCTCCCGTACTTTTGATTTTATCAATAATTGATTTCGACAATAGAATAACTATTCTCTTTAATCAATGTCTTATGGTTAACCCTTTCTTGATTTACAGAAAGCTTCACCTTGAAGTGTAACGGGTATTTATAAAAGTATTTATTTAAAAGAGAACAATCAAATAAGGATTATTCTCTTTTTTTATGCAGGTACATATTTAAGGATAATATAACTTGTGCCACTCAGGCTGTTAGTAACCCCATGGAGCATCTGGTGGCGTGATCGGTTTACTCAAATCAAAATCAACACGAAATTCACGGCCTTGCCTGATTAAGCGGTAGGTAAATTTTTCAGGGTAAATATACATTTGCCAAGTATTGCCAATCGATTGTGGAATAGCGGTCTTTACAAAAAGTTCTTTTGAATATTGATCAGCGGGGAAGGATTGTACTTGTGGCCAGCCGGCATCAAGAGTATGGCCTCCATACATGGTGGTTTGATCATGTGAACCGTCTTTATGGCGATGATCATGTTTTAAAGACAAGCCAGAGCCTGTTTTGGTAATTAGCCAAGTTCGAGAGGCGTTTCCACCCACATGAAAAGGAATTTGAATTTCATTTTTAGTACATTTTCGTACATGCATGATCAATTCTTTGTTGGCAAATCCGTCACCGTCAGAATTATCAACGGTAACTTTTCCTAGGTAGGCTTTGCCACAAAGTTGAGCTATTTGATCAAAGAATTGATCTTGGCTGGTTATAGAAACTAAAGGTGCTTCGGCATAACTGAAAGTACTGACTAGTACTAAGGTAATAAAGTAACTAACTCTAATATTTCTCATTTGAATCTCTATTTTTATAAAAGCTGAATAGTTTATTGCAATTTATCTACTATGTATTGATTAATGATATTTTCAATAACATTTAACGGCATAGAGCCACTAGTAATTACTGTACTGTGAAACTCTCTAACATCATAGCTTTCATCTAATTGAGTTTTGGTGTGTTTTCGCAACTCAATGACTCTCAACATACCAATAATACACGCAGTTGCATGTCTGGGCCAAACACTATAACGAGCAATTGAACCAGGATTACCAGCATTTGTTAATGTTTTAATTATCAAGTTTTATGTTGCACTTTAGTTCGAAGCTGGCGAAAATTAGCCATAATAAATTAATTGTTATTCATTAACATTATTAGGATTATCTACATCAATGAAGAAAACCCAAGTAAGTATTGGCCTTATTAATCCCAAGAGCCCAACAAATGTAGGTGCTGTTATGCGAGCTGCAGGCTGTTATCAAGTTGACTCTGTATATTATACGGGACAACGGTATGCAAAAGCGGCAAAGTTTAATACGGATACTAAAAATAGATCGTTAAGTATTCCCTTAACAGGAGTTGATTCATTCGAAGAAATACTATCTTGTGAAACAAAAATTGTCTGTGTTGATTTAATTGAAGGAGCAATACCTTTACCTGAATATCAGCATCCTGAAAATGTTATTTATATTTTTGGCCCTGAAGATGGCACCATTGAACAATCTTTGGTTGATCAGGCGGACGCGGTTGTATATGTGCCCACCATAGGATGTATGAATTTAGCAGCATCTGTAAATGTATTGTTGTATGACCGTCTGGCAAAAAATTCAACAATTATAGCGAGTGACAAGTTAATTAAAAAAAGCAGAGATACCAATAATACCGTAAAAGTAAAAAGATGAATTCAGACTTAAAAAGTGTAATTAGATCTTGAGATAGAGCTGGCATAAAAAGGTAACGTACTATTATTGTTGGCGCTTTAAAATAAATGTTATTACACATTATGGGAAAAAGGGCTTGACTCTCATATGTAATAAGTTAGAATACGCCCAGCTAGAAAGTTAGACCTATATTTATGTACAATGTTCCGATGTTATTTTGGTAGCTCGTCCTGTTTTATAAGTAATAGCAACACTTCCTGCAACACCGCCTTTATTAAAGGCAATTACTCATTATTAAATAGGATATTATTATGTCTACAACTACTGGTACAGTAAAATGGTTTAACGAGTCTAAAGGCTTTGGTTTCATCGAGCAAGAGTCTGGTCCTGACGTTTTCGCTCATTTCTCAGCAATTTCTGGCGACGGTTTCAAAACTTTAGCAGAAGGCCAAAAAGTACAGTTTACTGTTACTCAAGGTCAAAAAGGTCCTCAAGCTGAGAACATCCAAGCACTTTAATTTATTGCTCAGCTAGTTTTACTAGCTAACAATAAAAGTGTTGAAAAGGTAAGACGTAATGTCTTGCCTTTTTTGTTATGTGTAATTAAAAATACCAATATCGTTAGATTATTGCTCGCGTATACTCGTTAAAATCTTCTAAGATGACGTTGCGTACATGGATATGTATATATAATTTTTTTTCCTTAAGTCGAAAACCTGTGCTCTCTCTGAATGAACTGCGGCTACTCTGTAAACTGTTGCTGAGTTGTCTTAACAGCCAATAACCATGATGGGATTAATCAAGTACCTTGCTCAAGTTTATTTTTTCTAAATAAATTAAATCCGCAAACGTAATGAAAGTAATATAAAAAATGTCATTATTTCAAGCGTATGAAAAATTGGTAGGCGATGATCTGCTATCACACGATCCCGCTCAAGAAAATGCAATTCAGGCTTTACACAATCTAATTCTTGCTCTACAAGCCCATTCTAATCAAAAATCATGGTTTAACTTGTCTAAAAATAAACCTCAAGTCAAAGGGATTTATTTTTATGGGCGGGTAGGGCGTGGTAAAACAATGTTAATGGATTTGTTTTATCAACATGTGGAAATTAAAAAAAAGAAACGTATTCATTTTCACCGTTTCATGGAGATTATCCATCAACAATTGGCTGATGTTAGTGGTCAAAGTAATCCTTTAAATGTTATTGCGAAACAATGGTCCGTTGAAGTAAAGCTATTGTGTTTCGATGAATTTTTTGTTGCTGATATTGGTGACGCTATGCTGATGTCGGGTTTACTAAATGCATTCTTTAAATATGGGGTCATATTGGTTGCTACATCAAACTGTCATCCTGATACCTTATATAGTAATGGTTTGCAGCGGCAACGGTTTATGCCAACAATTGCACTTCTTAAAGAAAATTGTCAGATAATTTCTATCGATGGTGAGCTAGATCACCGTTTAAAATATTTTAATCAGCAACGTTGTTATCGAAATTATAGTTATCCAAGTGACGAGCAACATGTTTTTATAAAAAAAAATTATCTTCAATTATCCATAGGTAAGCCGATTAGTGGGGGAGCACTGCAAGTCTGTGGTCGTGAAATCTCTTATTTGGCAAAAAACCAAACCTTAATATGGTTTGATTTTTTTGCCCTTTGTTCAGGCCCTCGCAGTCAACGAGATTACATTAATATTGCTGATAATTTTTCCACTGTTTTTATTAGTGGCGTGCCGAGATTTTCTGGAAATCGTATTCCTGCAGTATTTTCAGGTGTTGAAGATAGCTATCAACGAAGTGGTATATTGCTGGGGGGGTTGAGATTACTTGATGATGAAGCCCGTCGATTTATTGCGCTAGTTGATGAGTTTTATGACCGAAATGTTCGCTTAATCATTAATGCAGAAGTGGATATTATTGAGCTTTATCAGGGGCAACAACTTAGCTTTGAGTTTGCTCGTTGCCAGTCTCGCCTAATTGAAATGCAGTCAATTAATTATTAGCTATATTTTAAAATCAGCATGAATTAACTTTGGTCAATAAAGCTATATAGTGGCTTTATTCACTATCATTTTTGCATCTGACTTTATTGGTTATCAGTGTTTTTTTTCTTATTATTATGTTTTATAAAGATTTTTTAATGTTGGCATTAGTATTGAAGCATAATAAAAATATAAGCACTAAAAACAAATGAATAACCTAAAGGAAATAATTATGAAATCAATATTAGCTACAGCATTACTTATTACTACATCGAGTATTTATGCACATGACGCTTCTTTTTCAAGTGATTCTTGTAATGTTGAACTAAATGGCGGTATAAAAATTAATAAAGATTTTATCGAATTTTACAAAAATGATAACCCGTTATATAAAATTACCAATAACGAAGTATTAACAATCAATGGCAAAGAACTTTCGTTATCTGCTAGTCAACAATCACTTATTTCTGAATACTCTACAAGCATTAGAGCGGTGTTACCTGAAGTGAAAGAGATTGCTACGGATGCTATCTCCTTGGCTACTGATGGTGTTAATTTGGCCTTTAATGAGCTATTAGGTGAAGGTAACGATGTTGGCACCAAAATTTCGGGGCACTTAGCTGAGATTAAAACTGAAATTGACAACAAATTTGATGAAAATGAAGAATTTTTTATTAATGAGGATGGTTTTTCGGGTGAAGAGTTTTTTGGTGAAGATTTTGAGCAACGCATGGAAGCCGCCATTGAAGATACCGTGAAAAACTCTATGGGTAGCATAATGATTGCTGTTGGCCAAGAAATGTTATTTGCTGGTGGCAATATGGATGCTTTTGAAACCAGAATGGAAAACTTTGGTCAACAGATTGAGCATGAAATGGAAACTCGGGGTGAGCAGCTAGAAGAAAGAGGCCACTCTTTATGCCTATCCGCTATTGCAATAGATGGACTTGAAGAGCAGTTAAAGGCAAACATTGTTGAGCTTGAGTCTTTTGATATTTTAATGGCAACTAATGATCATTCACAAGACAGCATTTAAATTTCACTAATGTCAGAGATAGTTAATTTAAAAGCGACTGATATATCAGTCGTTTTATTATGAAAATTTAAAAAATATTTTAAAACTCAGTGTGTTCATTGTTGAGGGATATAGAGAGTGTCAACTTGAAGCTGACACTAATGCATATTAAAAAAAATGAAATTAAATCACATCTAGTGCTTCACTCAGTTTTTTTACTCCGATGACTTCCATACCTTCAATTCTTTCTTTTGGCATATTATTAAAAGGTACAATTGCACGCTTAAAGCCATGTTTAGCTGCTTCATTGATGCGTTCTTGACCACTGGGTACGGGGCGAATTTCTCCAGACAGACCTACTTCCCCAAATACGACTAAATCTTGTGGTAGGGCATTATCTCTAAAGCTTGAAACCAAGGATAATATTAACGCTAAATCAATACTGGTTTCAGTGACTTTTACACCGCCCACCACATTGACAAAAACGTCTTGGTCATTCATCTGTAATCCACCATGACGATGTAAAATGGCAAGTAGCATCGATAGACGATTTTGTTCTGCACCAACAGCAACTCTGCGAGGGTTACCTAAGGCTGAATGGTCAACTAAGGCCTGTATTTCAACAAGTAAGGGGCGCGTACCTTCCCACAATACCATGACAATACTACCCGGTGCTTGTTCATTACTACGACTCAAAAATATTGCTGAAGGGTTCTTAACCTCTTTTAAACCGCTACCTGTCATGGCAAAAACACCTAATTCATTAACAGCGCCAAAGCGATTTTTATTTCCTCGTAGTGTTCTATATCGGGAGTCTGTACTACCTTCAAGCATTATTGAACAGTCTATGCAATGCTCCAATACTTTAGGACCTGCAAGAGAGCCATCTTTGGTAACGTGACCAACTAGTAGCATAGCAATATGGTGTTGTTTGGCGAATCGAGTTAAATACGCCGCAGACTCCCTAACTTGCGATACACTACCCGGCGCGGATTGAATATCGCTCATGTGCATCACCTGAATTGAGTCTATAACCATTATTTTAGGTTTTTCTTTTTCGGCAATACGACAAATATTTTCAACACTGGTTTCAGAGAGCATTTTTAAACTATTAGTTGGTAAACCTAAACGTTTGGCTCGCATGGCTACTTGTTGTAATGACTCTTCTCCTGTGATGTACAAAGCCGGCATGGATTCGGCGAGGGCACACATAGTTTGTAATAATAAGGTGCTTTTTCCAGCTCCAGGCTCTCCACCAATCAAAATAGCACTACCAGGTACTATACCTCCACCGAGAACACGATCAAATTCGGCAAAGCCGGAAGTAAATCGTGGTAATTCAGCAAGATCAATGGCATCTAGTGTTTGAACCTGTGCATCATTGACGCCAGCAAAGCCAGAAAAGTTGCCATTACGAGCTGGCGCCTTTGCTTGTCTAAATTCAGAAATTGTATTCCACGCCTTACATTCTGGACATTGACCTAACCATCTAGAATGTTCAGCGCCGCAGTCGGTACATACATAAGTTGATTTATCTTTCCCCATACTTTTCCTTATAAGGCATAATTATTGCTTTGAAATAGATCGTGTTTTTATACAATTAAACTTGTGCTCTATGACTTTTTATAGAATGCAATTATAATAACTTATAGAGTGCCATTCTTGGTAATTTTATCAATAAAATTGAATTGAAGTGAATGACAAATAATTTTAATAAATATCAAAATATCATTGAGCAATTTCGCGGTAAGGTTTTAAATAGCGGCTTCGAAAGCAAATACGCGTCGGTGGTAAAAAATGTTCCAGTGACTGAGCGGTTCCTGTTAAAAATGGAGCTTAAACGTTTAGCTGCTTCCTGCACTAGGCTCATCGATTTGCGAGGCCATGTAGATGGTGAGTGTCGCTCTTTTGCATATGGTGAATGTATACACTTTCTTGATGACGTTGCTATTAAGGTTTTTGAAGAAAGCATTGCAGCTTATGATGAGTACACTTTTGGTGTATATGAAGCTGTTACCAATACCGAAAATAATTTCAGGGTGATTTATCAAAATGAGAAGCTAAATTCAGCTGAGCCATTATTAAAAGCGAAACCTGTTCAGAAGAATTTGGATAAGACACAATACCCAGCCCAACTTTATACGTTTGGACCTTACTTTAATCGTCGTGAAGAGCGAATGAACTTTGCTATTTCTCTGATTATTACCCTTGATAATAATAAAAAGGTTGAATCAACAAGCTCGGATTTAAGTGTTAATGGGTGTAAGTTTCGTTTTAATGACATTAAGGAAATCTCAGTTGGTCAAACCATTTATATCCGCTTTGTTGGTCTTGAACAGGAGTTTAAATTTGGTAATGAAGACGGTTTTAGCTATAAAGTTTGTAATATTATGTTGGTTGACAATATTCAACTGGTGGGAGTTGCAAGAATTTATGAAGATGAGAAAAAACATTGTGGATTTAAGCAGTTTCTAACTGGCTTTATTCAGGGGAATAAACGTCGCTATAAAATAAACTTAGAAAACAGTATCAGTGCCATTCAATCGAGATGTTTTGAACAAGCTGTTCTTCCAAAAATAAATGAACTACCTATATTTATTGAAGAAATAAATAATAAAATGCTGCCTCGCTATGTGCTTTCAGGCATTAACAACCAGAAAATATACCAATACTGGCAAAATGAAAATGGTGTGTCGACATTAAATAACTTAATTACAGAAGATAGACTAGAACGTTTAAAAACGGCTGCGTCTTTTGGTAAATCATTAATAGTTTTTAGTTTTGTTCATGAAAGTCTTGGTAAATCCTACTTCTATAGTGCTGATAATGCACAATTAGCAGAAGATGAAAGCTTCATGCGTGATTTTTTAGGTTTTTCAGCCAATAAATTAAATTTTTCGGTAACTAGTTTATCACTCTTAGAATTTGATCAAAATAAATCTAGCTTACCATTGACCTTATCAGAATCTATTTCTGTAAAAAATAAATATTTAAATTTACCAATCCCTAAAAGTGTGAATGAAACATTAAGTCGTATTCATTGTATTGTTGTTGCTAATGAAATCACTTATGAAACCTTGATTGAAGATTGCAAACAGTTATTTACTGATAATATCGAAATAACAAAGTTGAAAAAATTTGGTCATAAACGTTCAATTAAATCTTTAGTTGTTGATGAAATAGGTATTAATTACAAAAACCACCGTAGAGAATTGCGCTTTAAATATACAACTCAAGTTGTTATAGAATGTGAAGGGGTTAAGTGGCAGGCAGAGTCAATAGATTTTTCAGAGTCAGGATTAAAACTAGCTTTAGATAAGGCAACAGTATTGTCTAAAGGAAATGTAGTTCATTTGAGTTTTCCTAATTTACAAAAAATCACCTCAGCGTTCGCGTTAAAAAAACTTCCTTATGAAGTGATTAGTATTAACCAATCGAAGAAAATTGTTAGCCTTCGAGTCTTTGTTGAACAACATCAACATATAGGTAGAACGTTTTTTAAATTACTTATTGATAAAAATAGAGAAAAATTAGCTCCAGATGAGTACGCAATGATGAGCCCTGACTTGGCTAAAGCGCTACGCAATATCTATAGCAGCACCATGGTTATACCATCACTTGTTATTCAAACTAGTGGGCGTCGTTATAAAGTTGAAGTTATCGCTGTTGGTAGCGAACAAGGTAAGTTTATTCCGCATATGCGTCAATTAAGTGACAGAGCAAAGTTTTATAATTTGTATCCACTGTTAGGTGATTTACAAGTAAATACACTATTGACGACTAGCTTGAAAAAAATGACTGTTAAGGGAGGGGCTGCGACAGAGGTATTATATATTGCTATCAACCCTGATATTGAGTTAGTTGATAAGTCCGTAACGATGAAACTTGCGTCGGAGTTTGAAAATAATGAGTTAAAGACTCTTTTTATCATTTCAGCACAAAAAAGAGGTTACTTTTTTGCCATTCAGTTAAAAATTTCTCGAACTGATGAACCAGATATGGATTACCTTAGCCCTGAGTTGAATTATATTAGCTCTTATGCCATTCATCGAGGTAAGCAAATAGAGCAAGATATTTGGAGTATTGTGGGGGTTGTACAGTTATTTGATATTACGCAAGAAGTGCTCTTGCGTAATGATATTTATACTAATTCCATTTAATATTACTTTAACCAATGCAGCATGCAGTCCAACCCTGAAAAATGTATTGCTGTATCGGCTTGATTATTCACGATTTCTTTGGCATGAAAGGCAACGCCTAGATTAGCCGCAGCCATCATTACTAAATCGTTAGCGCCATCCCCCATTGCCACTGTTTGCTGATGAGGTATGTTATATTCAAGACTTAGCTTCTTTAAACAATCAGCTTTAGCTTGAGCATCTACAATACTACCCAGTACTTTTCCGGTTAATTGTCCTTCAATAATTTCTAATTCATTTGCAAATGCCGCATCAAGGTTTAATAAACCTTTTAGGTAGTCGGCAAAATAGGTAAAACCGCCGGAAGCGATAGCAACCCGCCAATGATGTTGCTTTAAGTGACTGACTAAGTCTTCTAGACCAGGCATAAGAGGAATATCTTTTGCAACTTTAGCTAAAATGTCTTCTGATGAATTTTTGAGAGTAGCAACTCGTTGATATAGGCTTTGGGCAAAATCAAGTTTTCCTTGCATGGCAAGTTCAGTTACTACAGAAACTTGCTCACCGACACCTGCAAGTTTTGCAATTTCATCAATACATTCAATTTTTATGGTTGTTGAGTCCATATCCATCACCAAGACACCAGGTTGCCCTAGTGTAGGGGCATTGTCGGTTAGTGCGGCTTCAATTTCTTTTTGTATGGTAAATGCCGTGAGTGTTTTCCGTGCCGCGAGTAGGTCGTTAGTTAATACCGAAAAACGATAACTTATTCGACCGTTGCGATGATTAATGGTATTTAATGTTACTATCGAAAGTTGACATTGATTAACTAGCTCTAACAAAAGCCCTACAGTTAAGTCGCTAAATACAATCAATTCAATCGTGGTCTCTGTAATAGTATCTTTTAACTGACTTAACCTTGTATTAATTAGAGCTGCAAGACATTGGCAGTTGTTATCAATTGCTAATGTTTTATTTGTTAATTCGATTCGATATGGAGAATTAAGCAAGTTTTTTTCAGGAGAAATAATTTGCTTAAGCATTAACGTTTTAATTTCTTCAAGGGATAATACTTGTGCGGGGATAGACACTCTAATACCTACTTACTATTTGAATTTAATGATTTATCTAAATGTTTTTTCAAAAACTAGACAGTAATATACTTTGCAAACATGCTATAGTATTAACATGAGTGTGCCTTTATACCCTAAATTATCATCAATTTATAATAAAATAATGCAATTAGCTATAGCGATTGCATTTATCGTTTTGTTAATGAATCTGTGGCTATTTAACTACAATGAAAATAAACAAACGATTAATGATCATTTTTATTATGTCGGTCAACAATATCTTAAACAAAACAACCTTGCGCTTTCTATTGTTATTAAACAAGATAAAAAGCAACTGCAAAAACATGTTGATAATTTAAGTCAAATTGACTGGCTAAGAGATTTGTATATTTATGATGTCTCAGGTCAACTTATAGCGAGCACTCGTGCTCACCACAGTGTTAAAGATCTATATGGTATATCACCAAATAAAATTAATAAGAGTGCAGAATATGTACCTTTTATTAGTGAAATACGTACAGATGAGCTCCATGGTTATGCTCGTATGACTATTGAGAAAAAATACTTAACCGAAAATTTATTGACCAGTAATAATGAACAATACAGTTGGTTACGCTTGATGTTAATTATTGCCGGTATTGTTGGATTTTTACTTACCCGAGGATTAAATCGTTTTAGTCGTCAAGGTTTTAGACTTTCACAAAAAAACTAACCTCAGTGTTGTTTAGAAAATAATTATATAGCCTTTACTTTTATTGATTTTTCACAAAAGCTAATGTTTATCGACGTGAGCATTGGCTGGAATAAAAGAGAGTATACATCCTATGAAGGAGACTTTTACGTTATTTGTTAGGCACCCCTCAAAAAATTGAAACAAAGTCTCTTTATCTATAAGGAAAATGAGTCTAGCTTAATCCAACTTAAACAACGTTGTAACTGTATTTTCAATCGTTTCTGCTAACTGCTCAGCTGGTTCCTCTCGAATTTTTACTAAACGGTTAAAAACATCAATAAGACGTAATGGTGAATTAGTTTCTCCCTGATAATTAGCAAGTGGCATACTTGGCGCATCTGTTTCTAATACAAGACTTGAAGCTGGAACTTTTTTAAGAGCTTTAATTGTTTTTTTTGCTCTCTCATAGGTTATTGTGCCACCAACACCTAATTTAAATCCTAAATCAATATATTGACATGCCTGTTGGTAACTACCCGAAAAAGCATGAATAATTCCCGCACGATTTAATTTTACTTTTTTTAACAAAGCGATAACTTCAGAGTGAGAACGACGGTGATGAACAATTATAGGTAAATCGTATTGTTGTGCTAATGCTAATTGATAATCAAAAAAATGTTGTTGTTGTGCTAGGTTATCCTGCTCTTTTGCAATCACACCATCTATACCTGTTTCACCAATGGCAATGATATTGTCTTTATATTCAGCGACAATTTGTGATAAGTCTTGCAAGTGGTTTTCTGTTAAGTCTTTTAAAAACCACGGGTGAATGCCCAAGCAGGCATGCAATTTATTAATTTTTTTTAACGAAAGTGAGGAACAAAGTGTTAATACATTTTGCCAGTTATTAGGGCTTATTGAGGGAACAATAATTTGATGTATGCCTTGTTCTGCACACATCGTTAATAATTTTTGAAAGCCATTGTTAAATTCATCAAAATCTAAATGACAATGGCTATCGGTAAATAACATTGCTACCTACATCCGCTTCTACTGCGCCGTAACGCAGTTCGTTAGTTCATAACCTAGCTTACATGCGTTCCATTACATCAATACCTAATATATCTAAACCTTGTTTTAAAGTCTTAGAAATATGCTGACATAACAACAATCGAGATTGCTGAACTTCATTAGTGATGCCTTCTTTTAAAATAGGGCAGGCTTCATAAAAGCTCATATATAAACTAGATAACTCATATAAATAATTACAAAGTAAATTGGGTGTACACTCACTTACTACGGCATTAATAACATCTTCGAATTGCAATAACTTTAATGCCAAAGCTTTTTCTTGAGGCTCAATGATTTGCAACGTTGCTGTGTTATACGTTGCTCCATTATCACCTTCAACTTTGGAGAATATACTCTGAATACGTGAATACGCGTATTGTAAATAGGGAGCGGTTGCCCCTTCAAAACTGAGCATGGTTTTCCAATTAAAAATATAATCACTGGTACGATTTTTTGATAAATCAGCAAACTTAACTGCACCAATACCTACCTTTGTTGCTATCTCAGCAAGTTTTTCGGCATCGTAGTCAGGATTTTTTTCTGCAATAACGTCGCTTGCTCTACTTACCGCTTCGTCCAGTAACTCTGCTAGTTTAATTGTGCCGCCTGTACGTGTTTTAAAAGGTTTACCGTCATTGCCCATCATCATACCAAATGGACAATGCTGATAAGCAACAGCTTCAGGTAAAAAACCGGCATTACGAGCGACAATTTCAACTTGTTTAAAATGTAGAGCTTGACGAGCATCGGTAAAAATAATTATGCGGTTGGCATCTAACTCATTACTACGGTAACGACAAGCAGATAAATCGGTCGTTGCATATAAATAGCCGCCACCTGATTTTTGTACAATAAAGACAGAAGGCTCACCATCTTTATTTGCCATTTCATCAATAAATACAACTTTAGCGCCTTGATCTTCTTTAGCTATATTTCTAGCCATAAGTTCATCAATAACGTTTGATAAGTCATGGTTGTAAGCACTTTCGCCCATAATGTCTTTACGCGTTAACGTGACACCTAATTTTTTGTAGATTTCTTCACTATGCGTTATTGAAATATCGATAAACTGTTGCCATAACATGCCACATTGCTGATCGCCACTTTGAAGTTTAACAACATACTCACGCGCTCTATCGGCAAAGCCATCTTCGTTATCAAAACGAACCTTTGCTTCTCGATAAAAGTTCTCCAAATCGGCAAGGGCGGTTTCAGCAACTTCGTCAGCAGCAAGTTTATCGCTTAAGTGTGCCAACAACATACCAAATTGTGTGCCCCAGTCTCCCATATGGTTTTGGCGAATAACTGTATGGCCTTTAAATTCAATGGCACGAGCTACTGCGTCGCCAATGATTGTTGAACGTAAATGACCAACATGCATTTCTTTGGCAAGGTTTGGCGCTGAATAGTCAACAACCACTCTTTGGGGATTCGTTGGTTGGTCAACACCAAGGTTTTTATCATCACGAATACTAGTAAGCTGTTGTGCTAACCAATTTTTGTCTAAATGAATATTAATAAAGCCAGGGCCTGCAAGCTCTATATTATCGGCTATACCGCTAAGATCTAATTGCGCTACCACTTGAGTTGCTAAATCTCTTGGGTTTGTTTTTAGCTTTTTAGCTGCGCCCATTACGCCGTTGGCTTGATAATCACCAAAGTTAGCGCGGTTTGAAAGACTTACTGCCGGATTTGTATCTGCAGGTAAACCAGCAAGAACCATAGCCGCTGATACTTTTTCACTTAATAGTTGTTTAATATTCATAATTTGTAATCTTTTAACTTGTTTAGTTACCAATTAATAATGTACATGTTTTGTAAATTAAATTGGATTTTGGCAAAGCCGTCAAGTAATTTAATCAGAGAACATAGGGAAGCTATGTGACTTGATGAAATGATGCAGACAATGCCGTTAAAATTCTATTTAAGAAGCAAACATTAGTGCTCACGAGTTTTATGGAAAGTTATGTCAGGATAACGTTCATGTGCCAAATTTAAATTGACCATAGTGGGGGCGATATAAGTTAAATTATCCCCGCCATCGAGTGCTAAGTTATCAAAGGCTTTTTTACGAAATTGCTCTAAAGTTCTTTCGTCATCACAATTACACCATCTTGCTGTTGCAACGCTTATTGGCTCATAAATAGCGTCAACTTTATATTCTGTTTTTAAACGTTGTACTACAACCTCAAATTGCAAAACACCGACAGCACCTACAATCATTTCATTGGAGTTCAACGGTCTAAATACTTGTACAGCGCCTTCTTCAGAGAGCTGGATTAGACCTTTTTGTAGTTGTTTAGCTTTTAATGGATCGCGTAAGCGAATACGACGAAACATTTCAGGAGCAAAATTAGGAATACCACTAAACTTCATGTTCTCACCTGCAGTAAAGGTATCGCCGATTTGAATGCTGCCGTGATTATGTAAACCTATGATATCGCCAGCATACGCTTCTTCAACGTGGGCACGATCACCTGCCATAAATGTTACGGCATCGGCAATTTTTACATCTTTACCAATGCGAACTTGGCGCATTTTCATGCCTTTTTCGTATTTACCTGAACAAATGCGCATAAACGCAATACGATCGCGATGTTTAGGATCCATGTTTGCTTGGATTTTGAAAACAAAACCGGAGAACTTTTCTTCCGTTGCTTTTACTTCTCGAACATCTGTATGGCGTGACAGTGGTACAGGAGCCCATTTTGTTAAGCCATCTAACATATGGTCAACACCAAAATTGCCCAATGCGGTTCCAAAAAACACAGGTGTTAGTTCACCTGCTAAAAATTCTTGCAGATCAAATTCGTGTGAAGCACCAACGACAAGTTCTAACTCTTCGCGAAAATCTTCTGCATAATTTCCAAGTACCGCATCTAATTCAGGATTATTTAATCCCTTTATTGTACGTACTTCTTGAATTGTGTGACCTTGCCCGGTTTGATATAAAACGGTTTCGTCAGTTAAAATGTTATAGATGCCTTTAAACTCTTTTCCCATGCCTATCGGCCAAGTAATAGGAGCACACTTTATCTTTAATACGTCTTCAACTTCGTCCATCACTTCCATAGGATCACGAACATCACGGTCCATTTTATTCATAAAGGTAATGATAGGTGTATCACGTAAGCGGGTAACTTCCATTAGCTTAATGGTTCGTGCTTCAACACCTTTAGCAACATCAATTACCATTAAACAAGAATCTACCGCGGTAAGTGTACGATAAGTATCTTCAGAAAAATCTTCATGGCCAGGAGTATCAAGTAAATTGACTAAGCAGTCTTTATAAGGAAATTGCATCACTGAGGTGGTAATAGAAATGCCACGATCTTTTTCCATTTCCATCCAATCAGACTTAGCATGTTGACCCGATTTTTTACCTTTCACCGTGCCCGCTTTTTGTAGGGCTTGACCAAAAAGAAGAACTTTTTCAGTGATGGTGGTTTTACCCGCATCGGGATGCGAAATGATGGCAAATGTCCTACGTAATCCGACTTCATTGACTTGTTGAGTTGTCATGCTTTAATTTATCTCACTGGTATACAAACTGATATACATAAAATGATTTTTTATATATTTCTTCGATCTTCTGGAAGAATCAAAATTCGGCGCATTATATCACCATATAAAAAAAGTCGCATTAAGCGACGTGATTTTTTTGCAGAGAAACTTTTATTCATTAACACCTTAAAAACTAGATGAATGTCTCAATTGGGTCCGTTTAAACCTATGAGTTGACGCCTATATTGGCGTAAATAATACTTGTATAAAAAGTATTGATAGTCTTTTCCCACGAGGAAATCTCAAAGTTATTGACGAAGTCTTTAAATTAACAGATCAAGAATCTCAAAATTTTTTAAATTAATCATACGTATTTATTAGCTATATATATAAACAGTAAAATAGCCAGTTGCATGTTTATTTTATATTTGATATTTTTATGTAAGCGCTTACATGCTTGTTGAGTGTAATTTGATTTAAAAAAAATTAGCAATAAATAATCAAAAACTAAATGTCGGAAAAAATTTAGATGATGGCAAATTTGCTACTCCAACCTCTGTTTTCGCAGCTCTTTATGGCCAAGTAATAGCATATGTCATAAGTTTTATCGGTGAAAATAAACGATTAAAAATAGGAAGAACAATATGCGTTTTAAATACATTACAGTATGCACTGTAATTATGTTTTTGTTGGCCGCTTGTGGTGGCTCTGAGAAAAAAGAACAATCTATAGAACCGATTGGCGGTACAGAGCTGACCCAGTTTGCGTTTTTAAAACAGAATAATCCCAGTTTAATAGACGATGTTACTCTATTCATTAACTCAGGAATTGTTTCTGTGCAGCTAACGAGCAATGTTGATTTAAATGGCTTAGTAGCGACCTTTGAACATAATGGAGCAACCGTTAGCGTAAATGGAGTCAAGCAAACTAGCAGTGTCACAAGTAACGACTTTAGCCAGCTGGTTACTTATCAAGTGACTACTAGTGATGGTCGCGTGGCTGAATATCAGATTGAAGTCTTCGAGTTTATTGAGCCGATGGATAATACAGAGTTAACTCAGTTTTCGTTTTTAAAATCAAACAACCTTACTTTGAACGACGATATTACTTTATCCATTAATTTGGGCCTTGTTTCGGGCCGATTAACAACTAATGTCGCTCTTAATAGTTTAGTAGCCACTTTTACACATGAAGGAGCAACAGTCAGCGTCAATGGTGAAGAGCAAGTCAGCGGTGTCACAAGTAATGATTTTAGCCAAGTAGTCAAGTACCAAGTGACCACTGCTAATGGTCAGATGGCCGAGTATCAAGTCGATCTCATTCAATTTACCGGATTGCCGATTATTTATGTCACGACTGAAAATGGGGCCGGAATCGACTCAAAAGATGACTATGTAAAAGGTAGTGTGTCAATTGATGGCGGTCGAGAGTTTGCTGATTTGACAGACGCTTCAATGAAAATTCGTGGTCGTGGTAATTCAACCTGGTACCTTCATCCTAAAAAACCTTACCAGATGAAATTGAGTGATAAAGATGAATTTTTGGGTATGCCCGCGGAAAAAAAATGGTTGTTCTTGGCTGAGTATTCGGACAAAACGTTACTACGAAATACTATTGCCTTTGAAATGGGCCACATTAGTAAGTTGGATTGGACACCGAGAAGTTCATTTGCTGAAGTGTATTTGAATAATAGCTATAACGGCACTTACAACATTACTGAAAAAGTAGAAGAAAGTGACCACAGAGTACTCATAGGAGACACTGGGTATTTGTTAGAAATTGATCAACCTGAACGTTTAGACCTTGATGATGTTTTTTTTCACACAGACAACTTTCTACTGAATATCAAAGCCCCTGATGTTGTGAAAAACAGCAGTGAATACAATTATGTTAAAGACTACTTAAATGAATTTGAAGGTGTTCTAATGGGATCACGATATGACGATCCAACCGATGGGTATGAGAAATATATCGACGTCGACAGCTTTATCGATTGGTATTTGATTAGTGAAATCACTAAAAATGTCGACTCTAAAAATTTTTCCAGTATTTATCTAAACCTTCTCCCTGGTGAAAAAATTAAAATGGGTCCATTGTGGGATTTTGATTTGTCTTTTGGCAATGTTGACTACGCTGATAGTCGTTATGCCGAAGGATTCTGGGTTAAGCAGCATGTATGGTATACCCGTTTATTTCAAGACCCAGTGTTTATCGATAAAATAAAAACACGTTTTGCTTACTTCAAACAAAATCAACAGTTTATCTTAGACAAAATTGACAGTTCCGCGCAGAGACTACAATGGGCACAGCAAGAAAATGATGATAAGTGGCATACCTTGGGCACGTATGTTTGGCCCAATCCAGAGGTTTTTGATACTTATAGCGAAGAAGTAGAGCATTTAAAATCGTGGTACAAAGCTCGGATGGATTGGTTAGATACAGCTTATAGCAACATGTAATAACAAACAGAATAATCCGGTACAAAAAAGTCCAATGAGAATAAATGTTTGCGTTCAAGTTATTTAATTGCCACCAACATGGATGTTGGTTATATACCAGTGCTAATTCAAAGTGTGGATTTTAATTGAAATTTAAAAGACTTTAGACAGGGCGGATAGTTTTAGGTATAGCATTCTATATCAGAATTGTCTAAAGACTGTGTGCTCCCGCACTGTCACCTTACCCTATATCCATGTCGAGCAACGCAGCATAAAGTCTTTTAAAATCAAACCAAAGGGATGCGCTTTAATCATAAGTCTCAGCGTTACTTATACGGATGTAAGTACTTAGATTATGTCCATTGTTGCACATGTTCATTGTATTTAAATATGGTCAAATAACTTGTTAAACTAGCCTATTCTTTATTTTATATTAGAAAGTATGGACTCACGTAAAATCAAGGAAGGTAAAAATAAGTTGTTAATAGTTAAGCTTTTATTTTTATAAACATTTTTTAGAATCCAACGAGCAGACATCTTTGCCATTTCGGTTATTGGGTAATCAATAGTTGATAATTGTGGAAAAAGATACTCGGTAATGAAAATATTATCGAAGCCAATAATAGAACAATCATTTGGAATGGATAATTGATGTTCTCTTGCTCCTTTAATAGCTCCTGACGCCATTTCATCATTGGCACAAGCTATAGCTGTAAAGGGGACTTTTTTCTCTATAAAATGGTGTATTCCTGCTTGGCCACTTGTTGTTAAAAAGTCACCTTCAAAACATAAACTTTTATTAAAAGAGATATTCGCTTCAGCCAACGCTTTTTTATGCCCTTCAATGCGGTCATTTGAATCTTGTTTATTTTCAGGCCCTGAAATGTAAGCAATTTGCTTGTGTCCTTGATTAATAAGATAGTTAGTTGCAAGGTATCCACCTAGAACGTTATCTAAATAAAAACAATTTTCTGCAATTTCAGGGATAAAGCGGTTAACAACGACAATGGGAGTTGAACCTTTACTTAACTCAATTAGGTATTCATCAGAAACAGCATCGACTAAAAGTATTAACGCATCACAATTACGATCAATTAAAAAATCAATACCGTCTTTTTCAGTATGCTCATCACTATGGCCAGCAGCAATAATGGCATGTTTGCTTGCCGCTCTTAATTCCGACTCGATACCGGTTAACATGTCACCATAAAAGGGTCCATGCAATTCAGAAACCAAAATACCTATACAATCAGAACGACTTGTAGCAAGCGAGCGTGCAATAGCATTGGGCCTGTAATTTAGTGTTTCCATGGCCGCCAAAACTTTTAGTTTGGTTTTTTCACTAACGTGTTCATGGTTATTCATTACCCTTGATACGGAGGCTAATGACACACCAGCAAGTGCTGAAACTTCGTAAATAGTTGCCATTTTATTTCCTGTTTAAATGTTGAGCTAAGCGCCATTGTTAATCGTTTGTTTTTATATATTCACTCCACTTCAATAAGCAATATCTAGCCTAGCTCAAAGCTGCTTCTTGAGGTGGGAGGGGCATAACTATCAGCCCAACTACTTAATATTTTTAACTTTCTATAAAATCTGTCTACCTAATATCGGAGAGTATACCAACGCATAACAAGGGCGACAAGTATGACAACTATTACAGTGTAGCGCGTGAAAGATAATTCCATAAATTCACGAGTTTTTTTAAGGCGAGTAGCCATTTTTCTTATTATTTTAATAAAAATGTTGATTTTTTATGTCAACAGAGTAAAAATGAAAGCGCTTCCAAAAATATTATGTGTTTATGTATAAAAGGTCAATAGCTTTAATACAGTGAAAGTCTTTGATAATAAAAACTATAAATAATAAACGATAAATAACTTATTAAAGGATATAAAATATGGCCGGTCCAATAGTGGCAGCTAACAATGGTAACTTTGCAACCAATAACACAAATGGAAATTACTCCTTTGCGTTAACATCTCTTACATCCTTATTTTTTATGTGGGGCTTTATAACTTGCTTAAATGATATATTGATTCCGCATTTAAAAAACATCTTTGACTTAAGTTACAGTCAAGCCATGTTGATTCAATTTTGTTTCTTTGGTGCCTATTTTATTGTCTCATTACCTGCTGGAACACTCATTAAACGTATTGGTTATCAAAAAGGAATAGTTTATGGATTACTCATTGCCAGTATAGGTTGTGGCATGTTTTATCCAGCAGCATCTGCTCATAGTTACCCAGTGTTTCTTGCTGCATTATTTGTTTTGGCATCAGGGATCACTTTATTACAAGTTTCGGCCAATCCTTATGTGAGCGCATTAGGTGATGAAAAAACGGCATCTTCTCGTCTAACAATGACGCAAGCCTTTAACTCGTTAGGTACCACTATAGCGCCGTATTTTGGTGGTCTACTTATTCTTTCTGTTGCCACCGAATCATTTTCTACTCTTTCGGTAGCAGAGCAACATATTATACAAGCTCAAGCCGTACAAATGCCTTATTTAATGCTCGCTGCGGCACTTTTATTATTGGCTGCTATTTTTGCTTTTCTTAAATTACCGGTCATAGATGCTTTGGAAAGTGAAATAAAAGAGCCTCAAGACTCCTCTGGTTCCGCTTGGCAGTATCGTCATTTAGTTTTAGGGGCTGTAGGTATCTTTGTTTATGTGGGCGCTGAAGTGGGTATTGGTAGTTTTCTCATCAACTTTTTAGGCATGGATACTATTGCCGGATTAGAAGAATCGGATGCTGCAACCTACCTAACCTATTTTTGGGGTGGAGCTATGGTAGGACGATTTATTGGTGCAGCCGTAATGCAAAAAATTTCAGGTGGTATCGTCTTATTTTTTAGTGCTTGTTGCGCAATCATTTTACTTTTAATTGCTATCACCGCAACAGGAGCACTTGCTATGTGGGCGATATTGTTAATTGGTCTTTGTAATTCAATTATGTTCCCTACTATTTTCAGTTTAGCTATTCGAGGTTTAAAAAATCATACGAGTCAGGGATCTGGCATTTTATGTTTAGCTATTGTTGGTGGTGCCATTATTCCTTTATTGCAGGGCTTCTTAGCAGATTCGTTTGGTATTCAAATGTCCCTTATTTTACCTTTGTTATGTTTTATTTTTATTGCTTATTATGGAATTAAAGGTTCGGTTCCACAAATTACACCTAAATAACTTATATAAGGTGTTCATTCTTTTAGCTTACTAAAGGTGAATACTTTTGGTATGCCGCTCTTTTTTTAATTTATTTAATAAGTAGGTTCTTATAATGACAAAATGGGATTTTAAATATGGCAAGTTTGCCATTAAATCTTTTGCTGTTAGTGTTGTAGCTCTAGGTGTTATTGCTTGTAGTGTAAAAGATATTGAAACGACGGCATCAAGTGAAGCTGTAGAAAATGTAAAACAAAAGTTAGAACCAGTTCCTACCTTTTGGCCTAAATTAAATCTCGCGGTAAAGCGTGATAACGTTGTTGAGCAACAAGTCGCTGAAATTCTTGCTGGTTTAACCATAGAGCAAAAAGTTGCTCAAATGATCCAACCTGAAATTGGTCAAATTAGTATTGAAGATATGCGTCAGTATGGCTTTGGCTCGTATTTAAACGGTGGCGGTTCTTTTCCAAACCGTGATAAACATGCTACGCCAAAAGACTGGATAAAATTAGCAGAAGCTATGTACCAAGCGTCAATTGATGCGTCTTTAGATGGCACTAATATTCCCACCATGTGGGGCACAGATGCTGTTCATGGACATAATAATGTTCTTGGTGCGACTTTATTTCCTCATAATATTGGTTTGGGTGCTACGCACAATCCAAAACTGATTGAAACTATTGCTAGCATTACCGCCAAAGAAGTGATGGTTACAGGAATTGATTGGGTCTTTGCTCCCACGGTTGCTGTCGTTCGTGATGATCGTTGGGGCAGGACGTATGAAGGGTATTCTGAAGATCCTGAAATTGTAAAAGCTTATGCAAGCTCGATAGTGCAAGGTTTACAAGGAACTGTGACAAATGATTTCTTAGGAGATTCTCGAGTTATTAGTACGGTTAAGCATTTTATAGGTGATGGCGGTACAGAAGATGGTGATGACCAAGGTAATAACTTGTCGAGTGAAAAAGAATTATTTGAACTGCACGCACAAGGGTATGTAGGTGGTTTAACGGCTGGTGCACAATCAGTTATGGCGTCATTCAATAGTTGGCAGGGTGTTAAAAGTCACGGGCATAAATATTTACTGACTGATGTGCTAAAAGACAGAATGGGCTTTGATGGTTTTGTTGTAGGGGATTGGAATGGTCACGGTCAAATAAAAGGTTGTAGCAATGAAAGTTGTCCACAAGCAATTAATGCAGGTTTAGATGTTTTTATGGTGCCAACAGATGCTTGGAAGCCTTTATATGAAAACACAGTTAAGCAAGTAAGTAATGGTGAAATCAGTTTAGCAAGAATTGACGATGCCGTTGGCCGTATTTTAAGAGTAAAAATACGAGCAGGACTATTCACTAAACCAAGTCCCAAAAATCGTCTTTTATCAGGTAAAACTGAACTAATTGGCTCTACTGATCATCGTGCCGTTGCACGTCAAGCGGTTGAAGAGTCGTTGGTTTTACTTAAAAATAAAAATAATGTGTTGCCATTAATGCGAAACCAAAAGGTACTTGTTACAGGAGATGGTGCGGATAATATTGGTAAGCAGTCGGGGGGATGGACAATTACTTGGCAAGGCACTGGTAATAGTAAAGCTGACTTCCCTGGTGGCACGTCAATTTATGATGGTATCGCTCAGGTTGTTAATAGTGCTGGTGGCAATGTGCAATTAAGCACTAATGGTCAGTTTAATGAAAAACCAGATGTTGCGATCGTTGTCTTTGGTGAAGAACCATATGCCGAAGGTAATGGTGATTTGGAAAGCATCGAATATCAACGAGGTAATAAAAAAGACTTAGCTTTATTAAAAAACTTAAAAGCACAAGGTATTCCTGTTGTTTCAGTGTTCATTAGTGGTCGCCCTTTGTGGGTAAATGCAGAGCTCAATGCGTCGGACGCTTTTGTCGCTGCATGGTTACCAGGTACTGAAGGTAACGGCGTCGCTAATGTATTATTTAGTAAAATTGACGGCACAGTTAACCACGATTTCACAGGTAGACTCTCTTATTCTTGGCCAATGAGCCCAGAGCAAACATCGCTTAATCGTTTTGATGAAAACTATGACCCCTTATTTAAATACGGCTTTGGATTAAACTACAGCGTTAATGATATTTTGAGTGATAAATTACCAGAACAATCAAGTATAGCTAGCGACGATAAACTTAGTAAAAGAGTTTTGTTTGAACGCAATGTTAAAGAGCCTTGGCATTTATTTATTTCAAATGGTCAACAAAATACTGAAATAACGTCAAGTGTTCTCTCCCTTGATTCCATCTCGTTGAAAACTACCGATCGAGAGGTTCAAGAAGATTCACTTATGGTGAGTTGGCAAAATGTCAATAAGGGAAGTATTTATTTGAACTCTAAAGAGCCCCTAGATCTACGCTCATTTGCTGATGCTAATGGCATGTTGAGTTTTGATATTAACGTTAATCAATATCCAAGTGATCCTGTGTTGGTTGAAATGAATTGCGAGCTAGAGTGCCAAGGTGTTGTTGATATCACCAATAGTTTTACAGAGAGTGTCTTAAATGAATGGCAAACCATCAACATAGATCTCTCTTGTTTTAAACAGGCTGGAACCAATATGGAAAAAATATTTACGCCATTTAAACTAACCAGTGCCGGGGGGTTGAAACTAACCCTTGGTAATATTTATATACAATCTGAGCTAAAAGAGTCAACAGCAAAAAATATTTCTTGCTTAAAATAATCAGAAATATTCATATTCTTGGCAGTATATACATTTCCGTTATTATTGATTTGAGATAATACTGGCGATTTATATATAAGTAGTTTTAGTTAAAAGATTATTTTTGGAAAGTTATTAGAAGTGTCTCCATGGTTTGTAGACGCTTCTAGAAAAATATAAACAAGAGAAATAATATAAAAAGGATGTTTGATGAAGGTCTTTTTAAAGTCGCTAGTTGCTATTAGCGTTACTTTGTTAATAACAGCGTGTAGTTATGAAGCTCCTAACGCTCCAACGACTGGAAATAGTCTTATTGTGACTACCGGTAATGTAGGAGATTGGGAATTAGTCTGGGCCGATGAATTTAATGGCGATACTATCGATACCACAAAGTGGGGCTTTGAGGTTAACTGTCATGGAGGAGGAAATAACGAGCAACAATGTTATACCGACCGCAGAAAAAATGCTTTTATTGATAATGGAAAACTCAATATTGTTGCATTTAAAGAAACATTTACAGGTCCCGCCACAAACGATGCTCAGGCCAGTGAAACCAAAACGTTACCTTATACCTCTGCAAGATTACGTTCGATGAATAAAGGTGACTGGCAATACGGACGATTTGAAATTCGAGCTAAATTACCTCAAGGGCAAGGTATATGGCCAGCCATTTGGATGTTACCCACTGATTATGTGTATGGTCGTTGGGCGGCGTCTGGTGAAATAGATATTATGGAAGCAGTCAATTTAAAAACTCAATCGGATCAAGAAGGAGCTAAAGTTGGGGGCCTTGAATCTCGTACTTATGGTACGTTACATTATGGAGGAGTATCACCACAAAATGTTTATTCTGGTCAGGCATATAATCTACCTAATGGGATGAATCCAGCCGATGATTTTCATACTTATTCAATCGAATGGCAACAAGATGAAATTCGTTGGTATGTTGATCAAGTTCATTTTGCAACCCAAGTTTCAAGTGGTTGGTATAGTCAATATAAAGATATGCAGGGTGAATTGGTAACAGGTGAAAATGATGCACCGTATAATCAAAGATTTCATTTGTTATTAAATCTTGCTGTCGGTGGTTATTGGCCCGATAGTAGTAATGACAAAGGTATTGACAGCTCAATTGATACTCAAACAATGCTAGTAGACTTTGTACGAGTATACCAATGTAAGATGGCTCCAAAAACCGGAATAGGATGCGCGACCATTGATAAAAACGCTAGATTAGTTAAGGGTAATGACATGCCGAGTCTTCGGTAACCGTTATATATTATGACAGCCTAATAATGTTAAGAATAAGAAGAAAGCTTCAAGGATGAAGTATTCTACACCTAAGCTACCTTTCACTAACTGATAGCTTGCGGGCTGTAAGTTGTTGATGTAGATGCTTATTAAATTATTGTAAGCCAATAACGTCCTGTTTTTCACTATATATTCCAGTTTAATTTAAATTTGTCCATTTGAACAATTCATGATCAAGGCCGATACCGTTAGTTGTATCATTATCAATATTGAACCACTTATCATAATATTTTTAAGATATTTGTGAGGCTGTGGTGTGGAATATATAGACGTATCACATTCAATAATATCAATATTAAGTAAAGAGGGTGCCAATGTGTCATTCTAATAAGTTTATTTATAAAATATTTTGTAATTAAAATCTCTTTATATACAGGTGTTTATGTTGTTTTTTTAAGTAAATATGAGAAAAGTGTACATAATTATATCTTTTTTGTGTATTTGCTGTTTATAATGTTGAAGCGATGTGAAAGCGCTTACAGAAAGTTTAATTGAAAGCGCTTTCAGTGTGTTGGTGGCATGAATAAACGCTTCCAAAGCGGCACTAGAATAATAAGGCATTATGAAAGCGAAACTCAGTGAGAATAATCGCGATGACTTTTAGAGAAATATCGTACTTTATTTGCTTGATAAAAAGTACATGAAATACTTTTAATACTATAAAATTTGGGAAAAATAATGAAAAATAAAATACCATTAACCAGCAAACTCTCAACTGTCGCTTTAGCTTTAGCCGTCGGAATTAGTGGCTGTGGTAGTGACCTTGAACCTACCGCGAAAGAGCTTGTCAACGAATTTCAATTTTTGGCACCTGTAATTACCAGTGAATATACGACCTCTGGGGTAGCAGGTGTAGAGTATGTTTATACTTTAACTGCCACTGATGCTGATGGTGATCCTCTTACTTTCTCAGCTGATCTCGCAGAAGATTCATGGTTAACGTTTGACGCAGCTACCGGTGTTTTATCCGGTACTCCTACAGCGGATGATGCAGGTAATACTGTTGTAAACTTAAACGTAACCGACGGACGTTTTAATGTCCCCGAATCATTCACTATCGCAGTGGCAGGCGCCCAAGCACCTGATACTACTGAAAACCTTCTCTCTAACAGTACTTTTTCACAAGGCGACATTGGCTGGAGTTTTAATGCTGGTGGCTACGTTTTCGAAAACCTTGTACCTGAAGCCACTGATAACGTTTATGATACCGGCATTAGTCACGGCTTAACGTTGGTAACGGGTGAAGAATATACTTTGAGCTTTGAAGCTAAAGCTTCTGTAGATCGTCCTATGACTGCTGGTTTTGGTTTGTTTCATGATCCGTGGACAAATGATGCTGAGGTTGTTGGATTAACCACCGAATGGCAGACATATGTATTTACTGCCGCCGCCTCTGCTGGTGATGATAACAGCCGGACAATTTTTGATATGGGTGGTGCAGTCCCTGGTGATATTTACCTGCGTAATATTATGCTTGTTGATTCTACAGGTACCGATATCTTCGAGACCACAGATCCCGTAGATAGTATCTTTGAAGTAGATGTTACTACGGTAGGTGAAGCAAACAGTGCAAATTTAACGCAAACAGTAAGCATAGAACAGGGTAAATCTTACGTTGTTAGTTTTTATGCAAGAGCCTCGGTAGAGCGTAGCATCGAAGTTGGTCTTGGCAATGGCGATAACAGTTCAATGCAAACTATTGAATTAACAACTGAGCCGTTAAACCTTTTTGCGTTGATCAATGCTGCTGATTTTGGTGGTGATGACAGTCAAGTTATCTTTAATATGGGCGCTGAGTTGGGTGATGTTTACCTAGATAATATCGAAGTTGCCGAGGTCATAGCGGCGGGCACGCCATCGATTACCAGTACTGCTGAAACCAACGCAACTGTTGGCGAAGAATATACTTACACTTTAACCGCAACCGATCCTGAAGGTGATATCTTAACGATGTCTGCTGATATACCAGAGGAACTTTCATGGTTAACTTTTGATGAAATAACAGGAATATTAACGGGTACACCGGCCTCTGGCGATGTAGCTGCTACAGCAATAACGTTCACAGTAAGTGATGGTACTGCTGATACTTCACAGACGTTTACTATAACTGTAGAAAATGTGGTAATAGCTACCGATGTAGTAGATTTTGAAGAAGCTGCTGAAACTTATGTTTTTAACAACTTTGATGGTGGAATATCAAGCGTTATTGCAAACCCACAAGTGAATGGCATTAACGGTAGTGCTCAAGTGGTACAAATGCAAAAATTTGCTAATCAAATATGGGGTGGTAGTACCGTAACCTTACCAAGTGGCTTAACTGTTACTGCAGGAGAGAATACCTTCACAATGAAAGTATATTCTGATCGTGAAGTACCTGTGTTATTTAAACTAGAAGGTATGGACGCTGAAAAATCAGTAACTCACGGCGGAACAGGCTGGGAAAAGCTTACTTTTGACTTTACTCTAACTGCTGGTGTTTTAAATGATATAACTGTTATTTTTGATTTAGGTGTCAATGGTGATGCAGATGCAGATGCGGCAAATTGGACGTTCTTCTATGATGATATCGTTTTACCATCACCCGTTGCAACGACTGACTTTGAAGCTACACCTGAAACGTATGCCTTTAATAATTTTGACGGTGGTATTTCAACGGTAATGGCTAACCCACAATCAACAGGCATTAATGTCAGCGCTCAAGTGGTGCAAATGCAAAAATTTGCAAATCAAATATGGGGAGGTTCAACTTATACCTTAGAAACACCCGTAGATATTGCCGAAGGTAGTAATAATTTTACTATGAAAGTGTGGTCTCAACGTGCTGTACCAGTTCTCTTTAAGCTAGAAGGTTTAGACTCTGAAGAAACCGTTAACCATAGCGGCTCTGGCTGGGAAGAGTTAAGTTTTGATTTTACTTTAGCGAGTGGTACCTTAAGTGACATTACCCTAATATTTGATTTAGGTGTCAATGGTGATGCTGAAGCTGATGCGGAAAATTGGACGTTCTATTATGATGATATTACGACTCCTTAATCATAAGATACTCTATCAGGGTTTGTTACTGTAGGCACACCCTGTGATTTTGAAGTGACGATTATAGGTAGTGACTTTAGCTGGGGCGTTTTGGTATAACTGAAACCATAGGTATTAGTTCAGCAATAGCTTTCCTGATTTTAATACCGATGGTAGAGCATCAGGTAAAGTGAACTATTTTGATAAGATTACCTTTGGTCACTAGGAATAAAAGCTAGTTTATTTTAAAACTATCTAAAGGTAAAAAGGGTTTACAATAGTTATTGTAAACCCTTTTTTTGTCTTGATTCATTTGCTTATTCTTCTTCGACGTCTTGAAATTACGACTCGATTTAGCCATTAAATTCTTTCTGCGAATGCTAATAGTATTGTCTTTTTTGACGTTGAAATAATGAGAGCGCAAGTTTTATTTCCATTCAAAATATACAAAGTTATCGGGTTAAATATTAAAGAAAAAGATCTGAAAAAAGTTGTTTAAATTAGCGATAATTAGTGTAAAGTATTATTAGTTTTTGAAAGCGCTTACAGTTAGTGGTGGCGCAAATGTTTTTAAACGGAAATAGAAATAAGTAGATGGTAGCAGCTAAGTATTTAATGGTATTCACTAAACTAATTTAAAGCTGTTAAGTCAAAAAATATTAATAACTAGATAAAAATTTGGAAGTGCATCAAATGAAAAATTCAAAACACTTTGTCGTAAAATTATCAGCGATAACCCTGACTTTGGCGTTGACTGGTTGCGGAGGCAGTGGCTCGGATAATGCGTCTGACCTCGTGAATAATGTTCCAGACCCAGTGAATAATGCACCCACAATATCCAGTACGGCTGTTTTAGACGCAGCTGTAGACATTGAATATAATTATACTTTTTCAGCAGCAGATACAGATAATGATACTATTACGTTATCGGCAACGACACTGCCTGAATGGTTATCTTTTGATGTATCAACAGGGCTATTATCAGGAGCACCTTTAAGTAGTGAGCTTGGTGAACATGCTGTAACACTAGTAGCTAGTGATGGTAAGGATGACACTACACACAACTTCACAGTTACAGTAACAGAAAAACCTGCAGTCACAGCCTATGATGGTTACACGGGTGAATTCGAAGACTTTACGTTGGTTGTAGATGAGCGTTTTGATGAATTTGATAATGAACAATGGATAAAATCGACCCATACTTTTGCAGAGCCTGGTTGTATTTTTGAAGAATCAGGAGTTGAAATTTCTGAAGGCATAATGAGTTTGGTGATTGATGAGTCAACTAATGCTAAAGGTTATTCATGTGGCGAAAT
>Ga0209396_1000162_pt1 | contig 85340 bp, 99 predicted proteins | sample GOMGulsemesocosm_6_FD_184638 | JGI IMG/M metagenome (GOLD analysis project Ga0209396, IMG submission 184638) | Methane-oxidizing microbial communities from mesocosms in the Gulf of Mexico - GOM8C Gulf of Mexico (SPAdes) (version 2) | ecosystem: Environmental > Aquatic > Marine > Cold seeps... | reverse complement strand
CGTTCAAACAACAAAAATGCAAAACGAAGATAAAAATCAGCTAGTTTAGTCAGTAGCCAACAGAGAGCTTAGCGCTCGCTTAACAGATTTGACAACTAGTTCGCGTAAATATCAAAGAGCCAGAGATCGCTTCTCAATGTAGAGCTCGTACATAAGTACGCATTTATTTCTTTGTGTTATTATTTTTGTTGTTGACAAGGGGGAGTCCACATAAGTTGGCTAGTACCTGTTCCTCGTACTTATTAGCTAACGACTAGCTGCCGTTTAGTTTAACGTTAGTTTTAAGGGAGATGAGCATGAGTTGTGCGATTATCGTTTTAGGCTCGCCCAATGACGAAAATGGAAATTTATTACCAATAGCTCTTTCAAGGTCTGAAAAAGCCCTATCTGAATATAATAAAATGGGTGATTGTAAAATACTTTGTACTGGTGGCTTTGGTCGGCATTTTAATGAAACTAAGATTCCACATGGGAAATATTTACAAGACTATCTAATATCGAAAGGTGTTCCTCGTTCTTCATTTATTGAGATTGCTTTAAGCTCTTTTACTCGAGAAGATGCGACGCTATCAAAACCGATATTAGAAAAACACTCTATTGTGGATGTAGTTTTGGTGACGTCGGATTACCATATGGAACGTGCAAAATTGGTATTCAACCATATATTTCCTAATGTAGAGTTTGTATATTCAGAGGCTACAACAATAACTACCGAAGTAGAGTTTAAAGCGTTACTTCAACATGAATATAATGCAATTGAACGTGAGTTAGCAAACTTTTAAAGTTAGCAATAAATTTTCAAGTTTTATGTAGCTTTGTTGCTATTGCTTGCATATTGCTGTGGCTATTTGGGATTGCGATTATTGCATCCCTAATTGTTGGGCTAGTCAGTTAGATATGATAACTTAATGCTTATTTTGTGCTTTTGAATAAAAGTAACTAACAATATAATCAAATGGACACGCAACAGTTGACTGCGTTTCGCTGAACATTTAGCCAACGAACGCGGCGATAGCCGTATAGAGAATATTGATGAAGAAAAATGGTAAAGTTTTAAGTAAAAATAAGCATGGTGTTGTTTCAGGCACATTATCTGGCTTAGCTGAGCACTTTGGTATTAGCAAAGCACGCTTGAGGTTTGTATTTCTCATTTTAGGTTTAATGGGTTTTGGCATTATTTTTTACTTTGTTCTCTGGATTAGTATTCCTAACTATTCTCAAAGAGCTGAGTTATTAGAAAAACAAAGTAGGGTTGAGTAATATCCTGCTAAAAGGCAATCAAAGGGACAAAAAATAGTTGGCTGTTTTTACCTCGGACAACATTTTAGTCAACAATTTTATGCTGCTTAATGCGGCGTTAACTTGAAGAGAGTTACAAAAATGTTCTGTCGTATAATTATACTAATAATAGCTGTTTTTTCACTAAATATTAATGCTGAAACGGTATTGGAATTAGGTGATTCCCCGCCCAATTATTTAGGGAAGGATAGTGATGGTGAAGATGTAACCCTAGAAAATCATAAAGGAAAAATTGTGGTGATATCCTTTTGGGCATCTTGGTGTTCACCTTGTTTGAAAGAGCTTCCTATCTTAGAAAACATCCAGAATAAAGTAGGGACAGATAAAATAAAAGTTATAGCCATTAATTTTAAGGAAGATCGTAAAAAGTTCCGAAAAATTAAAAAATTACTATCCTCATTAAATTTAACCCTTACTCATGATAAGCGGGGAACGATAGGTAAGAAATATGGTGTTAAAGCAATACCGAACTTGTTTATCATAGGGAAAAATGGACAGCTTGTTTTTCATAATGTTGGTTATGGTGACTCAACTATAGATAAAATAGTAAAAGTCATAAATCAGCAACTTTCAAGCTAACAAACAATTAAAACGGACAAAGTATAGTTGGTTTTTAACATAGTTCACCAGTTCGTCCAACTATATTTGGTGTTTACTAAGACGTTATCCTTTAGGGCGTGATATGAAACGTAGGCAGTTTGTTAAAGCTTCATTAGCAAGTGGGGTTGCTATTATAGGAATAGGTGTTGGAACATTTCAGTTCATCGATGAGAGCAGCAAAGGTAGCCTTACTGTTGACTTTGCATTAAAAAAGCTGGACGAGTTAACTAATAAAAGCTTTCAAAATTTGGGAGAATGGGACCCGTATCAAATATTTACGCATTGCGCCCAAAGTGTAGAGTTTTCAATGTCTGAATTTCCAGAACATAAACCGAGATTATTTAAGAGCACAATTGGTAAATTAGCATTCTCAGTTTTTTCATCTAAAGGTAAAATGACTCATAGTTTACATGAACCAATTCCAAGTGCACCAACGCTTACTAAAAGTTTAGACTCAGCAATCGCACTAAATCGCTTGAAAAAAGCACTGGTTGACTTTGATCGTTATAAAGGGACTCTTGCCCCGCACTTTGCATATGGTGAACTAACAAAAGGTGAATATGAAAAAGCGCATTTGATGCATTTATATAATCACCTGCAAGAAATAAAGAGTTAACTATGCATTCAAACGGATAAATAATAGCTGGCTCTTGTTTGTGCCTAGCACATTTTAACTAACAATTTCTTAGCCCATTAATTTGGGCGTTATACGTATAGGCAAAATTTTGAGTATGTCTGATCTTAAAAGTTTATATTCTAAAATGTGGATAGATTCTATTGATAGGTTTAAAAGTAATAGCTGTGAAACGGATCTATTAATTAATGATCCCACAGACATGAGACGAGGAATTACGATTTTATCATATTTTAATAATTCTGTTGAACTAGAAGTTTCTAACTTTTTAGAAGAGTTGAAAATCATCGAGCCTGACCAATATTATTATCCCAAAAATGAACTGCATTTGACTATCCTTTCAATAATTAGTTGTATAACGGGGTTTAAATTATCAAATATTAATGTAGAAGCATATTCCTCTATATTTAAAGAAACGATTAAAGACATCGGTGGGTTTAAAATTAAATATAAAGGAATTACAGTGTCACCTTCCTGTATTTTAATCCAAGGGTTCCCTGATAATGAGCAATTAAGTTATTTGAGAAATTCTTTGCGAGTCAACTTTAAAACAGCAAAACTAGAATCAACTATTGATTCTAGATATGAAATATCAACTGCACATACAACGGCAGTTAGATGCCTAGCTCCATTTAAAAATAGCATTAATCTTATGAAAGTGTTATCTAAATACAGAGATTATGATTTTGGCACCTTAGAAGTAAATTCTTTGGAACTGGTGTTTAATAATTGGTATCAAAATTTATCCATAACCAAGAACCTATCTAGCCTAAAACTTAATACGAGTGAAAAATACGTTTAACAATAATTTCAAAAAAATTTATGACTATAAACATTAATACTTTTACCAAGCTACAACACAATGGCGATCATATACATCTAGCCTTTTCGTCTCCGCAACGAGTGATGAGCTCGGCCATCTTGAACGGCGGTTTGATCAAAGCAGACCATATTGTGAATCGAAAAGTACCACAAGATTCATCCTCTTACGAAGCGCCTGATAGGAGCTTACGTGATTATGCCAAAACTCAAGGTTGGGAAGGTAATGTTGTCGGGATGATGACAGCAGCATCAATGAATTCGCTTTGTATAGAGCAAGCTTGTGTAGAAGGTGTCGATATTACAGTACTGGTGACAACAGGAATAAACAACGCTCGTCGTGCAGGAGATAAAGCTGACATACGGGAATTATTAGGCACGACAGAGGAGGTCGGTACCATAAACCTCATATTAATCTGTTCAGCTAAGTTAACAGATACAGCCATGTTAGAAGCCGTTATGCTTGCTACAGAAGGCAAAGCCGCCGCTTTACAGGATGCACATGTTTTAAGTCCTGTATCGAGTAAGTTAGCAACAGGAACTGGCACCGATGCGATTGCTGTTGTTAGTGGAGATGGACCGCAAAAAATTGAATTTTGCGGTAAACATGTTTTGCTCGGCGAATGGATTGGACGCTTGGTTATAGCGGCAGTTACACGTTCATTAATGGCATAGAATTTTCGGGCTACGCCTATTTATTATTAGTAATTATATTCTTGTTGCTTGCACACAACTTAATTGTTTTACTTACACATATAAGTAATTTAATAGGACTAAAACTGCGGGCTTTCGCTTCGCTTCATTTTAACCCACTATTTTAAAGTGGGCGTTAACAATAAAATCGTAATTAGGAGAATTAATGCCACATTTTGTAATGGACTGCTCTGAAAGTGTCCTAAAATCCCACGATGAAGAATTTATTATTGAACAAATCCATCTTGTAGCTAACTCGACAGGGCTATTTGAAGAGGGCGATATAAAAGTTAGATTGAATCCGTTTCAAAAATACACTGTGGGTAATAAACGCGAAAATTTCATCCATGTTTTTGCTCATATAATGCAAGGGCGTACAACTGAGCAAAAAGCTAACCTATCACGACAAGTAGTTAGTAAACTTGTTACTTTGTTTCCTGACATACCTAATATTGCAATTAATATTAATGACTTTGAAAAGGCTACCTATTGTAATATGGCTATGTTGTAGTGCCTCGTTTAATTTTAGCCAGCAATTAAAAGCGTTTTAATCGGCGTTATATCTCAAGGAAATCACGTTGATTATTGTAGAAACTGAAAGGTTATGTATTCGTAAAATTACGGATGAGGATGCGATAAACCTATCAAAAGTATTAGCTGATCCTATCGTAATGAAATATTCGACAATAGGTGTTCACACACAAGAACAGATTTATGATTATGTAGCTAATTGCAAAAATCAATATGACTTAAATGGTTATGGGCATTGGGCGATTTATAACTCTATAACTAATGAGTTTGTTGGCGTGTGTGGTCTTAATAAACATAAAGTGGCCACGGATGATGTTATACATATCAATTATCGACTTGCCACTGACCAACAAGGTAAAGGGTATGCTGTTGAGTCGACACTTGGCGTATTACATTTTGCTAAAAATTTTTTAAAGCTTAAAGTGGTACATGCACTCATAGAGTCAGAAAATACTAGCTCTGTTAAAGTGGTTAACAGAGCTGGCTTTCAATTTATTAAGTCTTCTGTATTTCGTGGCTTTGAAATAGACATATATCAAGTGGCTCTTTAAAAGCGAGACATAACAACCAAATCACGTAACAGTTGATTATTTTAATTTTAAATAATAAGTTTGATGTTAAATACTTATCAGAAGTTTTTCACGTCGGAGCACTTAAATGGATGAGATAACTAATTTTATATCGCGTATTGATAATGAAAGTAGAAAAGCTGATTCGACTGCTCTGCTTTCTATTTTAGAAAAAGTGTCTGGGTATAAGCCTTTTCTTAATGGCAGTATAATAGGCTTTGGTAAATACCATTATAAATATGAAAGTGGTCGCGAAGGTGATTCGGCTGTAATAGCATTCTCACCTAGAAAGAAAAATTTAGTTGTATATATAATGCCTGGTTTTAGTGATTTCGAAGAATTATTAACTACACTAGGCAAGTATAAGCTGGGTAAGTCATGTTTATATATAAATAAGCTATCAGATCTAAAACTAGATATTTTTGAACAAGTTGCTGAATTATCAGTAAAATATATGCAGAATAACTATAAATGTAAAAATGTCTGATAAGTCATTAATAAGGAATAAAGTCGTTGGTTTTTGTTCTTTCGTCGCTTATTTTAGCCAACTATTCTTGCCTCTTAATGGGGCGTTAGATTTACTACGAATTCACCTGTTTTAGGAGAGGTTATGAATGTTCATGAATTATCATTTTCAAAAATAATACTACTGAGCGACTCTATTGCTGAAGTAATAATCAATGAGGGTGTGGAACTTGATGAACAAATGGTAAAGCAATATCATGAATTTTTACTTTCCCATTTAATCGCTCCATTTTCTTTGCTCATAAATAAGGTTAACTCATATTCATATGATTTTGGTGCGCAGATTCAACTGGCTACACTGAAAGAAATTAATGCAATGGCTGTTGTTACATATAATCGAGCAGCAGAAGTAGCTACTCATAACTTAGCCATTGCAGTACCGCGTGCAGTAGAATGGAATTTGAAGGTGTTTTCAAATCGTGACAATGCGTTGGATTGGTTAAAGATAGAGCAAAAAAACAAATAAATAATTCAGACGGACCAACAAAAGCTGGTTGTTATTTGTGCTTAAATTATTCCAAGCTCTAATGAGGCAAGAAAATGATTAAGAAAAGTACATTTTATTTCCTAATACTATTTTGTTTAGATGTTTTCGCAAATGATAAATTTCCTAACCTATTATTCTTAGAGGATAAACAGCAATCGCCCCCTGCTGACTTGGGTGTAGTTAAATGGCTTTCAGGTCATTGGAGAGGGGAGGCTTTCGGTGGAATTATTGAAGAAATATGGTCACCCGCTGTCGGCGGGAGCATGATGGGAGCATTTAAGCTTGTTGTTGATAATAGAGTACAATTTTACGAAATTGAGACCATATCTGAAGAAAGCGGAACGCTTGTCTTTAGATTAAAGCATTTCCATAGAGACCTAAAAGGCTGGGAAGAGAAAGATAAAAGTATTGATTTCTTTTTAGTCAAAGTTAGCGATAATAAAGTTTACTTTAACGGTATGACTATTGAGAGGATTAGTAATAAAGAAATTAATATATATGTTGCTATTGAAAACAATGGCAGTACAACTGAAGAGAAGTTTACTTATAAAAAAGTTAAATGAATACTTAGGAATGGCGGTGTTAAAACCACATAATAAGCCAATGAAACAGTTGGTTAACTCTCGTCTCCCGTACCTTTAGCCAACAATTAAAAGCCCCTTAATTGGACGTTATGTGTAAAATAGGATTCAACTAAGATAGTAAATCTTCTAAATAAGCAGTTAAAAAACTCATCAGAACTCTTATTCTTCGGTTATGTTGAACGTCAGCATGACATACCAACCAAAATTCTAAATGGGGTAATGTAATACCCGACATTATTTCATTTAACTCATGCCATTGTTCTACAAGATGCTTATGAGTAATTGTTATACCTGCACCTTTTCTTGCTAGTTCAATTTGTAAAGGCAAGAAGTCTGTTTTTAAATAAAAATCCTTTTCAGAAACAGGGAAGCCAAGTTGTTTTATAGATTTTATAAATTCAGAATCTTTGTCGTATCCGATTAATGTATGCTTTTCAATTTCTTGTAAGCTTGTAGGTTGACCGTGCTTTAGCAAATAATCTTGACTGGCAACAAAGTTAAGCTCTATGTTAGGTAAGCGTTTAGCAATTAACTCTGGCTGTGTCGGTCTAAACATTCTTAAGGCAATGTCCGCATCTCTTTTATGCAAGCTTGTTGATTGGTTAGAAATGTCTATTTCAACTTGAATTTCGGGGTAACGCTGATTAAATTGGGTTATTGCTTCTGGTAAATAGTAAAGCCCGATAACCTCGTTTGCACTAACTCTGACATTACCAGCTAATGATAACGTGGATCCGGAAGCGGTTCGCATAAAATGCTCTGACGCTTGTAGCATCATGTCACTGCTTTCTATTAATTTAGCCCCTAAACCGGTGATTTTTAGGCCCTGAGTACTACGCTCAAAAAGAGTTATTTCAAGTCTTTTCTCTAACAAAGCAATTTGTCGACTTAATGTCGGTTGTGAAGTATTAAGTGCTTTTGCTGCTTTTGATAGGCTACCTAATTTGGCGACGGCAGAAAAAACCTGAATAAGATCCCAAGACAAATGATTCATTTATTGCACTCTATAATCGCTAGTATTAATAAAACAAGTATACGCTATTCATATTTGGATAGCGACAGTAGGGTTTTAGCTGTTCGCTCTTAATTTATAGTCAGTATACTGGGTTAATCATCTAATGAGAGCCAATCTAACAGCGTTCCTATTTATAGAGATTACTGTTGTTTATCGATTCGTTAGAGCTAACCATTAAAGGAAGATATTATTATGTTTATAGGTCACTATGCCGTAAGTTTTGCACTTAAAGCCACTCAGAAAAAAGCATCTTTAGGATTATTGTTTATTGGGGTTCAATTTGTTGATCTCTTATTTTTTTCGTTAACTCTACTCAACATAGAAAAATTTAACCTTATTGAAAACTATACTGAATCTACGCACTTCCAGTTGGAGTTCATGCCATATAGCCATAGCTTAGTCGCCGTTTTATTGTGGTCTATAGCGATTTTCCTTGTTTTAAAAGTATTGATAAAAAAAGAAAATGAACAAAGTGAAACAATTACAGTAACTATGGCTGTCGCTATGGCTATTATTTCTCACTGGTGTTTAGATTTAGTGGTGCATACACCAGATTTACCATTATTTATAGATAACACACACCTCTATGGCTTTGGTTTATGGAATAATGCGCTGCTGACTTATATATTGGAAGCAATATTGCTGGTAGGCGGATTGTGTATGTATTTAAACTCTACTTACAAGTCTGGTATAAATGACACGGTTGTTTCTCGCTATGGAATGATTATTTTTATTTTGGTGTTATTAGCAATAAATATTATTAATGTTTTTGGTCCTCTGTCGCCAGAAGATACTAAAATAAATACTGCGGTATCGGCCCTTATGGCTTATATCGTATTTGCAATAATTGCATTTTGGTTAGATAGAAAGCGAGTAAGTAAATAAGAGGTATAGCGCTCATCTAAATATAAATGTATATTATTTTCTAAAACTGTTTTACGAACAATAAGCTAATCAACAAGGACAAATAACCGTCGGTTGCTTCCACTCTATGCAACATTATAACCAACTATATTTAGTCGTTTAAAAAATTGTATTTCCTATTTGAAATTGGGGTCTTTCATGTCTAATGAGTTTAGAGAAAGTAAATATTTAAATGAATCAGGTTCTAAACGTGGAAACTGGTATATGAATAGACTTGATTATTTTCAATTTCATGAATATCCAGCTTACAAAAGACATAAGTTTTTTTCTTTATTTGTCGGCATACTCCTCTACTTTATAGGGATTCAAGTTGTAAATGTTAGTCTTTTAGGTTTTATGCCGTGTATTTATTTATGTTATGTAGCTTTGTTCACTTTCTATTTATTACGCACTAAAAGGTGTCGATATAAAGGTTACTTTTTATACCCAGCGAGGATTGTGAAATTTTTCAGGTCTATAGAAATTGAGGTGGATTTACAGGATTTTGATTCAGTCGCAACAATGAGTAAAAAATCGTAGGTGAAAAGAGCATAACAATCCATTCAAGCGGAACTGTTGGCTAGGCTCCGCTTCGCTTCATGTTTAGTCAATAATTTAAACCCGCTTATTGTGGTGTTATGTATTTTAGTTAGCCGGATGCATTTCTCTAAAGTGACTTCCTTATTGACATAATGTTTTCACAAGGTTATTCTTTTTTTGATATGTTATGTCTGCTAAGTCGTTGTTTCATTTATATTATGGAGGATTTTATGAAAAAAATTATCATGCTTTCAATTTGGTTTTTAGTTTTGTCGCTTTCTTTTGCTTTCGTAGGTGGTTTAATCAACGGGCTATCAGGAGGGGGGACTCTTAATTCTACATTGGCTATGTCATTTGTCATTATTTTAGCTTTTGCAGTGTCAATCCTAGGTGTGTATAAGGAATTGCTACCAGGTGCAAAGTGTTAGTATTTCAGTGTAACGCACAACAAGCAATTCAAACGGATAAACAACCGTTGGCTGTGATTCTTCCTCACGACTTTAGTCAACTATTCTGCGCCGCATAACAGCGCGTTAAATCGAATAAGGAGTTTACATGATTATATTGAATATTAGGGTACTTGTACTAACGTTGAGCATGTTGGTTGTAACTACAGCTAAAGCGGATGATTTCTCTAAACAAGCTATTGAATCAGCACTTGATGATAGTAAAAGGCCGTTGTCAGATGTCGTGAAAGATAGTAATAGGAAGCCTAAAGAAATATTAACTTTTTTCAACGTCACCCCAGAAACGGTTGTTTTGGATGTATTGGCAGGAAGTGGATATTACTCAGAAATATTGTCAAAAGTTGTTGGTGTTAACGGAAAAGTTATCATCCACAATGATAAGCACTTTTTAAAATATTATGGAAAAAACCTTTCTCAGCGTTTAGGCAATGGAAATCGCCTATCTAATGTTGAGAGATTGGATATTTCTTTGAATAACTTATCGTTAACTGAGAACAGTATCGATACGATAATTTTGGCTTTGGGATACCATGACTTTTATTATGTAATGAATGAATCTGAAAGAATAAATGTTACAAAAGTATTGGCTAAGTTTAGAAAGTTTTTAAAGCCAGACGGTGTAATAGGCATAATTGACCATGAAGCCATGAAAGGAGCACCAAGTAACGTAGGTAATACTTTGCATCGAATTGATCCTCAAATAGTAAAAAGTGAAATGGCAGCTGCTGGTTTTGTCCTTGATGGTGAACTAGATATTTTAAAAAATACAACAGATAATAAATCTAAGAAAATTTGGGATATACCTAATAGTAAAACGAGTAGATTTGTATTACGTTTTAAAAACCTAAAATAGGAACTGGTGGAAATACCACCGAACAAACGATAAATAAGGATGAAATATAGTTGGTTTTTCGTTCATTCTGTGCGCTTATTGCAGCTAACTATATTATTGCAGGTTAACAGGGCATTATGTTTTAAGGACGAATTATTTTGAAATTTTGGAGTTTATTTCTTTTCCTAATTAGCTTTAATTTATCTTCTCAGTCTGTTGTAGAAAAAACAGGTGGAATTCATGTCAGTGATAAAAGTTTTCCTTGGGAGTTAGTTATCGATAGAGGAAAAATCTTAGGTTGTATTTACGACAATAGATTTTATTCACTTGGTTCTATATTAATCCTAGAGTCACTTCCTAGAAAGTGTGGATTAGCCACAGATAGAAACGGTGTTTGGGAGCAACTTTCGGAAACAGAACTGACACTTTTTAAAGAAACTATTGAAACTCAACAAAAACTAGAAAGAGAGTCGACGTATATTGGTAGCACTCCAATAAATAGAGAAGAGGCTAGGGTCATTAGGTATTTACGTCGAACACAAGAGATGGCAGAAAAGCGTAAAAATTAAAATATAACAAACTACTCAACTGGGCATTATGTTTTCCTCTAGGGTAAGAGTCAATTATGGCTATAGTGCACAAAAATGTTGTTTCATTTCTACTAGGTAGTTCTTTTACATATCTATTTATTTGGTTAAATGGTTTTGTTGCTGCCATGACTGTTCCTAAATTTCTTCGATCGTATAATAAATTTGTCGTTTCATATTTTTCAAATATATTAATCGTAATTTTTGCGGCAGTTTTAGCATTAATTATTATGGTGGTGGTACGTAAAGCATTTACATTCTTTACTAAGCAAAATTTACTTTGCTCTGCCAATCGTTTTATTCTTCTTTTATCTATTGGTATTTTTAAGTTTTGCTGTAGCAGCACTAATGTACGCGGAAATTCCAACACTTCTCATAGCGGCGTTACTTTCTAACGGTGCACATAAAGTATAACAAGTTGGTCAAACGTAAAAATAACAGTTGGCCATCACTTCTAGGTTAAAGCCAACCATTATTTCCCGTATATATTTTGGAGGGTTAATCCTAGGCTTTTTGTGAGAACTGTAATATAAAGCCAATATATAGATCTATCTTTAGTTACCGACTACCTAATTCTCATTGTTGGTCGTGTAACAATAGTGTCTAGAAGATCGAAACATAACAAAAATTTAAAGAGTGACGAAATACACTTGGCCTTTTTGTTCACTCTGTTCATCATTTTAGCCAACTATATTTTTCCGCCTAAGCAGGCGTTAGTTCTTTAGGAGATACTGTTTATGGATAACACTATATTATTAACCATTGGTTCTGTCATCGTGCTATTGCACATATTGATGAACGCCCATATATCAAAAGAAATTAATCAATGGGTACCTTCATTTCAAAGGCGAATAGCTTTGTTGCTTTGTGTTTGGTTTATACCTTTTGTCGGTATCGTTATTGCGTACAAATCTCTTGATTTAGATTGGTTCAAAGAGAAGAGTAAAAGTGCCTCTTCAGGGCAAATCTCAATGGGTGGAGCTTTTCTAGAAATAGATGCTATTTTCAACCCTAGTCAAAAACATGTGGCCGAAGCAAAACAAAAAGAAGTCATTGAAAAGAAAGAAGACGGGGAGATGTATAAAAAAGATATACTAGATATACATAAATTAAAGTCAACCAGTGTCCCTGGTAACAAGGTCTAAAAATTTATTCAAAAGGACTAAAGCAATGGACTGTTTGCTTAGCCCCATTTTAATCCAATATTCTTAGCCCCTTATTGGGGCGTTAGATGCCAATGTTGGCAATTATTTTAATCTTCAGGAATGCAGAATGTTACGGATAATTATTTTGAGTTATTTTATAAGTTCAATAGCTCTTGCTGATACAACCTCTCATAAAATAGGTCTTGAATATAACTATTCAGATATCAATAATAGCTCTGCTGAAGAGACCTCTGATTTAAATGATTCATTAACATCACATTACTCTTCTTCATACCAATACAAGGTGGCGGAGCACATTTATATTGGCTTTGGCTATTTGAAAGGAGATAGTAGTAATGTTGACGGAATACTACACTGACTCTAAACTTGATTACACTGCCTTGCTGATTTCAGCCGCAGTAAACTACCCAATATCAAAGCGAAATTATTTATATTTGAAGGTGAATGCTCTTCAATATGATTACGGAATAATTGACGATAATACCGTTGTTTATACCAAAAATGGCAATGATTTTAGTTTTTCTTTTGGCTGGATGTATGAATTCGATAATGGATTAGGAATTAAAGCTGGTTATGAAGTATTGAATTTGGGACAAAATATAAAGAACAATGGATTTAACACAGGTATTAGTTACCAATTTTAATGTAGATGAAGCTTTAACTCTTTTATTAACCGTGACGGATATTGATGGAAATGAGTCTATAGATTATGAAGATACAAAAATTAACAACTTTATCTTTAAAATTATTATGTTTAAATTGTCTCGTCTAGCTGAAATATTATGAAGTAGTTATTTTGGGGGAAATTAATTCTGTTCATTTGTTTGCATTTGATAATGATTTTATCCTTTATACGACCTGTCCTGTCGCCTAGAATAACTGATGAAGGTAAAATCACCTATCGCTAATCATACATGTTAATGATTATATTTTTAAACAAGGTAGGGCTATGAATAATACTTCAATAATTACAGCATCAGTTAAATCTAATGATTCAAAGATAACCAATGTAAAAGTTGGTGGCTTTACAAGTAGCATTGGCACTGTGTTAATCACCATATAAGTTACTCAAACGGACGTTAAAGAGTTGACTAGCTTAGTTCCTGCAAAATTTGCCATTTATTTATCACAGCTTAGTAGGGGGATATGTTACTAGGGTTCATTTCGAATTAAGCATTGACATAAAATGTCTTACTGGTTATTGTTTTGACATATTATGTCTTCTGGATGGAATCTTGAATAAAATGAAACAATTATATTTCAAATACCTTAAATATCTTTTTTTGCTTCTATTAATTTATACAATGTATGCACTAATTGTTATAACTGAAATTAGAGTTGGTTATACAGAGATGGTATTGGGTCTACTCTTTCCATATTTACCTGTATGGTTATCATCGCTATTTGCAGAAAAAATGGATAATGACCTTGTCGGCACACCGTTAAATATCTTGGTATTGTCCGTACCTAGTATTGTCATGGCACTTGAAGTATATATTATTTCTACTCGGTCTTTAGTGAGTGATGGTACAGGTGCAGGCTTAATAGGAGCCTTCACTTTTGGCACGCTAACATTTTTCGTGTTATTGGGTTTAACCTTAATCTTAAGCGTGTTTGTAAAAAACACAGAACCAGAAAATTAACAAGGACAAGTAGCAGTTTGCTGCGCTTCGTCTCTCGAACATTTTAACCAACTATAATGCGCAACTAAGAAAAACTAAGCGTGTGCACAAGGAAGTTTATGAGTAATTGGAACGAGTTGAGTTTAATTCAAAAAATATTTGTCGGTTTATTTATTGGTGCCGCAGCTTTTGCGGGTCCTGAAATGATGTTTCTACTTGATATTGGTGGAATCGAACTTGCCTTTGGTGCTTTATTTATGTATTTCAAGCCATTAATCGTTTGGTTGCAACCAAAACTTAACTGGCTATCCTCACAAATTAATATCATTAAAGTGGGCTTTATAAAAAGTGCATTCTTTCAACCGAAAGTATTTACAACACACGCTGTGTTTTGTTCCGTTGCAATGGTATTAACTGGATCATTTATTTTATCAGTAGGATTCTTCTTACCTGCCTTATTCGTAAATGGTATGTTAGTGTAATTGCGCATATAATAAGCTAATTAAACGAACTAATTACAGCGGGCGTTCGCTTAGCTCATTTAATCCTCAATATGTAGCCCCTTAATGAGGCATTAGGTTTGGATGAATAATCAATCGATAGTTGTTATTAAAAGAGTGATTATTACATTAAAGTTAATCACATTATCTGGTTGTAGCAGTAAGCATTATATGAAACTATTTAGCCAAAATATGATGAGAATGAATGTGGGATACCGCCACCTCATTAATATGATTAATGCATTAAGCATTAAGACAATAATATAAAAAAGAAAAAGAGGTTGTTAATTAAGCTTAATGCCTAATAATACCTTCATACGGGCAAAAAATGATCGGTTGCTTTACTGTGCTCACAATTTTGAGTAGTAATTTTTTGCCACTTAATCTGGCGTAATATGAAATGGAGTTCAAATGGATATTGTGATAACCCGTCCCAAACAATTTCAAGGTAAAATTAGGAGTTACTATTTATATGCCGATGGGAATAAGATCACTAAAATAAAACCTAATTCATCTCTAGTTATTTCTGTTCCTTCGCATACTAAGTTTATTCAAGCAAAAATTGATTGGTGTTCAAGTCCAAAGTTTTATCTTGATAACTCACCATCAAAAAAACTGATAGTTAAAAATAGAATAAGTGGTGGTTTTTTTAAGGTATTAATATCACCTTTGTATTACATTACCTTAGGTAAAAATAAGTATTTAAAAATTGAAAGTTGCAAATAACAAATCACTGAAACTAAACAGTTTACTAGCTTTACCCCTCGAAATGTGGTCAACTATTTAACGCTACTTGGTCGGGCGATATATGAAAAAAACGAGTTCGTAATTGAAGCTTAAAAAGTTAGTCGGTTTTATTCATTACTTCTGACACTCCTAGACGCTCAAGCAAGGAGTGTTTTTAATCTTGGTATCACATCCTTGTTATTTATCTTGGAGTATTGTGGCAAAAGAATGAGTTAACCATTACAACTAAAGCTAGAAATTTATTACCACGTGAGCTGTTTGTATCTAAACATGTTTAAACCGTATCATTAATAGTCGCTTATTGAGGCGTATGCCTAAGAGGATATAGTTTATGCCAAAAACCAATCCAGCGAGAACCATGACCTTTGTCTCTTCGAAAGATCTCGGTCAATGGCTCAAGGTAAATCACGCCATCGAAAGTGAACTGTGGGTTAAGGTATTCAAGAAAAAGACTGGAATTACGAGCGTCACTTGGGATGATATCGTGGTTGTGGTGTTATGTTGGGGCTGGATCGATGGCGTTAAGAAGTCGATAGATGACCAAGCCTATCTCCAAAGGATCACCCCAAGAAAAGCGCGAAGTAACTGGTCTAAAAGGAACACAGAGCATGCGGAACGTTTGATAAGTGAGAACAGAATGATGGAATCTGGGCTCGTGCATATACGTGCTGCAAAAGCGGACGGTCGTTGGGAAAATGCCTATGTGGTAAGTGAAATGGAAGTTCCCGCGGATTTCCTTGCTGAACTGGAGAACAAGCCCAATGCTAAAGAGTTTTTTGAAACTCTCAATAAATCGAGCCGTTATACTATCGCGTCCGGATTGATAAGTGCTAAGAAATCCGAAACTAGAAAAAGGCGGTTTGAAAAATTTATGAACATGCTTGCTAACCAAGAAAAACCTAAATAAGTTGGATTCGACATAACAAGTTAGTTAAATGGACTAAAACAGTTTATTTTTGTTGCCATTATTTTACCATTAAATATATTATTATCTTCTTTAGGTTTTGACCATTTGAAAGCATTATTTATTGGGTTTCATTTAACATAGTTATATTAATAAGTAAGTTTTTGTAGAAGTAAGTTGAACAAAAAGTAATTCACCATAACTTATGTAAAACTGTAGAGAAAATATTACCTAACAAATTACACAAACGGACGATAAGTAAGTAGTTGGCTATCGTCCGTTCATAGCACATTCAAGTCAGCTACGTCTTGCCGCTTAACAGGGCGTTAGGTATTAAACGAGGTTGGAGTAAATATGTCATTTGAAAGAATAATGGGCTTAGAGGTTATTAATGATGAAGAGTATCAAAAATATCGCGAGAATATGATCCCGATACTTGATTCATTTGGTGGTGAATTTGGTTTTGACTTCAAAGTTAATGAGGTATTAAAATCAAAAACTAATAACGTAATAAATCGGGTGTTTACTTTAGATTTTCCGAGCAAAGAAATCATGGAAGAGTTTTTTACTAATACTGCTTATCTTGCTGTTAAAGAAAAATATTTTACTAACTCTGTAAAATCAGTAACTACTATCTCTATGCATGAAAAGAACACTTAACAATAATTTTAAGCGGGACTGTCTCACGTTGACTTCCTATTGAGGAAGCAATTTTATTAAGGTCAACCTAAATTTAACCCATTAGTTTATTTTGCATATTATTATTGATTATAAGTCAGCCATCAGTTGTCCTATATGGTAAATAGTCAAGGTTAAAGGCACATAATAAGACATTTAAAGGACTAAAAATCAGTGGGTTGTTTGCTTAGTTAAAAGGTTTTATTAATCGTGATGAAATATATTTGTAATAAAATACGAAAAATCGAGACTATTACTTGGAAGCTATATTTTTATGTGTCCTATAGGTTTATGGGAATAAGAATTAGTTGGTAATGAAAAAATTTTAAATAATGGAGAGTGTTATATGGATATAAAAAAAGTATTATTCAATAAACTGTTTTTACTTGGTGTAGTTAGTGGCGTACTTTTCACACTCTGTTTTATCGGAGGGGTGCAATATGGTAAAAGCCTTGCCTTTGAACACAAAGCGAAAATAAGTTCTGAGCAACAAGAAATCATAAATTGAAACCTGTTGTCTAGAGTGGTGAATAACAGCTTACTGTTGTTCGTTCTTCAAACATATTATTTGTCTCTTAATGGGGCGTTTGTGATGAAATCAACCAATGGGGTGTAAAATGGAATTAGGTGCATTTTCAGTAAGTTTATCGGTTAATAACATTGAAGAATCGAAAGTCTTTTATCAACAATTGGGCTTTGAAATAGTTGGTGGAGATCAATCTCAAAACTGGTTAGTACTACAAAATGGAGATCATAAAGTAGGATTATTTCAGGGAATGTTTGAAGGAAATATAATGACATTCAATCCAGGCTGGGATCAAAGCCGTAAAACATTAGAATCATTTACTGACGTTAGAGAGCTATTAAAAGAGTTTGAAGTTCAAGGTGTCAACATAGTGCAAAAGTCTATCAACGGTGAAAGTGGCCCTTCGAGTTTCGCTATTAAAGATCCTGATGGAAATTCAATCCTAATAGATCAGCATGTGTAAGCTCCCCTAATAAGCGCTTTAGGTGGAAAGTGTATTGTTGTTTAACACTTTCGCCAACTATTCTGTGCCGTTTCTAAAGGCCTATATGCATCACTACAGAGGATAAAAATGACTAAAATAGAATCAACTCTTGAAGGTATGTTACCTGCAGAGAAAGAACATAAAAAAATAATTAATTCACCTTTGCCGAAAAAGCTTCCCGCTTTATATCAAAGGTATTTTGCTACATTGATTGATTATATGTTTGTTTTTGCATGTGCATATGCTGTTTCAATCTATACCCCTATATTTAATGGTGCCTCGGCAGAGACATTTATACCTATTATTGCTGCACTATTTATATATGACGCTTTGCTCACATCAAAATTATGTACAGTAGGGCAGTTTATGTTTAGGTTTAGAGTAAGGAATTACAAAGACTTAAGTCGAATTGGATTTTCATTAGCATTAAAAAGAACTGTCATTAAGTTAGTGTTAGGCATTTATTCTCTTATAGCGATATTATTTAATCGTGAACGTAGAGCGGTTCATGACTTAATAACAGACACTATTGCAATTTCCCCAAGAGATACAAAATAGTTGGGTTTACATAGCCATAATGAGAAAATTCAGTAGGACATTAACCGTTGGCTAGTCTCGCTTCGTCTCACCTTTTTGCCGACAATTAAAGTCACTCACATAGAGCGGCATGAGTAAATTAAATGAATAAAGTCATACTTTTATTGTTAGTTATCTGCTTATTTAGCTGTAGTAAGCCACTAGATATTCAGTTAGAACCTGAAGTGCATATATTCCTTAGTAAGGATACCAAGCAAGGAATACGTATTACTCCCAAGGATGAAGTTTATGTGATTCTTAACGAATGGCTAGCTGATAACAAAACCGGTTGGTATGCCACTTCTGGTCGGTACCCCGGTGGTGTTTACATTAACTCTGGTAAATATGGTATTCAAGTTATTGAGTCAAAAGTTGTTGTTTACTCAACAGCAGGTAATGAACCAAAAGCCATATATATCCAAGAAATTGAAAAAGGTGAGTTAAGCGCAATAATCAATTTTGGTAAATAAACAGGTAAAAGTAAATCGTAGATTATTGGCGAATATTCAATTATGGAGATTCCATGGAAAAGAAGCTTATAAAAGTATTTGAAGAAGATTCTGTGATAAAGAATTTAGTTCTTTGCATACTAACCATTGGCTCATATCTAATATATAAACTTTATCGTTTTTCAAGCCAAATTAATGAGCATACAGAACTAAGAATTTCTAAATTATTTATGTGTATAGCCATTATATTATTCACTATTTCACTAGGTAGTTTGATTCATGTTCTAGCTAATTGGCATGACTCTGTTATTTTAAATATATCAATTGGTGTTCATGCTACGTCAACTGTCTTTGATATAACGTGGATAATTATGGTCCGCAATCGTATTAATTTAATTGCGGGTTCTAATAAAGGGGACAAACTTTGGTTAAATCCATTTATTACGTCGATATTACATGTTGTATACATGCAACATAAAATAAACCAAGGATTGGTGAAAAACGTTATATAACACGTGATCAAAACGGATATAGATAGTTGCTCATAAATAATTTGCCAGTTAACGAGTCCTTCATAGAAATAGCTAGCCGTTAACAGCATTTTGTTTTGAAATTTTAATTACTATTTTAAACCCCTTAAAAGGTACATTGTGCCAAGGAGTATTCAAATTATGTCATCCAATTTAAAATTAAGTTACGTTGAGTTCCCGTCAAGTAATATACCTGCTACAAAATATTTTTTTAAAGAGGCCTTTGGTTGGTCATTCCTAGATTATGGACCAGACTATACTTCTTTTTCTAATCAAGGACTTGATGGTGGTTTTTATAAATCAAATTTAATGTCTGTTGCATCTAATGGTTCTGCTTTGCTTGTCCTACTATCTGATGACTTAGAGCATACACAATCTATAGTTGAATTAGCTGGCGGGAAAATATCAACCCCCATTTTTTCTTTCCCTGGGGGCCGACGTTTTCACTTTATTGAACCCAGTGGAAATGAATTCGCAGTTTGGTCATTAGTCGATAAATAACGAGCAAGTCGAGTGGCGCCTTTAACCGTTTTTAGTTGCTTTTCGCATTATAGCCGTCGATTAAAACCTACTATTAGCACGTTAAGTATCACACTAATTTATGAGAATTTTAAATGATTTCACGCAAACATCACAAAACGGTATTTTCTTTTTTCATGGCGTTACTTATGTCATGTATTATGTCTTTTGTGATAAGTGTTTTTAACGTAGGTATGGTTGAAAATATCGTTTCTGTTTGGTTAAATGCTTGGAGTTTTGCTTTTATCGTAGCATTCCCAAGCATAGTTATTGTATCTCCAATTGTTAATAAACTGGTTAGTCTTGTGATACATAAAGATGAAAGTAACGCCAAATAATTAGCTCAAACGGACATCTATCAGTAGGCAGCATTTAATCTCGATATTCTGCGTCACTTAACAAGATCTTAAACGCGTTGACATATTGGTGTCATATAAGTGGCGTTTAAATTAAGGAGTTTCTTCGCAATAATTTGTTCAACAATTTATGTGAGGAAAACAATATGGACATGGAATTAAATAAACAAAAATTACGACATGAAAGGGAATCTCGTGCCTGGACACAAAGCCATTTGGCTGAGGTTGCCGATATCAGTTTAAAGACGATTCAAAGAATAGAAAAATCAGGCTTTGCTTCTCCTGAGTCAACCCAAGCGATATGTTCTGCGTTTGAAATAAAGGTAGATGACATTCTAACAAGGCAAAATGAAAATTTTAGTACTAGTGCCAATGGAAATCGAGTTATGAAAAATGTGTTTAGTAGTAAAGTTTTACGTTTGTCATTCATCGCCTTTGTCATAGTATTTGCGATATCTTTCATATGACCGAAAATAAAACAATAACGAGCAATTCGAACGGACACAAACAGTTGGTTGTGTTCGTTCTTGGCAACATGCCTATCCGATTACTAAGCCTGTGAGTTAAGAGATCAAATATGTACCGTCCTACTAAGGATCAAATAAGAAACTTACCTTTGTATGAAGGCCTCGACCTTGTCGATATTAAGATCATTGAAAATGAATTTGATGCCGTTGATGCATTAAAAGAGCTAAGACAAGAGGTTTGTCTGGGGTTCGATACTGAAAGCAAACCTATTTTTCGTAAAGGTGAAGTTAGTCCAGGTCCAACTTTAATACAGCTTTCCACACAATCAAAGGCATATCTATTCCCAATAAGATTTCCTTATGCAGTCTCTTCAGCTAAGGAAATATTAAGTAATCCTACTATAAAAAAAGTAGGATTCGGCATTAAGGGAGACAATAAAGAATTGCGCGCGAAACTAAATATAAATATAGTAAACACTGAAGATTTATCCGTTAAGTTAAAAAATTTAATTGGAGAAAAAAATACCATAGGAGCTCGTGCTGCTGTGGCAATGGTTCTTAAATTCCGTTTAGGAAAAGGTGCTCAAAAATCCAATTGGGGTGCTTATCCACTTAAAACAAATCAAATTTTATACGCGGCAAATGATGCGCATTCAGCAATTTGTACTGAACAATCGTTGGGTTTAATGAATGGCGAAGATTTAGCCCTATAACTAATTATGCAAAATAACAAAAAGATTTGGCTGTTTCACTCAGTGCAAACTATAGCCAATAATTTACGCGTTTAGTAAGGCATTATATGTTAATTAAAGGATTGTGATGAAGGTATTGAGTAAATCAAAAGTCGTATTAGTTATTCTATTTATATTAATCGTTTCAGTTGCCGTGATATCTAAAAAATATATCGAAGAATATACCTCTGATTTTATTGATTATAATCTTTATTCTTCAGTACTCGAGGAAGATAGGAAGATATTCGTCCGGTTGCCGAAAGGTTATGATAAGAAAAAAAGTTATCCGCTTATCATTAAGTCAGATGGTAATTTTAATTTAAAGCGGTGGGATGAGTCTATCGCAAAGCTATCTAAACAAGGCGATATTCAAGATTCAATAGTTGTGGCTATCCCTAATTTATTTTGAGTTGATTCTCGAAATAGAGACCTAGTTCCGCCTTATGCGAGAAAAGATGTACAAATAGAAGAACGCTCCTCTGATGAAAATTCTCCCTCAATCTTTGGCAAAGCAGATTTGTTTTTGAAGTTCATTGAAACAGAAGTAATACCATATATAGAAAGTAAGTATTCTCTTAACGACAATAGAGTTTTAAGTGGATTTTCTGCGGGGGGGAGTTTTGTCTTATATACAATTGTTACTAAACCTCAATTATTTAATGGATATTTCGCATTCAGCCCAGCTGCTTGGTACGACGCCTCGATTGTGGTGGATGAATTCAAAAAGGGGTTACCTAACACAACTGGAAAACCTCTTTTCATGTATTTGAGTTTAGGTGGTGCAGAAAATAAAATCATAACTGGTTCTTTTAATGGTTTGTTGTCGGCAATAAAAACTCATGCACCCTTAAACTTTTATTCGAAATACAGCTATAGTGATAATGCAGAACATGTAGAAAACCCATATATATCAGTACCTAAAGCTCTTAAAGAATATTATAAGTTTAGAGAAGAAAAAAACATAATAAGTGCAAACGGATACTAAACAGTTGGCTATCATTCGCACCTCGAAATTTAGCCAACCATTGGAAGCCTCTTTGTTGGGGCATTATTTTTTAAGGTGATTCTGGAGGTTATCAATGACTTTATGGATATTATTAACAATAGTTTGGACTGTTTTATTGCTGTTTACCATTTTAGCACCAAAGAAATGGCACGCTATAGTATTAAAAGAAAATACATTTTGGCTTAATCGTAATTTAATTTCTAAGAATGTTTCGGAAACATTAGTTAAATTTGAAACAGGTATATGGCTTAAAGTTTTTATTATTATTGGTTTAATCGGTTTTATTTCTCTTATATTTTTAACTGAGTAATTGAATTATAACAAGTTGGTCAAACGGCCCCTAAGGAGCTAGCTCAAGTTAGCTTTTTAGGCAGAGGAGAGTTATTCAACGTGGAATTTCCAATAGAAGGTTCTTGCCAGTGTGGACAAGTAACATACAAGCTGTATGAAAAACCCAAAATGGTTTTAGCCTGCCATTGTACAGAATGTCAAAAACTGTCAACGAGTCCTTTCAGTGTTACTGCAGTAGTACCGTCAACAGCTATTGAGTTTAAAGGAAAACTAAAAGAGTGGAGCCGTGGTGCGGACAGTGGCAATAGAAATAATGCAATGTTTTGTCATACATGTGGGAATAGAGTTTACCATTACAATCCGGAAAATTCAGAGACTATTAAATTGAAGTTAAAGCCAATTAATTTAATTGATGATGAAGTGTTTAAACCTTCAGTACATGTTTGGGTTTGTGAAAAGCTAAGTTGGTATCAAATCCCCACAGGTATAAAGGTATTCGAAAAACAGCCTGAGTATTAAAGTTCTAACAAGATACACTTACGGCCAGAACACCCTTGCCTAACAAGAAATCCCCGTTATGTTTGGTGACAAAAAAACACATTACAATCTCAAAAGATTCGAATTGTTTTCCCACAGTGCTTGCTGATACGGGAAGGTCCGGTCAAAAAGTTTTTTCTTCTTGTGCAAATTCGTTCTTGAGCCACATTTGTAATGCCATGATGGCAACATCATTTTTGCGTTCCAAAGCGCAACAAAAATAAAAATGGGTGAAAATATCAGAAGCTTGCTGAAAATTTAGCGGGATCTGTACTAGTCGACCGGCTTCAATGTCATTACGGGCTAACATTTCAGTACTCAGGGCGATACCTTGTCCTTCGATCGCGGCTTGCTGTAACAAGATACTATGGCTGAAAAAGTGGATTGGTTGTTCTTTACCAGGAGATAAGCTCAATTTATTAAACAAACGTTCCCAATCATTTTGATGATTTTGATGTTCACCCTCTAGCAGTGCATAACGCAATATAGCATCGTGAAAAGGTAATTGAGAAAAATCATCATAAAGCTCCGGACTGCAAACGGGAAACCATTCTTCACTTCGTAAATGGTTAAAATGATAGGCGGGATTATCACAACGTATACTGATCCCACAGTCGACACCGAGTAAATCTAAGTCTATATCGGACTCTGTTACCATGGTTAGGCGTAAATCAATTTCAGGATGCATCTTACGAAATTCTGGTAATTTAGGTACTAGCCATTTTAGGGCGAATGAACTGTAGACTGCCAAACGGGTGATCCCTGACAATTGACCCATAGTTTTGGCGCTAATCGCATCCAGAGAGCAAAAGATACGTTGCACAGTAGGAAAATATAGCTGTCCGGCTGTACTTAAGGATAAAATTTTACCTTGACGAATAAATAGTTTTTTTCCTAAAAACTGTTCAAGTTGGCGAACCTGATGACTAATGGCGCTTTGGGTTACAAACAATTCACGGGCCGCTAGGCTAAAGCTCATATTGCGAGCTGCAGCTTCGAAGACTCGTAGCGCTTTTAATGGAGGTAAATGTTTATACATACTTTATACGTTGCTCATTTTTCTGATTGCCTTAGTATTAATTTATTTCATACTAAGGTAGGTATTTTCATTATTCAACCAATTTGTCTCACGGTATTATTAATATAAATAATAATACCTTAGGTTGTTTTCCGCTGATGATTATAAGACATGCTCTGATAATGATGCTAGCCGTCTCGCTCTTGCCGAATATAACGGTTTGGTATTTGCTGCTTTATTTGGCTACTGTTTTTTTGATGAGACGACAAAGTTGTGGACATTAACCGGCATAATAATAGTCATAGCATCGGTAATTCTACCAAGAAAGTTTAAAAAACGTAGCCAGTCACAATCGTATTTAGAGGTATCATAATTCAATGAAAAATTTACTGATCACTACAAAAAGATTAGCCATGCGTCATATGTCAATCGCAGATGCAGCCTTTATTCTAGAGCAATATAATGAGCCCCTGTTTATAGAGCACATAGGCGACAAAAAAATACACTCTGTTGAAGATGCAATAAACCGTATCATTGATGAGGCACAATCAAGTTATCGGAAATATGGAATTGGCTTATTAATAGTGGAACTGCGAGATTGTGGAACACCAATAGGAACCTGTGGTTTACTTAAACGTGACGGCATTGAAGAACTGGATATTGGTTACGCGTTACTTGAGAAGCATCATCACCAGGGGTATGTGATAGAAGCAGCGCAAGCTGTGCTTGGGTATGCTAAAAATGAACTTGGTTTTAACCGGGTGCTCGGGTATACATCATCCCTTAATAAGGTTTCAATTCGAATATTAGAAAAGTTAGGCTTTGAAGACGAAGGGGAGTTTAATTTTCCCGGTTATAATGGCGAATCTAAGGTTTTTTCAATTAGCTTACAACAAGTAGTTGTTACCGTTTAGGCTTAAGGAAATATTAGCCACAAATACAAATACAAATACAAATATTTAGATAGGGTATTGCATGATAAAAAAGTTAGAAAATGCGGATGAGGATGTTGCAAATAAAATTTACACTGTTTTCCAAAGTTCTTATAAAATTGAAGCACAACTGATTGGTGTTCTTAATTTTCCACCGTTATTACGAAGCGTTAAAGACATCGTTAATTCAACAAATTATTTTTATGGTTTTAGTGATAATAATGATCTAGCTGCAATTTTTGAAATAGTTATTATAGATAAGCAATTAGAAATTAATAGTTTAACTGTTGATCCAAAGTATTTTAGAAAAGGTATTGCAGACAAATTGATAACCTATATTCTAGATACATTTGAATTTACAAAAGCGACTGTAGAAACAGCTGTTGCGAATGAGCCAGCGATTAATCTATACCAGAAACATGGTTTTGTTGAGTATAAAAGATGGACACCCTCCCATGGTATTGAAAAACTTACAATGTCGGTTGAGTATTCTGTCTGTTGATAACTTCAATCGGAAAATACTATTTGTTGCTATCATTGGAATTAACATTTGAACCAACTATCTTTAACTGCTGTACCTGATGGTTAAAGATAAGCCTAACAGGGAATTTTAAAAGTCGTAAATAGTTGCTGTCCTTATCACGATACGCTATTTTATTTAATAATTTCAGCCTTTTAATCAGGTATTAATAATAGGTAAGAACGTATATGAACTTAAATAGAATATTCTTAATTTTGTTATTCTCATTTTCTTTAGATGTCCATGCTTCAACTCAAGATGAGATTAATCATCTTTTAAGTTTTGTAGCATCTACTGATTGCAAATATGAACGAAATGGCACTATGCATAATGGCAAAGAGGCTGTTGAACATATTAACAAAAAATACGCATATTACTCAGATGACATAGAATCTACCGAAGACTTCATAAAGTATTCAGCAACTAAGAGTAAAATGTCAGGAAAATTCTATAAAATTCATTGTAGTCATAAAGTACCTATAAAAAGCCAAGACTGGCTTTTAACCGAATTAACGGTTTATAGGAAAGCGAAACAGTAGCGATAGCACGAGTAATATATAAAAACAGAGTTAAACAGTTGGTTAACGCCGCTTTGTTTATCATCTTTGCCAACTATTTATAACTAGGAGACGTTTTGAATAATCCATTTCACTTATCTTTTGTTGTTCCAGACTTACGTTTAGCTGAAGATTTCTATGTTAATTTTCTGGGTTGTAAAAAAGGTCGAGATACAGGGGCTTGGATCGATATAATATTTTTTGGACATCAACTGACTCTTCATCAAGAAACACAGTTAATGAGAGCTCATGCAATTGATCATTTTGGTATTATTCTTGAGCGTGATGAATGGTTATCTATTTCTCAAAAAGTAAATCTTGAACATAGTCCTTTTATTCTCTTACCTACAGAGAGAGTTAATGAGAATAATAGTGAATCTGGTAAATATATAATAAAAGATCCCGCAGGCAATTTAATTGAATTTAAATTCTACCAAAAACCTAGGTAGAGTTTACTGTTTAAGTAATACCTAGCCGTTGCCATTGGTCCTTTTATAACTATTCATTATCGCCGAGTAGACATGGGCTTGTTGTCATTTTATATCAGTTAACAACACATAGTAATTAATGTTATCGCTACGTTTAACATTTAAATCGACTATTTTTAACCGCTATTGTTTCGTTAGATCATACTTATTGCATGCTGTCGTATAATTGTCGTAAAGTATACCTAATATCACCCATTAATAGGGTGTTCGACGCAAACCAGTTCACGGAGAGATTGATGGAAAAATTATTTTTAGGTATCAGTAATCATGTTGTCTGCTTAAGTAAGAAAACGGGTGAACAGCTCTGGAAAAGAAAGCTTAAAAGCTCGAGCATAACTAACGTGTACTACGAAAGTGAATGTGTATTTGCTTATTCTGGAGGGCACTTATTTTGTTTACAAGGCTCTGATGGTGCTATTCTTTGGGAAAACCCTTTAAAAGGCTTTGGCTATAGTACTTGTATTATCGCTAGTGAACATCAAAATTCAGCGGTAATATCCAGTCAAATTGCAACACAGCAAGCGATAGCTGCATCGACTATTGTTGCTTCTACTGCTGCGTCATCAAATAGCTAAATTACGTAAAACAAATTTTTCAATTACATAACTAACCTAAACAGTTGGCTAGATCTCACCATGAAATTCTAGCCAACTATCTATCATGGTTTATTTAGGCATTAGTTGCTTAATAAATAACGTAAACTCCTACTGTCGGGTGAATGTCGGGTGAAATTCGTAACCGACATTTAGAAAATTAATAAATACTTGTGATTCTTAAGTACAGAGGTAAATTTAATGATTCTTAAAGAAATACGTATTAGCCGTCATTTTTCGCAGGAGCAATTAGCTCAAATATCTGGATTAAATGTTAGAACAATCCAACGTATAGAAAGTGGGAAAAATGCTAGTTTAGAATCTCTTAAATGTATAGCTGCTGCACTTGATGTTGATGTAACAACCTTGAATCAGGAGAAATTTATGATAGATAAAAAATCAGACAACTGGAAAAATTTACCTTTAGCATTGAAATGCTGGTTTGTGCTTAATTTTATGCAAACTAAACCGACTAGAAAGTCAGCATCTCGAATTGAAGTTATTGGACATATAAGCGGCTTTGCTTTTTGTTGCTTAGGTCTTATAAGTGAAGCAGCACTCACTGGAGGTATTCTCATGCTTGCTACTGCTTATTTATACCATGGCCTAATATGGCAGGGTGATAGGTACGGTATTTGGTATGATGTTGAATCAGTTGAAAGTAACTAACACATGATTAAGGTATCAATCCCAAATATTTAATTGATTTTAGACTCCTCAATTACACCGAACTCTGGTATTCGCTTTATGAGGGGTCATCATCAATTTTTTCAAAACACTATCTTTCTTATCTCCATTTGCACATTCTTAATAATGGCTTGCGAATGTTAAACCTGATAACCTACAAGGCTTTTACGTAGTTTTTATGCCTTGTTTTTCTGGATAAGCCATTAACGAAAACACAAGGTAACTAGGTAGCTAAAATAGTTATATTTCATATTTTTGCCAACCATTATTTAGCCTGTTATCAAGGCATTATGTGAATCTTTTTAATAGTGGAGTATTAATTATATTATGAATAAGAAAATAAGTGGAAGTTGCCTATGTGGCAAGGTATCTAGCACTGTTGAAGGTCCCTTTAATAAATTTTATCAATGCTATTGTGATCGGTGCCAAAAGAAAACGGGCTCTGCCTTTGCCTCTCTAATATTTACAACACCCGATAAAATTAAATGGCAGTCTGGAATACATTTAATTAAGAGATTTGATTTACCCGAAGCAGAACGCTTCAGTAATTGCTTTTGCACTGACTGTGGCTCTCAAGTTCCTTATATTAGTAGGGATGGATCTTTTCTAATTGTTCCTGCTGGCTATATTTCTGGAGATCCGGAAATAAGACCATCGGCAAATATTTTCTGGGAGGAGAGGCCTTGTTGGTTTGATGCAGGGAAATCAGCAGATACGTTTGCAAGCTATCCTGAATAAGTTCAGATAAGACGTTATTTTAAAAGGTAAATACAGTTGCTGTTTTGATCCCTCAATATTATAGTCAACTGTTTTAGCTTTTAATAAGATGTTATTTCTATAGTCATCTTATGTATTATTAGGCAATTTATGTAACGTTAGGCTTCTTTTCAAGTTTATCTTCCCACTCTATAGCCCATTCTCTCAAAGGGTTAAGTGTATTCATCAGAGACAATCCTAATTCTGTTAGTTTATAACCATCTGAAGTTGTATAAACTAATTCAGCTTCCGTTAATTGCTTAATTCTAGTATTTAAAACGGAGGGCGACATACCGTCACACTGATGTTGTAAGCTCCTAAAACTTAAGGGCGCAGAGCTAAGCTCCCACATTATCCTCATGTTCCACTTGCGGCCAAGGAGATCAAAAACAGCCATTATAGCTACACCTGAATTTGATCCTCTTACTTTATTTTTAGGTAATGGTGTTGTCATAATTGTTGCGCTTCTAAAAGAGTAGCGGTATAGTCTGCTACGAAATAAGTAGCAATTTTATATTAATCCATTTAAAAAGCGAGAATTATATGTATCTAGTAGATATGAGTTTTACCGATATGACAAAAATCACAGCAGAACTCACTAATAAACATAAGCTTTATCTTGAAAAAGAATACAAAACAAACAATTTGATGTTCGGAGGGAGAAAAGTACCTCGAACAGGAGGCATACTTATTTCGCAGCATGCTAATAAACATGAACTTAAACAAGTTCTAAACTCAGACCCATTTGTTAAAAGTGGAGCGGTAAGTTATTCAATTACTGAATTTATCCCAGTAATGGCTTCCAAAGCTTATGAAAATATCATCGCATAACAAAAGTCCCTCGGGTGGACACTAGATAAAACGAACACTTCACTGTAAATTTATCACCGGGTGTCCCCAACTTTTATAATACTTTACTCATCGTTCGCAGTTTGGTTTCTTCAGCATTGAAATACTATGTTAGCCCTCTTAAAACCTAGAGAACTTATTTAATCAACTTTTAACTTTATTTCTCCCCAATAAAAACTTCAGACAATACGCTTCAGATATCTCATCAAAAATAAGAATATCAACTCCATTGCTATCATTAATATTATTTGTATGATAAATATTGCAATATATGTTTTGGGATCATAGTATCAAGTTGAACGATTATAAAATCGACAAAGATACTATAAAAATAATGAACATAAGTTGACGAGTAGGTCACAGGTAAGATCGTCATCGAAGAGTAAAAATAATAACTAACCATGTAAGACGTTAATGTCGCACTAGCAGTTTTACGTCGTGCTTTTTTATAACTAATCACCAAAAACTAACTACTGAAATTTAATACTATGAATAAAGTACATATTTGGCTTCGAGCTGAAACAAAACCCGATGAACAAAGAACAGCCCTTACACCTGATGGAGCAAAAGCTCTTCTCCAAGCTGGTTTTAAAGTAACCATAGAGTGCTCGTCACAAAGTATTTTTCAGCAAGACTTATATGAGAACCTTGCTGTAGAATTCTCTCAAGAGGGAAGCTGGGTGAATGCGCCTAAAGATGCGATTATTTTGGGTTTAAAAGAGTTACCTGAAGATACCTTCGAGCTTATTCATCAGCATATCTATTTTGCCCATGCTTATAAAGAACAGACAGGTTGGCAAACTTTACTATCCCGTTTTAAAGCCGGCGGTGGTGAATTATTTGATTTAGAGTACTTAGTTGATAAGCAACAAAGGCGAATAGCTGCGTTTGGTTATTGGGCCGGTTTTGCTGGAGCCGCGTTAGCCGTATTAGCCTGGGCTAATCAACAAAAAGATATTACTCCTGCATTGCATGACCTTTCTTCTTATGCAAACAAACAAGAGTTATTGAACGAATTAGAACGAGCACTCGCTGGTTGCGAGAATAATCCAAATATTTTGGTTATGGGTGCTAAAGGGCGTAGTGGCAGTGGCGCGGTTGATTTGGCCAAAGCACTCTCCCTCGGTGTGATTGAATGGGACTTAGCCGAAACCAAAAAAGGTGGACCTTTTGTTGCAATTAATCATGCAGACATTTTTGTTAACTGCGTTTTAATTAATCGAGATTTACCTCCTTTTATTACCGATGAAGTTTTGGCAAATGAAGATAGGCAACTATCTGTAATTGTTGATGTTAGTTGTGATCCATATGGAAGTTATAATCCACTTCCTATCTATCAGCAGTGTACAACTTTTAAAGAGCCATGCTTACAGATTAAAAAACATAACAAGTTAGAGCTCATTGCCATCGACCATTTACCTTCATTACTCCCTAAAGAAAGCAGTGAAGACTATTGTCAGCAACTACTGAACCATTTACTGACACTAACAGATAAAACACAGGGTGTTTGGCCTCAAGCCATAGCACTTTTCAACGATAAAACTAAAGCATTATAGGCATTAAAGGAACATTATGAAAAACACAATACATTGGCTTGGCGCTGGCCTTTCATCAGCACCGGGCATTAAAGCACTCGCACAGAAAAGCACTCCATTGATTGTTTGGAATCGTAGTTTAGAAAAAGCTAAAAAAACACTAGCAAATAGCGAAATGGATATTCGTCAATTAGATTGGGATACGTTAGCAAAAACTGTTCAACAAGGTGATGTACTGGTTTCAATGTTGCCAGCTACTATGCATGTTCAAATAGCAGAATTTTGTTTAAAGCACAAAGCACATTTCGTCTCAAGTAGTTATATAGCACCGGAAATGCAGGCTTTAGATAGCCAAGCTAAAAGTACAGGTGTTTGCTTTGTCAATGAAGTGGGTCTTGATCCTGGTATTGATCATTTACTTGCTCATTTATTGGTTGATAAATATAAAAACAGTGATGTTTTCGCGCCAGAAAATCAGCATTTCTTTCGCTCATATTGTGGTGGTTTTCCAAAAGTCGCGAATGATTTTAGATACAAGTTTAGTTGGTCACCTTTAGGTGTGTTAAAAGCACTACGTTCTAAAGCGCAATGGCAACAAGACGGTCAAGCTAAAACATCCAATGCACCTTGGGAAGCTTTAAGTCGTTATGAAGCTCAGCTCACAGGCAAAAATGAAGTATTTCAAGCTTACCCTAATAGAGACTCATTACCTTTTTTGAAGCAGTATCATTTTGATGAAAACTGGGACGTTCAGCAATTTGTCCGCGGCACTCTGCGTCTTGATGGCTGGTCGACTGCGTGGCAGCCTTTATTTGACGAAATTGCCAATTTATCGGGTGAGAAGGGTGAAGAGCGATTACAAGCCTTAAGCGAAGAACTTGAAGCTAAATACAGTTATGCACAAGGGGAAGCAGACCGGGTAGTAATGTGCGTAGAGCTAGAAATTCGTTCAGCGGGTAAAGTTATATGGCATCAAAGTTATCATCTCGACAGTAAAGGAGATGAGCGCGGGCAGGCCATGGCTCGATTAGTTTCAATTCCGGTAAGTCTTGCCATAGAGTCTGTGCTTAATAATGAAATATTATCTGGCGTAACCGCTGCTCCAGACCAGCCAAAACAAATTAACGCATGGTTGAAATTATTGGAAAACGTAGGTGAAAAAATAGTTTTTAAAGATCATTTAGTCTAATAAAAACCCCATTAAACATCATCGTTTAATGGGGGTTATTTTTCCGTGGCTTTAAATACTAAAAAAAATAAAAAGTGAATATGGAAATTAATCGAGGTATATATGAAAAATAATAATAAAAAACCTTCACTATTTGACGCACTTTTCCCCATTGTCATCTTGCTAGGCATGCTTGCTTTAGCTGTTTATTTCTTTGGTGATGACTCTTCTTCAGGACCTAATCAAATCGCTTTAATTTTATGTGCAGGCATAGCTTGTTTAATTGGTTTGAAAAATGGCTATAAACGTTCAGAAATTGAAGAAGGCATTGTTAAAGGCATTAGCCTTACATTAGGTGCAATACTCATTTTATTAGCCGTTGGCTCTCTCATTGGTACTTGGTTACTTGCTGGCACAGTGCCAACCATGATCTATTTTGGTTTGCAGTTTATTGACCCACAATATTTTTATGTGAGTTGCGCACTTTTATGTGCTGTTGTTGCTTTATGTATTGGCAGTAGTTGGACGGTTGCCGCGACCATTGGTGTTGCATTAATGGGCGTTGCCAGTGGTCTAGGCGTTTCTGCGCCTATTACAGCTGGTGCTATTATCAGTGGCGCCTATTTTGGCGATAAATTATCACCTTTATCCGATACAACCAATCTTGCTTCCGCGGTGTCAGGAACTGAGCTTTTTGTCCATATAAAAAACATGCTTTGGAGTACTGTACCTAGCTTTGTTATTGCCTTGGTCATTTTTTTCTTCCTCGGGTTAAATAGCGCAGAGCAATTAACAAATAACCAAGTTAATCAGTTATTAGTGAACTTAGAGAGTGAGTTTCATATTGCCTGGTATTTATTATTGCCTTTACTGGTTACGTTGTTTCTTGCAATGAAAAAAATGCCGGCATTTCCCGCTATCGGCATTGGTGCATTATTTGGTGCATTATGGGCGATATTATTTCAACAAGATTTGATACTTTCTTATGCCAATGTTGGGCTTTCGGTTATTGAAGCGAATGTTATGGTGGTTTGGCAAGTCATGTTTGCAGGCGTCGAACTTGATACTGGGAATGAGTCTATAGACCGTTTGCTTAGTGGTGGTGGAATGTCTTCGATGCTCAATACCATTTGGCTTATTATCTCCGCGATGATCTTTGGCTCCATTATGGAAAAAGTCGGTTTGCTAAAACGTGTAGTGGTCAGTTTAGTCGGCGTTACTCGAAAAACAGGTTCTTTGATTTCAACAACGATAGTTACAGCATTTGGCATAAACTGCATTTCAGCAGATCAATATATTTCGATAGTAATGACAGGAAGAATGTACAAGGATACCTATCAAGACCGTGAATTAGCACCTGAAAATTTATCTCGTGCTTTAGAAGATGGTGGGACGGTTACGTCCGCACTTATTCCTTGGAATACCTGTGGCGCATATATGCAGTCGGTTTTATTGGTAAGTCCTTTAGATTATGCTGTATTCTGTTTCTTTAACTGGTTATCACCAATTATAGGTATTACTTGTGCTTTTGCTGGGTTTAAAGTTAAGAAGTTGTTGTGGAAGAGTAATGAAGTTTCATACTGAGTAATACAAATTGCATATTGCAATGACTAAAAAGGTCGAAATAACGACTTTTTTATGGTCACTTTCGTTAAGTGTAACGTGGCTACTTGTTAATCCTAACTCTGCTTCAAGGCTCAAAGAGGCCGTTAGCATCAAAGGAGACGATTGCTAATACTAAAAAACATCGAAATTATTATGCAGAGTCAGTAAGCGATTGTTAAAGCGCTGAAGCTTGATTGGATTCATAACAAAATTAAAGTATCTATAACCATTTAATAAAACCTACTTGATTCAATTAGTTTTGTTATCTTCTAAGTCAATGTTGTATTTTTGGGCCTTAGCTTTCCATAAACGTTTTGCCAATTTTTGCATATCAATATTTTTATCACCTTCATCAATTATTTCATGACCAATTAAAGTTTCCAAAATATCTTCTAACGTTAATATTCCACGAACAGTCCCATATTCGTTTACAACGAGAGAAATATTAGTCTTACTTATTAAAAGTTCTCTCATAGCATGCGACAAACTCATATTATCTAGCAAAGTAGGCATCTCCCTAGCATAATTACGTAAACTAGTATCACTATTACCACGAGCCTGAGCTAACAATAGATCCCCGCGGATAACAAAGCCCACAATATCATCTGGTTTATTTTCATAAATAGGGATCCTAGTAAAACGATTTTTATTGTGTTTATGAAAAAATTCTTTTACTCGAAGTTGCTGCGACTCAAAGAACATTACTGTTCTCGGAGTCATTACCTTTTTAATTTTGATTTCTTGAAGCAATAACAAATTTTGTAATATAGTAGCTTCTTGTTGATCTATATGTCCTTCTTCTGCGCTCAACTGCGCCATAATGGAAAACTCATTCCGTTTAAACCCCACAGGTTCCTTTTTTACCATATAGCGAGTAATCAATTCTAAAATTTGGATTACCGGGCTTAATATATATATTACAAACTTAAGAGTGTGGGCAGTAGCAGGAGCCAATACTTTCCAATATGATGCTCCAAGGGTTTTTGGGATGATTTCTGAAAAAATTAGTATCAGGAAAGTCAATACTGCTGATATAACGCCTAATGAGACATTTCCCAATACTAACGTTGCTTGAGCACCAACTCCTGCTGCTCCTACAGTATGAGCTATCGTATTTAAAGTTAAAATAGCGGATAAGGGCTTATTTATATCTTTCTTTAACTCTCGGAGAATCTTTCCTGATTTGTGTTCTTTTTCTTCTAATAAAGCAATATATACCCAAGAAACACTCAATAATACAGCTTCTGCGATAGAGCACAAAAAAGAGAAAAACAAAGCAATGAATAAATATAACCCTAAAAGAAACATAAGCACCGTTTTACGCTGAAAACACAATAATGACTATATATACTCTTAATATAAGCTCAATATTAAATGTAAGTCTATTTTCTCTTACTGTACTGAACTAGTATTATTGTCCTCTATGTAAAATAATTAGCTTTTTCTTAAATATCATAAATTTGAATTAGATAGATTGCCGTTCCCGTGGATACTTTTAAGGTCTATCGGCAAGTCAGTGTTTTCGAAGTTTGTCATGATATTAGTTACTAAACCTTTTAGGCTTATTATGCTTCCCTATGTATATTACGTAAAATAGTTTACAAACCTGGGTTACAAATAAAAAATGTATCACAAATGTCTGGCTAAATTTATTGGATAGTTTTATTGCCAAGAAAAGTTTTAGATACACGAACAAATGCCTCCTTATTTTCAGCATCGTGACCACCATGACCAACATTGGGAATAATCCATAGGTCAGAATTAGGCAGATATTTTCTTGAACGTATAACTTCTTCTAGTGGCACTCCTTGGTCATTGTCACCGGCAATGATCAATACCTTTGTCTTAATTCTTTTTAGATCGTTATTACTCATCCGTATTGAATAATTTTTAAATTGTTCAAACATAATACGAACTTGTTCATCAGATTTATGAGTACCTTTTATCCAAGGATAATCTTTGGCGACTTCATAAGTAAATGATTTTTCTATTTCAGGGTAATCTTTAATGGACCAACTGCCCAATGCACCAATTGTAACCATAGAATCGATGATCGATGGGTTAATTAATGCGAGCTGATAAAGTACATCACCACCGTAGCTAAAACCAATTCCATTGATTTTATCTAGCTTCAAGTATTGGATTAACGCATTTAAATCCTCTGCGACTTTCTTAATCGATAATGTTTCAGTAAAGGCATCAGATTTACCATGTCCGGCTAAATCTACCAAGTAAACTTGATATTCATCAATGTAGTCATTCACATGATCACGCCAAACGTTAGATGATTGGGTATATCCATGAAGCAAAAACAAAGGCGTACCTTTGCCATAAACTTCGTAATAAATGTTTTTTCCGTTAATAATAACTGTTTCTGCTTTTGTTAGTTGGTTAGCAAGGGAATTTGAAGACATGAATACTCCGATTAATATAATAATAAATTTATTTAGCATGGTATTTAGTACTTATTTCTTTATTGGTTTTATTTGCGAATTTATTTAGAAAGTAGGAAACTGTGTTGTTCATGGGGCACGGTAACTAGCTTTAACTCGTAAATATATTCTTCGTGCTTATCCACTTTATAACCCAGTTATTAGCTGACGAATTATGTAACCATTTACCCGAAGCATAAAATAAGTACCGCCCATCAGGAGTGACATATGGGTTGCCAAGACTTTTAGTGTTAACGTTATCTGATAACCTTTTAGCGAGTTGCCAATCGCCATTGTCATTATATGAAATGTAAATTTCTAGAAAGTCATCGAACTTTTTTTCAAAAAGTAGGTATGACTCGTCTGGTGCTACGAATGGGGTCAATGTGTTATTGTTTTCGCCTTCAGGAAGGAAAATTTTCTTCGCCTGCTGAAACACGCCATCTATAGGTTTGCTTGTAAACAAGGCCATATCACTAAAATCCGAGTTATAGCTGTGAAAATACATCCTGCCCGAGCGAGTTAGTGATGGATGAGAGGTCGATTTACCATTCATTCCTGGTATATTTATCCATTCGGCTTCGCTCCAACCATTTTGCATCTTTTTACTTCGCCAAATATGCCAATTACTAGAGTTTCCTCCTTTTTCAATTGGTCGAGTTGAACTGAAGTAAACCCACTGACCATCTTCAGTGAAATGAACACCATGTTCTAGATATGAAGAATTAAAAAATGCCTCTTTTGGAGCCGTCCATTGATCACCTGATTTCCTAATGTACATCACAGTAAATTGACTGAAGCTTGCATTAGATACTGTATAATAATACTCGTTCATATTTGGTGTGAAAACGCCTGCGTGGGCAAGTTGTTTATCTGGGGTTAATTCTGGTTTGAATGTTACAGGTTTATCTATTGGTGGGTATTCACCTAAATATAGCTCTTGCTCAGTATTCATTTTCATTGTTGTATTTCACCCTAATATCGCTGACATTCAATCACCACGTTTACATTTTTAAATGGCGAATTCTATTTTCAAGAGGTATGATAAATTTAAATGTGACATGATAGGGCATATTAAATGGGCAGAGGATCGTCGATTGATAAACTGGAGCGACTGGATCAGTTAATAGGTAAACTCAGAGGTGGCGAAGCATATACGGCAGGGACTTTAGCCGAGGAGCTTGGCGTGAGTTTACGAACAATGATGAGAGATATAAAAACTCTCAGAAATAAGGGGTATCCTATAGATGCTGACAAAGGCAGAGGCGGTGGTGTTAGGCTTTACCCTCTATGGGGGGTCGGGCGTCTAACAATGAACTATCGAGAGGTTATTGATTTACTGCTTGCTCTAAACGTGCTCGAAAAACTGAATTCACAATTGTTCTTAAGTAATCTGGAATCCATTAGAAATAAGCTTTATGCAAGCTTTCCAGACCCTCAACGCCCTAAAATTCGTAAGATAAGAAATAGAATACTCATCGGCGAACTTGCACCTACAACTGTCGTGCAGGATTATTCTACCGTAGTAAATAATCAGCAAAACGACAGCATTCTAGAAAGTTTTTTCGACCAAAAATGCCTAAATATTTCCTACAAACAAAAAGACGGCACTATTACAGAGCGGTTAATAGAAATTCACTTTCTATTTTTAAATTGGCCAATTTGGTATTTAATATGCTTTGACCATCTGAGACAAGAGCCCCGAACGTTTAGAATTGACAGAATTCAAGTCGCCAATATTACTGAGGAGAAATTCCAAAGTAGAATTATTAGCTTCTTTTCACCTGAACTTGAGAAATTTTCATCTCGCCTTTGATACCTGTAGTCAGTGGTAGAGTTAATGTATGGGCCAAGTGATAATGGCTCATAACTCTTTTTGGAGGGAATTTACTGCTTAACTATTATGTATAACCGCAGGGGCTGTGGTTATACATAATAGTTAAGCAGTGCCGTGCACTCAAATTTTGCTTATATGGTCTACTGGCTAAGTTCTACTAATCCTAATTCAAGTACCTTGATGAACTTATCAGCATCATTTGTGGAAAATGCCATAGGCGGCTTTATTTTCAATATATTATAGAACCGACCTTCGGTACTCATTAATATTTGATGTTGTTTGAAAAACTCCACTAGCCATGTGGTTTTTTCAGTAGCAGGGCACTTGGTTATTCTATCTTCAACCAACTCGACACCAATAAATAGACCTAAACCACGAACATCGCCTATAAGGTCAAACTTGTTCTGTAAGTCACGTAGTTTTTGTTGAAAATAACTTCCTACTCTTTTTGCATGATTTATAAGGTTTTCTTGTGCAATAACATCGAGTACCGCCGAACCAATTGCGCAAGAGACGGGGTTGCCACCAAAAGTATTGAAATACTCCATGCCGGTAACAAAAGCATCGGCAATGGCTTGGGTGGTAATAACTGCCGCCATAGGGTGACCATTACCAATAGGTTTTCCTAAAGTCACAATGTCGGGCACTACATTTTGAGTTTCAAACGCCCACATATGCGTACCCACGCGGCCAAATCCCACTTGTACTTCATCGGCAATACAAACACCGCCCGCAGTACGAACATGGTCATAAACGGCTGGTAGGTATCCGGCAGGCATAATTATTTGACCGGCAACACCTTGCAAAGACTCACAAATAAAAGCACCAGGCTGCTTACCTGTCTGTTGTAATTTCTCAATAGTTTCTTTAACGCTTTGGGCATAAGCTTGTGCTGACTCAGGGGTATCTCCTAGAAACTCGCCGCGATAAGGGTCTGGTAAAGTAACCGTGTGAACATAAGCTTGTTGACCTTCACCGCCTGGGCCGTTAAATTTATATGGGCTGGCTTCAATACAAGCGTTGGTATTGCCATGGTAAGCACCATCAACAACAATAAGTTCTTTCGATTTTGTATAACAACGGGCAAGACGAAAAGCGAGTTCGTTAGCCTCACTGCCTGAATTGACTAACATGCAAACAGACAATTCGTCTGGCATGGTCGCTAATAGTTTCTCTGAATAATTAACAATATTGTCATGTAAATAACGGGTGTTGGTGTTTAAATTGGCTAATTGTTGTTGACCAGCTGCAACAACTTGTGGGTGACAATGACCAACATGACAAACATTATTGACCATATCTAAGTAAGGCGTACCTTGTTCATCGAATAAATAAGCACCTTGACCACGCACTATTTTTAATGGCGCTTCATAACTAAGGCTTAAGGTTTTACCTAAATGCTTTTTACGGTAATTGATGATAGTTTCTTTAGCTTGGCCATTATCTACCGATAAATCGCACGCTTGTCGTAATTGGCATAATACAGCGTAAGGATTCAAAGCCTTTAACTGTTCAAGTAATTGCCACGCAGGTTTTACCGAGACTAATAAATAGTCATTATCGGGTTGTTGTGATATAGCTAAAGCGGCATTACACACTGAAGTACAAAGGCGTAAGGCGATTAATGAAAATAAAACTTCAAGTTCAGCAGCTTGCAGTGGCCGTATTTTATGATAACCAGCCACAATTGTTTTTAATACGCTCAATAAGTCATGCTTTACCGCTTTCTCACCCATTAGGGCATAGGCACACGTTATGGCCAGCTCATTAATAATATGGCTATGAACGATATCGCCAAAATCGATAAGACCTGAAATTTTTGACGGGGCACTGACATTGTTAATTAATAAATTGTAATCATTGGCATCATTATGAATTACGCCTTGGGGTAATTGCCCAAGCAAAGGCATGGTTTGTGTTTGATAAAGTGTTAAGAATTGCTCGACTAACTTAATCTGTACATTATTAAGCAGAGACTTTTTGCTCATACAAACACGGTACCCTTGGGCTAAATCCCAATCTAAATAGCGATAGGCTCCGGCATGTTCAAAGTCGGCTAACGCTATGTCTATCTCTCCTATAAACTGACCTAAATCAACCCATAACTCAGGCGTATGGGTAAGTGGTTGAGCATCTACATAAAAATCACCCGGCAAATACGTTAACACCCTTAAACAATAGGCTTGTTGTTTTGAATCTTTAATCGTTGTTATAGACTTATCGTCATTATTCGATAAAGCCTGAGGTACAGCACATTTTTTCTGTGTTAAATGTTTCATTGCCGCATTTTGCATATCGAGCTCAAGTTTAGGCTCAGCAGCATTGGCAACTTTTACAATGTATTGAAGATTGTCAGCTGTTGTTAACCGTAAATTTTGATCGCAATAGCCAGGTAATTTTTTTAACTGTCCGCACAAATTATATTGTTGTGCTAATACAATTAATAATTCATCATCAGAAAATGAAGGTGTTGTCTGAGTTGTCATGGTTTGCCTCTAAGCAATAATGATGTAAATACTTTATTTAATCATTAGTTAACTAATTATTTATTTGTTGCTTTAACTAACGTACGTGCTAGTTCAGCTATATTTGTTTGTTTCTTGCTAAAAGGAACAAGGGTGAATCCATAATTATAGTTTTGGGCAGGAATAGTATATTGTGCATGCACTAATCGTCCCCAAGAAGTGTCACCACCCACGCCCATTTGTTTATGATCAATATTCACTGTAACTAAATTACGCATCGGCACTTCTGCGCCTCGTTTCGTGGTCACAGGTACTAAGCCTGAAGCAGACGCTGAACCATCTTTTCCGGCGATAAAGTCGATATCACTTTGTTTATAAGGCCACGCACTTACATTAAGAGGTTGGTCACCTACAGCAAGTAATCCTAAACCATTTTCATTTTTCAGCGCTAACCAACGAACATCGGTTTTATTGGCATTTTCTTGCGGGCGAGAATAATGATGTATTTGATCTTTTACCGTCTTTTTGTAATGTGCTATTTTTGCTGACGTTTTACGATCGGCATAGTTTTCATGTGGGCCTCGTCCAAGCCAAGATAACTGTTGATAACTTCCAGGCATAGCTAACTGCATTCCCAGCCTTGGCAAGTTAGGTAAATTTTGCCCTTTATCTATGGTTAATTGGTTGTTTACATGAACTTGTCCGTTGTTTTGAACATGATATTCAACCGAGTATTGCCCAGCGAAGGCTGCGCTTTTATAAGTCGTTGTTACTTTGTAGCCATCATTTACCGCGATATTCGATATTGTCTTAAGTTGTAAATTATCGCTGGCTGTTTGCCAAATCGCTGCCCATTTCTGCATGCCATTGCCTAAATCATTATCGGTTGGAGCACGCCAAAAATTTACTTTCATTGGCGATTTAATTAACTGTTCACCTTTATGCTGATATCCACTCAGCCAGCCAGAGCTTTTATCAAAAGTCATGCTAGTAAAACCATTATCAAAACGAATTATTTGCTGGTTATTTTCAACAATTTCTATTTTTTGTTGTGTCGCTTTATGTTGCTTTGCAACAAGAGTAACAGGCAGTTTAAATTGTTCAAAAGCTAATTCATGACCCGTAGTGAGCAATCCTTGTGGCGTGCGTATTACCGCACTTAAGGTGATAAAATATTCTTTGTTATCCTGTTTGGGTAAAGATGGTAATGCTAAGGTAATCGTTTTCTTATGACTTGGTTTAACTGACGGTAAAGCTTGATGACCCTTTGCAAATGTTTCGCCATCTGCTTCTATCAGCCACTGTAAATCATATTGATTGATGTCGATAAAATCATAACGGTTTTCAACAATAAACTGACTGTTTTTACTATCTAATGCATGAAAGCGAATAGCTTGATAAACTTTTTTAACTTCAAATGCATGAGGATGAGGTTCACGGTTCGGGTTCATTAAACCATTATTTAAGAAGTTGCCATCACTAGGTAAGGTTGGATGAAAGTCTTTACCGTAGGCCCAAAATTTAACGCCATTTTCATTGGTATATTCTAAAGACTGATCAACCCAGTCCCAAATAAAGCCACCTTGTAATACGTCGTATTTTTCAATCGCTTGCCAATAATCTTTTAAGTTACCCACAGAGTTGCCCATAGCGTGTGCATATTCAATCATAATGGCAGGGCGTTTAGGGTTTGATTTTGCGTATTTCACCAAACGCTCTATTGAAGGGTACATAGGTGAAAACACATCTGTGTAGTGATCTTCACCAGCAGGCTCGTATTGTACTAAACGACTGTCATCATTATCTTTTAACCACTGGTATGTAGCCTCAAATATTTTCCCTCTACCGGCTTCATTACCTAAAGACCAAATAATAATTGAGGGGTGATTTTTGTCACGTTCGAACATACGTTGAGTACGGTCTAAATGAGCGGGTAACCAACTAATTTCATTACCCAGTTGAGTTTTTTCATCAATGGCTAAAGGATGCGATTCAATATTGGCTTCATCGATAACATATAAACCATACTTGTCAGTTAACTCATACCAGTATGGATTATTAGGATAATGACTTGAGCGTACCGCATTGATATTAAATTCTTTCATTAATTTAATATCTTGTTCCATAGAGGCCTTGGAAACAACATGCCCACGCTGAGGATCCGTTTCATGACGGTCTACACCGCGAATGGTAATAGCTTTACCATTTATTGTTAACTGGCTATTGATCACTTCTAAATGTCTAAAACCGATATCATGACGTATAGATTCGATGATATTACCTTGCTCATCTTTTAAATTAATTAATAAGGTATATAAGTTCGGTGTTTCTGCAGTCCATAGTGCAGGGGATTTTATAGACTCGCTGAAAGTAATTGTTTTGGAATTATTACCATCGATGGTAATTGACTTTTCTTTAGAGGCGATCACCGCCATATTATTTCTAGGGTCTAATAACTGTACTTCTAGGCTTAGCTTTGAGGTTTTCGTAACAAAGTTTTTAAGCTCGATATCCAGACCAAGTGTCCCTTGAGTAAAGTCGATATTAAGGGTTGGTTTAGCATGAAAATCAAAGACATGTTGTTTAGGTGTCGCGTAAAGATAAACATCACGCTCGATGCCTGAAATTCTTAGCATGTCTTGGCTTTCTAAATAACTGGCATCTGTCCAACGACGTAGTTGAAACGCGAGTAAGTTGTTATCTGCTTTTATATAGGGCGTTAAGTCAAATTCAGCCGGCGTTTTTGAGCCTTGGCTAAAACCTACTTTATTGCCATTAAGCCATACATCTAACGATGATTTTGCTGCACCTACATGGAGAAAAACTTGTTTATTTTTCCATGAGTCAGGTAATTTAAAGGGTTTACGGTATGAACCGATAGGGTTGTAATCTTTCGGTACGTCGGGCCAAGTCGTGGCGAAGGGAAATCGTTCGTCTAAGTATATAGGGTAGCCAAAACCTTCTGTTTCCCAATTACCTGGTACGGGGATAACTGACCAAGTTTTATCATCATAATTTACTTGTTCAAAATTTGCGGGTTTATTTACAGGAGAGCGTTGCCAATTGAATTTCCATAAACCATTAAGTAAAAGAAAATTATCGCTTTGCTCTTTAACATTAGTTAAAGATTCATTGACTGATTGAAATGGGAAAAGTGTTGCATGGGGAGCTTCTTTATTTATCGCAAAGACTTTATTGTTCTCCCAAGGCTCTCGGATATCCGCTTCTGCTTGAAATGAGGTAGTTAATATTGCTGCAACAGCAACTTGGATTAGTAGTATCGACTTAACCATAAATCAGAGATCTTAAACAAATATACAATACTATTTATAATACAATTAAAAGAAATAAGAGCAAGTGTTTTATTTATTTACGAAACTTTATCAGATAAAAAACAAGAATTAGGTGTTTGAGACAAATTAGCTAGAGTATTTACATGGAGTCACTTATCATACTAATAATATTAGTTTAAAGCAGAATGTTCTATGGATTTGTCACATCTCAATTTAACCCAACAACTCGTTCATTTTTTGGGTAAGAAAATAATGCAAGGAATGTATAAAGTTGGAGACAGCTTGCCTTCTGAAGCCGATTTATGTCTCGAATTTAATATAAGTCGAACAGCAACACGTGAAGCCGTAAAAATGCTAACTGCGAAAGGCTTGATCAGCTCAAGACCTAGACAAGGTATTAAAGTTGTCGACTCTAAACATTGGAATTTATTTGATGTAGATGTATTAAATTGGATTTTAGTGGGTAAGCCTGATTTATACATTCTGAGGCACTTCTTACAATTACGCTTAGCAATAGAGCCGGAAGCTGCATACTTAGCTGCGCAATATGCTCAGGAGTCTGATTTAAAAGCGATTGAAAGTGCATTAGGGCGAATGAAAGATGCGACTAATGGGCAAGACGATACACATGAAGCTGACATTGAATTTCATAAAAGTGTACTAACAGCGAGTAACAATCCATTTTTTATTCAATTGAATAACTTTATCACGACATGTTTAAAAGTGAATATTCGTTTTACCAATAGGATGATCGCAGTTACAGTTGAAGAATATCAAGCGCATGTTGATATTTTTGAACATATTAAAAATAAAGATCCTCAAGCGGCTTCAGATGCAGCATTAATTACTCAAAAAGAAACGTTAGCGATAGTAAATGCTAAAATTGACGAGTTTGAAAAAAAGAACTGCTAACGTTATTTTGTGAAGATGAAACATAACCATTTTATTAAAGACTCAAATACTTAGTGTTTGAGTCTTTTTTTGCTACATACTTCTATAAATAGTTATATAGAGTAGTGTTACTTTATTTATGCGAAGTTGATTCACGTTTAACTAAACGGGGTAAGTATTTATGATCTTCTTGCGTTAATGCGGTGCTAATAGCTTGCTTCTTTAGTGATAAGTGAGCAGAACGTTTAGCCATTTCTTCAATAGGGTAATGTAAGGTTGTTAACTTTGGCCGCGAATAACGAGAAATTATTACATCATCAAAACCTATGACTGAGATATCAGCTGGTACTCTATAACCATTGTCTACTAAAGTGGTAATAGCACCAATTGCCATCGCATCGTTATAGGCGAAAATAGCAGAAAACGCTTGTCCAGATGCTAATAAATGTTGCGTAGCAATTTCTCCACCTTGTTGGTTTGGCTGTGAAAATTGAATTAATTCTTGGTTAATTTCAATTCCGGCTTGGTTAAGTTCTTGAGTAAAGCCTTTAAGTCGTAATTTTGGATCTTCAATTTGGTATTTACTACTGATGCATGCGATTTTCTGATGTGTTAATGACATTAAATGCCGTGCTGCAATTTTTCCACCTTCTTCATTATCTAACCAAACACATTTATGTTTTATGTCATCAATCATTCTATCAATTAACACTAGTCCAGGAATTTTGTCACATAACTCGCGTAACTCATCATCAGATAACTTTTTACTGTGAAAAACGATGGCTTGGCAACGTCGCTCAATTAATAAGTTAATAGCTGAACGTTCTGATTCTGCAGTCTGCTGAGCAGTACTCAAAAGTAATTGCATGTTGTTTTCGCGCGCGACTTTGTCGACGCCGCTGGCAAGTGAAGCAAAAAAAGGGTCGGTTAATTCAGGAACAACAACACCTATCGTTGTAGACTTTTGAGTTACTAACGCACGGGCATTAGCGTTAGGTGTGTAGCCTAGCTCCTTCATGATAAGCGTAACTTTTTCTCTCGTTTTTTCACCTACTTTAGGGCCGTTGTTAACCACCCTTGATACAGTAGCAATTGAGACACCAGCAACTCGAGCAACATCTTTAATGGTAGACATAAGTAAACGTTTATATTTAATTTTTTCTATAATACCGCCAATATATATGGATGTTAATAACTTTTGTAATTAATTGTTGTATGAATAAATGTAAACGTTTACCCTTATTCTAAATGTAATAACAATAAATATTTATTCTAGTATTATGGACACAGTTTTTGATCCAAGCGAGCATCCACACCGACGTTATAATCCATTGATTGATGAATGGGTATTAGTATCGCCACATCGAGCAAAAAGGCCTTGGCAAGGGCAAGTAGAAACTGTAGATGAAGATAAAAGATCATCTTATGATGCAAGCTGTTTTTTGTGCGCGGGCAATACGCGTATAAATGGTGAAGTTAATGACAATTATGATAAAACATTTGTCTTTACTAATGACTTTGCAGCATTAAAAGCAGATACACCACAGTTTGAATCAAACGACCCATTATTCAAAATGGCTACCGAACAGGGCGAAAGTCGTGTTATCTGCTTTACGCCTGATCACAGTAAAACCTTACCTGAAATGACTATCAATGAAATATCACAGGTAGTGGTTACATGGCAAAAGCAGTGTCAAGAATTAGGGGAAATATACAAGTGGGTGCAAGTTTTTGAAAACAAGGGGTCATTGATGGGGTGTTCAAATCCACACCCTCATGGCCAAATTTGGTCACAACAACAATTACCGACGTTAGTAAGTAAAAAACAACGAGCTTTATCTGAATATTATCAACAATATAATAGTAATTTATTGTCTGACTATGCCAAACGTGAAGCTGAACAGGGCGATCGCCTAGTTGTTCAAAATGATGATTGGCTTGTTGTTGTTCCTTATTGGGCTAGTTGGCCATTTGAAACCTTATTATTGCCTCGCTTTGCCATTACTCGCATGACGGACTTAACTACTGCACAGCAGCTTTCCTTAGCTGATGCCATCAAAAAAATCACCATTAAATATGACAATTTATTTAATTGTTCATTTCCTTATTCAATGGGCTGGCATGGGGCTCCATACGATGGAGAAATTCATCCTGAGTGGACATTGCATGCAAGTTTTTTTCCGCCATTGTTACGGTCATCTACGATACGTAAATTTATGGTTGGTTATGAAATGATGACAGAAGCCCAGCGTGATTTAACCGCTGAACAGGCTGCACAAAGATTGCGAGATGTCCCTAGTATCCATTATAAGGAAATTACATAGTGCCTAGAAAAACACTTATTGTTGAAAAATTTCAGCATTATTATAATTTTGCGCCAGAGCAGATTTGTCATGCCCCTGGCAGGGTTAATTTAATTGGCGAGCATACCGATTATAACGATGGTTTTGTTCTACCTGCTGCGATTAATTTTGGAACCGATATTGCTGCAAAATTACGATTAGATAGAATAGTTAATGTATTAGCTGTTGATTGTAACAGTGAATCGAATAGTTTCAGTCTTGACGATATCCAATTTTGTCAGCAACAAATGTGGGTGAATTATATCCGCGGGACATTACAAGTATTGTTGAAAACTTATCCCGATATTAAAGGTGCAGACTTAGTCGTTTCTGGCGATGTTCCGCAAGGTACAGGACTGAGCTCATCGGCAAGCTTTGAAATGGCTATTTTAAAAACGTTTGCAGCATTAAATAACTTGCCCCTTGATGGAGTAATAGCCGCATTAATGGGTCAACAAGCTGAAAATGAATTTGTCGGTTGTAATTGTGGCATTATGGATCAACTGATATCTGCCATGGGTAAAGCAGGGCATGCTATGTTACTTGATTGTCGTAGTTTGACATTTAATCATGCTGAAATTCCTGACGGCATGTCGTTGGTCATTGTTAACTCTAATGTCAAACGAGGTTTAGTCGATAGCGAATATAATATGCGCCGCGAACAATGTGAAGTAGCAGCGCAGCATTTCGGAAAAACCACATTAAGAGATGTAACGTTTACGCAATTAGCCGAAGAACAAGTAAACCTATCACAGGTAATTTATCAACGTGCTAAGCATGTGATAAGCGAAAACGAGCGCACCATCAAGGCGTTAACCGCATTGAATACTAATGATATGGCGACTATGAGTTTATTAATGGCACAATCTCATCTGTCCATGAAAGATGATTTTGAAATCACCACACCAGAAGTAGATTATTTAGTTGAAATTATTGGCTCAATTTTAGGTAACCGCGGTGGTGTACGTATGACAGGTGGTGGTTTTGGTGGCTGTGTTATTGCTTTAACACCAGATGATTTAATCGATAGTGTTAAAAAGGTAATAAATGAAAAATACCAAAAGCACACGGAATTAACAGCAGATGTTTATATCTGCCTCGCAACAAATGGCGCGTTTCAGTGATAAAAATTAATAATAATAAAATAAAGAAGGGTTGAATATATGAAATTAGCAGCACTCGACATAGGAATTTTTATTGTCTATGTCATCGGTTTATTGATATTAGCATTATGGATCTCTAGAGACGAAAAAAGTGGAGGAAAAAACACCGAAGATTACTTCCTTGCTAGTAAGTCATTACCTTGGTGGGCGATAGGAGCATCATTAATTGCGGCTAATATTTCAGCCGAGCAAATAATAGGTATGTCTGGTTCAGGCTTTGCTATTGGTTTAGCTATCGCTTCATATGAGTGGATGGCAGCGATCACTTTGATTATAGTTGGTAAGTACATGTTACCTATCTTCTTGAAAAATGAAATTTTCACCATGCCACAATATTTAGAACAACGCTTCGATAGTAAAGTAAAAACTACGCTAGCATTGTTTTGGTTAGCCGTTTATATCTTTGTTAACTTAACAGCAGTGTTGTGGTTAGGTGGTTTAGCAATTGAAACTGTTGCGGGCGTCGACTGGATGTTCGGTATGATTTTCCTTGCGGTATTCTCTGTGGCTTACTCTTTATACGGCGGCTTAAAAGCCGTTGCTTACACTGATATTTTACAAGTGGTTTTACTCGTATTTGGTGGCTTACTTTTAAGTTACTTAGCGCTTGATGCGGTTGCTGATGGACAAGGAATAATTGCTGGTTTTGGTGTGCTAACACAGGAGTTACCCGGTCACTTCGATATGATTTTAAGCCCTGATAATGAGCATTATATTAGCTTACCAGGAATTTCAGTCTTGATTGGCGGTATGATTATCATGAATTTTAGTTATTGGGGATTTAATCAATATATTATTCAGCGTGCGTTAGCTGCGAAAGATATTAATGAAGCTCAAAAGGGTATTGCCTTTGCCGCTTATTTAAAACTTTTAATGCCGGTTATTGTCGTATTACCCGGTATTGCAGCCGTTATATTATATCCGCAATTAAGCTCGGCTGATCAAGCTTACCCGTCGATGATGGAATTAATGCCTGTTGGTATTAAAGGTCTTGTTTTTGCGGCCTTAGTTGCTGCAATCGTATCGTCGTTAGCGTCTATGACTAACAGTATTTCAACCATTTTCACCATGGACATTTACAGTAAAATGAAACCTGGGAAGTCACAACGTCACTACGTTCATGTTGGACGTATAGCTACACTAGTATCTTTAACAATAGCACTTGTGGTTGCAGAGCCTTTATTAGGTAAGTTTGACCAAGCCTTCCAATATATTCAAGAGTTCACCGGCTTCTTTACACCAGGTATTGTGGTGATATTTTGTATGGGGATGTTTTGGTCTAAAGCAAGCTCGGCAGGTGCGTTAGCCGCGGCAATTGGTTCAGCTGTATTTTCAATATTATTGAAAGTATATTGGGTCGAGTTACCTTTTATGGACCGTGTTGGTTTGGTTTTCTTACTTTGTTTAGCTTTATGTGTGATTGTTTCTTTATTGAAGCCAGATCAAGGACAAGACTGTAGTGTTAGTTTAGATGATGTTAGTTTTGATACTTCACGAAACTTCAATGTCGCAGCAATTGGCATTATTCTTATTTTAACTGCGCTATACGCGACTTGGTGGTAGTAACAAACCGCTAAGCGATAATATTGAAGGCCAATTTATTGGTCTTTTTTATGTCTACTAATTTAACTAATTCTAGCCTTGAGTCCATAAGCCGATGAGTCAATTAGAAACAATACTACTAAGCAATAAACATGGCATGTCAGCTGAAGTTATTAACTTTGGCGCCCGCGTTAAATCAATCAAATTTCCCACTAATGGCAAAGTAATGGACATGACTGTGTCTTATCCATTAGCGGAGGACTACCTCAGTGATTGTTTTTATCTGGGAGCCACTTGTGGACGGGTGTGCAATAGAATTTCAAATAGTAAGTTCGAGCTTGATGGGCAAGAATACCAGTTAACTAAAAATGAAAATAATAATTGTTTACATGGAGGTGTTGATAATTTTTCTGTACGTTTTTGGGAAGTCGTAAATGGGTCTATAACTGCATCATCCGTGACCCTTCGACTTACTTCAAATGATGGTGATCAAGGTTTCCCAGGCACAATCAAGGTAAGTGTTACTTATGAACTAACAGATGACAATAAACTCGTTATTCAGTATTTTGCCAACACTGACAAATCCACACCAATTAATTTAACCCATCATAGTTATTTTTCTTTGGGTGAAAATAGCTGTGAGTCATTGCTCTTAAAAGTCAATGCATCTTCATTTCTTGAACTTAATGAATCAAATCTGCCGACAGGCAAAATACTGAATGTTGAAGGAAGCGACTTTGACTTTAAAATCCCGGCTAGCCTCGGAAATAGACAACAACAGACAAAAGATAGCTCATTAAGAAAGATGAAAGGTTATGATCATTGTTTTATATTTGATAATAACCTTCTAGCACAACCTAAAGCACAACTTATCTCGTTAGACCATAATATTTGTATGACTGTTTATACCGATCAACCAGCTATACAGTTATATACTGGAGCTTATCTTACGGGGGAATGTAATCCTTACCAAGGTGTGTGTTTAGAGGCGCAAAACTATCCTGATGCCATTAATTTTAAACATTTTCCAAATAGTGTATTAGAGACTTATGAAACTTATCATCAAACGATTGTTTTTGGTTTTGAAGCTTATAACGATAAAATTTAATACTTGGCGTGCAAGTCACATTTTAATCCTGTTATCTTATCTATAAATTTATTTACACTCACGTCGCATTAGTTTTAATACAAGAAGACACAGTCTCTAGTAACACACTTCTGTTGATAGGTTTTACAATACATTTATAAGAATGCCTAGAGACAACCTTATCTATCGACTCAATGTCAGCATAACCCGTTGCTAATATGATGGGAATATCTCTCTTTATCTCTAATACCGCTGCTATTAATTCGGTGCCTGTCATTAATGGCATCGAGTGGTCCGTCATAAGAAGGTCAAAGTTTTCAGGGGTTCTCGTAAATAATGCTAAAGCTTCTTTGCCATTCTCACATGCTATTACGTTATAGCCTGTCGATTCTAAGTGTTCTCGATATAACAGGCGAAGGTCTTCCTCATCCTCAGCGAGCAGAATATTTCCCCGCCCTTCATGTTCATTCGATACTTCAGCTTTTTCATTAAATGGCGCCTCAAGTGTTCTCGGTAGTAAAACAGTGAATTCAACACCACTTTGTCGATTATTTACTACCGAAATGTTTCCGTTATGCCCATTGATGATGCTATAAACAACCGACAACCCCAACCCTGAGCCTTTTCCTACTTCTTTTGTACTAAAAAATGGGTCAAAGATATTCTTAATTATGTTTTCTTCAATGCCGCAGCCAGAGTCTTTCACCTTAAGCGAAATGTACCTATTATTGTCATTAAGTTCATTAGGTACCTGAATGTTTGAAGCAGATAATTTTATCTCTAAAGTGCCTCCCTTTGGAGACATTGCATCGATGGCGTTTGTACAAAGATTAAGTAATATTTGATTGACCTGAGTTTTATCTCCTTTTATGACGTAGTCATAACCGCTTTCTATCTCATACAAAATATCAATGTTTTCAGGGGAGGTCGATTTAATTAATTCTATACACTCATGAATAACGTCTGAAACATACATTGAGAGTAAAGGGACTTTACTCATTCTGCTGAATGTCATAATCTGGCGGACTAGTTCGGTTGCACGAGCACTGGCATTGTATATATTGTTAATATATTTCTGTATTGTGTCGTCACTAGTGAATTTCATACGGAGTAATTCCGAGTTACCGATTATAATGCCCAGTATATTATTAAAATCGTGAGCAATACCTCCAGCCAGTTCTCCTAACGCCTTCATTTTTTTCGACTCAAGCAGCTGATCTTCCAGGAGTTCACGCTGTCTAATTTCTTTCTTTAATTTTCGATTAATGACCATAAAAATAAATATAATAGAAATTAAGCAGGTTAAAATTGGAATGGCCCATTTCAAAATTGTTGTTAACTGTGTTCCTTCCTGTATACGAACAGCCAACCAGCTATTTGCAATTATAGACTTGGACTTAACATCCATACTGTCTAATGCTTTATTCAAAATAGGAATTAATGGTTCCAACTCCAGTCTAACCGCCATCGATAACTGTAATTTGTATGGCGTAAATGAAGCGATAATTAAATTAAAATAATTATCTTTGTCTATCTGATGATTTACGACGGGTAAGGCGTCAATATAACCGTCTAATTCCCCATCATCTAGCAACTCAAGACCTTCAGCTACGGATGATACAGGTACTACTTTTATATTTGGATAGTCCTGAGATATCAGTTCGGCAAAAACATACCCCTCTATAATCCCCACTTTTTTATAGTCTAAACTGTTCATTGATTCGGCATAAAATCCTCCTTTACGTGTAACAACAACAGACTGCATTTCAAAATATGGTTTGGTAAATAGCATAGTCTTTACACGCTTATCAGTAGGCACCATCGATGACATAACATCAATTTTTCCAGCCTTTAATTTTTCTAACGATTGCACCCATGTAATATCTTCAACTACATTTAAACTTATATGCAATTGCTTCGAAATGAAATCAACATAATCTGAAGATATGCCACTGAGGTTATTATCATCATCAGTAAATTCGAACGGATATGAGTTATGATCAACGCCTAGAGAAAAAGATATGTTAGTTTGTAGCCAATTTCGTTCGGAGAGAGTCAACGTATCTAAGGGGGCTTTACTGCTAAAAAAAGGAGGGGTATTAGGTAACCACTTTTTTTCTAATAAAGCGAGTTCGTTAATTGGGATATTTTCGAAGCCAGCATTTATTTCTTTGAGCAAAGTAGGTTGACCCTTCGCAACAGCAACATGTACCAGACTCGATACACCCTCAACAACATTTGACTCGAGCACACCTCTTAGTCCCATTTTTGCCAATAGAGAATTGAGTGAAGGGGACTCATTAAAAATAGCTTGTATATCTTTATTCATTAAATCATTAATACTAGCTGTCCCTCGTAAAGGAACTACTATTATATTAGGGTAATTATCTAATAGATATTGCTCATGATAAGTCCCAGGTATTGCTGCCACTTTCATACCATCAAACTCACGAAGACTTTGCTTTTGGTTTCCCTTCTTGTTATACAACAGGCTCGATTGAACACGATGAATTGGAACAGAAAAGTCAGCCCATTGCTGGCGCTTTTCATTTTTAAATAAACCTGAATGCACGCCTTTATGTGATTTAACCAACAATAAACCATTCTCCATACTTTCGGAGATAAAATGCACCGGTATACCTGTAGTGGCTGACCATAAGTTCCAGAGATCAACATATAGACCCGCTGGTTGTCCGTTGGGTAAATCAAAAGAAATAGGGTGGTGATCATTGTGAATGACTACGTTAAGTTCACGTTTTAGATTAGCTCCCTGAGACACAGTTGGAAAAATCAGTGTAAACAGGAGAAATACAGTAGGAAAATACGAACCTTTTTTTATAAATAACGTATGTGGTGCCATATAAACCTTATAAAAAAATAATTCAACCTATCGACAACTTCAGAACCAATAGATGGAAAATTTAATATAGATAAATAAGTATAGTCAAAATAATAGAAAGTATATTTTAAGAGTTATAGTTTGTTAACAATAGCTATTTACAGGTATTTGTTAGTATCTTACATGCTTTAAATAAGCTAGGTTTTAGCGATATTAACCCACTACTTTGATTTTTATTCGTAAGCTAATAGTTCAATTAAACAATTATACAAAACCCAGCACCGCTAACTTTAACAAATACACGAGATACTTAATTTTACCGTCACAACTTTGAATCACTTTACCGGTGCAATATATTTTTGCCACGAACTATCTTTCTGCAGAATAGGTAAGAGACTTAGTACTTGCCCATCGCCTGATAATTGGAAAGTAACTTGGCATCGAATTGTTGATTTGATAAATGATGCGTCTGCTTTAATTATTTAAAATAATACTTAAGAAACTGAGGAAAAGGTCGATAAGTTAGTATCAATTTAAAAGGCTTTTTACATGAACTCAATTTTGAACATTAACTCAGGCCAAACGAGCTTACATTTAAGCAGCGATCAAACCTCTAAAACTAATAGTCAAAGTGCAATAAATGTAAAAATAACGCCAAGTATCAACGAAAATTCTATTACTAAAGATTGGCCTGAAGATCAAGTATCTATCTCTGAAGAAGCTAAGAAAGAGCTAGAAAGTCACAACACAGAAAACGTCGATGCATCAGACACTTCGGAGAGTAAATCTATCTTGGAAATTGCTGAAGAAATTAAACAAAAAACCATTGATGATCTAAAAAAGAGAATAGAAGAGTTAACACAAGAATTGAAAAGATTAGAAGCTGAGAATGTCGAAAGTTCGAAAGAGCAAGCCAAACTAATTCAAGGACAAATAAATGCACTGAACGGGCATTTATTAACTGTTATGACAACTGAATAATAGTCATTTAATGGCCATATAATTACTTAATACTACCAAGTATTTATTAATTAACATTCTATTATAAATGTAATTTTCGTTTAACCTGATAACTTCCTTTGTATCCCACCATTAAACTAAATAAACATAAATCAGCAGATTATCGCTTAAATATAAATGACGTTTTAATCGTGGTCGGTTATATTGTTTTTCGTAGTTTGTTTTAAGCGGTTGTTTAACATAACTACTCAGACATTTTCGATGGCGATGGCTGTCGCATGTACTTCTCTTATTTAAGATAACAATTTAATTGCCCGTTATTTGGGTATTATATTCCTAATGGATGCCTAGTATGAATTTAGATAAATCGACTAAAAGAATAGCAAAGAGAGTTAACAAGGGATTTCAGGGCTACCCTCAAATATCACTAGCATATTTTGGCAAATCAGTAAATTGTGCTACCGAAGTTGTTGTTGGTTTTATCTCTGAAGAGGGCGATGTTGCTCAAGAACAAAAATTTACGAGTAAGGAAGATGCAAGGAAAGACGAAACCATTCAAACAACATTATTAAAAATTATCGAAAGAGCAGATGCAAAATCTGTCATAGAAGCTGCAGGTGTTGCAATTATCAAAGCATAGTTGCTGACTGCAGTGAAAAAGGTCCTTTGCTAGAGTAGAGTATGGATAATAAATTTATAATTCAAGTGTGATACAGATTGAAAACTACTAAGTTTTCATCGGGAGCGACCAGGACGTAAAGTCTGAGTTCAGCTCTCGTAAAATTCCGCCGAGTATTTTAGTTTGTCATCTTTTATGAGGTTTTGTGGACAATTTTAATATCAGTCGCATTAGTACCAATTTAGGTATATTTCGTGTTTCCGGTTCATGGTGTCATGAAGATTTACCCGCATCGAGCATAAATATTGACTCTATAGAGATAATGGGCACAGATGGCTGGGTTCTATTAAAGCAATCGAATGATAAGGTTTTAAAGCTAGTTAAAGAGTTAACGCCAATTCTTCTAATTCATTTACAAGGTAAACGCTAAAGTAGCAAATTAAGTGGAATAATGAATCAATCGATTACCGGTTACCATAAAGATGAAGAAAATGATTGGGTAGCTCAATTACAATGTGGCCATTATCAGCATGTTAGACATAATCCCCCCTTTATCAGTCGGCCTTGGGTAACAACAGAAGCAGGCCGTTGCTTAATGTTAGGGCATTACTTAAATTGTAACAAATGTGATTTAGGCGAGCCACGTGATTTAGTGTAATGTCTCGGCAGTACACTGTTGAAATACATATATATTGAAGAAATAAATATAAAGTCGAAAATCACTTTCCTTTGTTTTTTTTGTGGATGTTAAATATTTAATTTTATTTGGAGTAATAATGAAAGTTGAAGTACTAATAGCTGATTATTTAAATGGTCGCCATGGCGAGGATATTAGCTATCTGTTAAATTGCTATGCTGAAGATGCTATGGGAGGAGGCGCGCCGTTATCCGATAAGGTAAAAAGTACCCTAGCAAAAGAATTATCAAAAATACCCCATGCTTTAAGTGTGATCTGCTATGTCGATGATAAACCTGCAGGGCTAATTAATTGCTTTGAAGCCTTTTCTACTTTCAAATGTCAGCCTCTTATTAATATTCATGACATCGTTGTCGTACATGAATTTCGAGGGCTTGGTGTCAGTCAAAAAATGTTAACTAAAGTTGAAGAAGTCGCAAAGGAAAAAGGTTGCTGTAAAATTACTTTAGAGGTGTTGGAAGGGAACGAAATAGCTCGTAACTCTTATATGAAGTTTGGGTTTGACGGTTATGAATTAGATCCTCAAATGGGAAAAGCATTATTTTGGCAAAAAACCTTTTAATTCATTTCTAAAATTTAACCCTGCGACCAATGAGTTTTCGTTTCAAGGGTTGTGAGTTTGTATCATGAGGATGTATGAGTAAAACAAAAGTAATCGCAATAAGTGGGGCATCAGGAGCAGGTAAAACCACGGTTGTTTCACAATTGGCAAAAGCGCTTAAGTGTCCATCCTTACTTTTCGACGACTATATAGATAAAGACACCTATCCAAAGAATATGAAAAATTGGCTTAACGATGGCGCTAACGTTTCGCTGATCCAAACACCCAAGTTTGTTAGTGCTTTACAAGAAGCTATTTCACAAAGTATGACGCCATATATTTTTATCGAAGAACCTTTTGGTAAAGAGCGCAAAACAATGTTGCCATTCATAGATTATGTTGTTCTGTTAGATCAACCTTTGGAATTTTGCTTATCACGTATTATAAAAAGACATACTGCGAAAGCTAACTCGGATTCTATCAATTCAATATCCAGTTATTTAGTAAAATACGAGGATCACTTTAGGGATATTTATAAAGAAGCCGTTCGTCAAGTTAGAATGAATAGCGACTTAATTATTGATGAACGAACGACTCATGTTGATACAACAAGAGTTATTCATAACTGGTTGAAAGACTTCAAAACTTAAAAAGTAATGAGTTTATAATGAGAGCAGAATTAAGAACTAAAATTGTAGACGTGTGTAATAAAAAAATTCAAACAAAAGGCGATAATGTCGGACTTTCATTTTATGCATTTTTCGCCAATAAAAACGATAATCCAGAGTTATTAATGGAAGTTGCCGTTTGGTGGATACAAACGCACGAGTTAGATCATTTTGTTAAAGCAAAAATAATTAAAGACATGATTGACCGTGGTTTATAACGATTGATTAGTTATGAGTAGTAAGTTGGATTTTAATAAAAATGAAGATAATAAATAAGTTTTCCGATGAAAATATAAAACAAGTTCATCAATTATACAAAGAAGTCTGGTGGGGAAAAGAGCGTTCACTCGAAGATACCTTTGAATGCGTAAAAGGATCACAAATTTGTATTGGAATAGTAGACGACAATGAAAATTTAATTGGTTTCGTGCGTATTATTACTGACTTTATTTATAAGGCCATAATATTTGATGTTATCGTCAGCGCAAAGCAACGAGGGGCTGGTTTAGGTCTTAAGCTGATGGAACTTGTAAAAAACCATAATAGTTTACAAAAGGTAAAGCATTTTGAGTTATATTGTTTACCCGACATGGAAGACTTTTATTCACGCTTAGGTTTTTCAACAGAAGTTGGCGGAATCAAATTAATGCGCTGCATTAACCAATAGGACAGCTATTTTAAATGCGATTAGCAGGAATTGAATAATCTATATTATTCCCATTAGTCGCGTGTTTTAAATACAAGAGTTTTTCATGATAGAAAGAAAAAGTGGTATTTATGATGGCCGTAATAAGTCGTCAGCCTATAAAGATTTAGTATGGACTGTTGCAACATCTAGCGATACATCTGTTGGCATTGAGCAACAAACAAAATTAACTTTAGAAACAATTCAAATGAACTTAGCTGAGCTCGGTTCTGATAAAACCAGCATAGTGTCAGCACAAGTGTATATCGCTAATATCGCTGACAAATCTTTAATGGATAGTGTTTGGCAACACTGGTTAGGCACTAACCCTGAACATTGGCCTCAACGTGCTTGCTTAGGCGTAAGTCTTGAAAGCAATGTATTAATTGAGATAACAGTTACCGCTGTTCGACGATAAACTACCGCGCGTTCTCGTTACTCAATATATTATTGCTCGTATAAAAGGGCGTTAGGAGATTAAGCAAACTATGTCAGTTACTAATAAAAAAAGCTTTTCAAATATGCTTTTAAGCCATGTAGAACTCTATGTTAAAGACATTGTTTCCATGGAAAACTTTTACACTAAATATTTAGGATTTATCGTAACCGATAGAGGAGAAGGTCCAAGTGCAATGGTTTTTCTAAGCAGAAGTCCCGAAGAACATCATCAAATTGTACTAAACCCAAGACAAACTCATCAAACTATTCAGAGTCCAGTAGACCATATCTCTTTTAGAGTAAAATCTATTACAGATTTACAAGGATTCAATAACGCTTTAAAAACAAATGCAAAAATTGAAATACAAACGGTATCTCATGGAACGACATGGTCACTTTATTTTAGAGATCCGGAAGAAAACCGTTTTGAGATTTTCACCGATACCCCTTGGTATGTTAATCAGCCGTGTAAGTTTCCGGTTGATCTTGAACAATCTGACGAAGATTTAATTCAATTCACAAACAATAAAATCGAAAATATGCCTGGCTTTGCTGTTGTTGCAGATTGGAAAGATTCACATAAAAATAGTTTAGCTTTTTAAACGCTGTTATTTCCCTGTGAAGGGGTAAATCAATCACAATAAATAATGTCTTTAGGTTTTGTTCACCAGATAAAAAGTTATCCAAAGAGTAAAGTGAATATCCTTGACTAACCTTACAACTTTGAACATTATAACCAAGTATATTACTGCCTGTTAATAGGGCGTTTTTCAAGGAAGAAAAATGAGAGTTATAGTAACATTATTTTGCTTATTTCAATTTTTTGGCTGTGCTTCAACGAATACTGATGAACAATATAAAAAGATCATCGATATCTCAAACAGCAATCAAAAAAATGAACTGAAAGAATATTGGTTGCCATTGATGACAGTCAAGCCTAAATACCCTCACAGAGAGATGAGGAAAAAACAATCAAGATGTTTAGACATTGTTTTTTCGATAGATAGTTCAGGCAAGGCAAGTAGTTATTATGTCAGAAACTCTGATGTTAATGATGATTTTGTAAAAAATTCTGCAAGAGCTTTAACAAAATGGAAATGGCAAGCCAGCAAAACAAACCCAAACAAATTAAGTGTAATAACGTCTACTCGAGTTAATTTTAGTGTATCACAAGCACCGCGTGTTGATATATTAGGTGAGTGTAGCGAGTCATAAATCGGGGTGGTCAACCCCATCATTTGATGCGTTTGAAAAGAGAAAGTTATACTTAGTTTTGTAGGCATTATCAAAAACGGAAATTAATAAACTATGCAGAGCCCATCAACTTTATTAGTCGTTCGCGATTTGAGTGTTTCAAAATTATTCTATATTGATGTATTAGGCCTTAAACTGATTGAAGAACACAATAACTGTTTAAAACTAAAGATTGGTGACCATGAGGTCTTTATGTTTCAAAGTGGGCAGGATTCAGTTAAATATGAACATGGTAAACATTCTAATTCAACATTAGTTTTTACTGTTAAAAATTTGGATGACAAAATTATAGAGTTGAAGTCTAAAGGTATTGTCTTTGTTCATCAAACGCCTAACCAAAATCTTTGGGGACGTTACGCAGCCTTTAAAGATCCATCTGGAATCATTCATGAAATCATGGAATATCAAGACAATCAATATATACAAGAGTAAAATTCTGTAAGAGCCTTAGTGATAGTTTCTCATGGTACTTATTGCTGTGATGTCACGGAAGTTGTTAAATAGAATCGAATCTCAAAGTCATTTAGGCTTCGCACTTAAAATGGTGTAACACCGAATAAGTCGGCAAAAAAGTTGTGACTGGTGCAATATCCTTTTGGGGCCTATTTTACTTGTCATCCTCTCATTGTGTTAAAAGTGATGTATGAGAAATCATGGCTCTACACTATTTTTGTCTACATACTTTCTTTTGTTTTCTACATGGGAATCATGGCATTAATATTAGAAATTATTTATCGCTATTTTATGCAGTGATCACGAGATTACGTTTTAGACCAGACTTTATTCCTAGCTTATTGAAAACTGCTCCAAGCTAAATATTAGATTAGATATTGGTGTGGTGTATCAGGTTAATGTTTTTACTAAAAAGCCACACACATATTAAAACATGCATTTACTAGTTAGAAATCCATCATGCATGCTATAGCAGAGACTCTTCTAGTTAGCCGAAACTGGATACCTACTAGAAAAGTTGTCTGCAGTGCGGATATGGTCAATTTGAATTTATTCAATTAAGCCATGCTATTAGGGTATCACCTAATGTTCTGTGTTCACGAGCACTATTAGATATCACGTTGAAATCAACCACTTACACCGTAACGCGTTGCGTTTTTTATGTTGTTGTAAGTCTGAGGGATACGTAACAATTTTCGAATAATTCATGATAACGCTGATAATGATTATTGGTCTACCTGATAAGTATGACAATCACATTATCTTGTTTGCGAATGCAAATGTAAAAAACAGCCTTTACCTGCTAAGGTTAATCGGTAGGTAATTTCAGCTCTTTCTAAAAAACCTTGTTCAATAAGGCCTTTCTCTATTAAAAAATCGAACATAGTATTTGATAGCTCACCAATTTTTGCTTTTGCGCTTATTTCCACTTTAGTAGCAACCCCTTTAATAGAGTTAATGGTGTATAGCGCACGTATAATTGCAGCTTCTTTTTCACCTATGCTTGGCATGCGGCCTTGGTAAAGTGGAAATTGTTTAGTCGGGTACTTGCCATAAACACAGCTATAAGATGCTTGGATAGCTTGAATATCATCGTCTTTATTATCGGTCAGTTTAAAGGTATGAAAAACACCCGTTTCTTTACTAAGGTAATCAACTTTAGCTAAGAATATAGGTAATTCACATCCTTTAGCAACATGATAAAACCCCGTTTTCCATTTGGCTACTCCACCTCGTGTACCTTCAGGGGTAAATAAGAAAAATACACGCTTTCCTTTTTGTGTTTCAATAAACTGCTTAATTTGTTCAACTTGACCTTGCCCTGCAGAGGAGCGATCGATAGGCATAGCGCCAAGAAACATCAGCCATCGACCTAATATTGGCACTCGGCACATGCTGTTTTTAATTGAAAAGTATATTTTCACATCTCGTAATATGGCGGCGCCTAGTGCATAAACAAAATCCCAATTTGAGGTGTGCGGAGCCGCAATAGTAATACCTGCACCTTCTGGCGTGGCTTCACAAACTTTCCAACCGGCAACTTTAAACCAAATACGAAAAAGGAACTTTAGAATATATTTACTAAAAACACCGTCAAAGATTGTTTTTTCACGAATACGAAGAGTTTTTTTAGCCATAACTAGGTTACATAAATATCAATGTTTAATCTTAAATAATAGCATATTTAGACCGCTAATCTTTGCGTTATTGATACAAAACCTAATCACGATCATAGTTTAGCTTGAAATGCTTCGCTGTGGTTTTTCTAATGCTTATATTTACGGAGTAAAATAAGCTATCTTTACAACTTACTTTTAGTTCAACAATCTGACGTTTACCATTATGCGTAAAGGTATTTAATAGTTAAGATTACAAACTACATGATATAGCACTTAAATTTATTTGATGATGATCATGCTGTTTCGTTTTTCACAATATTCATTAATATAGGAATCGTCGAACTGAAACACTTTTAGTTAGCAGCACCATGTCATCATATTAGGTTATCTGGATAAAGAATTGATTTGGTTTTGATGAGTATCTTATATAGAAATATATTGAAATAACTATCAATACTCTGTAGGTTTATTACTCTATTATTAGGCTGAGACAAAGGAAAGATATGATCGACTATTATAAAAAGAAAAGTGCCGAGTATTCTGAAAAAGCCCGTATTGCCCTCGAGAATAAAGAGGAGTTTGAGCAATATCAAAATGAGGCTGAAGCCTATGATAAACGTATTGCGGAACTAGAGTCTTGTTAAATTGAACTAAAAGCGAGAGGACATCTCTCGCTTTTACACACTGCCTCGAACTAAATGATTTGTAACACACCTATTTCAGTACATCCTATTTTTCAAAAGACTTAAACAAAGTATGAATTAGACTGTTTTTAGGACTGTTAAATTGAAAAGCTTCTAGCAAGTAAGCTGCTTTTGATACCAGGAACGTACGACTGAGTATTTCTGTTTATTCTTTAACCCAACATAAATAATCCACTTATGACTAACAACGTTCGATACAAAACTAGGTGAAAGCATACAAGCGTTGCGTTGGTCAGAACACCCGTAAGGTTACTTTACTAACCAAGTAGCTTTTATTCATGATGTGGTTGGAGAGTGATAAGTTTGAATATGCATAAGCTACAGCTAAGGTGTGACGGAAGCTGTTCTATATCGACTTCTAATTTAAGATAAAAGTTAACAATTTTGTTATCTATCCTTTGTTGCAATTAGCGAGGAGGCAAGTAAAAACCTTGCACATTTTTGCATTATAGAAGCGGTATAAATTAGCAAAATTGCGATATAGGTGCGATGGGATTAAAGTTTGTGTATTTTAAAAACAGAGTTATTAAAAAGCCCTGTATAAACAGGGCTTTAATAATACTAAATATGGTCGGAGTAGCAAGATTCGAACTTGCGACCTCACGTCCCCCAGACGCACGCGCTACCAAGCTGCGCTATACCCCGAAACAGCAAACTTTAGGAGGGTTAATAAGTTTACCGCATGTATAATAATGATTTATCAACTGATTGCAATATAAAGCAGCGCAAATAGTGTTGTTAGCTTACTTATTGTTCGCTTTGTTTGGCTTGTTGACTGAATTGTTTAATAAAGTTAACACCATCAATCATTAATGGGAAATCAGAGTTCACCATAATAGGAGCAGCTAACTGTCGCGAATAGCTTTGGAAATTACCGTTTTGGTCAATAAATACCGATTTATCTTTACTGAAAACCATAATGCCATCAGCCATGGTATTAGCTATTATTCTATCTTTCTTTACTTTCAATAAATCTTTACCGTTACTATATGTTTGTTCTCCAATTCTACAGTCTAACCAGTGCCTCAGTAGAGTAGGTTGAATGTCCATATGGCTGGTTAAATGGCTAACGGTTTTATCTTTAGCATTAGGTAAAATTAATAATGACGGTTTGATAGACAAACTTGTCGTTTTAGATTCATTACCGATAGAGGTTACCCAAATAATATCTTTCGTTTCTTTAGCTTTTTGAGCTAACAGTAGGGCATCCATAAATAATTCGAACTGATAACTACTACTGTCTGCAAAGTAAAATAAGTGTAAACCGGTAGGTAAGTTATTTAGCTTATCTGCAAAGACTAAGCTTGAAATATTGTTTAATTTCGAATGAGCTGAAAATAACTTTTCAAATCCATACTTTAGCGGTTCTTCAAGTGAGTTTTTATCATTTTTATTGTGAATTAAAGTATATGTAGTAGCTAAGTTATTTCTTTCAATTAACTGAAATAACAATGGGATAGCTTGCTGTTTATCTAAACCGTCTTGGTAGATACTAGGCAAACTATAAAACAAATTAAACCAACCGCTTTTTGGTAACGCGTTGTCCGTATGATGCTCTAACGTCACTTGGCTTTGGGTATTACGTTGCTTGAATTGCTGAATTTGTTTAGCCGTTAACATCTCATCGTTAACCACCATGAATACTGATTGTTCGTTAGGTAAGTTAGCGCTACATTGGCTGCCTAATAAAGGGTATTGAGGAATATCATCAATAAAGGCTAATGGGCGGGTGGTTCTTTCAATGTAAGCATCACGATCGAACATGCCGTATTTAGTTAATAATGTTTTAGCTGTTGCAGGATAAGATAATGGTAATACAGTATCCTGTCTTAAAATATCATATTCTAAGTTTGCATCAGCCCAAATATGTAATATATGACTAAAGAAAAAGGCGGCAACAAGGCCTATTACAGCAAAACGAGCGATCACAACTTTTTGTAAGTCGCGCAAACGTTTCCATGCGTAATTGCTGACAATCAATTCAAACGCCAAAATAACGAGTGTTAGAACAATACTAACAAACCAAAATAGTCGGCTATTATGTTGTATTTGTGTCGAAATCAAGTCGACTATTTGTGCACTAGATGAAGCGTTTAAGTGGTAGCCTAAACTGTTATATATATAAGCATCAAGTAACAGTACTAATAACTGTATTGTAAAGACAATAGAAGCCATTACTCGAATAAATCGAGTGTGGGGGAAGATTAAGGTGATCGGGAATAGAATTAGAAGAAATGTCATAAAGGTGAGGAAGCCCATATGACTAAACCAGGTCACCATCAGGTAAAATTGACCTAATATTGTTTCTGGACCTGTTTCATTGAATATATAAAATGAAGATAATCCAATTGCGGCAATAATATTGAAAAAAGTGAACCAATGGCTCCAGCTGATCAAGTGTAATAGTCTTTTGCTGTATGTTTTTGAGTCAAATGCAACCATGGTAAGTGTTAATTCTCTTTTTATATTATTAGTGTTACGTTAAATATTGGCTTAAAATATCTCTATTACTTGACTGATTTCTTCAAAGCTTCGCTAAAATTGTTCACTATTCCGGCTCTTTTGCCTTCAGGAATATTTTTATTAATAATTTCTGTCAGAGTATTTCCTAAGCACATTAGCGCTAAATCAGGGGTTGCAGACTCATTAACTAAAACATTATGTAACTCTTGGATAATTTTTTCTACACGTTCGTTGGAATACTTGGATACAATAGGCATCTTAAATTTCTTAATGGGTTGTTTGATAAATTAGTACAAGTTTATCAAATGCCTGAACAATATAAAACTGGCCTTTAACTATGAGTCTAATTATTTCCAATATTGCCCTACATTTTTTAACGAAAAAAGAAGAAACCGGTGAAGTTGTGCTGCGTTTAGGGCCAGAATCTGTAGAAATTACCAATAAAATTGAAAACTTTGTTGATGCTTTACATAAAATTTATAATGGTAAGGCAAGCAAAGCCTACGGGCATTTTTCGACCATGCCTGCAGAAGGAGATTCAGCACGCTTTGTTGATGTGATGGAAAGCTACTTGTCTGATGCGCAAACCTTCTATGCTTTTAGTAGCCAAGCCGCTAATTTACTTAAAAACGAATTAGAAAAATATGACCTTGCCGAAACGGGTTATCTCGTGGTGTGTCATTATGAACATATGGGGGGGCGTTATTTATTAGCAACTATTATTCCTGTGTCTGAGCATTATTCCGTTGACGGGGAATTAAATATTTCAGCCGATAAACATCTTGATACTGCGCGTATGCAACTTGCTGCACGAATCGATTTATTTGATTATAAAGAAAATGAGCAAGGCAATAAGTACATTTCATTTATTAAAGGCAGAGCAGGTCGTGTTGTTTCAGACTTTTTCTTAGACTTTTTAAGTTGTGAAGAAGGGTTAAATTCAAAAGAACAAACACAAACGTTAGTGCAAGCTGTTGAAGATTATGTAGCGGTTAACCAGCTAGACGCCAATGAAAAGCAAACGACCCGAAAAGAATTATTAAATTACTGTAAAGAACAAAAAAGTTCGGCGCAAGACGTCTCTATTCAAGAAATAGGACAAGTTATTAAACAAGAAGGTGCAGAGCAAGACTTTTATCAATTCTGCCAAGAGCAGTCTTACCCACTTGAAGAATCGTTTCCGCACGATCAAACCGTTGTAAACAAAGTGACTAAGTATGCAGGTTACGGTAATGGTATAAGTTTAAGTTTTGAACGTAGTCACTTTGGCGAAGATGTTGTTTATAATGCCGCTAACGAAAGTATTACTATTTACAAAGTACCACCAAATTTAAAAGATCAATTATTAGCCTTATTACAATCTGCTGATAAACAAGAACAAGAAGCTCAGCAAGATCAAAATCCAGAATTCTAAAATAAATTAGACAAAATTATAGGTATTAAAATGACAACATTAACCATTACTCGCCCAGACGATTGGCATGTACATTTGCGCGATGGCGAGGCACTGACGACTACTGTGCCTGATATTAGCCGTTACTTTGCTCGTGCTGTGGTAATGCCAAATCTTGTTCCTCCGGTAACAAATGCAGAATTAGCCACGCAATATCACCAACGAATATTAGACGCTAATGTAAATAGCTCGGCTCAAAGTAAACAATTTCAGCCATTAATGGTGTTATATCTTACTGATCAAACGACTACTGAAGAAATAAAATCGGCTAAAGCCACGGGGATTGTATTCGCTGCCAAGCTTTACCCTGCAGGGGCAACAACTAATTCATCATCTGGCGTAACCAGTGTTGATAACATCGCCGATGTACTAGCTGCTATGCAAGAAGTCGGCATGCCGTTATTAATTCACGGTGAAGTTACTGATAACGATATTGATATTTTTGATCGTGAAGCGATATTTATTGATACGATTTTAAAACCGTTAGTTGAAAAATATACTGAGCTTAAAATTGTTTTAGAGCATATCACGACTAAAAACGCCGTTGAATTTGTTCAACAAGCAGGTGATAACGTTGCGGCTACAATTACTGTTCATCATTTATTATTCAACCGTAATCACATGCTCGTTGGCGGTATTCGTCCACATTATTTTTGCTTGCCAATCTTGAAGCGTAATATTCATCAACACGCATTAATTGCCGCTGCAACAAGTGGTAGTGCTAAGTTTTTCTTAGGTACCGATTCAGCGCCACATCCACAACATGCGAAAGAGTCAGCTTGTGGTTGTGCCGGTTCGTACACAGCACATGCCGCAATAGAGTTATACGCAGAAGCTTTTGAAGAAGCAGGGGCTTTAGATAAATTAGAAGGCTTTGCCAGCTTACATGGCCCGGCATTTTATAATTTACCTGTTAACAGTGACAAAATAACACTGGAAAAAGTTGAATGGCAAGTACCTGCAACATTATCGTTTGGTGATGACGTTGTTGTGCCAATTCGTGCAAACGAAACAATTGCTTGGCAAGTAAAAGACTAAGACTACTAGGAAATAAAAATGCAGTTATTTGTAAATGATTTAACCGTGATCGACTTTTCTTACTGTTGTCAGCAACGTGGTATCGTTGGCGAGAGTTGGATTGTTGATGTGCTACTTGATGGTGGCTTAAATGAAATGAGTATGGTGCTTGATTTTGCTGTAGTTAAAAAGCAAATCAAGGCAATTATTGATGATGCTGTCGATCATAAGTTGCTATTACCTATAGAAAATTCATTGGTTAAAGTAACCGATTCAGCGCATCATGTTGATCATGAGTATGTTGATGTAACAAGTGATCGTGCTAACTATTTTTTACAATCACCAAAATGTGCATTTGCAAAAATTGCGACGAGAGAAATAACAGTAGAATCAGTTACAAAACATTTAACGACAATAATTCTTGAGCAATTGCCAGAAAATGTTCAAGGACTAACGTTAACGTTAAGGCCAGAAAATATCAGTGGTGATTATTATCATTATACCCATGGTCTGAAACTCCATGACGGCAATTGTCAGCGTATTGCTCATGGCCATCGTTCAACCATACATATTTTACAGCAAGGTAAACGTAACGCTTCATTAGAGAAACAATGGTGTTTACGCTGGCAGGATATTTATATTGCCTCAGAAGCCGATCGCGTTAACAAGTCTGAAATAGAATTGTCGAATTTTTCACAACAGAAATTGACTCCCGATCACCAATACTTTGCTTATGTAGCTCCACAAGGCCGTTTTGATATTGCAGTAGAAAGTAAAGTGCTAGATGTTGTTGACTGTGATTCAACGGTTGAACTTTTAGCTGACTTTATTGCGCGTCAATTAAATGCAGAGCTTCAAGCGGAAATAACTATTGTTGCCTTTGAAGGTGTTGGTAAAGGAGCTATTGCTAGTGTTTATTAAACGCACTTCGAGCCTGCTCGTGTTAAACTTGAGTTTTGCATTGTGCAGCTTTTCATTATTTGCTGAAATACAATTGTCAGGAGAAATAAAGCAGGGTGCTTTGGTTGTCGGTAAAACTGCGGCCAATAATATTGTTAGTTTTGATGGTAAAGTCTTACCTTTATCTATCAGTGGTGATTATGTTTTCGGATTCGGTCGAGATGATGTTAAAGCACATAAACTGCAGATAACTTATCCGACTGGTAAAAAAGAAGTAAAAACCTTAACACCTTCAAAGCGTGAATATAAAATTCAACGTATTGAAGGTATTGCTAAAAAGATAATGAACCCAAATCCCAAAGCTGTTGCACGTGCTAAACAAGATGGTATTCAAGTGAGAACAGCAAGGAAAACGTTAAGTAATAAAACTGATTTTTCTCAAGGGTTTATTGCACCAATAAAAGGTACTATTACTGGTGTTTATGGTAGCCAGCGTGTTTTCAACGGCGTGCCTAAACGTCCACATTTTGGTTTAGACTACGCAGGTAAAACAGGCGATCCCGTTAAAGCTCCAGCTGCCGGTAAAGTGGTTATGTTTGTACCTGACATGTTTTACTCTGGTGGCACGATGATAATTGATCATGGTCATGGTATTACTTCAAGCTTCCTTCACTTAAGTAAATCCTATGTAAAAAAAGGTGACGAAGTGAAAAAAGGTCAAGTTGTTGCAGCCGTTGGTTCAAGTGGTCGCGCAACCGGACCACATTTAGACTGGCGTGTTAACTGGTTTAATGTACGTTTAGATCCCGCGTTAGCACTAAAAGCTTCGCCGATTCATTAATTTTAAAGGTGAACAGCTAAATACCGAGTAGTGATGGTTAATCCACTTTACGTGTTTTACCACTTTCTGCTCGTTTCTTATTTTCACTTTGAACATATACTGTGTCTGTTGTTGCCATACTTGCATGACCTAGATCTTCTGAAATATCTTTGAGAGGGCGACCACGTTCAATTTCCATACTGGCTCCTGTATGCCTTAACCAATGCGCAGATGCCTCTTTCAATTTTAGCGCCTTATTTTCACCTTCCGAACGACGCATATTTTCATGAGCTTGATCAAAAACACTCTGAACTAAACGTCGTAAATGTCGAGATGTCATTCCACCTTGACCACGTACTTTTTCAACTAGAATCGAATTTTCATTACTTGATGGTAAGCCGAGTAAGCCGCGGGAAGAGCGATAACGCTCTAAAAAAGGTAGAAAATCAATAGGAACCGTAATATCACGTAATTTTCGGCTTTTACCAAACACCTTAAGCCACCAATTTTCATCATCATCTTGCCAAAAGTGTCCCATAGTTGGTGACCAATTGGGCCGCTCAGATAACTCTGAAATTCTTAAAAATAGGGTTTTCAACGTAGCGATAACAAACAGGTTTCGTTCAAAAACTGGGTTGTCATCAGCCATTTCGACGGCGGTATCTAAAACATATTGCCATTGACTAGCCGTTAAACGTTTAATTTCTTTAACTTGTGAGTCTATTATAAAATGCCGACAATCTTTTTTAGCGATTTGCGCAGGGTTACCAATACAAAAATCATCAGCCATTAAGTAGTTATAAAAAACGATAATGGCTGTAAACATTGATGAAAGCGTTTGCTGTGAAGGACGATATTTTTTCTTATCAAGTACATACTGAGATTTTAGACTTTTAGGTGCTTGAATTTTATATGGAAACCAAAGCTCATTAGCAGATGAATAACCATTGGTTATTTTGAAACGTTCTTGATTTGATGTTCCAATCCAACTTACTGGTGGCTGCCAACAAAAGTCAGCATATTCAAGTAAGTCTGATTTGCGTAATTGATCTATTGGTTTTTTATTCTCGATAAATGACCATAATAAAAATCGTTCAATATCATTTCTAAAACGGTCATAAGTATGTGCAGATTTGTTTCTGCCTATATAAGTAAGGAATAGTTTTCCCCAGTTGAATTGCTCAAGCCACCAAGTTTCATTTGTTGAAAATATTATATCGAGCTCTGGATAATCTTGAAGATCAAAGTCACATAAATCAACATATGGAGGATATAAAGGAACAGGCTTATTTAGTAACATATAATTTTTAATTCCAGGTAGAAACTTACGTATACGCTAGTTTAAACTAACACACTCACTATGTCCAATACTGAAGAGTATCGGACATAGTGAGTGTGTTTACACGTTATTTAAATAAGTTAATCCAAGCCTACCACTGGATCAATTCAGTCAACGCTTGCAAACGTAAACCTTTATTTTTAATGGCCTACATTATCATTTGGTATTGTGGAAAATTTCACTTTGCAAATATACCACTAGATCTATTTTAAATCGTTCTCAATATAGCAGTTGAAAATTGTTAGTGATTCTAATCGTACGCTACGTGCATGAAATGTATTTTGGCTAGTCTAACCTCGTTATTATTCACGTAGTGTCACGTTTATTTCTCAGAAATAACTTTATTCGAAACAGCTAATTCATCTTTGACCCAAACAACATGATTCTATTAAACACTACTAATAAATAATAAATTCACTACCATTATCACAATATATTCATTATGAATATATTGTGATAATGGTTGTCTGCGGGAAATGAAAAATCATTGCTTCTAGCTTTCCAGCTTCTTCTAAATCAATTTCCATATCTTTGGCCACTTTAAAGAGTTCTTCAATGACTTGAGCTGTTTCACAAGCGGTTATGGTATCTACTTAGTGTTTCCATAATTCGCTCTCAATAGGCTTTTACTTCATCTTTTATTAGCTTTTCTAAAGGCTCTACCGCAAGGTTTCGTTGCGGAATGTTTTTAACTTCTTCGTCAGTCTTTTATCCGGACTGATAAATTTACTTAATCCCGATTTAACTGCACTAAAAAATTCAGCTTCTCTTTTAATACACGGTTTACACGCGTAATTACTTTCATTAAGTTAAGATATTTCATAGTCTTACCCATATACATAATGAAAATTAGGAGCATCAAAACCTGTTAACCACATGGCTCTAACTATCAATATTTGCAAAGGATCTTTTACATATTTATTGTGATTCACATCACAATTCCCTTAGGTGCAGTGGTTATTGACTACATGATATGTGCCAAACCGAGCTCGATATATTTACTCTCATTTGCTCAGGAAATTTTAATTTTACTTTTTGCTATATCAAAGCCCTTATCTATAATTGGTATTAATGGATTTTACTACAAACTAAAACAAGGATAGTTTCTTATGAAACAATTAATTTACGCTTTCGCATTTATACTTTTAATCACCTTTATTGGCTGCAGTACATCCCCTACTCCCAATAATAGCTATTTTAGCAGCACGAATACACTAGTTCCTCCTATACAAGCACATCAAGAAATACCTGAACGCATTACGTTAGAACAAGGTTGGAGTGATGATACTAGAATGAAATTCTGGTTTACCTCTCAGGGATCGCAAATTATCCCGTATTCTTGGTTTACCTGGCTTGAACAAGCTGAAAGTACCGACCTTTTCCGCCATCCTGAACATATCGAGTCATTACGCTATTTACCCATGAGCTCTTCTAAAGCGAACCCATCAGGATTACCCATTGGTTTTGCGCTAAACAAGGACAAAAATTCTGAAGATGCCTGGGTAGGATTAACGTGTGCAGCATGCCACACAAATCAAATAAACTATGAAGACAATGAAATATTAATTGAAGGAGCGCCAACTTTAGCAAACTTTGTTTTATTTTTTGAAAAGCTAATCAATGCGCTCAATCAAACTCAAATTGACCCAGTTAAATTTGAACGTTTTGCACAAAATGTTCTCGTTGATAATTATTCTCCAGCCAACATAAATAAGCTTCGTTCTTCAATGAAAAACCTAACATTTGCCCTAGCACAAAGGCAAGAAGTTAATAAATTACCTTCAAACTACCCGAAAGATTTTACAAGTTACGGTAGGTTAGATGCTTTTGGTAATATTCAAAATGCTGGCGCTGCGTTTGCATTACATGATGTTAATAATAGTAATGCACCAACGGCGCCTGTTTCTTATCCTTTTTTATGGGGTACACATCAGTCAGATGTAGTTCAATGGAACGCCTCTGCTCCTAACACTCCGATTATCGGCCCTCTTGCTCGAAATACAGGGGAGGTAATTGGTGTCTTTGGTGGTTTAAGTATTGACGAGGCCCACTGGTGGGAAAAACTGATTGGTATAGATCACAGCTACTCTTCGACAGTGAATTTAACCAATCTTGGAAAGCTGGAATCTTGGGTTAAAGATTTACGTTCACCCGTTTGGCCTGATCAATATTTTCCCCCTATTGATATGGACAAAGCCGCTAAAGGAAGCCTTGTTTACGGTGAAAATTGCGCTAGTTGTCATCAAGTAATTGCACGTAAAGACGAAGGAGATAAATATATTTCGGTTAAAACACCGCTAAATGAGGTTAAAACTGACTCAGCAATGGCATGGAATGCCTCGCATCATTGTAGTAAAACTCTCGCGCTTGAAGGTGAAAAAGATCATGTTTTATTTGGGGAAAGATTTAAGGAAGTTGATTCGTCACTCGATATTTCTATTAACGGCGCTGTGGGTCTCATTTTAAAAGATCCAATAAAAGCGGTTAAAGCAGGTATGAGGTCTGATAAAAAGAAAAGCAAAGTAATATCCCCTAACACGCAAGAAGTATCAGACGGCGATGTCGAAAAATATGTTAAACAACATAATGACAAGCTAGATAAAATGGAAGCTAATGTAAACCAAAAAATATGTATCAAAGATAAGAATGATGTTAGCGGATTAGTTTATAAAGCGAGACCTTTAAATGGAATATGGGCAACAGCTCCTTATTTACATAATGGCTCGGTTGCTAATTTAAATGAATTACTAAAAACGCCTCAAGATAGAGCTAAAACATTTTGGGTCGGCAGCCGTGAGTTTGATCCACTAAATGTCGGCTTTAATATAGATGAAGGGTTGTCTAAATTTAACGTTGTTGATAATAACGGCAGTATTCAACATGGCAATTCCAATTTAGGACACGCGTACGGAACAACGGAATTAAACGATAATGACAAATTATTTCTTATCGAGTTTTTGAAAACCTTGTAATTTTACATCCAAATAAAAAGTGATTAAAAAGCACGCTTAGTTAACAATAACTATTAAGCGTGCTTTTTATTTATACTTATTTACATATGCTCAATAATGCAATCACCGAACTCTGAACAGGTCACTAATGTTGCACCGTCCATTAGACGCTCAAAATCATAAGTTACTGTTTTAGCGTTGATTGCACCAGACATGCCTTTAAGTAATAAGTCTGCAGCTTCAACCCAGCCCATATGTCGTAACATCATTTCAGCTGATAAAATAACTGAGCCTGGATTTACTTTATTCAAGCCTGCGTATTTTGGCGCTGTGCCATGCGTAGCTTCAAAAATAGCAATATCGTCATTAATATTTGCGCCTGGTGCAATACCAATACCGCCTACTTGAGCCGCTAATGCATCAGATAAGTAATCACCATTCAAATTTAATGTTGCGATTACGCTGTATTCTGCAGGTCTTAATAAAATCTGCTGCAACATGGCATCGGCAATAACATCTTTGATAACGATTTCTTTGCCCGTTTTAGGGTTTTCAAAAGAACACCATGGACCGCCCGCAATGTAGTCGGCATCAAATTCATCTCTGGCTAATTGATAACCCCATTCTTTAAAAGCCCCTTCAGTGTATTTCATGATGTTGCCTTTATGCACTAAAGTTACTGATTCTCTGTCGTTATCTATGGCATATTGAATCGCTCTTCTAACTAATCGCTCGGTACCTTCTTTGGAAACAGGCTTAATACCAATACCACAGTTTTCGGTAAAGCGGATTTTAGTTACGCCCATTTCTTGGGTTAAAAAGTCGATCACTTTGTGTGCTTCTTCTGTACCCGCCTTATATTCAATACCTGCGTAGATATCTTCAGAGTTTTCGCGGAAAATTACCATATCAACTTCGCATGGTCTTTTTACTGGGCTTGGAACGCCAGTAAACCACTGCACTGGTCGTTGGCATACGTATAAATCTAATATTTGTCTAAGAGCAACATTTAAAGAGCGCATGCCACCACCAACCGGGGTGGTTAAAGGTCCTTTTATTCCGACTTTATATTGCTTAAACATCTCTAATGTTTCATCGGGTAACCAAGTTTCAGAGTCATACTTTTGTGTCGCTTTTTCACCGGCATAAACTTCCATCCAGTGAATTTTCCGTTCGTTTTGATATGCTTTTTCTACGGCAGCATTTACTGCCTTTATCATCGGAGGTGTTACATCGATGCCAATACCATCTCCTTCAATAAAAGGAATTATTGGATTATTCGGAACGGTTAATTTCCCATTTTCACAAGTAATAGCTTCGCCTTCATTTGGTATTAGTACATTTGTAGACATATATCATTCCTCAGCATTAGTTCAATATTTTATTTATATGAGCCTAACAACATTTATTATTTAAGTTATGGTTTACACTGCTTTTTTTAGTATAGGTTAACTTTCATTTAACGTTAAAAATAAATGAAAAAGAGCTTTAGCACTAATACAGAATTAGTGATACTGACTATAAGTATGGTGAATAATTAAAACGGTCGTTTGAAACGACTGTTTGAAAGTAGTCTTATTAAAATTTAAAAGTAAAATAGCTTGGTGAAAGTAAACTAAATTGAGATAATATATTTATTATTATTAATTTATATGGATCCTTATGAAACTATTAGTTCGCAACCTATCTCGCTCGACAACCGAACAAGAAATTCGAGTTTTATTTTCTGCACATGGTGATGTTAAAGAATGTACTTTAGTTTTAGATCAAGAAACTGGAAAATCTAAAGGTTTTGCTTTTGTAGAAATGCCAAAAGAAGCAGAAGCTAAAAAAGCGCTTAAATCTTTGCATGAGGTTAGAGTTTCAAATAATAGAATTAGAGTGAAAGTCGCACAGTAAGTCTAGAAGCATTTGGCTTATTAGGTAAGAAAGTACTAAACAGATTACTATTACACAAATGATAATAAAAAGGCTGAACATCAATGATGTTCAGCCTTTTTTATATCCAGGATGTACGCTATGTCGTGGTACCATGTATGGCATCACGACGAATACTTCATCCGTTTATAACTGATTTATAATAAGCTAGAAAGGATAGTGTTAAAAGTATCGCTAGGACGCATAGCTTTAGAAGCAAGAGCAACGTCAGCATAATAATAACCTTTAATATCCATTGCAGGACCTTGTGCAGTATTTAATTCAGCAACAATTTTATCTTCTTGTTTAGTTAATGCTTGAGCAATGGCAGTAAAGCCTGCTTTTAAGTCTTCATCTACAGATTGCTCTGCAAGTGCTTGAGCCCAGAACATTGCAAGATAGAAGTGACTACCACGGTTATCTAACTCACCAACTCTACGTGACGGTGATTTGTTAGTATCAAGGAATTTCCCCGTTGCAGAATCAAGTGTATCAGCAAGAACTTGTGCTTTACTGTTACCGGTATTAACACTTACATGCTCTAAAGAAGCAGCCAGTGCTAAAAACTCACCTAAAGAATCCCAACGTAAGTGGTTTTCTTTTTCAAATTGTTGTACATGCTTAGGCGCAGAGCCACCAGCACCAGTTTCAAATAAACCACCGCCATTCATCAATGGAACAATCGACAGCATTTTAGCACTTGTACCTAATTCTAGAATTGGGAACAAATCTGTTAAGTAATCACGTAACACGTTACCAGTTACTGAAATGGTATCTTCGCTCTTAGCGCAGCGTGCTAGAGTGAATTCACAAGCTTGAACAGGTGCTAAGATTTGAATGTCTAAACCTGTAGTATCGTGATCAGCTAAATAGGTGTTTACCTTTTTAATCATCTCAACATCATGGCCACGGTTTTCGTCTAACCAGAAAACAGCAGGCATTTTTGAAGCTTTTGCACGTGTAACGGCTAGCTTAACCCAATCTTGAATAGGTGCATCTTTAACCTGGCACATTCTCCATAAATCGCCTTCTGCAACTGCATGCTCTAATAATGTTTCATCATTATCGTTAACAACACGAACAGTACCTGTTCCTGTCATTGTAAAAGTTTTATCATGTGAACCGTATTCTTCAGCTTTTTGAGCCATCAAACCAACGTTTGGTACTGTACCCATTGTGGTTGGGCTGAACGCACCATTTTCACGACAAAAGTCAACAACCGCTGAAAATACACCAGCGTAGTTACGATCAGGGATCATAAACTTAGTATCTTTTTGCTTACCATCGCGATCCCACATCATACCTGAAGAACGTAGAGCTGCAGGCATCGAGGCATCGATAATTACATCACTCGGTACGTGGAAGTTAGTGATACCTTTATCAGAATCAACCATTGCAACTTCTGGGCGTGTTGCATAAACAGCCGCTAAGTCAGCTTCAATTTCTGCTTGTTTATCACTTGGTAAACGGGTGATTTTTGCGTAAACATCGCCAATACCATTATCGGCATCAACACCTAGCTGTTCAAAAATAGCTGCATGTTTTACAAATACATCTTTATAGAAAACTTTTACTGCATGACCAAACATGATTGGGTCTGAAACTTTCATCATGGTTGCTTTTAAATGAAGAGAAAGTAAAACGCCCTCTTCTTTTGCTTTAACTGTTTCTTCTTCAAAGAATTGCACCAATGCTGTTTTGCTCATTACAGCAGCATCAATAACTTCTTTGTCTAATAAAGGTAAGTGTTCTTTTAATAAAGTAACATCGCCGTTTTCGCTAACAAATTCAATTTTTACATTCGTTGCGCCATTAAGCGTTGTTGATTTTTCACTCCCGTAGAAATCGCCTGATGACATATGTGCAACATGAGATTTTGTATCTTTCGACCAAGCGCCCATTGAATGAGGATTGGTACGAGCATATTGCTTAACAGAACCCGGCGCACGACGGTCTGAGTTACCTTCACGTAAAACTGGGTTTACAGCTGAACCTAATACTTTAGCGTAAGTAAGTTTTATTGACTGTTCAGCTTCATTTTGTGGCTCTGCTGGGTAGTCAGGTAAGTTGTAACCTTTAGCTTGAAGCTCTTTAATAACTGCTTCTAGTTGAGGAATAGAGGCTGATACGTTTGGTAATTTAATAATATTTGCTTCAGGCGTTTTAGCTAATGCACCTAATTCTACTAATGCGTCACTAACACGCTGCTCAGCAGTTAAGTATTTCGGAAAGTTAGCAAGAACACGTGCCGCTAGTGAAATATCACGAGTTTCAACGTTAATACCTGAAGAAGCAGTAAATGCTTGAATAATTGGTAATAAAGAGTGAGTCGCCAGCGCTGGCGCTTCATCGGTAATCGTATAAATTATTTTTGTTGAATCTGAGCTCATCTTTTTTCCTAGTTTCTGATCTGCTAAATACCTAATAAAGTGAATATATATGCTAATTGACGATATATTGTCACTCTATTAATAATGTTTTTCTGCAAGACACCTGTCGCCTATTTAATAAAAGTTAACTACGGTCCTCGCGATGTAGCCTAAGAATGCTTAGACATAAAAAACCAGCGGGTACACCACTGGTTAACCTGCGCATTATAAACGTTCAGGGTTGATTCGTAAACTATCTGGGCATAATTACAAATAACTAATGATGAATTTAAAACGATTAATTATCCAAAAATGTTGCTTAGTCCTTACAGCATCTATATATGAAACATTATCTGTGTATTTATCGTTAAAGTTTGGTTATTAAAACCATTTTTCTGAAATAGGTAATGAAAACAATAAGGGGGCTAATTTTTGGTATTTATCTCGGTTTTCCTCACATTTCACATTCTCCATATAATGTTCAGTCCAAGGATCGTTGATCAACCAAATTTTGTCATTTGTCACGGCAACCCCCTCTAATGAAGTATTACCGATAACTTCCCAATTCTTACAGTGCTTATCGCTGCTATCAGTAGGCGCTAAAAAGGTCATTGAAATAACGGTTGTTGGCTTTTGCTTGGCGAGGTCGATAATCCACAGCTGATTGTCATTTCGGGCCGCCGCGGCTATATAACCAGGGTGATTATCTACCGGTAGGTAATCCATGCCATTTATTGGATGCTTTCCCTTTTCAAAGACAGGTAATAAAACATGTGTATCAATAACTTGAATAAAATCGTCACTTTGCCAAAAGTTTTCGACCAACTGCGTAGAAAAAATTCGGGCTTGTCCTTCGCTGTCTTTTTCTAAACCTAAATACAAGGTATTGCTTTTACCAAATGCCAAAGCTTCAACACCATCATTCGGAAAGTTACCGATGTTAAAGGAAGTATCAAACTGAATAGGCCTAACATGTGTCATTAATAAAGTATTATTTTTATCAATTTCTAATCTAACCAATAAAGAAGGGTACTTTGTTGAACCTGTTTGCTCAAAACGCTGCTGGCATGCTGCAGACAATTGAATACCATCACGGGCATCTTCAGTAACTATGAATAATACATTTTCATTATTCGGATCAACGGCTAATCCTTCAATGTCAGGTTTATCAGCTAAGTATTGAGCAAAACAGCTTGTCTGAACTTTCTTTGAGAGCCGCATAACTAACGATTCTTCTGCAACGGTAGCGCTAGCGGGGTCAATAATGTGTAATTGTTTTTGTTGAGAGATATGTGCAGAACGGTCAGACAAAGTGAGTAGCTTTCCTTTCCACCATTTTAGTGCGGACGTCTGCGGGTGTAGCATAACTTCATTGTTTGTTTCTACCAGCCACTTTCCTTTTAAAGTGATTTGCTGATGAGTATTGTCATCAGCAATTGCAGCAGTCGCAGAAAGATATATGGCAAAAAATGATATTAGTTTCATTAACTACTCAACAGTTTTTTATTTTAAGAGATTTAATATGTTTGCTAAGTCTGATTTCCCTTCAGCAATTTCTTCTTGGGTTAATCCTGAAAGCTCATGAGGAAAAACTAACCATTCATCGGTTTCATGAACATAATAATCAGGAGTAATATCGACTAAATTATTCTTAGGTTTATACCAAGGGCAAGCAATACGAACATCTGTGGGCATATTATTACGCGATAATTTTTTAAGTTGCTTAATTAACGCATCAATACTTCGACCTGAATCAAATACGTCGTCAACAATCAGTAAACCATCACCTGCATTGGCATTTTCAATTATGTAGTGTAAGCCATGGACTTTAATTTCTTTATTCTGCTTGTTAATGCCGTAATAAGAAGAGGTACGAACCGCAATATGGTCAGTTTCAACTTTTTTGAAATCAAAGTATTCCTGTACTGCAATGCCAACAGGAGCGCCGCCACGCCATATACCAATGATAAATTGTGGACGAAATCCATCTTCAAATACTTGAGCTGCCAGCCTAAAAGAATCTTCTAACAATTCTTGTGCGGTAATATATTTTTTATTCATAGAGGTTGTTTCTCACGGTAAAAGTAGTGTAATGTTGCAAATCATACCAATTCTTGACCGAATGGTTAAGTATTTTTTATTGTTCGCTTGAGTTCAAGCTACATTAGTTTAACTGAGAGATGTTTTAATGCAAAAATCTTTACTATCAACTGCTAGCTTATTATTAGGCTTAATGTACATTTCACCTAGTTACTCAGAAGAATTAAAAGTAGCTTCCTGGAATATAGCCTGGTTGGGTTCGCATGAATATAACAAGCGCAAATCAACTGATTATCGGCAACTGGCAACTTATGCTAAACAACTTAACGCTGATGTTATTGCACTGCAAGAAGTTGAGGACGAAAATTGGGCACGTAAAGTTTTTGGCAATGAATACGATTTTTATTTTTCCACAAAAGATTGGGTGCAACGCGTTGGAGTAGCAGTCAGAAAATCAGCCGGCTTAAAAGTTATCGCTAAAGAATATAAAGCTTTAGATGTCAGCAGAGTACGCCATGGCATGGATTTAACCCTATCTAGAAATGGTAAAGAATTAAAACTACTAGCTGTACATTTAAAGTCTGGTTGTTTTTCTGATCCTCTTGATGAAAAAAATATAGCTATGATGCCAAGTTCGTCAGAAAAAGAACTCAGACGTAAAGAGGCATGTTCAACCCTGAGTCAGCAAATTGCCCCCCTTGAAAACTGGGTAGATAAACAAGCTGAAGAAAATAAAGCATTTATTGTAATTGGTGATTTTAATCGACGCTTCTCTCAAGACATAGCCAATAAGCGCGCAGAAGATCAAGGATTATGGCAAGCGTTAGATGATGAGGGTAATGAGTCTCTTTGGACTCCAACAGCAACGAAGAACTCTGATTGCTGGGGGGGATATTACAAAGACTATATAGATCACATCGTTTTTAACCCTAGTGCTAAAAATATGTATCAACAGAGCTCATTCGAGCAACTCGTTTTTAAAGAAAAGTATACTAAAGCACTCTCTCGTTCTTTAACTGATCACTGTCCTATATCAGTTAAGGTAAATCTTTAATAATACGATAAAAAAATTAGTTTAAAATAGATATCAAGCATTATGGTTGCTAGGCTTAACTAGCAACTTTATTAACTTCTCAGGACAATATTTTCACATGTATAACAAGCAGCTCCCACTTATAGACCTTCACCGACACTTAGATGGTAATATTCGCCCTGAAACTATTTGGCAATTAGCCCATGACAATCATATTAAACTGCCTGAAGATAATTTTGAAAACTTCTTACCCCATATTAAAATTACTAATAATGAAGCTGACCTACTCTCCTTTTTAAAAAAGTTAGATTGGGGCGTTAAGGTTTTGTCTTCGTTAGATGATGTCGTTCGAATAGCCTTTGAAAATGTTGAAGATGCTTATCTCGCGAACATTGATTACGCCGAACTACGTTTTTCACCTTTTTATATTGCTATGACCCATCAGCTTCCGATTGAAGGTGTTGTTGAAGCTATTGTTGAAGGTGTAAATTTAGGACGTAAAAAATACGCTACTCGTATAAACTTAATTGGGATTTTGAGTCGTACTTTTGGTGTTGAAAATTGTCATACAGAATTAGACGCCCTATTAACTCAAAAAGATAACCTAGTTGCCTTAGATCTTGCTGGTGACGAATATAATTATCCAGGTAGCCTTTTTGAAAATCACTTTAAAAAGGCCAGAGATGCAGGTTTACAAGTAACGGTTCATGCGGGTGAAGCTGCTGGACCTGAAAGTGTATGGCATGCAATAGATAAGCTTGGTGCTACACGAATTGGTCACGGTGTAGCTTGTGCTAAAGATCAAAAATTAATGGATTTTATGTTAAAAAATGATATTGGTATAGAGTCTTGTCTAACGTCCAACCATCAAACGGGTACCGTTAAAGACTTAAGTAAGCACCCCATTAAAACCTTTTTAGCGAATGGCCTTAATGTATGTCTAAATACAGATGATCCCGCCGTTGAAAATATTGAACTTGAAGATGAATTCAAATTAGCGAGTAATTTACTTAAGCTAAATGAACAACAAATAACTCAATTGCAGCACAACGCAATTAACATGAGTTTTTTAACCGTACATGAAAAACAACAATTGACTCAATTAAAAAATAATAATCAAAACTAATAAATGGAGCAATAATGATCGAAATATTAGCAGCACTCGCCACAGGTATTTTAGTAGGAATAATTTTTTCTCTCTTTAAGCTGCCGTTACCAGCACCACCGGTTCTTTCTGGTATTGTCGGTATCTTTGGAATATATGTTGGTGGCCTAAGTTATCAATGGATAATTGAACGATTCTTCAGTTAGTATTATCATGACCACATTATCGTTTTTAACGATATAAAATAAAGCACAAAAATTAATTTTCAGTAAAACATCCTTGATAGCAGTTGATCCCATCAGCTATGGCTAGAAACTTACTGAGTTACACTTAAAAAGCTAAAGGATAACTCTTATGCCAACACCACATATTGAAGCTCAAGCCGGCGACTTTGCCAAAACTGTATTAATGCCTGGCGACCCGCTCAGAGCAAAATTCATTGCCGACAATTTCTTAGAAAACGTGAAATGCGTTACTCGCGTTCGTAACATGTTTGGCTACACAGGTACCTATAAAGGCAAGCCTATCTCAGTTATGGGCTCAGGAATGGGTATTCCTAGTGTTTCAATTTATGCCACCGAACTTTACAAAGACTACGGCGTTGAAAGTATTATTCGTATCGGCTCTTGTGGCGCTGTTCGTGATGACATCAAAGTACGTGATATTGTTATTGGTATGGCAGCAAGTACTGACTCTAATGTAAATAGACAACGTTTTAACAATGTAGATTTTGCTGCCTGTGCAGATTTTTCTTTATTAAAAAGTGTCGTCGATACGGCTGAACGATTAAATCAAGATGTCCGAGTGGGTAATATTTTCACCGCTGATCTATTTTATACGCCTCAGCCAGAAATGTTTGCAACCATGGAGAAATACGGAATTTTAGCTGTTGAAATGGAAGCAGCAGGCCTATATGGCGTTGCTGCAGAATATGGGAAAAAAGCATTGACGGTTTTAACGGTGAGCGACCACATTAAAACTGGCGAGCAAACAACCGCAGATGAACGTGAAACGACCTTTAAAGATATGATGGAATTAACCTTAGAAAGTATTCTATAAAATATCTTAAGTGATTATCATAAAAAAGGGTTAGCTTTATCGCTAACCCTTTTTTATAACTTATTCTTAAGGCAATAAAACCGTTTCGTAAACAATCAAACGCTATTTATTGTCAAAAGTAAGTTCATTTAAAAAACTAGTACCGTAGTCCATCGCTTCAACATTAAATAAATCGGCAATGGTTTGCCCTAAATCAGCGAAGGTTTTACGCTCACCTAAATTCACAGACGAAATATTATGGTGATAAGCTAATACTGGAACATATTCACGTGTATGGTCGCTTCCTGGCCAAGTTGGGTCACAACCATGGTCAGCTGTTAAAAATACTACATCGTGCTCCGTCATTGCATTTAACACTTCGGGTATACGTGCATCAAAGGCTTCAAGCTCTTGGGCATAACCCACTGGATTACGCCTGTGCCCAAAGTCTTGATCAAAGTTAACTAAGTTAGTAAAAATTAACGAATTGTCTTGTGCCGTATTTATATGTTCAATCGTAGCATCTAACAAAGCATCTAAGCCGGTCGCTTTGGTTTTTTCATTAATCCCCTGATGAGCAAAAATATCAGCTATTTTACCGACACTTATAACGTGAGTGCCTGCATCAGAGATTTTGTCTAGTACCGTTGGAGCCGGTGGTAATACAGAATAATCACGACGGTTTCCTGTTCTAGAGAAATTCTCAGGGTTATCGCCAATAAAAGGTCTAGCGATTACACGGCCTATATTTAGACCTTCAAGTTCTACTCTTACAGTTTCACAATATTTATATAGGTTATCTAAACCAAAATGTTCTTCATGAGCCGCTATCTGAAAAACACTATCGGCTGAGGTATAGCAAATCGGTAGACCAGACTGTATATGTTCTTCACCTAATTTTGCTAAAATTTCGGTTCCCGACGCATGACAATTCCCTAACATACCGCTGAAGCCAGTTTCTTTATTTATTTTTTTAATTAAATCTATAGGAAATGCATTTTCTCTATCGGTAAAATATCCCCAATCAAAAAGTACCGGAACTCCTGCCATTTCCCAATGACCACTCGGTGTATCTTTACCTGTGCTGATTTCTTGCATAAAACCATAGGCACCTTTTTTGGGGACACCGCCCTGCTGAGGGAATTCGGCATTTGAGGCTTGATGACAGGTTTTAAATAATCCTAAACTAGCAAGATTAGGTAAGTTTATGGCATTGCCTGTTTCAGCATAATATGCCTTGGCAAGGTTGGCGAGCGTATTTGCGCCCACATCTCCAAAACTCTCAGCATCTGCTGAATAACCTATCCCAAAACTATCGATTACTAAAACTATTGCGCGCGCCATGCCAGTTCCTTTTTGATCATTTTTCAATTAAATTAATAAATACCACAATAAAACATGACCACATGGTCAAGTTGTGATAATTTATCATCTTTTAAAAATAGGGTAAATAATGCTTTTGAATATATTTGATAAAATAACGTATTTATTATCTTATGACTCAAAAAAAGTATAAATTTATTTTTTTATGATTTTCAAATTTACTGTTAATAATAGTATTTATTACTATTTTTTAAGCGAAATTATCAACAGGCAATAACATTGAACACAAATAAACCGACAATAATTACAATCACAGGCCCATCAGCATCTGGTAAAACACTTTTTGCTCAAACAATTCATGACGAGCTCATTGATGAATTAGGTGAAGAAGGTATTTCAATTCTTAATGAAGATGCCTATTATCGTGATCAATCTCATTTGTCGATGTCTGAGCGTGAGCAAACCAATTATGATCACCCAAAAGCTTTTGAACATGATTTATTAGTTACCCACTTACAAAAGATCACTGAAAATAAATCAATAGATGTGCCTATTTATTGTTATAAGACACATACTCGCCTTAATGAAACTCGTGTTTTCACTCCAACAAAAATCGTTTTGGTTGAAGGTATATTACTCTTATCAAATAAAGCCCTCAGAGATCAGTTTGATATAAAAGTCTATATGGATACTCCGCTCGACATATGTTTAATTAGACGAATTAAGCGTGATTTAATTGAGCGAAACAGAAGTATCGAATCTGTGACGAGTCAATATTTAGAAACCGTTCGGCCAATGTATTACCAATTTATTGAACCCTCTAAAGCTTGGGCTGATATAGTCATTACCAGAGGCGGAAAAAATAGAATGGCCATCGAAGTACTTAAAGCAAAAATTCGTCAACTATCAAAATTACCACTGCAAAAATAGCTACAATAAAACTAAAATAATAATAACTAAAAAGTAAGAGGGATTTATGGATTTTGCCGCATTTAGAGGGGTAATAGGTATATTTGTTTTATTAGCTATTGCCTATGGACTTTCAAAAAGCAAAAAAAGTATTAACATTCGTACGGTCGGTTTTGCATTCTTATTACAAATATTACTCGGGGCTTTCGTCTTATATGTCCCTTTTGGTAAAGACGTATTAACCACGATAAC
>Ga0209396_1000160_pt1 | contig 86284 bp, 63 predicted proteins | sample GOMGulsemesocosm_6_FD_184638 | JGI IMG/M metagenome (GOLD analysis project Ga0209396, IMG submission 184638) | Methane-oxidizing microbial communities from mesocosms in the Gulf of Mexico - GOM8C Gulf of Mexico (SPAdes) (version 2) | ecosystem: Environmental > Aquatic > Marine > Cold seeps... | reverse complement strand
GTTTGTTTAATGGCTAACCGACATAGCGAAGTAAATGATGTTGTGAATTGCCTGACAAATTAGCTGTCTTACGACAGCTAAAAGAAATATTATTGCCTATTGACAGGGATAAGGCTCATATGTGTTATATTTTTCACTAAACAATAGTTTTAAACCAAAACCAAATAAAACTATTGCCGGAAAACTTAGTAAAACACCAAAAAACTTTTGGTAATGGTCGGGGCGAAGATAACTACCAAAAGGTTCAAAAAACCAAAGGTAAGCAAAGCATAAAAGAACCCAACCAGAACAAGCTAGTAAGAATGACATAAATTTATAAATTGAGACAATTTTATTACTGGCAATATTTTCTTTTGTACGTGTTGAAATGTACCCTATACTACCAAGCGCACTTATCGCACCAATGATGCCTGTAATTCCATTTACAACTTCCCAATCCAAAACTTACTCCATAATCTTAGAAAAATATAACGCCTTACTAATGGGCGCATAAATGCTTGGCTAAAATTAGCGACGAAGGAGCACAAGCCAAGCATTTTGCGTCCTTTTAAGTAACTTGTTATATTTTTATTCAATCCAGACTGCTTGTGTTATTTGACTAACTGTAGGTTTACAACTTGAGGCACTACCGTCCTCACCTTTTAGGTATCTGAATGTAATTTCTTTTTGACCCATATGTGCGGATAAAATAGTTGACAACATCCTATCTACTATTTTTTCATCATTATTTACAAAGGGAAGCTTAACTATACTTGCAGCATATCCATCACTATGTTCGATATGAATTTTAGAGGTTGATGCTGAATAACCAGTAAATATTCGTTTAATCGGTCTTTCGCATTCGACAGCAAAGACAGTAGTACTAAAAAGACTTAATAAAAGTGTAAAATAAATTTTAATATTCAATGTAATATCCTAAAAAATATAACGCCCTCGTTAATGGGCAAATAATTGTTGGCTATAATGTTTGAGGCACGAAAAACAGCAAACTGTTATTTGTCCTTATTTAACAGCTTGTTATAGGTTTTGGCGCCTATCTTTTTTTATAACCTTCACATGGAATACCATCATTATCACCATCCATTTTCGTATTTGGGCAATGCTTAATGAAGTATTTAGCTTCTTTGAAACTTCTCATTTGAGAGCAATGTTGCCTGCCGTCACATTTGAATTTTAATGGTTTTTGGGATTTATTTACCGCGTACTTTTTAGGGGCATGACTCTTATGCTCCTTAGCAAAGCTAGTTGAGGGAATGATCAAAAATGCCACTATTAAAATTGATAATAAAACTTTCAAAATACACAATCCTTATGAAACCTATAACAGCTTATTATGGAGACTTCTCAGTAATGTCCGTCCCATAAAATTAATTTATTAGCGCTTAATATTCCATAATTTCAATGAATTAGAAAGATTAAAATTTAAGAAAATAGTTCTAGTTGGATATTACTGAGAAGTCTCAGTAATATCCAATCATCATAATATTAATTAAATTGATACTTTTCATAAGGTTAACCTATTACCCTAATGAGTTAATCCTGTTTATTGGCATTTACTGAGACTTCTCAGTAATATCCGCTGATATAATATTTGATATTTATTTACCTCAAAACCACACTATATATAAACACAGCCACGGAGGTTTGAAAAATGTCTACATCGCCTTTTCTTGAAAGTATCCGTCATATCCTCCGTACAAAGCATTACAGTATCCAAACTGAAAAAACGTATTTACTATGGATTAAACGATTTATTCTCTTCAACCAAAAACGCCACCCCAAGGATATGGGTGAGCAAGAAGTAAGTAATTATCTCACTTATTTAGCCGTTAATAGGCAGGTAACATCTTCAACTCAAAATTTAGCATTATGTTCAATTGTTTTTATGTACAAACACGTCTTTGAAAGAGAACTCACTTTGCTATCTGATACTGTTAGAGCAAAAGCCCCAACCAGAGTACCGATGGTATTATCCAATAAAGAGGCGTCTGCAATTATTAATGGATTAAGGCCTCCTTATCATCTGATGTTCAGTTTGCTATATGGCTCAGGGTTAAGAAAAGCAGAGTTGTTAGCGTTACGTATCAAAGATATCGATTTTGACGGGAATTCAATTTATGTTTTTCGTGGTAAAGGGGCTAAGGATAGAATGACCTTATTGCCTAAAATTCTTATAGAGTCACTTAAAGAACAAATAGAGAAAGTCAAAGGCCTACACCGTAAAGACTTAGCAGAAGGAGAAGGGAAAACGAGTTTACCGTCCGGCTTAGCACGTAAATACCCAAAAGCAATTACTGAATTTAAATGGCAATACCTATTCCCATCAACATTTAGATGTAAGCACCCAACAGATGGTTTTTTTTGCCGTCACCACTTACATTGGACTTCATTGTCTAAAGCTCTGAGAGCTGCTGTTTTGAAAACAGGCGTTAGAAAACATGTCACAGCACATACCTTTCGGCATACTTTCGCGACTCAGTTATTATTAAATGGAGCTGATATTAGAACGGTACAATAATTACTTGGCCATAATGACTTGAAAACTACTCAAATCTATACTCATGTGATTGGCCAGTATTCATCAGGGACTCTTAGCCCCATTGATAGATAACTTAACCATTAGAAAAAGTATCTCTTTTTTATTTTGCTGATACCCTCAGTTAGGATTAACAGGTTATCGTCAAAAACTTATCATCAACATACTCATGTTTTTATCTTTGGGAACGTCCGCTAACGTATCAAAGCGGTCATAAGGTCGGATGATTTCAACCAATGTATTAGGTCGGCTTTGTGGTATCTAGTGACCTTAGATCAATAAACACTGGTAACTTTGTTCCCTCCAAAAGCTAACGTCAAAAAAGTGCGCATTGCTGACGTTAACTACTGGATGTTCTTTAGGTCAACTGATAGCCAAAAGCCTACATTAGTTTTTGTGAAATCATGATAATGTTGCGGGTAATATTACCTAGATTTTATACTCGCTTGTCAGACAGCTTCAAGCTCAAAGCGGTCGGTGACTTCAATATGTTAATATTAATTTCGTGTACAATTTAAAAAGCGCTATTCATGTAATAGAGGCCCATTACCAACTGATAGAAAATCACTTAGTAGTCAAAATATATGATTTTGTCTTAAGTTCGATGTTAGTTACATCAAAACAAAATTTATAGATTTAATCTTGAAATCAATCTATTAGCTGACATTTTACATCAACTGATAACTCACCATACCAAATGATTATAAGTCAGTTGCTCGGTGGTGAAAAAGTACTGAATATACTGCTCTGTAATGGTGTTACTGTGGTTAATTACAACAATTAGCACCACTGTGTTTTAATTAATTCAACTGGTTGATGAATTGTATGTGTCCGGTTATTTTACAGTGTTACTTAATTAAAAGTTGAGTAAGTAATCATCTTGTTGAGATTGTTATGTATTTTAAGTTCGGTATGTTTTTTGTATTAATGTTCGAATATTACAAAAATTAAAGAGTTACTATTTTTACGATTACCTACCAAGAATTATGGTAAGAGCTTAAAAGGAAATTCAAATGAAATTTAAATTCTTAAAAGCGGCACTAACAGGTTTGATTTTGACAGTAACCTCGTTAGCTCAAGCCGGTATTATAAATGTCAATAACACTGGAACTGAGTACGCGACGGGTCATTTTGCCAATCTACAAGGGTTAGATTGGTTGTCTTGGGACACAGCTGCGGGACTCAGTCGTCAACAAGTTGAGAATGGTGCGCTAGGATTAGTTAGTGATGGGTGGCGTTATGCATCAGTTTTTGAAATTAATACATTATTTAATTCTTTAAAGAAAGGCTATTTTGGTACAGGTTATTTTTATTCGAACTGGAGTGATGGCTCGAATTGGTTATGGAAGAGTTTCGATTCAGATGATTATATAAATAATTACGGCGTCAACTTAGGACGAAGTTATTCACGTATCGGTGATTTCCGGTATGGTAAAGAAGGCGAGTGCTCAACCAATACGTTGTATGGGTGTCGAGGTCATATGCGCGCCGGAGATTCTGATAGTTATGGTTGGATGAAGGACACATACCACAATGGTAGCATGATCATTGCCGATTCATCGACTTGGAATAATGTAAACGATACAGTTGGGCACGCATTAGTAAGAAGTCAAACTGCGATACCAGAACCATCGACAATTGCTATTTTTGCATTAGGAATGATTGGTTTAGCATCACGTCGATTTAAGAAACAATCTTAATATAGTTTCTTTGTAGTAAACTCTAGAAAACACTGGTTATAGTAATCAGTGTTTTTTTGTTTCTGATGATAGGTAATTTTTAACTGTAAATATATTCGACACATACATATGAATTTAAAGGTTATTAACCAGTAAACTACCACTCAATTATAATTCTTCTTTTTTAGCTCGAAATTGTTCTTACTGAATGACCGCATTGGTGGCATTGCTCACACTCAAGCTGAACGACTTACTGGCAAAAAACCATCATCAAAAGTCCCATATACTCATCTGTGGAAGATCAACGTCCGCTTTCGTATCAAAGCGGTCATAAGGTCGGATGATTTCAACCAATGTATTAGGTCGGCTTTGTGGTAAAAGAAAAGTATTTTGCTGAGTCAGTTGGTAGTACCACAATAATAGCTAGTTACGAGAAATAAACGGTTAAGTTCATAAGAGCTGAGTATTAATTTTAAGATTAGCTATTTCCATCTTAATAGCTTGCAAAGATCTAAAGAGCTATTATACCCAAGTGGCTTCAAGATGCTTGGGTATAATCTAGTCTCATTATGTGTTTTTCACTAATTATGACCCATTAAATATGTTGCTCTTAAGAGAACATTTTTTTAAAGCTATCTGCCATCTTAATAAACGTCTCTTTCATTGTACGCTTTAAATCAATGTCGACACTGCTAAATATCGAAAATCCTTCAATAATAATGGTAGGTACCGGTGTGGTTGCCCTTACATGACTAACGCCATTATTAGGCGCTGAATTATCAATACTGGCAAAAATACAAAAAGCTTTAGAAGCAACATTCACATTTTCTGGCACATAAATAGTATCACTACTAAATAAGCTAAATATTTTTATACGGACTTCTTGTTGGCTAAATATTGCATCAGTAAAGTCAATGTCTGTGCTACTAAACAGACTGAAATAGCGTATTTCATTAGCAACTCTAAAAGCGCCACCACGATTGCTACTACTAAAGATATTTACCATAGTATCAATAGCTTCAGCTTCGCCAGCAACATAGTTGGGTGCTAAATCTTGCTTTTTACTTTCAACAAAGGCTTTATCTACAGCGAGCGGTAAATCAGTAGTCAAATCAACTAGTGCCTGGTGATTAGACAACTCCATGGCTTGGTCTAATCTACGCTCAAATGCCTCATAAGATATTTCACCATGGCTGTAGTTCATGATTAACTGATCGATCACTTCGCTACGTAAAGTTTCTATGGGTCTATCTTCAAGAGTTACTGGCATATCTATTCCTTGTTTTTAGCTAACTTATACCTACTTAAAGAATAGGTCAAATTGAAGGGTAAGCTAAGGTTAACGAGTTATTGTTAACAATAAAGCAAGCAGATGTCATGCCAAAAACAAAAACCTTAATATTCAACAGCTTACTAGGTTTGCAATGAAGAATTGATACATTATGATGTTAACTAAACTAGATATTAGTTGATTTGACCAATATTTTATTAGTTCATATTAAGGCCAAATAGAATTAAAGCTTAAAATATTGTTATAATTAACCTGAACTCTGGATAAGCAGCCCTTACTCAATATTCTCCTTTATTCTATTCTCAGCGTTAAAACGTCGATAAATAACCCGTTATTCATAAACGTTTTGCCTTGATCATCGAATAAATTGAAACATTGATAGCGTATATCGCTACTTCAACGTGTCAACTTTATTACTAACAACCGTAAGCTTTTGTTTTACTTAAACATTAAGTACTCATTATCCAGAGTTCAGGTTAGTTACAGTCTGGTTAAAACAAAATATACATTAGAAGTTAAAAATAGCGCAACTACCAGCTAAGTGGCGGTAGCGCCATTATTACATCAGAGTTAAACCTCTTTTAAGTTAATATAAAAAAGCTCTTCAGAGACCGAGAAATTTCCTGTATTGGCAATAGTTTGCCAAGTACTTTTAGGGAACAGTCTTATTGCTTTACCATCAATATTCACATCTATTGGCATATCAAAACCATCAACATCTGATTGCCATCTATACCTCACCTGCCCCTGCTCTTTTGATACTTCTAAGGTTGGGATGTTATTAAAATATAAATATTGATCGAATACCTTTTCAAAATCGCTATCAAAATATTCATTAAAAAAATTCAGCACATCTGCAGTGTATAAATGAGATTTTTTAAAACTGGTAGTGTATGCCATCACACCAGCCCACCATTTTTCATCATCATTAATAATATGTCTTAGTGTATTAATGAATAAGGTCCCTTTAAAATATATATCTGAAGTTGGCCAGTGCGCTACTGAGGGTTGACCAACAATCGGAAATTTATTTTCTACCTTACTTTTATAACCATTGAGATACTTTATCGCATCGTCATAACCAAACTGGTCTTCAACATAAACTGCCTCTGCATAAGTGCACCAACCTTCATGTATCCAAGAGTCGGAGAAGTCATAACTGGTTAGGCTATTACCAAACCATTCGTGACCAGTTTCATGAATGATGATAAAATCAAATTTTAATGAAACACCTACACCAGTCCAGTCAGCAGTAACTCCTTTGCCGCGGTTATATCCGTTACTAAAACCATTACCGTAAGTCACTGCACTTTGATGTTCCATACCTGTATAAGGCGCCTGAATTAATTTATACCCATCTTCAATAAATGGATATTCGCCAAAATATTTTTGGTAAGAAACCATCATGGGTTTTGCCTGTACAAACTGCTTTTTCGCTTTATCTAAGTCTTGTGCTAACACATAATAATCAAGGGTTAAATCACCAAGACTTTCACCAAAATGTACATAATTACCTATGTTTAACGAAACGCTGTAGTTGTTTATTGGGTTAAGAGTTTGCCACACATACTCAGTGTAACCATTGTCTAGTATATTTGTTTGGATTAAACGTCCATTAGAAATGTCTTTCAAATCTGAGGGCACTGACACTCTCATAATCATATTTTCAACTTCGTCTGGTTGCTGATCCTTATTTGGCCACCAAACCATAGAGCCAGTTCCTTGACAGGCTGTATTTATCCAATGTTTGCCTAATGAGTCTTTCTTAAAGGTAAAACAGCCAAAACGACCAGTTGCTTGCGGGTAACCAGAGTAATGAAAGTCTACTTCTTCAATTTCACCTTCTTTTAGTGCCTTCGGGAAAGTGACATAGACCGTATTTACCTCTCGTTCATATTTAAGTGGCAGACCTTTATATAAAATCATATCTATATTAAGATTTTGGTATAAATCTAACTGAATTTTGTTGTCTGCCTTAAGCATTTTAAACCGTATTTTGTTATTCCCTGAAATGTACTTATTTTCGGGATCCACTTTAATTGATAAGTCATAACTTAATAAATCATTATTCGCGCGGTACTCACTATAGTTGCCCCATAGTTTATTTTTTTTGGGGTAGCTCAGCTGTTGCTCCGCTACAAGAAGTTTTTCATCATGTGCCATCACAACAGTATTACTGGTTAAATCAATCACGCTAAGCAGTTGCGGTGTGTGATATTTAGCCTTGATCTGCAACACTTTAGCCGCTGAATCGACTACAACTTTCCCTTGAATATCACTTCGATAAGCAACACGTGATTTTTTATCATAAATAATGGCTCCTTCAATGGCTTGGTTATCTTTTGAACTAACAATAAGCAGCTCTGTATGACTAGCAAAACTGGTTATGCTGGTAAGGTAAAGAAATAGTAATAATTGGGTTAATCTCATAATTAAATAACTCTGGTAAATGAAAGATATGGCCTGCTCGGTGTAATTAATACAGAGGTAACTGCATTGATTACACAGAGCACGCTTTACGGTTTTCGGTTAAAACTGACGAATTGAGGCTTAATATTTTTTGGTCATGCTTCGTTAGTATTTATCGCTTTGGGTCAAATTTGGAGCCCTTTTAAAGTATCGCCTTAGGCTGTTACCCCTGAAATAAATACAATGGCAATCGCAACAGGTACCAGAAAACGAATTAAGAGCTGCCAAAGCTTGAAGGCTGTGGCCTTTAATGCCAGCTCCGCTTGCATTTCCTTAGCAGGAATACGCCAACCAACAAAAATAGCTGTTAATAAGCCACCTATTGGTAATAAAATACTGGCTGAAATATAGTCAAGACTTTCAAAAATTGTTTTACCTTCTAATAAAGAAACAAAACCTAATGGATGAAACTCTTTTAATAGATTCAATGATAATACCGAGCTGATGCCCAATAACCACATAACTGCGCCGCTAGCTATTGTGGCTTTTGTTCTTGTTAAGCAGAACTTTTCTGCGACCCAAGCGATAATAGGTTCGAAGTTACCAATACATGAAGTAAAGGCTGCGGCAATGAGTAATAAAAAGAAAATAGCGCTAAATAATTGTCCGCCGGGTAAATCCCCTAAGGCAATAGGCAATACTTGAAAAACAAGTCCCGCACCGGCATCCGGCGTTAAACCATGGGCAAAAACTAACGGAAAAATGGCAAAACCGGCTAGCATGGCAACTAACGTGTCAGCAAAAACAACTATAAAAGCGTTTTGAGATATTGATGCTTTTTTAGGTAAATAAGAGCCATAAGTCACCATCACCGCCATCGCAATACCAATAGAGAAAAATGCTTGCCCTAATGCCAGTAGAAAGGTTTCTCCGGTTATTTGAGAAAAGTCAGGTGTTAATAAAAAGCTCACTGCTGCGGAAAAGTCTCCCACCAACGCGGCATAGATAACCATGATAATTAAACAAACAAATAGTGATGGCATAAGGATACTGACCGCTTTTTCAATACCGCCTTTTAAACCTCGCGCATTTACGAACATGATAATAACGATGACTAAGGAATGCCAAAAGAGTAATCGCATAGGATCAGACATCAACTCATTAAAAACACTTTTCGAGTCTGCTGCATTAATACCATTAAACTCCCCCACTACAGCCATAGTGAAATAGTCTAAAGTCCAGCCAGTGATCACTGTATAAGTAAGCATCATCATAAATACAGCAGCAATACCCATACCGCCAACACCAGACCAACGCGACGATAAATTATTTTGCTCTGCCACTTCTTTAAAACTACCTGCCGCCGAAGCAGCATTTTTAGCACGACGACCAATTGCCCACTCAGACATAACAAGTGGCACACCAATGCAAAGTGCACAGCCAAGATATACCAAGACAAATGCTGCTCCGCCATTTTCCCCCGTTACATAAGGAAAACGCCAGATATTGCCTAGCCCAACAGAAAAACCAATTGAGGCCATAAGAAAAGTTAGCCTTGATGACCAATTTTCAATATTTCCCTCTCCTGCAATTGCAGCCATTTTTTACTCCTAGTAGCAAAACAGCACATTAATTAGCGATAACTTTTGTATTAATTACTTGTTTTTTTGCAATAGATATAACAAAAAAGTCGCTGAACAATGCTGTTTAAAATATTTAGTTTCGTATTTCTATTTTTATTAATACCAAAAAATTTTTTTTTACCTAGTACCTATGTCATTAGCCGTAGTAAAAGTGTCACCAATATCAATTTCGATGTTACCAATGAAAAACAATAAAAAAACAACCAAACCAACCAACTGATTAATAACAAGAATTTAACATAACAAGCCACTTCATCTAAAAATATAAGCTGATTAAAAATAGCCTTGAACTTTTAAGTATATTGTATACATTGGTTGGGTCTAGCAATTATTTTACTTGTTTTGTAATAATTAATTACTGATGTTTTTACCTAAATCAGTGCATAAAAAACGTAAATGAAATTGATAAGAAGACATATAGGAGTGATGTAGTTAAATAATACAGGTGAACATGTACTGAATTATTTAACTTACAGGGAAAGTGATTAATCTTTGCTAAAAAAAACAATATGAGGATATCAAAATGATAAGTAACAGGGTCAAAAATAAAGCAAGTAATAATACTTGCTATAAAACAGCGCTAGCGTCTCTAGCAATGTCGGTCAGCATGCTAAGTCATGCTGCTACAGTCAATAGTCCACCAACAGCTGAGAGTATTAATAATTTAAGCAAACCTGGTTCACATACCCATTCACTCCCACAAAATAGTCCGGTCGCGCAATCATCAGCAGCTTATAATGCTGGTGAAAACATTCTGCGATATAACTACAACTGTGGTGCAAATATATCAATTCGCTCAGAGTCATATATTACCCCTCAAAACTTACAAGCGGTTTGTGATGAATTAGTTTCTGAAGAAGAGCGTTACCACAGGTTAATGAAAACATCCAAACAGCCGTTAGCGGGTGATAATAATAGTACAGTACAAATTAACGCCTTTAAAGATTACGCTTCTTACCAATACAATGCGGCGCAAATCTTTGGTATAGATACTAATAATGGCGGCATGTATTTAGAAGGAGACCCAAGTGTTCCTGGTAACCAAGCGAGTTATGTCACCTACATTACTGACGATGGCAGTAGCTGGTGGATAATGAACTTATCGCATGAGTTTAACCATTACCTCGACGGTCGTTATAACATGGTTGGTAACTTTGCCACTTACATGGAAAGCTCTAATAATGTCGTTTTTTGGTTAGAAGGCTCTGCTGAGTACGTTGCTTGGGTAGATTGGCCATATGATTATGCTCGCGAATTAGCCGGACAAGCAAGTTATTCGCTTGCTGATGTAGTTAATACCACCTATGAACATGATACAGGTCGTGTGTATAACTGGGGTTATTTGGGTGTTGCCTTTATTTTTGAACGTCACCCTGAAGCACTTGATACTATTTTATCATATTATAGAAGTGGCAATTATTCTGCTTACAACAGCTACATTCAAAACTTTGCTTATCAAAATGGTAGTGAGTGGTATGAATGGCTGCAATGTACCGCAACATATCACGATAGCCCTAATAATGAATGTTGGGACCATACTCCAACAACAGATCCTATAGACCCTATTGATCCCGTTGACCCTATTGGCGCCTCTTGCGCGACCATGGGACCTTACTCAGGTAGAACATCAACAACGACAACCATCAATATAGAAAATTTGACTAATGAAAGTTTGCAAATCCGTTGGTTACAAGAAGATGGCACTTTATACTCCAATGTTTACGATGACGCTTTTGCGCCTGGTGAAACGTTTAGCCGTACCTCTTATATTGGTGATAAATGGGTAGTAACAGATACTAATGCAAATTGTGTTGAGTTATTTACCACAGTAACTAATGGTAATTTCAAAGTAGAAGCTGATGATGATGTTGTTATAACTCCAGACGATAACGAATTAACCAAAGCAAGCAGCAAGAGCCTTGCTATTGCTAATGCTGGAGATACAAAAGAATTTTTCATTCAAATACCTGCAGAAGCCAAAGACGTCACCTTTACTATTGCTGCAAATAACGGTGATGCCGATCTTTACGTAAAAAAAGGCAGCACACCAACTACTAGCAGTTATGACTGTAAATCTGATTCACCAGATAGTAATGAAAGCTGTAATGCTGGCAATGGCGAAGGGACTTATTTTGCCCTAGTGTCTGCTTATGCTGGATTTAGCGGTGGTTCAATTGTTGCTGACTATACAATTGACGACGTTGTTATTCCTACACCAGATTTAGTGCCTGATGCATCTTGTAACCTTGAAGGTCAAGCTTACAGCCGTAACGGTACTTCAACAAATTTCACTATTAATAACAACAGTGAAACAGGTTTGAAAGTACAATGGTTATCAGCCGATGGCTCTCGCTATAATAAGGTATATAACGACAACTTTGCCCCAGGCGACAACTGGAGTCGTAGTAGCTACACTGGCGATAGGTGGGTAGTTACCGATCAAGCTGGACAATGTATGAAAGTTATCACCGTTGAAAGCAATGGTAACTATAATATGGTCGGTACGGATCCAACAGATCCGGTTGATCCAATCCCAGATGGTTCTATTGGTTGTCAAGGTGGCATCAAAGCTTACCCTAGCAACATGCCTAACAGCCACTATTACACACGTTTATGTAGCTCAGGTACTGGATTGCCTATTATCTCTGCTCGTTATGCCTCTGATGCGGCCCTTCATAGAACAGCATTCTTATTAGACAGCGTAATGCAAACGGTAGATAGCCGCGTAGTACCTATGATGGTTGCCAATGGTTTCCGCCATGGTGTTATGGGTGCATACCCTTCTGAATTAACAACTTGGATGCCTGAATATAGTCACCTTGATTCTGGTTTTTGGGATGAGCGAGCACGTGGTTTAGGTGGTATGCCTTCTGTACCGCTTGGCTCAAGTGCAGAAGAAAATGCAATGTGTTATTCAAATGATCGCTATTTAGGTGAAGATATTACCATTCATGAATATGCACACTCTTTACATTTACTTGGCTTAGATTATGTATTCCCTGGCTTTAGCTCTCGCTTACAATCTGCTCATGCAAACGCTAATTATTACAGCCTTTGGGGCGCTGGTCATTATGCAATGAATGATTATAAAGAGTACTTCGCTGAAGGTGTGCAAAGTTTCTTTAATGCCAATATGGGTGGTGGGCCAAATACGCGTAGTGCCTTACAAAGCCGAGATCCAAACTTGTATGGCATCATTTATGAAATTTTTGGTAACAACCCCTTCTACCGTTCATGTCCTTAAGAAGGTTTACTTGAATCTAAGTAGTTGAATTTGAGAAAAAGAGGTCTTCAGTTATTGAAGTGCCTCGACTCAGAGCACCAATACCTTAGTGTTTAGCGTATAAGTATTTAAGGTATATATCTTGTTGTGTCTTAGGGAGTTACTTATTTTGTGCATAATTCAACCTGGTCTGTCAGTATTTACTGGGTAATCCAACTGATTACGTGTTAATGATTTTACTATTGTTATTAACATCAATTATTTACCTTGCCTTCATACATGGGGCTAACCTTCCAAAGTTGACTTAAAAATAAGTTTACCCACCCCAGTTTGTTTTACACTCTGGGGTTTTTTGCTTTTTCTAAGCTCTCCCTGATTTTTATTATAATCTGCCTTTGCCCTGGTTCTTGTTCTTGTTCTTGTATTAATTATATTTAACCTGAACTCTGGATAATTAGTGTTTGATAATGAATTATTGATAATTAAGTAAATACAAAAAGTTAAGTTCATTAAGAACAAAGTACTCAATAGTCGAAGATATTCGTTACTGATTACCACTAATGTTAACTTATGTATAAATAACTATATGTAATTCAACTTATTTAAAAGTAATTCAAATTATTTCATTTTTTTTTATGTCATTAACGGTCGCCTGATTGTCACCAAGTGGATTATTACTGTCACAGCTGGTTATCAATGAACGAATACAAACATGTAACACACTGAATTTAAATAGGAAATATCGACAGCATTCAATTTGAGTTGTTAAAGATTATTGTTCCTTCTTCCCCCTTGACGCCAATATTATATTGTATACATTTGAAGGTGTTTTTATTTTTAAAGACACAAAAAAACAAAGTCATTGTTACTTCACCAAGCCAATTTTTTAGCTTGGTGAAGTAACAAAAAACTACACCACCGAAGTGATTAAGGGAATATAAATGTATAACAATAATAAAGTCGCTAAAGCAATAAAAATTGCCATGATGATCGGAGCAGGCAGCGCCCTATCCTTTTCAAATACCGCTTTTTCTGCAGAGCAAGAGGCATCAGAAGATGTGGAACGTATTCAAGTTACCGGGTCACGTTTAAAACGAACCGATATGGAGTCAGCAAGCCCTGTGACTGTCATTACGGCTGAAGATCTGAAAATACGAGGTATTCAAGATGTCGGGCAATTCCTGCAAAGTAGTGCAGTAATGTCTGGCTCTCCAACAATGACCACAACCAACAATGGCGGTGACGGCAGTACTGCTGTTGAGTTGCGTGGTTTAGGGTCTGAGCGTACATTAGTATTAATTAATGGTCGAAGACCAGCAACAAGTGATTTTCAAACCATTCCCGCTTCAATGATAAGTCGTATTGAGATACTTAAAGATGGTGCATCAGCTACATATGGCGCCGATGCGGTCGCGGGTGTAGTGAACATTATTACTCGTCGCGATTTTGAAGGAGTTGAGTTTAACGCTCAGCAATCAAACTCTTTTGATGTTAATGAAAACTCGCAAACCACCATCAGTCTAGTGTTAGGTAAAGCTTTTGATGATGGTCATTTAGTTTTTGGTGTTGACTATGTCGACCAAGAAGCTGTCTATCAAGGTGATAGCAGTGTCGAATTTTTAAATCACCCGTGGTCTGTTAGCCCATGGAGCGCAACAGCCGAGCAAGATGAACTATCTTTTTGGAAAAATGGTTTAATTCCACCAAATCAAGCAGGTGGTAACGTAACTTCTATTGGTAGTGGTTCAACACCTTGTGGCCAATACTACATGGAAGGACGCCCTAATCAAACCAACGCCACGTGTGACGGGGGTATTCCTAGCATTGGTGATATGCGCGATTTCAAAAACCCTGACGATACTTATAACTACGCACCAGTAAACTTTTTGCAAACCCCATACAAAAAATTGAACATGTTTGTTGAAGGCAGTTTTGAATATAACGAAAATATTACTTTCTACACTGAAACACGTATAAATCAGCGTACCTCTCGTCAAGAACTCGCTGCGGTACCATATGATACAAAATATGATCCAGCTTATAGTGGTATTCTTCCTGACGGTAGTGACTTTAACGGTGTATCAAAAGACAATTTTTACAACCCATTTGATGAAGATGTGACCCGCTCACGTCGTCGTATGTTAGAAGGTGGTCGCAGCTTTGAGCAAGACAATGTTGGCTTTCAACAAGTCATTGGTATGGAAGGTGAATTTGGCGATGGCTGGACCTATGATATTAATTATAATTACGGTTACAACCAATACGCACTTACTGAATTTGGTCAACTGTACGGACCAAACATAGCTAAAGCTATGGGCCCTTCTTTTAAAGATGCTGACGGTAATATTGTTTGTGGTACTGCTGCTGCTCCCATAACTGATTGTGTATCAATGAATGTATTTGGTGGTCCTGGCTCAGTTACTCAAGAAATGCTTAATTACACAACGGCACCGCTTTCTAGCTCAGGTAATTACACCCTACAAACCCTCACAGGCTTTGTAGGTGGTGATGTATTTGAATTACCCGCGGGCGCATTAGCTGCTGGTGTTGGTTTTGAATATCGCGACGAAGAAACAGAAAACCAGGTCGATTCAGGCAAATTTATGGGAGAAGTCACCGGTAATACTTCAAAAGCAACCAATGGTGCGTTTGATGTCACTAGTGTATTCACTGAAATTAGAGTACCACTATTAAGTGATTTACCTGGCGCTAAAAGTGTCGAAGTGCCTATTGGTATTCGCTACGATGATTTTTCACTGTTCGGCTCTTCAACTACCTACCAACTTGGTCTTGAATGGCACGTCATTGATGGTTTATTAGTACGTAGTACATACGGTACTGTATATAGAGCACCAACGCTTAGTGATCTGTATGCGCCACCAGCTGATTCATTTCCGTTTACCAGTGACCCATGTAGTAGTGCTACCTGGTCAGATTTAACTGCAGCACAACAAGGAAATTGTCAGGCAGATAATGTACCTGCTGGCGGCAGTGGCAATGTTGATGGCCAACAACGTTCAACCGTTGGTGGTAATGCAAGCTTAACCCCTGAAGAAGGTGATAGCTTCACCTTTGGTATCGCTTATTCTCCTGACTTTATCGAAGGTTTAGGTTTAACATTGGATTACTGGGCTATTGATCTAGAAAATGTTATTGAAGCCGTTGACGCTGGAGATTCATTAAACGGTTGTTATAAAGGTGGGGTTGCCTCGCTTTGTAATAACGTTGTACGTGATAACAAAGGTGAAATCATAGATATTAGTGAACGCTCAGAAAACTTAAGTGCTATGACAGCTAAAGGTATTGATTTCGAGGCAAACTATACCTTCGAAGCTTTATCAGGTGAATTCTACCTAAATGTTTCATGGAGTCACTTTTTAGAGCGTGAAAATCAAGTTGTTGATTACAAGTTCGACTTTGCAATGGAAGATCTCAATGGTCAATTTGAAAACGATAATAGCTATGCCACTGATAAATTAAACTTCACCACTAATTATACGCTAGATAACCTAAGCTTGAGCTATGCTGCTTACTATATTTCGGGCCTAGAATATGATGACTTATTATATTTTGGCAGTACACCAAACGATGCTACAGACCAAAGTAAAGGCAACCATAAGTATAGTGTCGATTCTATTTTATACCATGACATAACAGCCAGTTACAGCTTTGATATCGGCACCACTATTTCTGCTGGTATTACTAACTTAACAGATGAAGAGCCTATCTATATTGAACCAGCACAAAATGGTAACACTGATGAAAGTAACTACCGTTTGTTTGGCCGTAGTTGGTTTGTTCGTTTCAGCCAGCAGTTTTAATGTTAACGTATTAACATTTTAGGTGACTGAAACCTAAGCCACTATAGTAATATAGTGGCTTTTTTGTTCGTTATTTACGTGATGACTGAACGATAATTATATAACTTACACAGTAAGCCCTGAGATTTAAACAAGTCGAAAATGACAATATAGGAAATAGGAAGAAGGAAATGACCTAATACCAATTCCATTAAATTATTGCCCACTTGTGCTGGTTAAAATACCCCAAGAATTCGTTGCTCTCAATTCCAATAGCCAGCTATTGCTCAATCGAGCGCCTTACCTTGATTTATTTTTCCTTCGCACAACAAGATCACAAACTTAATGGAATTGGTATAAACACTTCGTTTGACCACTTTATTTAACAGAAAGCTAAATAAACTGAATTATGGATAAGCAGCATTTACTCAATATTCCCCTTTACCCAATTCTCAGCGTTAAAACGTCGATAAATAACCCGTTATTCATAAACGTTTTGCTTTGATAATTTGATAATAGAATAAATTGAAACATTGATAGAGTATATCGCTATTTAACCCGGTAACTTTTATTTTTAATAACCGTAAGTTGTTGTTTTTAACTCAATCCCAAGTACTCATAATCCAGAGTTCAGGTTAAGTATAGAGATAGCAAAGATTTATAATGGCACAAAAAATAGCAGCAAAAATTATTCACTGCTAAACATATATTTTTCTGAATAAAACACAGTTCATAATTATTTCTTAAAAATAATACCAAACTTATTTTTGTCTGCATCTAAAAAATAGGCCTCATGCCCACCAACATCACTTGTTATGGGTTTTCCTGCACAAGTAGCACCAAGCCTTAATGCCACTTGATATATCATAGTAACTTCTGCGGGTGATTCGGCCTCTAAAGCGACCGTCAATGAGTGATTTTTCTTAGCTAATGATGATTTGTTTTGCTCACAAACCATTAAACCAACATTATCATTACGACATTTCCATAAAATCTTAGAATTATTTTGCTTGGTTTTTTTAGCGCCAAATAAACCGAGAAATGCATCATAAAATATCTCAGCATTTGAAATGTTTGCTGTTGGTAAGATTATATTACTGATCATTTTATATCCTGAAGTAAAATTAACATAGATTATTTTTATCAAGGAATATCAAGTTGCATAAGTAGCAAAGTCACCAAATGCCTTGTCACTGTTGTCAAAGGCGCTATCGATGCACTGAAGATGGTATCTCACCACAGAGTTTCGCATACTTACCCATAAAAAGTGCAATTTGACCCATACCGACCGTTTGGTGGCTTAAGTGCTTTAGTCATCAAAAGGCTGTAAATCTACGTTAAAACCCTATATCTATATGTTATGGAAAAAAAACAGCTACTAATTTGGAAATAATTACTTGTCATAAGCTGTAGTTAATTGGTAACCAAGTAACCTACCAAAGTAACCAATTACTCACAAAATAACGTAAGCCGTTGTAAACAATACAATTAAAACAACACCTCTTGTTAATTACTTGTCAATAATGTGCTATTGACCCTCGCCCCTTCTTGGTTATTATTCCAACAGCTTCTGCTGAGGCTACATATTAAAACATGAATAAATCTTATAAAAAAACCAATAATAAGGGACAACTTATGAACTATCGATTATTCAATAGCATATTATCGCTAATGAAAAATATCAGGGCATATGCCGCGATATTTTTATTCACCATGAGCTCACTCGCTCAAGTACAAGCGGCAAACTGTAGCCAAGTTACCCAACCCGTTAATTTGTCTGTGGTTAGTAATACTGGCACCGCTGTTACCATACAGTGGAACGATGTTTATGGTGCTAATAATTACCAGCTACAAACCTATATAAATGGTGGCTACCAAAAAGTATCAAGTACTAGTAACCAAGCAACCATCAGCAATCTATCACAAGGGTATTATTACTTTAATGTTACAGCTAGCAATGCCTGTAACGAACAAAGTGTGGCAAGTGAATGGTTTGCTGTTGATGTAACTGGCATCGCCCAATGTGTTCCACCTAGCACACCAACAAACCTAACAGAGTCAAATTTAACAGGTAATAGTTTTATCGCTAACTGGGCAGCTGTATCAGGTGCAACAAATTATGAGTTGCAACAATGGCACGACAATTCAGGTTGGTTAAACGTGGGCACAACAAGTGCTACTGCTTATGAGTTTACTCAGCTTGATGCAGGTACAGAATATATACGTGTAGGTGCGGTAAATACTTGTGGTGGTAGTGACTTCAGCGGTTATATCACGGTTGATATTAGTGGAGATGTAACCGTTGAGTGCCCAAGCGCTCTAGCAAAAACACAAGGATTAACAGCCAATAATATCACCAATAATGAATTTACCTTAACATGGACAACAGTTACTGATGCTGATAGTTATGATGTGCAGTTATGGCAAAATGGTGCTTGGTCGACACTTGATAACACGACTGAATTGTCATATCAATTATCCAATCTGACCATGAGCACAACACAGTATGTTCGCATTGTTGCCCGTACAGATTGTGACGATACAATTACCAGTGAAAGTCAGTGGATAAGTGTTATCTATGACGACATTATACCAACGTGTCCAGAAAGCTTAGCTAAAGCAACAAACTTAGTCATCAGTAATACCACGGCTGACTCGTTCACAGTGACTTGGGATGCGGTAAACGATGCTGATAGTTATGATATTCAATTATGGCAAAACAGTACTTGGGTAACTGTGGCAAGCGCTAGCAACACTAGTTACCAACTAAGTGACTTACCCGCAAGCTCAGCTCAATATGTTCGCATTGTTGCTAAAGCCAGTTGTGATACAGATTTAAGTAGTGAAAGTGCTTGGACTTTAGTTAATTTAGTTAGCACCTGCCCTAGCCAATTATCAACGCCAACGGGCTTAATTTTAAGTGGTGCCACTGATAGTAGCTTTAATGCCCGTTGGAATTCAGTTTCTGGCGCAAGCGCTTATAAAATTCAACTAGCAAGTAATGGTACATGGCAAACACTAGCAACACAGGTAAGTGTTAATAAAACCATCAGTGGTCTCACTGCTGGCACATACCAAGTAAAGGTTGCAGCGGTTTGTGACAATATTGAAAGTAATGACACTGCAGCACAAAACATTGTTATTTCAGCGCCACAAAGCTGTAATTTACCTGATGTTAATGGCGGAATTAATATTGGTAAATATGGTGAATCTTTTGATGATTTCTCGGTAAGTGGTAACCTTTACGTACAAGGTAATGGTTTTAACCCAAGCAGTTATACTATGAAAGTAACTTGCCAAGGAGATTACGGCCATGTGAGTAATGCCACAGATTACAATGATGATAACTACGTGCCATTTGCGTACAGTTACTCTCATTTTGGTGCTCGTTCAAGTAATGTTGAGTCAATTCAGTTTGAAGTTCGCAGCGGTGGTTATATGTCGCGTAAAACGCTGTCTTGGAACTTAAATATAGGAACACAACAATCTCCGGTTCAACCTTATTGTAATAACATTAATCTAGATGCCGATGTTGATGGTATTCCTGACTGTGCCGAAGAAGCAGGCAAAACATTTTTTGGCATGCCAGTACATACTTGGGGAGCACGTAAAGGGGTCACCGATTTATTTATCGAAGTAGATTACATGAGCAAAGCCAGCTCTGGTGATCACGGCACGGAGCCAAGAAAAGAAGTCTTTGATAAAGTAAAAGAAGTGTTTGCTAACCGCGGCTACGCACTACACTTTGATGTAGGTGGCTTGTATGGCTCTGGCCCAGAAAACTACAACTTAGGTGGCGGCCAAGCTGTACAATACTCACCTTGGATTGGTCTTTCTGATTGGCGTAATGAATACAACGGTAACCACGCCGTACCGGGAATGAAAAACAACGATACTTATCCTGGCGTATTCAGTTACATGCCTGTTTATTTTGATAATAAACCAGAGCGTGCTCGCCTGTTCTACTACGCCTTATTTGCTAGCTCACAAGCAGCTGGTGGTGAAGGCTCTTCTGGACAAGCACCTGATTATTTTGATCACTATTTCTATGTTGCCCTTGGCTCACCATCACAAGCAACAAAGAGTCGCTGGTACTTAAATGCTGATAATGAAACTGAGTTAAACCGTATGATTAACAGTCAATCTTCGGTGTTTATGCATGAATTAGGACATATCTTAGGATTAAGTCATGGCGGTTGGCCTGACAGTTATCCTAACTACGAGCCTAACTTTAAACCAAACTATACCAGTGTTATGAACTATGCCTACGCCTTAAGTGGTGTACCAAATAATAAGCTAGGTTTTAACGAAAATGAAATGATTCAAGACCGTCATTACGTTAGTGTGCGTCGTGATAAAAATGCTAGTTGTATGGCATTACTTGAAGATAAATATGGTGCAGGCGTTTCTCGTCGTAACTTCCCCGGCGGCCTAGAAACTAATTGGCAAAGTTATAATTTAGATTTCTCTTATGGCGAACACGCTAGCTTTAGTGAAAGTAGCTTTAATGAGGCTTACGTTCTTGGCGGTTTAGACCTTAATTGTGATGGCTCAGTCAGCAATCGTAATACCGCGTACAATATTAACTATGATACTCATGCACCTGATTATGTATCTAGCCGATATGACAATATGCGTGACTTTAACGACTGGAATAATATTTACCTTTATTACCGCCATTTAAATTATTCAACCGACGGCAATTTTTTAATGGCTGCCAACTTAGCAGCTAAACATGCGATTGAGCCAGCCAATGTCGTGCCTGGGGCAATATCGTCACCACAATCTGCGCCAATACCTAGCGCAACGCTTGTGCCGTTAAGACCAGTGCAAACAACAACGAGACCAATTGGTGTGCTAGAGTTGCCTATGTCTTTTCACAATACAGAAAAATAGCACCGTGTAGTTATATCAAACACTAGATCTGTATCTTTTGGATGAGGTTCAGGTCTAGGTAATGATGAAGCGCTTATTGCTTAGTAATAGGCGCTTCATTTTTTTAAGCTAACGAATATAAAGCTAAATCAAACAAAATAACCTGTGATTTACACTACTTGTTTGTGTCTTTTATCTCTGTTTCAACAATAACTATTTCACTGTTACCAATATTTTTGACATTATGAGTGGTAAACGGAAGAAAAAGCGTTTTACCGTCAGCAACATCAATAACTTTAGTTTGCATATTTTTATCTTCTGGTAACAGTGCCAACTTACCACCTTTCACAAAATACACCACTCTATTAGGGTGTATATGGGTATGTAAACCTGACTGTGCCCCTACGGGATAAGTCAAACGGACAACTTCAACAAATGCATTATCAAGCAAGACTTCTCTTTTACCGAACGCTTCGCTGGCAAAACTATTTGTTGAAATAATAACTAAGGTAAACAATGTAATAAGAGATTTCATTTTAATCCTTTTTATGAACCTATCAGAGAATAACAAGGGTACAGCGAATTTTGCTGTATGATGACTATGGTGATTTTTCTTTAACGCTAGAGCGAGTTAACCGCTTTATTTTATCCCTGAAAAAAGGATTAATTAGATACTAAGCCTAATTAAAGAAAAGCTCTAGTTATAACTAGAGCCTTTATTATTGGCAAGGCTAAGCGATGTACAAACGCTTATTTATAAAAAGCTTCTACAGTGCCTTTTTGTGTCATCATCAATGGTTGTCCGCGGCGATCTAACGCTTTTGGTGAAGGAAACTTAACCCAACCTTCACTGATGCAATATTCTTCTACATCAAAACGCTCTTTGCCGTTCACACGAATACCTATATTGTGCTCGAAAATATCTTCTACATGATGTGGGCTACGTGGGTTACCTGAAAGGCGATCGGGTAAATCTGGTAACGATTTAGTGTCGTTCATGTTAATGACCTGAAATAAATAAAAGTGCGCTATTGTAGACAATATAAGACTAGCGCTCAAGAACTGCGGCAGAGTTTACCGACAATATTTTCCCCTCAAGTTTACCGTTACCAATATCAAAAAATTCAAGGTAGTTGCGCTGAGGTTATTCGACTAATACGCTATTTGATTGTCATTATGCAAATAGGCAATTTCAAGTAGCGATATACGCTATTAATGTTTAAATTTACTCTATTATCAAGGCAAAACGTTTATGAATAACGGGTTATTTATCGACGTTTTAACGCTTAGAATAGAATAAAGGGGCAATATTGAGTAAGTGCTGCTTATCCAAAATTCAGGTTAAATACTCATATTCAGCCGTTATTTAGGCAGGTGCAACCTTATTAATTGGCTTATTATAAGTACAGTTCACTTAACTCTTTAATTGCCTTGACATTATTTGGCTCTAATTCTTTATCTGTTAACCAGAAAGGTTGGATACCAACAGATAATGCCGGTTGAATATCTTTCTCAAAATTATCTCCAACCATTGCTACGTTAACAGGAGAAGCTTTTAATGTTGCTAGAATAGCGTTTAAGAACTGAGGTGTGCCTTTTGACAAGCCTAAGTTAGCTTTACAAAAATAACCTGATATAAATTTACTTAGGCCCACTCGATCAAAAGCTTGCTTGATTTCTAATTCAGTTGAATCAGCTGCGCCTGTAGCAATATATATCTGTGAATGCTTAGATAATACAGCTAACGCGTCTTTAGCGCCAGATACAGCCTCAACGACTTCCCACTCACACATTTTTCCACTAACTTCGGGAAAATCGACCATTAAGGTGTCACCCCAATCAAAAAGATATATTTTTATCATTAAACCTCCGTGTGCATTATTATACCAATTCCATTAAATTATTGCCCACTTGTGCTGGTTAAAATACCCCAAGAATTCATTGCTCTCAATCCCAATAGCCAGCTATTGCTCAATCGAGCGCCTTACCTTGATTTATTTTTCCTTCGCACAACAAGATCACAAACTTAATGGAATTGGTATTAGTCTCGTTAAGAAGTTTATTGCAACAACAACAACAACAACAACAACAACAACAACAACAACAACAACAACAACAACAAAGAAGAATAATATCAATGAATTATAGATAGTATTACATTACGGTTTTAAGAAACAATTACGCGATAACTTTATAGTGTAATTGCCTTGAATATAACTACTATTGAGTATTTTTTGACTCATTAGTTTGGCATGCTTTTTCTTTGCCTAACTAATAATCAAATATGTACTTAAGACCTTCAGCTGAACGGAATATCTTTTTTGAGTTATGCCCAACCCCAGCAACAATATTTATTTCGTGTTTATCTGCAATGCTACTACCAAAGTAATGGTTCAAATAGTTATAATAAGCCTGCCCTCTAGCTAACCTATGTGCACCTTGCAACATAGCTCGGCAACCTTTTACCAAACTTCGAGAGTTTGGATTATTATCTTTACTGCCCAATAAATAAATAACATGCCGATTAGCATACTGATTTTTTATCTTTGTTATACCGGTGTTTTTCATATAGCTATTGAGTTTATTCAGTCCATAAATGTACTTATTGTAATTGGGACACTCCTCTTCTTCAGGGACTGCAAACTGATTATGAGTGCCAACAATAGGCCTTTCCTCACTAAAATATAAATAGGTGGAAGGATTTGCCACAATATAGCTAAATTCTATATCGTGCTTTTTCACTATATCCTGTTCTACTTGGCTGCCCGCGGCAAAACGATTGGTAAATTGCCCTCCAGCAGAGTGGCCTATAACAATGATCTTTTTTAACTGAGGAAATTTTGTTTTATCAGCAAAACGCTCAATAATTTCATCTATCACAGCAAAAGAGCTTATTCTAATCGGACGAGGATTTTCAGCTGACCTACGTGATTTATGGCCTACTTTCCATCCTGACTTTGTCCAAAACAACATCTCATCACCCAGATTAAAATGCGTTATGTCGCCCTCACTTAAAAACTGCGGCGCTAAAATAAAACTATTATTATTGGCATTCCCTGCTTTTTTAGCAGCGCTTAACATAGCAGCATAATAATCATCTGCATTTCTGTTCATACCATGAATAACAATTACCGCACGCTCAACAGTTTTATTAACACTGCTTAAATCATAATTACTACAATACGGTACAGCTACAGTGTTAACATCAAATGTCAATTGCATTCGCTGAGGACATAACCCTCTGGCTTTTTTTGCATAGAAAAAGCTGGTGAAAATGGCTATAACTAAAGTGATAACTACCAGATAAACAATTTTCTTCATTATTTTTCATTTCCTTATAGAGGCGCGTAATTATCCATTTTATCGAGAGGGGAGCATCCAATTTAAATTTTTCTTTGTTATTTAGGCTATTTTTACAAACTTTGCAGTAACCATCATTTCACCAGCACCATCTACTTTACAATCAAGTTGATGATCCTTACCTTCTCTGATTCGCCTGATAATAGCTTTTGTACCAACTTTAATGACTTGAGAACTACCTTTAATTTTAAGGTCTTTAATCATGGTAACCTTGTCCCCTTCATTTAATAGCGTTCCGTTAAAGTCTTTTACTGTAAATAGCTCTTCTTCATCAAGTTTTTCTAATGGGCTCCATTCAGCTATCACCCTTACACATCCATAAATGAGAATAATGAGAACACTGTTAAATAACAGCAACTTACAAAACATAAAAAACAAATCATATTTTTGTAAAAAAAGTTGAGAATTTTTCTCATAATTCTCAACTACCAAGAGAAAATAACACTTAAATAAAAAGTATCAGGCTACTCTTTGAGCCATAATAAACTTAGAATTCTTATATTCTGAACAATCAGGATGATTAGGCCTTTTTTACAAACTTAGCTGTTACCATCATTTCGCCAACGCCATCAACTTTACAGTCAAGCTCATGATCTTTTTTATCGAGAACTCGTCTAACAAGTGCTTTTGTACCAATCTTAATAACTTGCGAACTACCTTTAATTTTTAAGTCTTTTACCACTATTACTTTATCACCATCAGCGAGTAATGCACCGTTAGCATCTTTCACTTTGACTACATCATCTTCCTCAACTTCTTGAGGATTCCACTCATATGAGCACTCAGGACACACTAAATGACTTAGGTCTTGATAAACATATTCTGATTGACAACTTGGGCAAGGTGGAAATGACATTTAGATTGTTCTTTTAATTTGTAGGAAATTATATCTATTATTCCACATTAGCAAAGCTTAATCATCCTAAACCAAACTGTACGGCACTTACGTTCATTCATAAACTATATATTTTCTACTTGTTTATAATGAAGGCCATAAACTAGCCAATTTAACACGTTCTATAATAGTATCTTCCTCCCCAGAACGATCAATTATGCTTGATAGGACTCGACCTGTATAAAAGGTATATCCATCTTCTTCGTTGATCGGCAACTGGTAACAAGATCCAGACAGTTGGTGCCATAGCCAAAACTTCCCACAAGATGACAATTGTGGCAACTCTTCAGAACCAGAGCTTAACCTCCAAGAGTCACCATTTAAATAGTCACCTCTCCATGAAGCAAATATCCTATAGTAGACCTTTTTTTTAGGCACAGTGTACTTTAGGACAACCCAGCCCTCGACATTATATTTCATGATTCTCTCTTAGTAATAACCCTAGTTAAAAGTTCACTGAGTTAAGCACCTTAAGCTTATCCATCGAGTTACTTGATATCTGATACAGCTCGAAATCTTCAATTTCCAACTGCTCATGCTTGAACCTTCCGACAATACCTATGATGAGTTCATTTTCTTCTTCCTCATCCTCCTCTTCTATCGGCAAAGGATTATCAGTATTTTTAGGATCATCTATCGGTAAGGGAGCCTCAATTTCTCCTGGATCTATTGGATCAGAAGTATCCACCTCTTCATCAATAATGATGTCATCATCATTGCTACCTAACACCGAATCTTCAGGTTCTACCTCAATGTCAGTAATGTCAGTAATATCAGTAGTTAACTCTTCATCCATATTAGTGAATTCAACTCTGCTTAAACCGTCTGGAATGTCTTGTGCTACTCGATAAGCATATTTAACTAAGCTTGGCTCTGCTGGAATAAACATATAGGCATCTTGATTAGGTGAATCGGTCTTTCTCAGAATTCGTCCTAAAATTTGGCGAAAATACATCTCTGTTTTTACATTAGTTAGGTTGCAACAAACTTGAAGTCTTGGAATGTTCGTTCCCTCACTGACCATACCAACACTAATGAGCCACATATCCTTACTTTTTCTAAATTGCTTAATAATGGTATTCGGTTTGTTTTCATCGCTTGTGACAATAATGGCATCGACTCCAAACACGTTGTTCATTATCAGCTTAATATCGCGAGCATGGCTAATGGATGAGGCAACAACTAAACCTCCTGCATTATCATTAATAGTGCGTAATTCAATGAGTTTTTCTATTGCTCTATGTAAAACCTGTTCAATTACCAGTTCATTGTTAACAATCTCAGAATATGGAATGATGTTTTCAGATAGAAGATCTAAAAAACTATTGAAATACTGCTGCTCGTCATTATTAGTAACAGTAATGTTGTCATTATCTACAGCTACTATTTGCGGTATTCTACAAACATCGTCAAGCACAGCCTGTTTTAAGCCATAGATGTAGTCACAAACAACTCTTCCTGATTTTTTACAATATTCAGAAAGCGCTATTGGCAATGAATCCGAGCGCCAAGGAGTACCTGTTAACGAAATAGTATATGCAGACTTCTCTTCTATCTCATTGAGGATCTGAGTACCCCAAGAATTTCCATCATGCTCACTTGATCCCGAACAATGATGGATCTCGTCAAAGATCACAAAAACTCTATATTGATCGAATAGACGCCACACTTGGTCGTCAATTGAACTCAACTTCTGATAGGTAAATGAATCCCCCAAAGCTCCTATTGTTCCATCAAAGTGGGTGCCAAATTGCTCAACTAAAGATTCACTAAAATCTGAAGAAACAACAGATGAAGGAGAAAAACAAATAACTAGGTCAACTAAACCTAGTGCATGTAGTTTTTTAGCAAGAACCGAAGCCATATGAGTCTTTCCTGCGCCTGGTGTTGCTAGTGTTAAAAAGTGCTTTTGAAGATTCTTATACTTTGAAATTGCTGAGTTAATGCACTCAGACTGCCAATTTCTTAATTTCATTTATGTCATGTCTCGTTAAGTGTTTTTTAAAATATCTTCAAGCGCGTTAATCTTGCCTTCCAAAATATGATTTCTTTCCTGAATGGCGGTGTATTTATTCTTAAAGCCATCAGCTTCGTAAGGGTAGCGCTTCCGTAAGTCTAAGTATGTTTCCAAGGCTCCAAGTCCATTTAACAGCTCAACATTGCACTTTGTTAATAATGTCTTTAATTGTTTTTGAAGGTTATCTACCTCGTTTCTTTCTATCAGCTTGCTGTCATTCGTTGACTTCATTTTTAAAACATCAGGTTCAAATAATTTCGTTTTTTTAAAACGGGAGATTCCTTTTACATCAGATGTGGTTTTACTCAACCAACCCCGTTTAACTAATTTGCTTAACTCGGCATAAACAAACTTTCTAGTCGTAGCTCTATTAAGTGAGTCATTATCAGACAAGACCAAATACGCAGTTCTAATCTCTACTACGGTGAAGTGGTCAATATTAGGCATGGTGATAACTTTGCAAACTAAAGGATCTAATTTCATTAATAATTCTTGCTATAAAAGTTAATTTTTTGATAAAAGGGTTTATTAATTGATATATATGTCAATTAATTTCATTATATGTCATGGGTTGAAACTCTGCAATATGGGAAGATTTATTCTTTCGCCTGTGGAAAACTTGAATGCAGCCTGCACAAAAATTAATTGGCATGAACATTAAACTTGCTAGGACTAAGCGCTCTATGGCTCAAGCTGACTTAGCAAATAAAATCGGCATAGAAGCAAGTTATTTAAGTCGTATTGAGAAAGGCACAGTTCCAGTTTCAAATGAAAGGATTTACGAAATAATTCATTTCCTTCAATGTGATATTGATGAAATTTATCCAGCACCATCAGAAGTAGAAACGCAATTTAATAGATTAGATAAAGACTAAACTCTCCCTCATAAATGGATTGTTGTATTAAGGATTTAAAATGACGAACACCCAAGTTAATCAAGACCCTATTATTCAAGGTGATGTAAACAAAGCTGTCTGGAAAGCCTGTGACACCTTTAGAGGTACGGTTGACCCTTCTATTTATAAAGACTTCATCTTAACCATGCTTTTCCTGAAATATATATCAGATGTATACCAGGATGATTACGAAAAGTTAGTAGCACAACATGGTGACAACCCTGCATTTATTCAGGCAATGATGGCTAAGCAACGTTTTGTATTACCAAAAGGTGCAAGCTTTTGGGATTGTTATGAAAAGCGCCATGAAGCAGGTAACGGCCAACGTATTGACCAAGCACTACATGCAATTGAAGAAGCTAACGGCACTAAGCTAAAAAATGTATTCCAAGACATAAGTTTTAATACCGACAAACTCGGCCAAGAAAAGCAAAAGAACGATATTCTTCGCCACCTCTTAGAAGACTTTGGTAAAGACATCCTTAACTTACGCCCAAGCCGTGTAGGGTCTTTAGACATTATCGGTAATGCTTATGAGTACCTAATTAAGCACTTTGCCGCAGGTAGTGGTAAGTCAGCAGGTGAATTTTATACCCCACCAGAAGTTTCAGATTTATTAGCAGCAATACTTGATCCAAAAGAAGGTGATCAGATCTGTGATCCGGCATGTGGCTCAGGATCGCTATTAATGAAATGTGGTCGCCTGATCAGAAACAACTTTAATGGGTCAAAAAAATACGCTTTATTTGGACAAGAAGCTATTGGCTCTACTTGGGCACTAGCCAAAATGAATATGTTTCTACATGGTGAAGACAACCATCGCCTTGAATGGGGCGATACTATTCGACACCCTATGTTACTCGACAAAGAGGGCAAAGGTTTACTGCACTTTGACATAGTAACGGCAAACCCTCCTTTCTCACTTGATAAATGGGGACATGAAGGTGCAGCCAATGATGAATTTGGACGTTTTCGTCGTGGTGTACCACCAAAAACCAAAGGTGACTATGCCTTTATCAGCCATATGATTGAAACGCTCAAGCCAGAAACAGGTCGTATGGGTGTAGTAGTACCGCATGGTGTACTGTTCCGTGCATCCAGTGAAGGTAAAATCCGTAAACAGCTAATTGAAGAGAACCTGTTAGATGCAGTTATTGGTTTACCTGAAAAACTATTCTTTGGCACTGGCATACCAGCGGCAATATTATTGTTTAAAAAGCATAAGACTGATGACAATGTTTTATTTATTGATGCTAGTCGAGAATTCAAGTCGGGGAAAAATCAAAACCAGTTAACTACCGACAACCTTCAAAAGGTACTTGATACTTATAAAGCCAGACAATCTGTTGATAAATATGCTTACCTAGCTTCCTTTAATGAAATTAAAGAAAACGACTTTAACCTTAATATCCCTCGATATGTAGACACCTTTGAAGAAGAAGCAGAGATTGATTTAGTAGCTGTACGAACAAAGCGTGTTCAACTTCAAGACGATTTAAAAGCACTTGAAGCTGAAATGGAAGGATACCTAAAGGAGCTAGGTTATGGTGCCTAATGGATTTAATCACGTAATTGGTTTAGGGAATTTCCCCTCGGATTGGATAGTAAAACCAGCAGATGAATTAACTAGTAAAATAACAAAAGGGACTACCCCACCTAAAAGCGAGATTGTAAAAAAATCAAAAACTCCCTTTTTAAGAGTTAACAATCTCGGCTTTAGTGGCGTACTAAAAGAGTCATCAGAAATGCTTTTTGTTTCAAAAGAGGCTCATGAAGGCTTTTTAGCACGCTCAATAGCATACCCTGGTGACATACTAATGAATATTGTTGGCCCTCCATTAGGTAAGATCTCAATGTTGGATAGTCAGTTTGATGAATACAACATGAATCAGGCCATTGTTATATACAGAACAGAGTCAGAGCAGGTTGATCAATATTACTTTTTGAAGTTTCTGGGGAGTGAGTTAGCGCAGCAATGGTTGCAATCTAGATCAAAAAAAACATCTGGACAACAAAATCTCACTATACAAATTTGTAAAGAACTGCCTGTGCCAGTCCCTCCTATTTTGGAACAACGCAAGATCGCCAAAATCCTATCTACTTGGGATAAAGCGATTAGCTCCACCGAGCGTTTAATCGACAACAACAAGCAACAGAAAAAAGCGCTAATGCAACAACTGCTCACAGGAAAAAAACGCTTCCCTAATTTTACGAGCGAATGGAAAGAAATAAAACTAGCAGATATAGGAAAATGCATTACGGGCTTAACATATTCACCTGATGACACCGTGGAAAGAGACGGAATGTTAGTGCTCCGCTCCTCAAATGTGCAGGGTGGGAAGCTAGCTTTTAGCGATAATGTGTTCGTTAACCCTGAACTAAATGTTAAGTCAAAAACACTAGAAGGGGATATTTTAATTTGTGTCCGAAACGGCAGTAAACATCTTATCGGCAAAAGCGCCTTAATTAAAGGACGAGCTGTTGGCGAAGCGCATGGAGCATTTATGACTCTGTATCGTTGCAAGTATCCCGACTATGTTTTTCAATTATTCCAAACAGATGCATATTACAGCCAAGTAAAGAAAAACTTAGGCGCTACAATAAATTCAATTAACAATAGTGATTTGCATAAATTTAAATTTTTAATTCCTACAGATGAAAAAGAGAGAGCCTTAATTTCTGAGTGCTTAATCAATGCAGATAAAGATATAGACACTCTCGAACAGCAACTAGCTGATTTAAAACAAGAGAAAAAAGCACTAATGCAGCAATTGTTAACTGGCAAGCGCAGAGTACAAGTTTAATAGGGACATTAAGTAATGAATGAACATGAGTTAAAGCAGGCATATACATTTCTGAAAAATTTTGCCTACTTTGAAAATATTAATTTATTTTTAAAACAGCAAGTTTCTGATTTTGAATTTGACTTACTAAAGAGTGACAAAAGTTTTTCTTCTATTGCCGTTAGTCTATTTATTGAAGGATTTGATGAAGAAAATCAGTTTGAAAAATTACTCAGTAAAGTAGATTTTAAGCTTTTTGCCAAGGACGCTGAAGCAACAAATAGTTTTGGCTCTAAGGGCTTTATAACTAATGAACGAAACGCAGAGTCGTATAACGTCAAGCGAGTTAACTATTTTTTTGATGGGCCAACAGAGTTATGGCTTATCGATGTGTTATGGACTTTATATGTAGGCCCCATACTAGATAAAAAATTTACTAAAGATTGTTATGGTAATAGATTAAAAGGCACACCGTTAAGCTCAATAGCTCCTTCCAATAGTAATGACTCTAAGAGTATTTTTGAAAATTATATCACCCAATATAATACATGGCGCAGTGGTGCAATAGATACAGCAAAAAGAATATCAACTGAAGGTGATGATGTTGCAATTCTAACCTTAGATATTAAGCAATATTATTACAATGTAGATATGAAGTTCAGCTTAATTGAAGATGAAATCAAGGCTGCACTGGGTGATGTTGATATAGTTAAACTAGAAACAGCACTGCTTTTAACTCGATTGCTGGAAAGAATATATAAAAAATATCACAAACAAATTAGCCGCCGATTACAACACACACACAAAGAATGTAAAGATAACCTTGGTTTACCTATAGGCTTAACATCATCAACCGTTCTAGCGAACTGGTGTTTGGCTGGCTTTGATGAGGAAGTTTCATCAACAGTTAGACCTGCCTATTATGGGCGCTATGTCGATGACATTATTTTCGTGTTTAAAAGACCACACCTAGATCAGGATAATCCTGTCGGTAGTATCATTAAGAATTACTTTTCAACTGTTATCAACGTAGATGATGATGAAATTCAAGTTATCTCCAAGAGTCATTTATTACCTGTTCAACCCCAAAAAATGATGCTCCATTACTTTAGCGCAGAGCACAGCATTGCTGGCTTAGATGTTGTCATTGAAGCTATTAATCAGCAAAGCAGTGAATTCAAGTTATTACCAGATGGCAATAGTAAAATAAATTTGAGTAAATTTGCAGAAGAGTTTTTGTATTCTGGAGATGAAGGACAATTAAAAAATGTTCTTAAAGCAACTGAAAATGAAGGTTCATTATCCCAATTCCTTTCAAAGCAAATATCATTATGTCAAGCATCAACAGGTAACAATCAGGTAGACATATTATTAGAAGTTACTAAATTGTTTAAAGGACAAAACATTTTACGTTTTTTTAGAGTGTGGGAGAAAGTCTATCAATTTGCCATTGTGCTTAAAGAGTATTCAATAGCTGTAAAGTTCTATCGTGACCTGCAAGTAGAAATTGGTCGCATTGAAGCTGCTGACATTGGCAATAAACAAGTTCAAAAACCCTTTGTTAATCGCTTACGACAAGATATTAATGACTATAATGATTTAGCATTTAGTATGGTTATAGCAGCGTTAGACATAAGGGAACCTGAAAGTGAGAATGATTTTGACTTTTTTTCACTTCTTATACATGATTCCTACTTTTACCGGAAGAAAGATACCTTAGAAAGGGAGCTTGATAATCACTACCTGTACTTTAACGCAGCAAAGTTTCGATTGGCTAATTTATTTAAGCATTATTTGGTTGCTTGGCCTTTAGCAAATTACACTGATTACAAGGGAGACTTGACTTGTCAGAAGTCTATTTTAAGTTCGGGCAGTCTCAACTTGAATGATCAGAAGGTTATGTTCACACCCCGTTATATTCATTTTGATGAATGGCAGACCTTCGAACTATTTATCCATTTAAATAATGACTTTAAAGTTAACACTTGGGTTGAGGGACTTGATGACAGGTATACCACTGAGACAGGCAACTCAATTAGTGATTTTTATATTAATGAAGATGATAGCTCGAATGAAAAAATACAAACTAGACATCTAAAAATTGGTGCAAATCAGAATAAAAAAGAATTAAAAATCGGCTTAGCTAACTTTGTAGTAAATGAAGTTGATATTGCATCAGCAATTAGAACTGATGTTCCCAATAATTTAAGCAGAGATAGGCTGAACAACCTTAATGGTATGTTAAACTCAGCAGTCAAAGATGATATAGAACTATTAGTTTTCCCAGAAGTTTCTATACCTGTCGCTTGGTTACCTGATGTGGTTCATTTCGCTAGAATTAATCAAATAGGATTGATATTTGGACTAGAACACTGGGTTATTAATGGTACTGCCTATAACTTGATCATTGAGGTGCTGCCTTTTCAATCTAATGGTAAGTATAACTCTTGTGCTGTGATACCAAGACTTAAAAACCATTATGCCCCAGCTGAGAAAGCATTACTTAATACCTTAAGAATCAATGAACCTCAGTCTGAAAAACATTCGTATCACAGAGTTAGCTGGAAAGGTTTAAGCTTTTCAACGTATAACTGCTTTGAGTTGTCTGACATTACCCATAGAATTTTATTTAAGTCTAAATTAGACCTTCTTGTTGCATGTGTTTTTAATAAAGACACAAATTACTACCAACACATTTTGGAATCGACAGTAAGAGATCTTCATTGCTATACAGTGCAATCGAATACTTCACAGTACGGTGGCTCTTGTATTTTACAGCCAAGTAAAACTGAAAAGAAAGTGTTGTTATATGTTAAGGGTGGGGATAACTGCTCAATACTTTCATCCAGCCTAGACATTGCAAAATTAAGGTTATTCCATTATCAAGCAAGTGCTTCAAGTGCAGATAACTTTAAACCATTACCACCAGGATTTGACCACGACGGTCTTAAAAGTAGATAAAGGGACGTTAATATGAGTTTTACATTCGCAGATAGAGATGAGTTCAACCGCAAAACCATTGCTGAAAACATGATCAAGCTGTTGCAGTCAGAAGCCGATGTGTCCCCTATGATGTTAGATGGTAGCTGGGGAACAGGGAAAACAGAATTTTGTCTAAAAACGATAGAGTTGTTTGGTAAAAAAAAATCTCACCAATTGATTTATATTGATGCATTTAAAGCTGATCATGCTGATGAACCTCTATTAACATTACTCGCTGAAGTATTAAAACTCATTCCTGAAGGCGATAGCCAAAAAACATTTATCAAAAAAATTGTTCCGGCTGCAAGATACGGTGTAAAAACACTTCTGAAAGCTGGAGTTGGTCACGTACTCCGCCAAGATTTTTCTGATGCAGCAAATGACTTTGATAAAGAAATTCAAAAAGCTGCTGATAAAGCAATAGACTCTAGTGTTGAGTCTATGCTGAAAGACCATGCAAAAGCTGAAAAAAACTTAGAATCTTTGCAAGTAGCTTTAAAAGAACTTGCTGATGTGAAACCAATAATTATATTTATTGATGAATTAGATAGGTGTAGACCAGATTTTGCTGTAAGTATGCTGGAATTAATTAAGCATGTTTTTGATGTTGATGGTGTCCAGTTTGTTTTAGTTACTAATTCACAGCAACTTAAGGCTTCAATCAATCACTGTTATGGTGTTTCCGTAAAAGCTCAGCGTTACTTAGATAAATTCTTAAAATTTAGTTTTCAAATAAGCAATAAATCAATAAGACACCAGCATAGCCCCGCATTTGCCTCTATTACACTTTATAAACTATTAGTTCAAAAAGAACCAAGTTTATCTCGTAGCGAAATAGATAGAGGATACTCGTTAAAACTTGTAGAAAACTTTATCTTGAATCATCAGATTTCATTAAGAGAAGTTGAAACATTGGTGCGCCACCTTTCTATTTTGCAAGTTTTAACAGACAAAGCTGCTTTTACACAGGGTCAGTTTCTAGGCTATACATTGCTTCACATTTTAAGTGTATTAATTCATTGTTTTAAACCAGAATTAGCGCTTAGCATCAATCATGAACAATATGACGCTGAATTGATTGGTGACTTTTTGAGAACTAAAGAAGTAAAACCTTTTCCAAGTGGTACAAATAGGCCAGAAATAGAAGAGGTATTGATGGTTATACTTGCCCGTGATTGTATGCTTGGCGTTGAACCATATCTTCCTAAAGAGGATATTGATAAATGGAATAATATTATCGATAACGGTTTCTTTAATTATGGTATTGATTCTGGGTATGCAATAAAGGAGTTGAAAAATACTTTTGAAGTTCTCTCATTAGCGAAGGATTTTCAATAGGTTAAAAATATGACTGATTCAATAGCAAACTTCAAAGAAGAGTTTAGTTCAAAGCTTCCAGCATTAGCGCTGCTATCAAATTTAGGCTACGAGTTCATCTCCCCAGCTAAGTGTGAAAACTTACGTGGTAATGCTTCAAACAATACTGTTGATCGAAAATCTACATCTCAAGTAATACTGCTACCTGTTATAAGGGAATACCTCAGTAAACAAACCTTCCCGTTTGCAGGTAAACAACATCTCCTTTCAGGTGCTGCCATTGATAAGATTGTTCATGACCTAAGTCCGGCTATGAATGAAGGACTAAAAGGTGCTAATGAAAACATATACAACGCCTTAATTTACGGTGTTGGTGTTACTGAGTTTGTTGATGGTAAAAAGGCTTCACCCACTATACAGCTAGTTGACTGGAAAAATTCAGCAAACAATACTTTTCATTTTACTGAAGAAATGATTGTACAAAATACAGATGGTACTGGACATCGTATTCCAGACATTGTGTGTTTTGTTAACGGACTACCTTGGGTTGTGATTGAAGCCAAGCGCCCTGACTCTAAAAAAGAAGGCAAGTCTACCTGTGACGAGGCTGTTTCACAGCATATTCGTAACCAGGGACAAGCTGAGATACCTCACCTGTATGCTTATAGCCAGTTATTACTTTCAATAAATGGGCACGAAGGTTTATATGGTACTTGTGGTACACCAGAAAAATTTTGGGCAACATGGAAAGAAGAAGAAATTAGCGAAGTTGAGTTTATTAGGCTCAAGAACAAGCAGCTTACTGAACAGCAGCTAGGAGCTATTTTTGAACATCGTTCCTCAAAGGATAAAGATGAGTTTTTAACCTTGTTGGCAGGTGGTGAGCTTGCGGTAACTGATCAAGATAGATTGCTGGTGAGCCAACTGCGACCTGACAGATTATTAGATATGGCTCGCTTTTATACTTTATTTGATAAAAAAGCAGGGAAAATTGTCGCCCGTTATCAACAAGTGTTTGGCATTAAAGCCTTGGTTGAAAGGATAACAACAAAGGATTCAGCAGGTGCTCGTGAAGGTGGTGTTATATGGCATACCACAGGTAGTGGTAAGTCTTTCACTATGGTATTCCTATCGAAGGCGCTTATATGGCTTTCAGAACTCTCTAAATGCCGTGTAATTATCGTAACTGACCGAGTTGACCTAGAAGACCAATTAAGTCGTACATTTGCTTCTGGTGGCGTATTAACGGCTAGAGACCAAAAAGAAGCGATGGCAACTTCTGGTAAACGGTTGGCAGAGCAAATAGGAAAAGGTAATGAACGTGTTATTTTTTCAATCATCAATAAGTTTGGCTCAGCAGTAAAGTTTGACGCTTGTTATAACGACAGCCCTGATATTCTGGTGTTAGTTGATGAAGGTCATCGCAGCCAAAATGGTGAAAACAACATTAGAATGCAGCAGATGTTACCTAAAGCTGCCTTTATTGCTTTTACAGGTACGCCACTACTTAAAGACGACAAAACTGAGAATAAATTTGGCTCAATTGTTCACTCTTACACAATGCAACAAGCGGTAGAGGATAAAACGGTAACACCACTTTTGTATGAAGAGAGGATCGCGGATCTAAATGTGAACGATCAGGCAATTGATGCATGGTTTGATCGGATCACTGAAAAGCTAACAAGTGATCAAAAAACAGATTTAAAAAAGAAGTTTGCTCAAAAAGGTCAAATATACCAAACAGAAGGCCGAATTGAGTTAATTGCCCACGATATTTCAGACCATTTCCAGAATTTTAAGCAACAAGGCTTAAAAGGACAGCTTGCGTGTGATTCAAAAGCCTCAGCCATTCGTTATAAAGAGATTTTAGATAAAATAGGTAAAGTAACATCAGTTGTAGCAATGTCTGCCCCTGATACGCGTGAGGGCCATGAAGCAGTAGACCAAGAAAGCAAAGACATAGTTCAAAACTGGTGGAAAAAGCATATTGGCTCTGCTGATGAGAAGACATACACCAAAGAGATTATTGAAGACTTTGGTCGTGACGATGGCCCAGACCTGATGATAGTTGTTGATAAGCTGCTTACGGGGTTTGATGAACCTAAAAACACAGTGCTGTATATCGATAAGCCGCTTAAAGAGCACAATTTAATTCAGGCTATAGCTCGTGTTAATAGACTTCATAGCAAAAAGCAGTTTGGTTACTTAATAGATTACCGTGGCATCTTAAAAGAGCTAGATACTACGATTGAAAAGTACCAAGACTTAGCTGAACGCACTCAAGGCGGCTTTGATATTGAGGATCTAAAAGGTTTGTATAACCGCATGGATACTGAATATAAAAAGTTACCAGGCTTATACAATGATCTCTGGGCTATTTTTGAAGGTGTTAACAATAAAAAAGATCACGCTGCGCTGCGCCAAGCATTGTCACCTAAAGTTGAAGAAGCTCACGGACAGTTTATTGATAACAACCAAAAGAAACGTGATGATTTTTATGATGCTTTAACTGCTTTTTCTAACTGTATGAAGGTCGCGTTGCAGTCGGCTTCATATTTTGAAGATAAGAGCTTTGACGACAAGCGAGACCACTACAAGCAAACGTTAAAAATGTTTATACAACTGCGCTCTCAAGTTCGTGAAGATGCTGAGGAAACCGTAGATTACGATGAATATGCTGAAGACATTCGTCAGTTACTTGATAAGCATATTGCAGGCATTTCAGTTAGTGAGCCGGAAGGCGCATACCTTGTTGGCAATATGGGAAAAAATGTAAAACCTGATCAAATGTCTGACGATGAAGCTCGAAATCAAACCGACAAGATAACGGGTAGGATTACTAAGATGATCGAGCAAGATTTAGCTGATGATCCCTATGCACAAGAATACTTCTCTAAGCTTTTAAAAAATGCCATTGAAGAAACTAAAGCCATGTTTGATGCGCCAGTTAAGCAATACATGCTATTTGCTGATTTTGAACAAGAAGTTAAAGAGCGAAAAATAGAAGGTATGCCGAGTGTATTTACTGACACTGACGGCAAACAAAACAAACATGCCCAACGCTATTTTGGCTTATTTAAGTTCCTGTTTGAAGAGAGTGTTGTAACTAGCGGTGAGTTAAGTGAAGAAAGCCTTATACAGTACGCATTTGATATAGATAAAGTGGTTAATGACGCTGTAGCTGAGTTTTCAATTAACCCTGGTGAAATTGAAAACGCTATCAGTATTAAACTGCTACCTATGCTATTTGGTGACTTTGGTTTAGATAAGGCCAATCAGCTTATCGAAGAAGTGCTTAAGATCACACGCCTTGGCATTGCTAGAGGTTAGATGTTTTTATGAGTGAAATTTGCAGTAAAACTCAGGAACAAGGCGTACTTTCTTACGGTGATAAGGTTATTAATTATGACATTATAAGACGTGCTGCCATTAGCAATGATGATCAAACTAAACGTAGAAAGGTGATCATAAAAGTTCACCCTGACCAGCGTGTTGTAGCCACAGTACCTAATGATGCCTCAACTGATGCAATCCAAGAGGCAATGCGAAAAAGAGCTAAATGGGTGTGGGCAAGCATTAATGAGTTTGCCACCCATAACGAATATGTGATGCCAAGGCAGTATGTAAGCGGTGAAGCACAGTTCTATTTAGGTAGGCGCTACGTTTTGAAAGTGATCATAGATCCGGATCAAACTTCAAATGTGAAATTGCACAGAGGTAAATTAACGGTCTCTTTCAAAAAGGATTGTGATGATCGGGTGATTAAAATTAAAGCGCTTTTAGATAAGTGGTACACCCACCGCGCCAACCTTATTTTTAAAGAAAGGTTGCTGGCAATGTTACCTAAAACTACCTGGGTTAATGACTTACCATCTTTTCGCATTATGACAATGAAGAAGCAATGGGGAAGCTGTTCAACCAAAGGTAGCCTAATGCTCAACCCTCATTTGATTAAAGCCCCTAAAGAGTGCATTGACTACGTAATCCTCCACGAGCTTTGTCATATTGCCGAACACAACCATAGCGATAAATTCTGGCGGTTACTGACGCAGGTAATGCCGAACAGGAAAGAAGTTAAGGCTAAGTTAGATGATATGGCGGAGCTGTATTTGAATGAGTGAGTTTAACTAAAAGCTCTAAAAACAATATTCTCAAACTAGCGAAAAAACTAACCGAGACTAATCAAAAGTCAACATAGCCACATATAAAACTATATAGCTTCAATTAGCTTACAGTTTGTCGCACCTTGATAAGAAAACCCCCATGAAGGTGCAATGCTGTTTGCCTTTGGGTTTAACCTACTATCTAGTTCCATCCTAACAGCTCTAACCAGTATAATTTTACTGCCATTTGTTAATTTTTTATATATAGGGCTTTGTCTCATGGTGTTTTCATTGTACGAATAAAGAGATTGTCCCAAAGCATATACATGCTTTGAAACTGTATGGTATTTTGTCCACCCTGAAGAGTGGGGTTTCATCCAAATAGAGCATGAAACAGGTTTTACTAATTTTCGTTCATAAAGTCTTTGCCATACGTCATATTCCATAGAGTAGGCGTTGTATTCAGCCTCTATAATGTCAGCTTGAGCATTAATGAACTGAGGGTCAGTTACTGGAAGCTTAGAAATCCTATATATCTCACTTTTTTTCGCTGAGAAAACAAATGGCTCCATATTAACTATATCCCGCCAATGTGTGGATTCATGAACTAAAGTAATTTGCATTTTAGGGGAAAACCCACTCTGCTCTAGCTGATCTATAAGTATTTTATCGAATTCAAAGTTTGATTTATTAGTTCCCTTTGAACTTTTTAACAATGATGTGGAGAGAAATAGTTTCATAGTTCCATTTTCTCTATCATCTACTTGGCTGGCATTTTTTCTGTATCCTATTGCAACAGTATCATTAAACATATCTAATATTTGTTGTCGCTCATGTGGAAGAAAACTATTCGAGTCTTGTTTCACTACCTTACTCAAAGTATCAAGAATACTAGGGGGTAACTGATCTGCACTATACCTTTGCCAAATATTTGCTCCGGCCACTAAAACTAACAATATTGATAGTATTATTATTCTCTGTCTCTTAACCACACCAAGCCTTTATAATATTGAAACTTAAACACTTTAATAGAATAACACATTCACAGATAAACTTTAGCTTCCGTCAATGTCGCTTGAAAAGTTAATAATATTTCTTGCCCTTACCTCTTCTTGTAAGTCAAATAGCCTAAACATAAGTGCGCTATTGAGCTTTTCAAGCTCTTTTTTGCTTACAATCGCTTCATTGCGCTCCTGCCGATACTTTGTCTTTAACTCTTTCTCTTTTTTGAGTTTAGCTTTTAGCATTTCAATTTCAGTAAGCTCTTCTTCAACTTCTTCCATATCTGAATTGGCAGGATCATATTCATTGTTAAATTTTTTAATAGCAGGCTCAGCAACTTCTTCTACAAACTCCCTAAATTTATGTATATAACTGTGTCCGAGACCAGCCTCATTGTTAATTCGATTAAGCGATAGCTTTCCAAGCTTTTTAACTCGCTGTGGTTTCCCATCTAGCAAACGTTGAAGAGCAGCTTCTAGTCTTGCCTCTGTAAGTTCTCTTGATGCCATTTAAGCCTCCTGGATAGCAATGATAACTTTCACTGCATCATTGAATTCTTCATATTTCAAAGTGTGCTTTTTAATAGTCACTTCGTTGCGCTTTATCTTCTGCTTCATACCAACCAAGATGCTTTGTTCCATAGGATCACCAACGTTCATTTCCCTGAAACTCTTTATTAGGCGCTTGTTCTGACGAAGAATGATTTTAGCTTCTTTATCCGTAATGACCTGATGGTCACAAGGTTTTATTTCTCCAGAAAACTGACCTATACCGCACACTCTACTACATGTTGCATTCAGGCAATATCCGCCAGTTGGTAGCTTAACGACAGAAAGGGTTCCATTGCGAACCAAGGATTCAATCTCAACTCTACTCATATAAACTTGATGTCCACTGTTCAATTTTTGAAATCTATTTTGCGCAATCCGATCACCACCTGCACCGCTTAATTTCTCAGATTCATTGAAAATTTCATCAAAAATATCAACTCCCATGCGAATCCCTTCTTCATTCATAAGAGCAAGTAGCTCATTATCCATCAAAATATCTTCCATTGCTTGCAATCGCGCATTGTTAGCATAGTAATCTGACATATTAATATTTTGGTGCTTGTATTGAAATTTTATGCTTGATGCTGTTCCAAACCCATAACGTCTAAAGAAAACTGCAAATGTGCGTCGAAAGTCATGAGGGCTGAGCTTTGGAAGTGTGCCTCCAATCTTTAATTGCCCTATACGGCTTGGATTTAGGCGATCAAACTCTTCTACATCAGACTGAGTTGCGATTATCCCTGATTTAGTCATTAGCAAGTTAAGTTTCTCATCTAATCCACTTAGTGAATAAATTGAAATGACTTTTGTAGGGTCTACAGAGATAAAAGCTCCTCTTATCTCTCTTAAAGCATGCTCATAGTTTTCTTTTGAAATTTCTTTATTTTCAAATTGCTTCTCAACTTTATTTTTTGAAATATCTCTTAAGTGTTCAGTCATATCATAAGCCAGTTCAAGAGCATCTTTAGCGATGGGGTGGGTTTGCCATGATTCTGTTACGGGCAATCCATCGCTTCCTTTTGATGTTTCACCTTCCAGAATTGGGATTCGTTTGTCACTACCATCTAGTTTTTCTTTATAGCTATCTTTCGAGAAGCTTATTACTTCAGATACTCTAGCTCCACTAAATGCAAGAATAACTAGAGCACAATTGTTCAATATTCTTGATATTTCAAAGCCATCGAATCTTATTTTAAAATTAGGTATATTGTGTTGAATACTTTTGCACTTCGATTGCACCCTTTGAGTTATAGCAGAATTACCAATTGTGTTAGCAGCTCTGATAATTTCACTATTTCTAATTTCTTCAGCTTGCAGCATTACTTGAGGAATCTCTGATCTGAATGGGTGATAAGCTTCAACGACACTTATGGCTTCGGAAATAAGCGGTTTATACATTCCAATAGGGATTGCTATATGTTGTTGCCTTTCTTTTATATTTATTGAGCTTGTAAGCTCTTTTAAGCTAAACAGTCTGGAACACAGATTAAACTCATTCAGTTTATTCAAAGCTTTAATAATATTACTCAAAGAACTTTTAGATAAATTTTTTCTCTGGCAATGTCTAGTGAAACTCGCTTTAAATATCCTGTACTGCATATCATCGGACAGTGCACCCCAAGTGCAACCATTTTGCACTTGGGCTATGTGTACTAACCCTTTTTTCCAATCTTCAACTTGGCTCTTGCTAGGAGCTATTTGATGCTTGAGCTTAAACTCTTTAAACAGAAAAGCTAAGGTTGACTGAATTCCTTTACAGTACAATTTATCAATAGCTTTAAATGAAACGAACTGAGATTTTCCAACAGCCCGCTTCTCAATACCAGAAAAGTCCCACTTCATACCAAAAATGCAACTTAATGGGCGGCCATCTAAAGTGGTTGTAATAACCTCATTTTCATCATAAAAAGGGATTTCTACAAGGCTTCTTTTTATACTTGAATTCATGAAAATACCTCTAACAGGTCATTTAAACTGTACACGTTTGAGTAAAGTGGGTGAGATGCATCTTTCAGCTTATCTTCGGCCTGCTTATACTTCTCTTTTGACTTATCTTGGAATTGCTCAAGTACGCCTTCTATCGTATTAAAAAGTTTCATATATTTATTTTCAGGCATAGAGTTAACAGCAGGAGTTTGTTGAAGTTGTTGTAATGTTTCTTTGAATGAAAGCATTAACCAGATATCAGTTACATCGGCCACAAGTGCATGGTGATCGCACTCAAAACAACCAAGGAAATCAGTGCATACAGTTTCGTCATTGCTTAACTCAACACCAACCCGATTCAATATTTTACTTATAACCTGAGCAGCCCCCTTTGTATTATCATTACAACGTATACCAGTTGGGGTTCGCGATTCATGACTTCTATCTTTATCCTCTCTGAGTCGCTGATATTCATAATCATCCAAGACATCACCAAATTTAAACTTAGCATCTTGAACAGCAGAATCGACATCAGCCCCTTTAGCTATGGCAAACTTGGCATCCATTGATGCACCTAAGTTATTTTTATGCTCTGCATCTGTTCCGTTTACGTAAGTTTTCGCGACAACATTTACACTATTATTAGCGGACATAGATACCAAGTACACCGATTCAGTGACTCGAAAAATAACGTCCATCTTAGTCTTTCTAAACCGTGAAGGGTTTACCTTTGATAGCCCCAATTTATCTAGCAACCTATTAACAGAACGTTGAGGGTCGATTTGAACATGTGAAAAAAAAGTAACACCTTTATCTTTAGTAAAGTATGGGAAAAGAGGTGCGTTTTTATCTTCATCGGACATTTTATTGGCTATAGTAAGCCACCCCTCAATAAACTCCTTAGCATGTTTACTAAAGCCAAGTGCATTGTCTTGCTCTTGGTAGTTTGCTCTTCCCTTTTCTGAGTCTAGTATGTATTTTCCTCCCTGAACTTCTTTAAAAGAAACGTCAGAAACTTTTAGTGACGCCAATGGTTTGGTATTAATCCCTGTAAACATATAACAAATGAGAATAGCTAGCTTAGAGATATGGTTATTTAAGTTTCCTTTCATCATCGCTAGCTTAAAAGCGGCACGATGACTTCCAAGACCACTACCTTTTAATCCTTTTCTTTTGGCTTCATTGTTCACCATCACTTCATCATATAAAGGGTGTCTTTCTGGCTTTGTACCATACTTATAATGTTTATTGAGTGAATTAAAAGCTTTAAATAAAGCCCTAACGACAGGTTTAAATTCAGATTCTATGTCAAAGGATTTGTGAGGGAAACTTGTCGAACTCCCACCTATAATTTTTCGAAGTTGTTTGGCATCTCGTGCTCTTCCTTTTTGCCTGAGCACCCAAGCAATGGATTTTTTTCTTACCCTCCAGGTTGATTTAGTCAACAACCCTAGTTTTGATTGACTTGCACACCAACTCATATAAGCGTCAACTAAATCCCAGTGAAAATAGTCATTACCTATAGGCCCTAGTCCTTTACCATCAAGCCACTTAATATACTGTAAAACATTACGAAAATAACTGCACGTAGTCACATTCGGGTTATCATTGAGTAGGCGGTAAAAGTCACGAATAAAGTCATCACGGTTCATATTAACCAATTCAATATCTTTTCTGATCTCCCCTCGAGTTGTTAACGGAGGACACCCTTTGTATTTTAGCCGTTTTAAGTGACATGTATCATATCCTGATATTGCTATAACCATACAGTTGATGTCTATAGGCTCAACGTTAGCTTTAGGTACAACTAACTCTCTTGTTGGAGCCAACGCTTTACGTCTGTTCGATGATGGCTCACTCATTGCTATCCTTATGTGTTAACGCTTCTTCGTTTTCTTCTATGTCATCAAATACTCCAAGATAATCCAAGACATCCTCATAGATTTCATCACCCGTAGGTTCATCCTGAGCGATTTTAAGATATAGTAAGGTTGTAGCTTCATCTTCGTGCCCGAAACACTCTGAGACTTGTGCTAAAGCAATATCAGGTGTTGTTTTTCGTAACAGCGCTCTAAATAGTGCAATAGCAAAAGTTGGGCGCAAATTATGTACCGTACCCTCTATTTTCTTTCCTGTTTTTCTTTCTACTGTGGCCCTTACTTCATTCCATCTTGTATTAGCTTCGCTTAACTTAGTGAAAAATGGTTTACCTGTCTCACTGATGAAAAGATACTCTTTATTATCATCAATCCCATCTTCACTATCAAAAAAAGCATCATCACCAGCCTCACGCTTTGTTTTGCATAGTTCTTTAAACTTAGTTAGTCGCTTTTTGTATCGCTCACTTCGAGTATATTCATAGAGCATTTTCATGGTTTTAGTTGGAATGATAGTGCGTCTTGATTTGTTACCACCATCATTAGTCTTAGTTAAAGAACCATAATTTCCACCAACGCCAATTCGCATCATAGGTTTATTGATATCTGGCTTTACTATCTGCCCTTTATGCAGGCTTGCAACTTCTTCTTTTCTCAGCCCTGTAAATCTAGAAATAAGAAAGAATAAACAATATTCAATAGCGAGACTTACTGTTTTAATTTCACCACCACCAACATTTTTCACTACCTTGTGCGTGCTAATAAGTATATTTTCGACCTCTTTCCACTCGTTGTTTGTTAATGGTTTTAAATCTTTTCTGGCTGAAGGTAATGAACCACCTTCATTTCGTTTAGATTTGCCAAAGTTCAAGCGTAAATCCGTCGTGTGAATAGCTTTAGACATATACGCTTTCATGCTAGTTTCACCAGCCGGATAGTGTATTGTTACGACCTCATGCTCAAATGGTGGATTATTGAATTGGTATCCATTTCTAATATGATAAGAGTAAAACTTTACGACAGCATTCATGTAAGCTGTTGCAGTTGTCCTAGCAATTCTTAACTCTGGATTTGGTGCATTTAGAACTGCATTTTTTAATGCCGCACGATATTGGTAAGTAATACATTCATTTTTGCGAACACAGAAATTGTTCCATGTGGGTTTAGGAAGGTCGACAAATTCATCAAATGAATCTTCATCATATTCTTCATCCCACAAGCGTTGTAATTCAATTAAGAATGAAAAGAAGTGAACTAAGCCTTTGCTGTATTGATCTGACTCTTGCTTCTCATCATCAATGTGATGTGCCATTAAAAATCGGTTTGCGTAGTCCATTGGCTCATAAGAAACAATAGAACCTGATCGCTCCCTTCCAACCAAGTTCAATAGTGTGAGTTTTTTAATATGTATAGGATGCTGCTTTGAATATTCAACTGATAACTCTCCATTGTCATCGACAGCTGCGAGGGGAGTTCTATATGTATATGGCTTTATTTCAGTTGTTTTGATCTCATACGAGATAGTCATACGAACACCTATTAATAATGATTAATAATCACCATACTAGTAGGTATTCTCACATTGTCAAATGTGTATAGTTACGAAGTGGAAATAAATGTGTATGGGTGATGTGTACATTCTGGACAGATTAGTAGGTTTTGATCTTGGTAAACAAATTCAGAATTACATTGGGGGCATAAAGGAAGCGACATAAGTTTCTACATTATTATTTTCATTAAAATCATATTGTAAAGGCTATATTTAACATTATCGAGTTAATTAACATAATCCTTCGTACACAAAACTCCTACTGATAAAGTATTCTTCGAGAGAATATATTATTCAAATTTGAGCGACTGTTCTTGTTAACTCGTTCTAGATACTCTCATACGTTCCAAGCCAATTCTTGTGTTCTGGTCATTTAAGCATGTAAGTCTTTATTGCAGAGTTTATAGAGTATGTAAAAATATAATCCGAAATAACCTACTAAGTAATCTTTGCCACTGATATAAAAATCGAACTGAACAAAAATTTACGGCATATATTCATAGTAAACCGACTCTAATTCGTTCTTTGTGTTGCGTTTAAAAGTTGCTGCTAACTGAATTATCTACCATACCTGCGAATAACCGATACCTTACCATCTTCGAGTTCAATCACATCCAAAACGACTTTACTATAACTAAATTCGGAGCCATCTGAACGTAAGCCTTTCGCTGAAAACTTATGCTTAAGTGCAATTGAATTATAACCAGCAATATATTCTATTATATTTGCCTCATAACCAGTATGAACACCTAAATAACGAGACATACCTTCACGCATTAGCTTTTTACCATTTGGCTCTCTTGAGTCATCAGGTGCATTAGGGAAATGTTGATTACCTACATCATCAGTTAAAAATGACAAATAATGTTCTAAATCTTTATTAGATGCATTCGGTTTTTGCGTATTAACCATTGCTTGATGATATTTTTTGACAAAATCATCGTAATCAAATTTATCATTTGCTATAGCAGTTATTGAAACTAACATAACCAGAATTGAAAAAATTTTGTACATTGGTACACCTTATATTGAGATTTACATAACACCCTTATAATAATGGGCAAATAACAGCTTATTAGGCTACTGAACCTAGCACACGCATAACAGTTTCATTCGCAGGTTTACTTAGTAACGGTTTCATTTTAAGAAACAAGTTAAGTAAGCCCTGTCCATGCTCTTGTATAAAGTCAATACTATCGATTGCCAACTCAAGTTCATTTGAAACTGTCAGTTCGCAAAACTGTTGTGCTTGTTCAGGAGTTAATTCAAATTCGGTTTCCGTAAATCGATCTCTAAATTTAACAGCATGGTTCCCATTAAAATTGTTAAAGACAAAGTCCCGATCACAAGAGCAATATAAATAAACAATTTCTTCCGCAGCTTTTCCTATAATTTTTGCGATATCGTTTCGTTGGGATAGTGATACAACCTGAGTTTCAAAACCAGCAGTGCCATATGCAGCATGGTATAAACCTGAATCACAAAGCTCTTGAGAAGCGCCCCATTTTTCTAATAGTTGATAAGTGCTATTTAGATGTTTAATCAATGAACCATTTAAATGCTCAAACTCCCCTGCTCCCAACTCACTTAATTTATCAAACTTTGAATTCACAGTAACCCTTAAGTAGCCTATGTAGTGGTCAACTAATGCCTCACTATGAGGCGAGTAATTGTTGGCTAAAATGTGTAGCGCAGCTAAACGAGCCAACTTATGTGGACTCTCCGTTGGCTACTGACTAAACCAACTGATTTTTATCTTCGTCTTACATGTTTGTTGTTTGTACGTTTAATTGCCTTGTAGGCATTACTACCCGCTATTTTTAGCAACTCTCTTTGAATAATTCTTCGTTTGGATTTACTCTCGAAATGTGAGGTAAATAAAATAGTCATGCCAACTGAAATAGCTACTAATTTCACTACAAAATATTTAGCCTCTGCTAATGATTTTGGGTAACTTACTTTATAGCAGCCAAAGTCTTCTCTTTGCTCGTAAATAGTTTGAAAAACGAACCCATGTTCAACAAGATATTCAATTTTTTTCCATTGAGCATTATCCGACTTTTTTGGTGGTTTGAAGTGCCTTCCGAAATTAAATGCTCCACCTTTGCAAATGGGACATGACATATTCAGGACCTAAAACTTTCTCCTTAGATTTAGGCAAGGCTCTATAACCAGCCTTTCTTCTAAGCTCCATCCTCGAATGTTTATCCATACTAGTTCACGCTTTATAACAATTAAGCATTTATCTCTTGTCGAAGCATGAGCGATAAATATCCCATTAGACTGAGCCGCAGGCACAGTCTATATGTCTTATGTGGACTCTCCGTTGGCTACTGACTAAACCAACTGATTTTTATCTTCGTCTTACATGTTTGTTGTTTGTACGTTTAATTGCCTTGTAGGCATTACTACCCGCTATTTTTAGCAACTCTCTTTGAATAATTCTTCGTTTGGATTTACTCTCGAAATGTGAGGTAAATAAAATAGTCATGCCAACTGAAATAGCTACTAATTTCACTACAAAATATTTAGCCTCTGCTAATGATTTTGGGTAACTTACTTTATAGCAGCCAAAGTCTTCTCTTTGCTCGTAAATAGTTTGAAAAACGAACCCATGTTCAACAAGATATTCAATTTTTTTCCATTGAGCATTATCCGACTTTTTTGGTGGTTTGAAGTGCCTTCCGAAATTAAATGCTCCACCTTTGCAAATGGGACATGACATATTCAGGACCTAAAACTTTCTCCTTAGATTTAGGCAAGGCTCTATAACCAGCCTTTCTTCTAAGCTCCATCCTCGAATGTTTATCCATACTAGTTCACGCTTTATAACAATTAAGCATTTATCTCTTGTCGAAGCATGAGCGATAAATATCCCATTAGACTGAGCCGCAGGCACAGTCTATATGTCTTTTTTTGAGTCATTACAGTCGTAGGAAGGTGATTATCCATAAATTGAATTTTCAATAGCTTCCTTACTCCATGTTATCCAACCAACAGCTTACCTTATCAGGCACTTTATTCAAGACAAACAAAGCCTCCATCCTTGCTTTTTTTCATGTATAATTAACAGTTTATACCGCTAAACTAGAACGTCAGAAATCGTACTAACTGATTGTTCTGCAATATAATTCCCATCAAGGCCATGCCATTATGATGGCAACTCAGGCCCAATATCATCGTTTACCTTAAGTGTGATAACTCTTCGCGCTTATCAATCATTTAATTCTTTTTCAATTAATAACCAACAGGCTCTCTTCCGATAAGTAGGTATAGTATCCTTATCGCTAATGCACAGCTTCCTATTAGTCATGAGTGTTCGGCTATGTCTTTTCCAGCTATGTGTCAATACACACTAACGTAACTTTCTACTATTTTAGATTTAAAAAAACGGTAACAACTAATGTTATTACCGTTAAAAGTCACACAGAGTATTAGCTATAAACTCACTTAAAAATAAGTGTTAGCTAACCATTTACTAGATACTGAACAATCAATTTACCGCCATATAGCTACTGTAATTACTAGTACCACAAGCATTACTTGCGCTAACTTGGAAGTAATTAGTTCCGCCAGAATAGAGTTTATCAACCGTCACAGAAGCGCCTTCACTGCTGGTTGCATCCACCCATTGACCATTCCACTGTTGCACATCATAACTCGTCGCACCGGCAACTTGATTCCAGCTAGCATCAAATTGATAATAGGTTGAGTTGCTAAATGTTAACCCTGTTGGCGCTGCTGGCGCTGTTGTACATGAAGTCGCTTCTAAGGTAACAGTTATCCAGTCACTTGCTTGTGGTTCATCATCACAATTATTATGAGCTACCACACGACTATAAGCAGTCGTTCCTGTTAAGCCGGTAACATTGTGACTAGTGCCGTTAACATTGGCAGCCAAATCCCAGGCACGGGTTGCTTCATTCCAAAGTTGTACTTCATAGTAATCAGCACCTGCTGTAGCTGGCCAATTTAAGGTAAAGCCAGAACTGGTAATATTACTGGTTGCTGGCGCTGTTGGTGTTTCAATACCATTACACTGAGCTACATCACTAAGCTGCACATGAATATAATCACTGTATTCACTGCTGCCAGCGGTGTTTCGAGATTTAACATGTACCCATTGGTCGCTATTACTTAATCCTGAAACATTAATGGTATTGCTAGTACTTGTACCAGCTGATACCCAACCTGTATTGTCAATCCAGCGCTCAACCTCATAATGGCTTGCACCACTCACGTCAGACCAAGTTAAATTAAATGAGCTATTAGTTACGCCACTTGCCACTAAATTAGCTGGTACACCTGGCAGAGATGGGTTAACACCGTCGCCATACAAATAGCTTGCAGCACTAAGATCTTTATTACTTAACACTTGCGAAAACCCCATAACACTTAAGTTAATTGAGCTATCTGTTGGCACCATAGTTGGGTAACCATTAGTACTAAAGGCGGTTGAAAAATAATGCATAACAGAGTAATAATCATAACTCCCATAATCCATACCGTTTGAGCCCATTTTTTGGAAATTATACTGCATGCTAGATGCAATATTTCCCCAATTAATAGTGAGGTAGTTATCACGATCGTTGCGTGATTGCTCATGATAAAAACCTACCGCATGGCCAATTTCATGAACCGCAGCGCCATTTCCACAGTTTGCCGCTAAACCTAGGTTTTGCACACCACCTTGTCGACCAATCATAGAATAACAACCGCCAGCATTGATCATATTAATATATGAACCTTCATTAGTTCGTTGTACCAACTGAATACCGGTGCCACTGTTGTTCCAGTGGTCAATTGCATAATAAAGCGCATTACGTGCGCTGCTTGATAAACTACTACTCATTACATAGGGCACAACACCTTTTGGCCAAACAGCCCCAGAATTGGGATAGATAATAGCGGCATTGGCATTAAAGTCACTTTGATAAACCTCTTTAGAGTTATCCACCATAATTAAACCATGCTTTAGTAATGCTTCAGTGTTGCCTAATAAAATATCACCAACAAATGCTTGGCCATCAATATCTACTGCGGTAATTTCAGTACCATCATTAGCTTGAATCGTTACTAGTGTTCGCCCCTCACTGGAAAAGCCCATAAGGTTGTCTTTGTCTGTTCTATTCGTATCTGCAGCGCAAGTAACCGCGCTAGCAAGTACACTGACAGCAAACATGCCAGCGCTCATAGCAGTCGTAAGTAAAGATGATTTATTCATAATGAAACTTCCTTCTATTATTATTGTTAAATTATTTCTTATTGGAGGTTATATCTACCAAATAAAAACTAGCAAAAGATAAGCAGCTACATAATAGAAAAAGTTACCAACAAACAAATAACGGCATTGAAACAAGTAATTTTGTGATTGAATTTCATACAGCACATATAAATGCAGTAATAAGTCAAAAAAAGAAAGGGGAAGGAATGTTAAAACATAATTTTTAGTCACCTTCAGCTCTTTAAAAATATTAACCGAAAAGAATCACGATGGATAATGCCTGATGACTATTAATGTCTGTGGTTAAATGAAGTAAGTGGTTATCACTATAAAAGCAGTAACTAAAAAATTAGTTACTGCTTTTATTAACTACTCATTTATTGATTTATTGAACAGTATGGTAGCCACTGTATTCACTGCTACCACAGGCATTACTTGCTTTAACATGGAAATACTCAGCACTACCGCTATTGAGTTTACTTACCGATAAAGCAGCACTTGCACTGGTACCAGCATCAAGCCATTGACCATTCCAAAGCTGTACTTGATAACTTGTCGCATCAGACACAGTTCGCCAAGTGGCCGTGAAACTATTACCTGTTAGCGCAGAAAAGCTCAGACCTGTAGGTATACCAGGAGCATATTGACATGTATTTTCCAGTGTTACGCTAACCCAATCACTCGCTTTAGGTTCATCATCGCATGCATTGCCTGCAACAATACGTGCATAGGCAACACTGCCATTTAACCCCGTAAAGTTATAACGCGTTGCACTAACACTTTCTATCGTTTGCCATGATGACGTATCATCCTGCCAAAGCTGAACTTGATAGGTGTCTGCGCCAGCTGTTGCGCTCCAATTTAGAGTAAATCCCGTAGCACTAATGTTATTAGCGGTCGGTTTTTCAGGGGAGGAAATAGCACCACACGTCGCTACATCGGCCAATTCAATATAAAGGTACTCACTAAAAACACTACTACCTAAAGTATTATTCGCTTTCACATGTAACCATTGATCTTTAATTGCTAAGCCATTTACCGTAATTGAAGTGGTGTTAGTATTACCAACATTGACCCAGCCATCGCTATCAAGCCAGCGTTCAACGGTATAACTTGTAGCTTGCGCTGAGCTTCCCCAAGACAAAACCATAGAATTGTGCGTAATAGCACTAGCATTTAAATTTGTCGGTACCGCTGGTATTTCCATATCATTAGTCAAAGATACCATTAAACTTGTAGATGGTTCACTGCTGCCACAGGCGCTGACGGCGCTCACCCTTACTTGTACTGTACCACCATTAACAAAACCTGATAAATTAGCTGAATTTTGAGTAACTGTTGCTTTTTCCTGCCACCCACTGCCTTCATTAACTTCAATAAGGTAGCTATTTGCAGTAACGGTAGCCGCCCATGATAGTGAAAAATTATCACTACCAACGTTACTCGCCACTAACTCAGTGGGTGCTGTATTACTGCAGCTCCCATTTGTTTTAATACTCCAACTATAGTTTGCTTGGGTATTTTGATAAGTGTCTTTAATAACTTTACTGGTATTATCTTTTACCTTAGCCACTAAATTATAAGTGCCATTACCTAAATCATCGGCATTAATTACGAATTGCTTACCTGAAGCTTTTAAAACTTGGTCCAGATACCATTTAACCTCCATCGTATCTGGAATCGGTCGAACGGTATTTACGGTAAAAGATTGCTGCTGCCCTGCGAGAATCTCAACTACATCGGTAGCTGGCGAAACACTATCAATGGGGCTAACAAAGTCATATGTTCTTAAAACCAAAGCCTCTTCATTCACTTGATAAAAGGGTACCCCAAGATGGTTCATCATTGAATCATACGTTGGGCGATACATACCACTGGTACAATACCGAGCTCCTTGATAAGCATCAACATTACTGGCACTTAGCCAATGTGACCATTTACTGCCATAAGCACTGGTAGTGACATTCGGCTCATAGGGTTCTGATGAAATACAAGTACCATTAGTATATTCATCACCTAAATGCCCAAAAGAATGACCTACTTCATGTAACGCTAAATCTATAGCCGCTGGTGCTAATGACATTGTTGCGACTGTGCCGCCCGCGCCACCATAAGTAGTAGTATTTACCACAACCACTACTTGATCTGCTTGATGAGATGGCATAATACTATTGATATAACTGGTAACCCTGCCCTCATCAACACATAACAATCGGTCGATTCCATAGCAGCCAAAGTTAGCGCCAAACCTTGTATCAATTGGCCTACCGCCTGTACCTGCTCCACTTTGGTTTGAAGCAACCTCAACTCGCCAAACGTTATAAAGGTTTTTATATTCTTTATATGGCGCCACATCAAAATAACCACTAATAATATTATTCACGTCAGTAGAAAATTGCGCTAACTGGTAAGTCGTATAACCTTCACTTAAAAATACCAAGTCAACTCTGTTCGTTGAATCACCATTATCCATTACTTTAATCACATTTGAACTGGCTGAATTTTGGCTGAGAGCTTTACTATGTAAACTATCACTCATCGCAGCTTGCGGGGTTTCAAGGGGCATTTCATGAATTTGTTTTAAAACAAGCTGTTGGTTTTGCTGTTTTGGTTGGAATATTTTTACGCTATGCAACTTGTCATCATCGGGAAGTATTAAGTTCAAAACAGCTGAAGGTCTTTCGATATTTTTTGAAAAGGTCATAGCACCAGTACTTTCATCAAACACTTCAGCACGAAAAAACAGTGGATTTTTAATAACCTGTCGACTTAGCTCATTACCCTTTTCATCAAAAGCAACCGCTACTATGTCTTGCAAACCAAGCTTAGCCTTACTTTGAGTTACGGGGCTTTTACTTGCTCGATTAAGCGTTAATGCGGGTTGCATTATTTGACTTGCCTGAGATGCAAGAGTGCGACCTTGATGGTCACTGTGTGTTTTTTTACCTGTTACATTTTCACTATTAACCTGTACTTGTGTAGAACTGTGTAGAGTTAAAGTAATTTGCCTATTTTCTGCATTCACATAAGTCGTTGCACAGCAAGATAGAGTTAACAAAACCTTAGCTACTTTTTGTAATAAAGCCATAAATACCTCTTATACCAAAGAGACTTATGTATTACTCACTTAGCGTGAATAAGTCCGTTTGATGTTATTATTTTTATTGTTTGGGATTACTAAAATATTTGCATTGCTAAAATAATCAGCAGTTCACTACTAAACGGTTTAACTAATAAAAAATACCATAGATGTTTTGAACTGCTGACTGAGTGCATTAAAAGCACACTATTTTGCGGTGAGTGTTTATCAGTTCAGATGAAATTGAACTGATAAACATAGCAACTTAACGATAGGGTCTATTCAACAGTAAGGTTTCTAAATAGATGAGCAAAGCTTCTGCTTACTGCTAGCGGCTCTACTAATTTTTTCATATGAGCATGCATTTGCTCTGCATCAGAGGTTTGTACAAAATCGAGGTGTTCAATACTTAATATTGTACTGCGGTGAACCTGCCAAAATACATCCGGATCTAGCTGTAAAGATAAACTTTTCAACGGCATTCTCACTAACGCCTCTCGGTCTTTTGTTAGCACTTTGACGTAACGACCACAGGCTTTAAAACAGATAATATCTTTAATATCTAACAACCAAAACTTACTACCTATTTGAATTTTAAGCCACTTTAAATAGCGATCATGACTAGACGAAATATTACCTAATAATTGCTTTATATCGACAGGGGTTGAGGCAAGGCGTACATTTAGCCTATCAATGCATTCTTTAAGCCGTTTGTCTGAATAAGGTTTTAATAAATAATCAATAGCGCCAGCCTCGAAAGCTTCTATCGCATATTTATCATACGCAGTAATAAAAACCACATGACAATTATGTTTACTTTGTTGAATCACTTCAATACCGGTTAAATCACCCATCTGGATATCTAAAAAGACCACGTCAGGCTTTAAGGTATCAATTGATGAAAGTGCATCTTGACCACATTTAACCGAGGCAATAATATTCCCTTGTGGCCAATGGTTTTGCAGCTTTCTCTCTAGATTGATTCGTAATATCTCTTCATCTTCAGCGATAACAATATTAACCATTTGCAGGTACCTCAAGTTGTGCGCAAGTATTTTTATCAGGTTTACAATCAATACTAAATTTAGCAAGACTGCCGTAAGTTACGTCTAAACGAGCAATGAGATTGGCAATTCCTGTGCCATAAGACTTCCCTTTTAATAAGCCGACATTATCGATAACCGTCAGTATTAATGAGTCTTTATTGTGTAATTTGGCACTAATATCAATTTGACCTTGGCCATTATTTTTTTCTACAGCATGTTTAATCGCGTTTTCAACCAAGGTTAATAGCGACATAGGTAAGATTGGGTAATGTTGTAGACTTTTAGGAATATTTATTTGATAGGTTAATTGGTCACCAAAGCGAATTTTTTGAATATTAAGGTAACGGCGAACCATGTCCTCTTCTTCGGATAAGTTAATGAACTTATGCCTATATTGATGAACCGTAGAGCGTAAGTATTCGGTCAGCTCTTCAAGTAAATGTTTGGCTTTTTCGGCATCTATATCAATCAGGTTATGTAAGTTTGCTAAGGTATTATAAAAAAAATGCGGTTCAATTTGTGCTTGCAGTAGATGCAGCTCCATTTCTACACGCTCACGCTCAATAGACTGTTCTGCAATTTGTTGTTTCAGCATTTGGAATTTAGGCTGAGACTCCCTACTTTGTACATAAATAATAAGCATAATAGCCCAAGCCGAAAATATTAATGTCGACAGGGAATAGATAGTCACTTGAAATATGGGGTGTATTGAACTTTCATTCCAGGGTTGGCCAGTAATAAAAATAAAGGGAAAACTTACTGCAAATGCTAACAACCCTATCATGGCTATACGGGTAACTGACATTTTACTATCTACGCCACGAGATAAAATTAAATAAGAAAAAGCAAGCGAGAAACCTAAGGTATTCATCGTTTTGAAGTAGCCATAAAATTCGGCAAAAAAGAAATCAAAACTGCTTTCAACGACGGTTAAATGATAAACCGTTTTTAGAAAAGCACACATAGTATTAATAACAAAAACCACCAAAATACTCTTTAATGAAATAAGAGAAGCAATAGTTTTTAATCTGCTATAAACATGACGCATAGTACATTTTGCCTATTATTTTAATAAGTAAGACGGACGAAGAACATCCAACAATCCGTATTCATTTCAACTCAATCTGCAATCTGCAATCTTAAGTTGAATTCCATAACTACTAACTATGCCACGATAAACGCCGCTTAATTATTTAGCGATAGTACTCATGACTTTAACTGTTCAAAATATTCTAAGTTATTAAATTAACATCAACTATTTGATTTAACTAGCATCAAATGATTAAAAATTAATAACAATTAATTCCTGAGCACCTGAACTCTTAACAAGACGTAAATCAGTTATACCATTGTTGCAACTAAATTTTATTCATAGTTATTTCTTAAAAATGAAATTAGGGTAAACTCCAATTTAGAGTTTACCCTAGCGTAAAGAGCTACCTACACGTGAAGAAATTATTCATTAAATATACCATTATGAACAATTAATAATCTTCAACGGTGAAAACATAGATTAGAATTCTTTACTTAACCTAAAGTACATAAAGCGCCCACGGCTAGAATAGTTAAACTGCTCAAAACCACCTTGATAGTTAGAGTCAGTAAATGGTGGCTCTTCATCAAGTAAATTCAAAACACCAAAAGTGACATTAGTATCAATGCCGTATTCTACAAAGTAACCCATTTGAATATCATGTTGCATATAGCTATCCATACGGACTTCTTTTTCATCTGTGGTTGCCCAATCATCAATGACTGACGGTAGGTAATAGGTCGTCCAACTAGCATTGAAATTCTCTTTAGAGTACTGAATGCCAAAATTCATGCGATCTTTATGATACGCGCCAACATAACCACCACTGAAGTGACCTGAATAGTCAATTGCATCATCGTCAGGGGAAATGTCATCTATCCATTCATCTAAGTGGGAGCCATTAAACGCCAAGCTAATTTGACCAAAACTAAAGTCAGGTAATTGATATGAAATTTCCCAGTCAAACCCTTTAATTTCTCGAGATTCTAAATTCAATCCTGTTGCTTCAACATACTCAAGTCGCCCAGTTACGTCACGATGAATTTTATCAGCGTACAAAGTACCTGTTTCAGCATTTCGGTCTAATACTGTTTGTAGATCTAAAGAACTAATAACATTGTCTTGTTTAATATTAAATGCATCTAATGTTACTGATAACCCTTGAACATACTCTGGCGTCCAAACAATACCATAAGTCACACTCTCTGCACTTTCAGGTGTTAAATTCGGGTTACCACCGCTAATTACATGATCAATACCCGTTTGTGATGGAATTTTATCAGCAAAACACCCTGGATGAGTCGCATCAGTATATGCCCAACATGGATCTTTTTCTGGACCCCAAGCATCAGATTGTCCGGCATATAATTCACCAAACGTTGGTGCACGGAAACCTTCAGAATAGCTTGCACGAACAAGAAGCTCTTCAACAGGACGCCACTTCATTGCATATTTAGGATTAGTTGTACGACCAAAATCACTATAATCAGAGGTTCTAACCGCAAGGTCTAACTCTAAGCTATGCGCCAAAATCATATTGGACAATAATGGTATGTTAGCTTCTAGGTAAAACTCTGTAATATCACGAGGATGAGGTTCTGTATCATAGTATGCATTTAAATAAGCAGTATTATTTTTATTTGCATCGGCATCATATTTAATAAAACCTGATTCTTCTCGGTATTCAGCGCCTGCTGCAATTTGCAAAGTACCTGCTGGTAACTCAATGACAGGACCAGCAATATTAAACTGGTAAAAACTCAGCTTATTTTCCATATCAATGGTAGGTTTGTTAGCAAAAATATAACTGCGCATTTCCTCAGTAATAGCCCCCGGAGCACCAAATACATCTAATGGAACACAACCATCAGTACGTGCTAAACACTCAGCTGAGTCACCTAAAGCAAAGCCAACACGGTCACGAGCAATTTGTGTTCCTTGTCTTTGGTTCACATCAACACTTTGGCTGCTATAAGCTGCATCCCAATTCCATTCACCAAGATCACCCTCTACACCAATAACAAAGCGTGTGGTAAATGCATCAGTATCAAGTGGGCGTAAAGTACCACCTTCAGTAATTCTGCGGCGAACCCGAACACCTGTATCAAATGGGTTATATTGATTAGTTGGTGACACCCAAGAGCCTGAAGCATCTTCGGTGATTGCTGCGGGTGCCTGTGTTCCACTTGAAGTATTTTTATTAGCTGATACCGTAGAAAATAATGTTATATCGTCAGTAAGTTCATAAGTGGCATTAACAAATAAGTTCGAAATAGTAAGATCGTTCGACGCACTCTCTAAACTTGCGTAGTTATATTCATCTCCGTCACTACCATCAGCTCGCCAGCCTTCAAAGTCACGAAAATCATTAACAGCATTGTAAGGGTTACTTGCTGACCACGGAGCACGATCTGCACCTGTTATCCAAGAAGTTCCCCAAGCGGCTACATCTTCTTTACGAGTTGCAGGGTTGCCATCTGCATCAGTTGGAGTATGCCAAATTACTGAATGAGGTGAGCGGCTAGAGCCCTTATTTGAACCTTTTGGGTCATATCGACTATGGTTACTATTTTCAGATATACGACGGTCAGCTCGACCATAACCATCTTTGTTACGTTGTGAGGCACTAAATACAATTGAGCTTTTCTCATCTGACGCCCCCCAAGTCATGGCTAAATAACGGTTTGCCGCGTCACCCTCTGAGCTTATGCCATATTCTGCATCTAATTTCATGCCGTCATATTCCTTGAGCATGATAATATTTAATACACCAGCAATAGCATCAGAGCCATAAATAGCTGAGGCGCCGTCTTTTAATACCTCGATACGGTCGACCATTTCAAAAGGGATGGAGTTTAAGTCTACCGTAGCAGAAGAGCCACGCGTAATGGAGCGGCGACCATCAATTAACACTAAAGTATTGTTTGCAGATAAACCACGAAGCGTAAAACTTGCAGTACCGCCATTTACCCCTGTATTCTCACTACCCGGCGTACCTGTAACTGCCGGTAGTTTATTTATTAACTCACCAATATTAGTTGCACCAGAAAGGTCCAAATCCGCACGAGTTAAGATAGTAACGGGTGAAGCCCCCTCTAAATCTGAACGTTTAATTCGCGAACCTGTAACACTAATAACTTCGACTTCTTCTTCAACTTTTTCTTGTGCTTCGGCTGCATAAACATTAGCTGATGTAGCGAAGAGTAATGATCCAGATAGCATTGCTACCGATAGCGCTGAAAGCTTGAAAGTATGATTACTTTTCATTGTTATTCCTTATTTGTTTTATTTCTTTTTATAATTATTTTTTTAATTATTATTTTAATTGGTCGCTCACATTTGTATTCACTAAGTTGCATAAAAAACATCAGCAAAAATAACAACTTCAAGTCTATAGAAATTAATTTTTCCGGTTAAGAAAAGAGCTAATGTCATCAAGTAACTCTTTATTGTCACCAAACAACAGCAGTATGACTCGAACGTAAGTTAGTCAAAAACAGTAGAAAAAAGTAACAAAAAAACAGATTGTATATTGTATATTTCAAATGTTATGTTGAATTTATATTAGCGAATACCGGCTAATAATTCACTAGAGAGCAACCGACTCTGGTTGCTTTACACTTATACGATTGAGAACTTAATAATGAAATTACAAGGCATATATACACCAGTACTCACTTCTTTCGACCAACACGGAAATGTTGATTATGAAGCTTGGCAAGCAGTTTTAGATAAGCAGATTGATGCTGGCGTACACGGCTTAATCATTGGCGGTTCAACGGGCGAGTTTTATGCCATGTCAAAGGAAGAGCGTTTACAACAATTCGACTTTGCTAATAACTATATTGCGCAAAGAGTGCCTTGGATTGCTGGCATTAATGATGTTAGAGCTACGGAAGTTTACAGTTACGCTAGAGCAGCCAAAAAATCAGGTGCTAGTGGTATGTTAGTCGCAGCGCCGCCCTATTCATTACCCAATGAAAGAGAGCTGGCCAATCACATTATCCGTATTGATGAAGCCGCCGATTTAGCCATTATTTTATATAACTATCCTGGTCGAACTGGCGTTGAAATGGGTAGTGAGTTCCTTGATCTTATTGCTGACAGAGATAATGTTGTTGCGATTAAAGAGTCTAGTGGCGATATTAACCGTATTCACCAACTTACTTTGGATTACCCACAGCTTCAGTTGAGTGCTGGCGCAGAAGATCAAGTCTTAGAGTTTTTTGTCTGGGGCGCACAAAGTTGGGTATGTGCTTGTGCCAATATATTCCCGCAAGCTTGTGTTGATTTTTATCAAACGTGTGTTATCAACAAAGACTTCGTTAAAGGTCAAAAATACATGGCGGCTTTAATGCCACTAATGGAGTTTTTAGAACAAAGTGGCAAGTTTGTGCAATGTGTTAAGTACGGCGCACAGCTGCAAGGGCTCACTACAGGCTCAGTCCGTCTGCCAATGCAATCCTTAACAGGTGAAATGCAATCACAAGTAAAAGCTGTGGTTTTACAGGCTGCTAATACCCTAGAAGCTTTAATCAATAACAAATAGGAGTCAATAATGTCTGAGTTACTATCAACACAAAGCTATAAGCAACTAGCCAAAGATATAGACTTGCCGAATAAAGCCTTTATTGATGGCCAATTTGTTAACGCTATTAATGGCAATACCATGGCAACAGAAAATCCTGCAACGGGAAAGATATTAACTGAAATATCATCTTGTGATGCAAATGACGTTAACTTAGCCGTAGTTAATGCCAAAGCAGTATATGAAAGTGGCGTTTGGTCAAAAATATCCCCTAACGATAGAAAAATTGCGGTATTAAAATTAGCGGATTTAATAGAAGAAAATGCCACGGAGTTAGCCGTTCTAGAAACTTTAGAAGCTGGTAAGCCTATCCATGAATGTGTATTAACTGATCTGCCAGAAACAGTTACCTGCATACGTTGGTATGCTGAGGCCGCAGATAAAGTATATGATCAAATATCACCAACAGCTGGCGACACCTTGGCTACCATTAGGCGTGAAGCTGTGGGTGTGGTTGCTTGTGTATTACCGTGGAATTTCCCACTGATGATGTTAGCTTGGAAAATAGGTCCAGCCTTAATGATGGGTAACTCTATTATTGTTAAACCCGCAGAATCTACCAGTATGACCACACTTAAGGTCGCTGAACTAGCAATTAAAGCGGGAATTCCAGCTGGGGTATTTAACGTATTACCGGGATTGGGTCCTAATGTTGGTAAACCACTGGGGTTACATAATAATGTAGATGTTGTCTCCTTTACTGGCTCAACGGCCACAGGAAGGCACTTTTTAAACTATTCAGCGCAGAGTAATTTAAAACGAGTGGTACTTGAATGTGGTGGTAAGAGTCCAAGTGTAGTGCTTAGCGATGCTGACAACTTAGCATCTGCGGCTGAACATATTGTTGGTGCGGCCTTGTGGAATATGGGACAAAACTGCACTGCCAACTCAAGAGTTATTATTCATAAAAGCTTAAAAACAGAACTTACTAGAAAAATTATTGCCCAGCTTAATGACTGGCAAACAGGCGATCCCCTCGACCCTCAGTTCATGCTAGGATCTATAATTAACCAACAGCAGTATGAAAAAATACTCAACTATATTGCCATAGGTAAAGAAGAAGGTGCATCACTCATTTATGGTGGTAATGCTATATCACTCAATGATGGTTACTTTATAGAACCAACCATTTTTGATGAGGTAACACCATCAATGACCATTGCCACTGATGAAATATTTGGCCCGGTATTTAGCCTTATTGAGGCCAACTCTGATGAAGAAGCTATCGCCATAGCCAATGATACTTGTTACGGCTTACAGGCTTCGTTATACACTCGAGACTTGAAGAAAGCACATTTGTACTCTCAAACACTTAAAGCTGGAACTGTTTCAGTTAATTGTTTTAGTGAAGGTGATATCACTACCCCTTTTGGTGGCTTTAAGTTATCTGGTTTTGGCGGCAGAGACAATTCATTAATGGCCTTTGATCAATACAGCGAAGTTAAAACGACTTGGTTTGATCTTTCCTAGTCATTCAAACGTTATTTATCACGGATAAGTTTCTACGTAATTAAGAATAAGGAGATGATATTTTTTATCATCTCCTTATTTAACGCGAATTATGGCTAAGCAGCACTGGCTCAATATTCCTCTTTATTGGATTCTCAGCGTTAAAACGTCGATAAATAACCCGTTATTCATAAACGTTTTTACTTAATAATTGCATAAATTGAAGTGTTGATAGCTCATCTATCTACTTACACCTTGCAAGTTTTGTTCTTAATAATCGTAAATTGTTGTATTTACTTAATTATCAAGTACTGATCATCCAGAGTTCAGGTTATTTATAAAATTCGCCGATTAACTTCTCTTCTATAACTACTAGCTAAATATCCTTAAAAATATTCACCATAATTTATTATCAATTATTTATTATCGGTGATTTATTATCGGCAATACATTGTCACCAAAGGCGGTATTAACATCATCAGCAACCTTAATTAGGTATTCAATGGTCTACAGTATCAAAACATGCCCGTTCAAGTTAAATAAAAACAGTGAACAAAATAAATTAAACCAAATAATATTAACAACTTACCCATAAACAAAGGTTATACCTTTACGACATTTAGTTATTGGTTAGTGGTTATTTATTAGGCCATCATCATAGAAAAACAATAAGGAATACCATGAAAAAAATATGTCTCTCTATGCTGTTCGCGCTAACTACCCTACCTGCTCAATCAGCCATTATAAAAGACGGAAGTTTTTATGATTATGTCGCAGAATTAAAAAATCAAGCATTTACCAAGAACTCTGGCGATTATGTCGCGCCAACAGTAGAGCAAAGAGCTGATTTTAATCTGTTGGCTAAAAGCCTCTATGATCACAACTGGTCAGTTGCTGAGACTCAAGCCAACAATTTAGGTTATGATTTAATACAATTTAATAATAATACTACCCAAGATGTTTACTGGGGCGTAGCTGAACAGCTAATTGCAGGAAAGCAATCTAAAGGCTGGGGGTCATACTTTGTTAATGAAGCATCCACCTCCAATGTAACGATTGAAATTACTCATCCTTCCAATGACAGTAATACTCATAGATTAGGAGCAAGAGTATTTGAACGCTCAGATGCTAATGCTTTTGCCATTGCAGGCTCTCACCGTTCAGCTAACGGTTATCAAACAGCTAACCCAACCAGTTTAGAGTTTTCTATATTCCAAGAAGTACACAAAATATTTAATGGTGGCTACGGTGACAGTACCGCATGGCAATTACATGGTTTTGGCTCAAGTACAGGGAAAAAATTTCCTGCCGGTACCGATGCAGTCTTATCTGATGGGGCAGGCAATGTTACTCATGAGCTGGCAACTTTAGATAGATTACTCGAAGAAATAGACGATGAGAAATTCGGTAGCTCCTATGTTTATAATTTATTAGATAAAGACGATCCACTTAACATTCAAGTTAATGGCATAGATCAAGATGGTCATAATCCCTTTTATCATTTAAGAGCCTTCAATAACCCCCAAGGCCAATTTTCAAGAGATGCAGGGGGAGGCTTTGTCCACATAGAAGCATCTTACAATATCCGCGGTAGTAGGACCAAAAGAGATACTTATTTTGCCAATGCTATTGTTGAAGCTATCAAGGAAACATCAACAGGAACAGCTGGCTACGTTGATGCAGACGTAAATGAAATACCGGAGCCCGCTAGTGCCATGTTATTTTTAGCCAGCCTATTTGTTTTACCCTTGTGGCGAAAAAAGCAAGTAAAGAACTAGGCAACTTATTTTAAGGTTACTTCATCGGTAGAAGCTGCTCTCCCACAGCTTTTATCGGTGATTTTAAAACCTGTGACAAACGGGTTCAGCGTCAAGACTAATAAAGCTAGTGGCTGTTAACCTTTCGAAATTATTTTTACAGCGAATTGCTAGAGATTTATACAAGGAAGAGGCATAGTCATATGGTTGTTCAGGACAATATGCTCCTGCATTGTCTAATAAACTACATCCATATAGCGTCACATAAAAAGGCCATAACGCAATAAAAACAGCCCAACAAACCTTGTCCGGAGGATTCGGCTAAAAACGTTTTATTCTTTGTTGAATAACATTTAATTAGAATGACTAGAACACTACTCCCCGCGACTAAAACACTTTACTCCCTTTTAAATAAGCGAACACAATTTAGCCCTGAAAGGTCAACAGCCCTAGGGAAATACATATTAAGCTGAGCTTAGTTAACCTAAACTCTGGGTAAGCAGTATTTGCTCAATATTCCCCTTTATCCAATTCTCAGCGTAAAACGTCGATAAATAACCTGTTATTCATAAACATTTTGCCTTGATAATCGAATAAATTAAAACATTAAGAGAGTATATCGCTATTTAACCCGGTAACTTTTATTTTTAATAACCGTAAGCTATTGTTTTTAAATCAATACCAAGTACTCATAATCCAGAGTTCATGTTAGTTATAACCTTTAACAAAGCAATCTTCTTCACTTTCTAATAACAAAAACGATAAGGGGTAACAAACTCCGCTAACATCATCTGTACGTTCATCAAGTGTTGCTGAGCGCTTCAATTCGGTTATAGTCTCTATTTCTTTGCTTAATTTATTTACTGACGGGTACATGATCTAATTTCCTGTAACGCTAGAGTAGTAGCGGCTTTATCGGTTAGTTATTAGTGTTAATAACTTACTCAGATAAAAAATGAAATTAGTAATGTATTCAGTTGGCGATTTAGTGCTTCGAATACACTAAATTAAGCAATAAAAATAACATGTTTTTTACTGTGAAAAACAAGGAACTAGAGTGAATGAATCAAAGTGAACGAATTTTTACTGCGGGGTTTCCTGCATAAAAGCTGTTTGCTTCAACGGATTTAGTTACCACACTACCCGCACCAACAACACTATTTTCACCAATGTTAACGCCAGCTAAAACAATAACGCCTGCACCAAGCCAAACATTATTTGCTAAGGTAATACCTGCGGTATAGTTGTATTTATGGGCTTGACGTAAATTTGGTTCGATATCATGTGTCACTGATAAAAGTTGCACATTAGGACCAATAAGACAATCATCACCGATGACAATTGCGGGAGGTGCTGTTTGATTAAGTTCGGTGTCATCAACGTCAATAGCATCAGCTTGACTATCATCACGTATGCCATCAAGGATTGTACAATTGATATTAATATAAACTCTGTCACCCAGAGTAACATTGTCACCATAATCCATATGAAAACCTGACTCTATAATGACTTGTTCACCACACCGGGTGAACAAGTCCTTTAAGCGCTTTAAATTACCTTTACTCGGACTACGACTAAATTGACGACACAGTTCGTGTACAGACTTTCGCTGAGCAATTAATGCTGGCGTAATACTGTTAAAGCGGACTCGCATGATATTAGTGAAGTACCGCGCGAATAGGTAGTCCTGCACAGATTTCGGCTTCGGCGATTAAAATCTCTTCTAAACGCTGATCAACTTCTGCTTTGTCGCAATACTCGTAAGCCAATTCCACAAATAAATTTTTATGTTTTTCTTCAGATTTAGCAATAGCGACATAAAGATCTTTATCTTTACCTTCCGGTAGCGCTTGTGAAACCAACCAGAATTTTTCATAACCTCTCGCCTCAATGACTGCAGCTACTAGTAACCTGTCCATCATAAAAAAACTAGTACCGTTACGAAACAGAGCACGAATCTGAGTAATATAAGGGTCTTTTTTATCTTGGCCTAAGGTAACATCACGAGCAACAAGTAATTTTAACACTTGTTTAAAATGAATAAGCTCTTCAATCGCTAAATCTGTCATCGCACGAACTAATTTAGCTTTGTCTGGATAATGAGATAACATTGCCATAGCCATACCCGATGCTTTTTTCTCAGCGGCAGCATGGTCTTGTAAAAAGCGGTTAAAGTCAGCCATAACAGCATCAACCCAATCTTGGCCAGTGTGGTGTTTTAATTCAAACATAATTACTACTCTCTAAATCTTTATTTATTTAACCTGAACTCTGGATAAGCAGCACTTACTCAATATTCCCCTTTATTCCATTCTCAGCGTTAAAACGTCGATAAATAACCCATTATTCATAAACGTTTTGCCTTGATAATCGAATAAATTGAAACATTGATAGCGTATATCGCTACTTCAACGTGTAAATTTCATTCTTAACAACCGTAAGCTTTTGTTTTTACTTAAACATCAAGTACTCATTATCCAGAGTTCCGGTTATTTAATAAAAGTCATTTGATGAAAGTCATTTGATGAAATTGTCGTGATTTTACCTGTGAACCTCTATTGGAACAATATTTAATGTACAAGGATTGATGTTAACTTAATGCAGTTGGTATTATTTAATAAAGTATCTTATCTATTTTTCCCTTATTGGTAGACTCTACTTTTAAAGCATTATTTAAGTCTTGCCAGGCTTTAACTTTACCACCGATATTAATTTGCTTAAAACCGCCCTCACGGCCTTTACTATTATCAATACCAAGAAAAGCTAACATTCTCAGGTAACTGTCGTCATCACTAACATCGATAGTTAGCAGGTCTTGCGCCCTATTTTCAAAATAAGCCTCAATACCTTGTTGATGACGGTTATAGCAGTTTACTAAAAACTCGTCACTGTTAAGATTATCTTCATTTAAGGGAAAGAATATTTCATTATAACAACGTTTTAAATGCGGGTTAAAGCCACCATCGCTGCGCTGTAAGTTAACTATCATGCGCTGTAATAATTGCCTGATGGAGGGCAGCCACTTTTCAGCCGATCGGGTCAAGTAAATAAACTTACTGTGAGGGAAGTGATTATCTAATTTTTGATAATCACAAAAAATTGGTGTATCTGCTAACACCTGTGCTTGACTAAAAGCATTTTGTGTATAGGCGTTATGTGCTGTGTTAAACCCCTGCTCTAACATGGCTAAGCAAACACTGGTGGTTGCCGTTCGAGGTAAACCAATGATAAAAACTTTCTCTAATGACACTTAAACTAAGTCCTTTAAAAATAAAATATATTGCTGTAAATCCATACCGAATTTACATTAAAAACACGCAATTATAACTTATTTAGCTATTTAACAAACACACAATTGACAGTGATCAATAAATACCTTATTTATGAGAGCATACTGAGTACATATCTAATAAATGTCACGCCCATTTATAATAAAGACAGTAGCCAAGGAAACTTCATGAAAGCACAAGACGAGCAACTAAATGTTAATGGAAAAACCGTCAACTGGGGTAATTACTTAAAGTCTGGTAACCGTATCTTTATTGGCTCAAATGCTGCAGTGCCTAACGCTTTGATTGATGATCTCATTGCCAATAGCCAAGGTTTACATGATATTGAAACTGTCCACATCTTAACCATTTCTGAAAATGTCTGGGCCAAGCCCGAACACAAAGAATTATTTAAGGTAAATAGCTTATTTATTGGTGGTAAAAACATTCGTGAAGCCATTGCCGAAGGTCGTGGAGATTACACCCCTTGTTTTATCTCAGATGTACCACGTTTATTTAATGAAAATAGCCTACCACTTGATGTAGCACTTATTATGGTCAGCCCACCTGATGAATATGGCTACTGTTCGTTAGGCGTGAGTGTTGATATTGTGTCTGCTGCCGTAAAAGCCGCCAAATATGTTATTGCACAAGTAAACCCTAAAATGCCACGTACTAATGGCCATAGCTTTGTTCATGTAAATCAAATTCATGCATGGATGGATGCTGAACAAACATTGCCGCAGGTAATCTCACCAGAAGTGGACCGTCGCACAGAGCAAATAGGTCAATATGTTGCTATGTTGATTGAAAATGGCGCTACTTTACAAATAGGCATAGGTAAAATTCCTGAGGCAGTACTGCGTTATTTAGGTAATCACAAAGACTTAGGTATTCACTCTGAGATGATTTCAGATGGTGTGGTTGATTTGATGCTCAGTGGGGTAATTAATAACCGACGGAAAACTTACCATAAAGGTAAAACAGTAGCGACTTTCTGTATTGGCAGTCAAAAAGTCTATGACTTTGTTGATAGTAACCCTCATGTTGAGTTTTATCCGTCTGAGCATATCAATTCACCTGTAAAAATAGCCAAAAATGACAAGATGGTTTCTATTAATAGTGCCATTGAAGTTGACTTAACCGGCCAAGTCGTTTCAGACTCTATTGGGTATCAATTTTACAGTGGTATTGGCGGTCAAGTTGACTTTATTCGCGGCGCTTCACTGAGTAAAGGAGGCATGCCGGTTATTGCCCTTCCCTCTACGACAAGAGATGGAAAAACATCTCGAATTGTTGCACATATCACTGAAGGTGGTGGCGTGGTAACGTCTCGTGGCCATGTTTCTTATGTAGTGACAGAGTTTGGGATTGCATCCTTGCAAGGTAAAAGCATTCGAGAGCGCGCGTTAGAACTCATAAAAATAGCTCATCCTAAATTTAGAGATAAATTACTTGCCGATGTTCGTAAACATTATTGGGTGCCAGAGTATCAAGAAAGTTCTCCGAGCTCAGTACCTGAGTTAGGCACCATTGAAATGAAGCGTTTTAATTTTGCTGATGTTAACTATACCTTAAGACCATTAGCGCCAGCAGATGAACGTAAGTTACAAGAGTTTTTCTATTCGCATAACAAAGAAACTTTAATGATGCGTTACAACCATCACATTACCCAAATGACAAGAGAGAAGTCTTGTAACTTAGTCAGTGTAAATCAACATACAGATTTGGCCTTATGTTTCACTAAAAAAGATTCTTTAGGTGAAGCGATTCAAGCAGTTGCTCGGTATTACTTTATTGAAAGTATAAATAGCGGCGAAGTCGCTTTTGTAATTAAAGAAAGTCTACGTGGTCGAGGCATGGCAAGTACCTTGTTAGGTGAAATGATCGCTATAGCCAAAATTAGAAAACTTGATAGTTTAATTGCCTGTGTACGTAGTGATAATGGTTCAATGTTAAAAGTATTTGAACGTTCTGGCTTTGTGCGTCAAGCCAGTGAAGATTTTGATGAAGTGAGCTTGAAACTAGCTCTTAATATTTAATACTTAGTACTGGCTAATACTATCAACTAAATTGAACACCCAGTGCCCATTCAACTTTAATGGTATGGCTCCAGTAAAAATAAAAAGCACGGAGTTGACCTCTTTTAAAGAAAAGTTCAATGAGTACTTTTGACAAATTAATTGAGCCATATCACGACAAGATGAAAGATCACTAACAAAGTAGAGAATAACTATGCCAGTTGGAATAATAGGCCACTACCGCTGTGGCGAACATGATATGGGTGAACATCACCCTGAAAATAGTAAGCGCTTAACCGCTATATCAGATCAATTAATACGTAGTGGATTAGACTATGTTGTTCGCCAGTTTGACGCTAAGCCTATCGATAAAAATTTGATAGCCCTAGCACACACGCAAGAATATATTGATTTTGTTTTTGATAATGCACCTATTCAAACTGAGAGCTCTGTTGATGAAGTTTTTACCATTGGCGAAGATGCCGTGATGAATTCAAAAACACTAACCTCTATTTTATATTCCGCTGGCGCCGCTGTTGATGCCGTTGACTTAGTGATGGAGGGCACTTTAGTCTCAGCATTTTGTGCAACTAGACCGCCGGGTCATCATGCAGAACGTGATAAAGGCATGGGTTTTTGCTTTTTCAATAACGTTGCTATTGCAGCAGCCTACGCTAAACAACACTATGGTTTAAAGCGTGTCGCCATTGTAGATTTTGATGTACATCACGGTAATGGCACTGAAAACATCGTCAAAAATCATTTTAATGCTAGCCCTGCAGATGATAAAGGCTACCTTTTTTGTTCAAGTTATCAGTACCCTTTGTATCCTTTTGAAGTTGAAGAAAGTGATGTTGCGCCTATCATTAATGTTCCTTTAGTTGCGACAACCAAGGGTGAACAGTTCCGAGATAAGCTAACTGCGCATTGGTTACCCGCATTACATAAATTTAAACCAGAATTAATTATTATTTCTGCAGGATTTGATGCCCACATTGAAGATGATATGTCGCAGGTAAGTTTAACTGAGGCTGATTATCGCTGGATTACTGATGAGCTGAAAATCATCGCCAATGAATACAGTGAAGGTCGCATCGTTTCAGTGCTTGAAGGTGGTTATGCACCAAGCGCTTTAGGGCGAAGTGTTGTTGCCCATATCAATGGTTTAATTGGTAATTAGTTGCCGTTAAAATTTTCACGGAAAAAAGCCAGTACTCAATGTGAGTGCTGGCTTTCTAATTAAAGGTTCCCTGTCACAACCATTTAAAAAGTAGACATTTAATCAAAAATACCATGCTAAAGATAACTGGGCATGGTCATCATTACTTAACGTATAAAGTAAGTCATTTTCATCATTACTCTGTAGTAACCTAACATCAAAGCTAGCGATAAAGTTATCACCAAAACGGCGACTGGCTTCAATCATAAAGCTAAAAGCATTGTGGTCTAAATCGCTACCCAAGCCCATTAATAACTCACTGCTTTGCATATCGTTAAAAGCTAACCTCGCCCCCACAAACAAATCATTCTGCATTAATGAGCCTTGCGCGCCAAGTGCTACTTCACCACGTGAATCCCAGCTATGTTCCATCAGGAGTCCTAAATCAAGATTACTGTCAAAAACACCGACAAAGCTATATTCAAATCCGGCTTGTGTTGCCCAGAAGTCCTCAAGTGTAGTACTACGATGAATGCCTTCAAATTTCCATAACCAATCACCTAAAGTCGCTTGTACGTCTACGCCAAGCTGATCCATTTGGCTATAGTATTGTTGCAAAGAAAGTTGTTCACTACTTTGTGCAAAAGGTGATAAATAGGCCTCTCGGTTAGTACCATGAAACCAATAAGCACCTAAGTCAAAATCTCCAACACTATGTGCCCAACGTACAGCAAGATCAAGGTGCTTTTGCCCTGCAGAAGACTCATAACTAACATTATTCTCATCAACAACTAAAGGTCCACGTAGGCGCCCTTCGCTACCTGCATAAGTTCTTTCGCGAAAACCTGGCAGTAAAAATACATCAACAATCCCCCAATCATTAACGACTGAAAGGTTGATCATTTGCTGACCTAATTTATCTTCACCATCAAAATCTTCCACACCATCAGTTTGGTTAATGACATCAACAAGGTGTTGAAATTCAGTCACGCCCCAAAATTCCTTGCGAATACCGACACGAAGTTCCCAATCGTCGCTGGCATGGATATATGCTAATTCTCGAATGTCACCATGAGTTCGATTGTTATCATGACTATCTAGGCGATAAAATGGCGTAAAAATTACGCTATCACTACCATCATTCCACTGCCAATAAAGTTCAGGCTCTACCGATAATGAGGTTTGGCTATGACTTAACTGCTCAGGATAAAGCGCTTCATCAAAAAAATAGCGCTGCTCAATAGCAATGTTACCTGAAGCTTCAAACTCAACGTCACTTGCTACATCATTGGCACATAGAGGGTTACTAAGCAGTAAACTTGCTCCCACTGCCATCATCAATACGGATGATTTCATTGAGTTAGGTAGCCTCTTACCTAACTCCTTGCTTAAAGAAAGGTGCATCAGCTTAGCGCGCTCGTTTTAATGAATTGCGGTTAAAGTCACTATCAGATAAACCTGTTTTAAAGTTATAGTTACTCCACTTCAGTTCAGTGCTTTTACCATTTTGGTGGTTAATCATTTCTTGGCTATCGGCACGCCAATGTTTCGCTAAATATTGCTTATAATCGCTAAAAGTTAACGTTTTAAGTAATGAATCTTTACGATCATAAAAATCAATTTTATGGATACGATATTCTAATGTATCAAGCCAAACGATACGGCGGGTATAACCTGAATTTTCATCTACTGGGTACTGTTCAACTTTAAAATTAGTTAAGCCATTCACTTCTTCTACACCTAAATATTTATAACTGTACTTCTCAACTTCAAATGAACTTAAATCTTCAAAAGCAAACTCAGAACCCATAAATGGTCCTGATTTATTACGTGATGAAATGCGTTTAACACGTTTTAATGCCGGTAAAAATAACCATTGATCATCTGCATCAACGGGATGAGAAAAACTTAAAAAGGCAGTGCCTTTAACATCACGCGGTTTGTTAAAAATAGTTAAACTTTTATCACCATCATTATCAACTTCTAATGACTTCATCTTGATTTCACGAATGCTTTCTTGGCCTTGTTGGTTACGTAATAACATCAACATATCAGCAGTACTGTCTTGCCAGCCTAAGTCGCGCTTTTTAGCTTCTACAGATATATCTAAACCTTTTTGCTCTTCTGCGCTTAAGGCGAAAACCGCGTTAGAAGCTAGGGTTAAACTTAGCGCAGAGATAGCACTAACGAGTATTTTCTTGGTTAACATATAAAATCCTTAAAAAGTATTATCAAATATTTATAAACTTACTGAGTAAATTTATCGGCCACATATAGCCGATACGTATACTGGTTATCTTCTTTTTAGCCATGGTACGTTTACGTCGCCTCAATGACTTTATTAGTTGGTGCATCAACAACATTGGCACTTTCACTAGCCTTGTGCTTACTTTTATCAAGTAACATTAGTAGCGGTGGTAAGAATAAAAAATCTACTATAAGTGCGATAAAGATAGTAAGTGCTGTTAGAAAGCCCATATCAGCATTCATTTTAAACGATGATTGTGCTAATACCGCAAACCCTGCAACTAATACAAAAGTTGTTACCCATAATGCGCGCCCGACATTATCAAAAGCATAATGTACGGCTTCTTTTGGATTAGCATTTTTGTCACGTCGTGCATGAAGGTATTTACTTAAAAAGTGCACGGTATCATCAACAACAATACCCAAGGTCATACCAATAACTACCGAAAGACCTAAACCAACTTGCGCGCTAAGTATTCCCCAGAGTCCGAAGGCAATAGCGGCTGGTGCCAAATTTGGCAATAAACTTATTAGTCCAAAGCGCCAACTTTTTAACGCTACACCTAACAAGATAGAAATGAGTACCAGTGCCAGTGTTGTGCCGATAAGCATACTGATAATGTTGCGTTGACCTATATGGGCGAACATTAAACTTGGGCTAGCAAAATCGACTTCGTACTGTGGAGCATGTTCAGCAAACCACTCAATCATATCTGTTTCAACATTTATCAGTTCATTGCTAGTCATATTTTTAAAGGTAGCAACAATTCTTGAAGATGATTTATCAACATCTAATTGGTTATTTAAATCTAAACCATACGGTAATGACATTTCATACAATAATAAATATTGTGCTGACATCTCCTGACTTTCAGGTAATTTATACCAACTCGGATCATCACCATGCATGTTTTTATTAAGGCGCTTTAACGTATCAGTAATCGTATTTACATGGTCTGTTTCAGGACGTTCTCGCAGCCAATCACTAAAATCACTAACACTGTGTAGATATTCAGGGTCATTTATGCCGCTTGATTTACCTGTTTTAACCGATATTTCAACAACCATCATGCCTGAAAGGTTTTCTTGCATATAATCAGTAGCGGTACGGTATGGCACCGTTTCATCAAAGTATTTAACAAAATCATCGTTAAGTTCATTATTAGGAATGAACATTACTGAAGCAATAATAAATACACTGGTTAATGGTAGTAAGGCTTTACGTTTGGCAATAACAAAATCTGCCAGTTTTGCCATGATGTCTTTTTTATCTTCTGCTTGCTTTTTAACACGTACAGGTAAAACAGTTAACAACGCAGGAAAAATAGTAACTGAAAAAACAAAGGCTAACATAACGCCAATAGCAACTAAATTACCTAAATCTCTAAACGGTGGTGAGTCAGAAAAGTTCATACTCAAAAAGCCGATTGCTGTGGTGATACTCGTTAAGAAAATAGGCTGTAAGTTGATTTTAATACTACGAGCAATCGCGGTACGTTTATCAGCACCTTGACGCATTTCATAAAACATAGAGGTTAATATATGAATACAATCTGCCACGGCTAAAGTCATTATCATCGTTGGTGCTGATGACGATGGCCCAGTTAAATAAAAACCTAACCAGCCTGCTAGACCCATTGTGGTAACAATACTCATGATGATAACAAGTACCGTGGAAATGGTACCGGTAATTGTTCTGAGCAATAAACCTATAGTGACAATAACAACAAGAAACATTAACGGGATAAGTGTTGCACCGTCATTGATTGAAGCTTCACCAAAAGAAGTATTCATCATGATCATGCCTGATAAATACACTTCAACGTCCGGGTGCTCAGCTAAAAATTTAGCTTTAATTGCACGTACGCTGGTAGCAACCTCAGGCGTTTCTGCCATCGGGTCAATCCCTGGTAACTGCACAGTAACGTTAACAACAGAAACATGCCCTGTTTTAGAGATGATTTTATTCACTAATAAAGGTTCGTTTGTCGCTATCTGCTTAATTTTATCAAGCTTATCTGTGGTGAGGTTTTTAGTCGACATAACAAGATCTTCAACGATCATGTCATCTTCTTCTGCATAGGTATATTGAAAGTTAGTGACTGAATCCACACGTGTTGAGTAAGGTACTTGCCAACTTTCTTTAGTTAATTTTTTTAACGCTGTTAAATGCTCTGCGGTAAAAACATTGCCACCTTTTGGCACCACAACAAAAGAAACATTATCACTTTTAGCATAGACTTTTTGCATCGACTCAAAAGCAGTTAATTGTGGATTTTCTTCACTAAAGAATACACGGTAGTCATTTTTAAATTCTAACTTCTGTGCACCTATCCCAGCTACCATAGCGAAAGTAATACAAACGAGTATTACCCAAAATGGATTTTTGCCGACAAAATTATAGAGTTTGTCTCTCATTGTTAAGCTCCTTGTTTTCAACAGTTTTTTCTTCAAAGAAGAAGTTTTTTAGGTGACGAATCGTCACCTAATACATCAAAAAAATGCGGTTATACACCGCACAATAATTCAGTTTTATACAGACAAACTAACTAAAACTATTAAAGTTTAGCTGTCGTCCATTCGCTTTAATTTGCATTAACTCTTTGGCAAATGATTTTGCCATGGCGTTTTCTAATTCTTCTGCGTGGTTACTATCTTTTGTCAACGGTAACCAACCTATTCCGTCGTAAAGTATGTTGCTCAGGTTAAATAACTCCCGCTCTACGATTAAACTTGTTCTACCACTACATTCTTCAACCTCACCAGAAAGCAAGGTAATTGCTCCATAAGCTGTAGACCAGTTACTAAAGCAGATTTGCTGAATATCCATATGTGGAGGAAGGGTTAAGCTACTATCAGCTACACCATCTTCAACAATACCGTGAATAGAAGTCATCAACTTAACTTCTAAACGTTCATTCTCATTGATATGCTTTTCACTTGACTTACCAACAACACTCGGCGATTTGGCACACAACACACATTGGAAAAGTGCTGGGTATAACATCGCATAAATAAGATAAGAAAAATTAAGCAACAACATTCGAGAGCGAGCGCACCCTTTAAATTGATAGGCTCGATAAAATAAGTCTGCTAGTAATTCCATAGAGTAATTACTAATAGCTAACAATAAGTCCTCTTTACCAATAAAGTGTTTATAGACAGTTCCTTTTGAAAAAGGCACTTGAGCAACTACTTTATCCATAGTTAAGTTTTCAATTCCATTTTTCTGGATAAGTAATACTGCTGAGTTGATTATTTTCAACTCTCTTTCCTTAAGTGCAGCTTCATCGAGTAATTTAGGTGGTGTCATATAATCTACTTCTTAATGTGTGACGAAACGTCACTGACGATTCGTCACATAATATACTTATTGTAATTATTGTCAATGATTATGTAACCCAATTGTAGGAATGAATGATAATTAATCAGCCAAGAGCTGTGAATCGTCAATGACTAAGTAGCTAATATGCCTTACTAGACATGTAGTTACGCCCTATCATCCCTAGCTTGTATCCAATAAATATAACCTCCTTGCTGATATATGTTGTCAAATGTTTCCATTTGATAACAGTTCATTGATAAAACACTTTGACAAAAGACTACTAGTTTCTTAACATACCAATAAGAGACCACTAGACACTTATATTATTATGAATTGGCAGAGAGCGAGAACAGATAAAAAGAAATATGAGAGAAAAGAAACTATTTACAATGCTGCTTTAACGCTATTCAAAATAAATGGTTACGACAAGGTCAGTTTCAATGCTATTGCTGCTGAAGCGGGTTTTACTAAATCTAATATGTACCGTTATTTTAGCTCGAAAGACGATATTTTTTTAAGTGTCTTTGCTGAGTTATTTGATAGTTGGGTTACTGATTTCAGCCTGCAATTACAGTCTTTTGAGGAAGATCTGGAGGCACAGGTTTTTGCCAAAACGTGGGTGAACTCGCTGTTAACACAACCTAAGCTACTGGACCTAATGCCTATTCTTTTTACTTCGTTAGAAAAAAATAGTTCATTTGAACAGTTGTTAACGTTTAAACGCTTATCAATGAATTTACTTTATCGGCTTACGCTAGATATCGCGAGGATTTACCCTGATATCGCGGGTGAAAAGGCCTTTAAGTTATTGACATTAAGCTATGCAGCTACCTCAAATTCTTGGGCTGCAACAATGCAAAGTGAAGCATTAAATAAAATCTACCAACTTGATGAATTCCAGGCATTAAAACCAGACTTTGAAAAAGATTTAACCTCATCCATTGTAATAATTATTCAAGGTTTAAAGGTAAGTGAATAACCTAACGGCTAAAGATTAACAACTACTGTATTCCGTTAACTAAAAACTAATTAGCTAACTAATAAAATTCATTAAATAGAAGGCAAAAATCATGGCACATCATTGTGAAAAAACATTAAAAGTTAACGTATCAGCAGAAAACATTTGGCAAGCTCTTGAGGACTACAACAGTATTGAAAAATTTGCTATGACAATAAAATCATCTGCAAGTGTCAATGATATTAACTCTGGTTTGGGTGCAAAGCGGTCTTGTACTTTCAATGACGGCTCAAGCTTAGTAGAAGAAATTATTGAATACCGCTCAGGGCAAGGCTATAAAATGAATATATCTAACCACTCCATGCCGCTAAAAAGTATGCAATCTGAAATGAAAGTAACGCCAATTAATGAAAATAGCAGTGAAATCTATATGTCAGCTGATTTTGTTGTCAAAGGCGGGCCATTTGGTTGGGTGATGGGCCAATTGGTAATGCGGCCTATAATGAAAGTCATATTTAAGAAAGTGATGACAGGTCTAGCATATCATTGTAAAACAGGAGAAATAGTGGCTGGAAAATTACCACCTAATGAAAAGTTAGCTAACATAATTATCAATTAGTTCATTTCATATTAATCTGCCCTCAGGGTCTTAGAGTATAACTTTAAAGCTCAGTGGGGAGATGAGTATGAACTACCTGTACGGTTAACATACTTAGTTATACAATACAGAGGTCTAAAATCAACAATGGCATTTCTTTTGAAGACAGGCTCACAATCCAAACTAAAATTAAGTAAACGATTACAACAAATTGATAAAATGGTTACAACACCAAAATATGTCCATATTTGGGATTGTTGTTGTGATCATGGCTTACTTGGCTTTGCTTTATTATCAAGACAGGCTGCCAATAACATTCACTTTGTTGATATTATTCCTGAGCTGATGACTGAAGTAGAAAACAAGCTACAGCGCTTTTATCCCAATGATTCTCGTTTAGTAAAAACGCGATGGAAAACTCACTGTCTTGACGTGGAAAAATTGCCTTTAAGACAACATAAAGGAAAACACCTCGTTATTATTGCCGGTGTTGGCGGTGATTTGATGATCCAATTCATCGAGGCTATTCATCAAAACTACCCGAACTTAGATATTGATTTTTTACTGTGTCCCGTACATCACCAATTTTCAGTACGGAAAAAACTAATTGAGCTAGATTTTAGTTTACAAGATGAAGTTTTGATTGAGGAAAATAAGCGTTTCTATGAAATACTTCATGTTTCATCGACTAGAATGATGGGTAGTGAAATCAGTCCGATTGGCGATAAAATGTGGCTATCCCAGCCAACACAGGATACAAATAAATCGGCTGAAATAACTACTCAATATTTAAATAAAACCCTTAAACATTATCAACGTATTCAGCAAGGTTTTAGACACAAAACTACGCAAAATAAAGATATACAAGATATTATCGATGCCTATAGCGCTATAGCTATCTAGTACATATAGCTAACTTATAACTAACTTATAACTAACTTATAACTAACTTATTTATAGCTTAACCTTTTTTCTATTGTGAGTGAATTAGTCCTGTGTCCATATTTTCAAACCCATGGCATATATAATTAGGATCTTTGCGCTTTTTCTTGGCAACTTGATGGAAATGTTCATAGCCAACAGAAAATGCAAAAGGGTTCGCGTTGTAATCTGCATAAGCTTGATCAGCACCGTTGCCAGCTTCTCTAGCGCCGGCGGCGAACGAGCTTAAGAAATCATCCCTATTGTTAATCAAAAGCGTTATAGCCCCACTGCTGTATTCTACAAGCTCGATCGCCCCCAACTCAATATACTTATCAACAACGGCACTATTAAAATATCCGCGGTACTGCTCGGTTTCAACATCATATAAAACGGGTGTATCATCGCCTGCTTCCATTAATGAAACAAATAACTCTCGTACTTTTTTTGATATCACTTAGTATTCCTCACTTGGCCATCAGTATGACTGTTTCATCTACCTAAGGTGGTAACAACGACTTTTTCAGTATAATTACATTGATCACTTTTGTTTGCAAAACCACTACATCCCCAAAAGTCACCATACGGTCCTTTTCTAAGCTGCATTACCCTGCTACATTTCCCACATAGTTTTGCCGGTTTGTTCGTTTTATCAAATTTTTCAGACATGATATTTACATCATAATCTGGAGATACCAGCTCGCTAATAAACTCAGACGGTGCCATAGGATCTGAAACCAAATAGACTTTCTTCTTCGCCCTAGTCATCGCTACATATAACAACCGACGCTCCTCAGAGTGCTTAAAGTCATCAGTACTAGGAAGTAACGCCTCAACAATGATCTCTTTTTTATTCTGGCTTGGAAAGCCAGTATTACCGCTAAACAAACCAATTATAATTGAATAATCAGCTTCTAAGCCTTTCGAACCATGAAATGTCCAATAATTTATATTACTAGCAGCTGACAGACTGGATAACTGTTCCTTAGCATCATTAAGCAAATGGTGATAACGCGCTAATATAGCAATTGAACCAGCAGTGTCATTCGATTTGATATTGCCAACAATCTGTTTAATACGCTTATTAATGTTATTTTCCGAACAATCAACGAGGTAAACTTGCGACTCATCTACTCGATGATAACTTTCAATATACTTGGTATATTGTTCAGGATTCTGCATAACAAAACGCCCTGCTGTGTCAGCAATGCTATTGTTATAGCGAAAGGTCTTTTGTAAGGTTGTTAATGAGTGGCTACCTGAAAGTTTTTCGAACTGAGTGATCAATGCTAACTTGGCACCAGAAAAGCGATAAATTGACTGCCAGTCATCTCCAACAGCAGTTAACCTAGGTTTTGGTCCTTTGCTAAGAAGTTCGTTTAATAATTTCATACGAGCTGACGATATGTCCTGAAATTCATCAACTAATATATCGGTCCACTGGGGGAGATAATCACCAACGCTAACATGCTCAAAAGCATTTATTATCATGCCATCAAAATCAATTGTACCTTGCTTATTCAACTCAGCAGCATAGGCTTGTGCTATCTCATTAAGCAACGCAGCAAATTGATTACTGCTATTTACTTCGCCATTGTGCAGCCGACTTTCAATTTGACCTAAAGTTAATTGTTCAACTCGAATTGCTTGCAAACATTTTATATATTTTTTTATGTTCTTTGCCAATACGCCAGAGGCTGTAATCGCAGCTACAATTTCTTCTGTACTTTTGCTCAGTAAGTTCCTGACATGATCTTCATGCTCCTGTTGAGAGTTAGACTTTAAAGCATCATCAGCCTGATAGGCAAGTTCGATAAACCGCCTCATAGAAGCATTACTTTGACTGATATGAATCACTAACCATTTAGAAAGCCAACTTTCAAGTTGCTTTGGCTCCTCAGCAAAGGCTGACAAAGCAGTTGTTGCCTTAACCTCATTTAATATTTTTAGACCAAGAGCATGAAACGTCATAATACTAGGGGAGCGACAAGATAAACCAAAAGCACTTTGCCTAGCTGCTAGTCTTTCCTTAAGTTCTTTAGCTGCAGCATTATTATAAGCTAGAACCAACACCTTTTCTGCTGGCACTTTATCATGAGAGATTAAGTGGAGCGCTTTGGCAACCATGACAGAAGTTTTCCCAGTACCTGCCGCCGCTAAAATTAGGTTCTTATCATTATTTCGAATAACAGCTAAGCGCTGATCTTTTGTTAACGGGTTAGACTCTATTCCATCAAAGAAAACAGATTGAGCACCTAGTACCTTATTCTCATAATATTTCCTAAAACTATCAGCATCGTTAATCACAGGCATTCTCGATATAACATCAAGTTTTGATAACTGTTCTTTTGATAAGATTTTTTGCCACCGTTTTTTTGACTTACGATACATTTGAACCAATGGCGTGACTGTTTCATTCAATCTATCGATTGAAGAATCTCTAAGAAATTGGAAAATAGCTTCTTTATAAAAACAATCCAACTTCGCACTAAATGTCTCACAAAGCTTGATATTAAGGTCTTTGGTAAGTCTATTCTCAAAATTTTTAACGCTTGTAGCACTAATCCCCCATATTTTAGTGACTTCATATTTCATCTTATTTTCAATGCTAGGATTAACCTGAGCCTTGATCACTAAAGTTTGACCAAACAATGAGTTTTCAATCATAGGAAAATCAATTAATTGCTCAATTGAAATCTCTTTACTTTTGTTATTTAAATCAACCAAAGACAAGCTTGATTCAGAAATTACAACTTTGCTAACTTTCCCAAACCACCTGCCAAGAAAAGTACGATGGATAGTATGTGTCATTATAATTAAATAAAACTCCGTTTGATCTGAAGGCAAAATTGTAGAGAAGAAAAGTTTGGGAAGTAACAGGCTAGTGACCCAAAGTAAAAATATCTATGGCTTGTAGCTAGGTATTATACCTGAACAACTGTATAGAATAACAGTTAAAGTAATAAGTATTATAAAATACCTCATTTTGACTTCACTAGAAACTAAAGGTTGAAACGGTAACTACAGATACCCACCTATTAGGGAAGTGATAACTAGATTAATATATTGTATTAGGTGATGGACGAAGAGGGTTACTGGGCGGTATAAAAGCGGGAGGAAATAAATGGAAGCATAACTGAAATATAAATTGAAGGCTTACCTTTTAAGTAGAATATTACCGTCGATTAACGTAATAAATCAGGGTAGACATTCTATATTTTCAATAAAATGTCTACCTGATCAATATGTGGTGGGGCTAACTGCCTACAGGTACAACTCCCCTTATCCAAAGTTCGGTTGCAGTTTCTGTAACATCAATTTTATGGTAATTCATAGCAAACGACATTGCCTGTAATTTGCACTGTTTTTTTCCATTAATGAGTACCTTGCTTTTTTGAGATAACTTTATTTCATGGATTGCTTGCGGGGTATTAAATTCCATTTTAACGATTCCTTTAAATATGTACAATTTTTGTGGACAGTGATTAGTGTAGGTTAAATATTAAATAATGCTACGCAAAGCGGTACCAGCGTTAACATCTAATAATAAAACTACAACAAAAAACATTTAATTATATTAAAAAATCAACCGGTATCATTAACATTAAATATGTAATAGAAATACAAACCTCACATAACTCTAACGAAATCATAACCATTGAATAGCTGACTCTTAAAAACAAAAAAATAGGAATACAGGGTCACTATGGCAACACTGCAACGAAATCGTGACAAAAATTGTTACATTGAATAATGAAAGTTAATTAATTTTTTCCTGATCTTCTTATATTGTATCTACACGAACACATTTAAGAATATATAAATGACCAAAAAAAATCACTTGAGCTTAGTTGAAGATAAAATTTCATTAATAATATGGCGGAATAGCCAACCAATGTTCATGGCGATTCTTTTACTGCTTATGTATGAATTACTTGAATCAGGTTTAATTGCTTTAGGAAGTACAACAAGATTAACAGCATTTGGTTTTACCGTGCCAATTACAGCGGCAATGACAGCACTCGCAGTTGGGACAAGTATTCGCTGTAATAACCGTGCAGTTAAATCAGCTTGCTTAGATAAGAGCAACATAAGCCTGAGTATTAGCCAGACATTATTAAGCTCAGGGTTGATACTTTTAACAATAACAATATTAGCCTACATCTTTTCATCACAACTTTTACAACTATTAGGTAATAATAGTTGGCTTTTAAGTCAAGCTGTTATTGAGACACCACACTTATCAACAGAGCAATCAATTTATATTACTAACCGCTACTTAACTTGGGTATTCTTAGGTTTTGTATGGCAAATTAACGCCATCCTACGGGCACTAAACTTTACCCACATCGCCAGTAATATAATGGTAGCTTGGATCACACTTAAAGGCGCTCTAGCACTATTATTATTATTACCATACAGTCCACTATATTTTGACAGTCTAGTCGCTATTTCTTGGGTTCACGGCATCAGTGATGTTACTTTCACCTTGATATCTTTATACATATTACATAATAAAATAAAACTCAAGTGGCCCTCATTTAATGAATTTAAGGTGCAATGCAAACAACCAAAAATAACTAGTATTTTAGTAATTATCCAACAGCTGATAACCCCCCTAAGTTTAGCTGTATTGACGGTCATTGCAGCTAGCTTTAGCCAAACTTATGTTGCCGCCTTTGCCATAATTTTTAAACTAGAAGCCATTCTTTTGTTAATCCCAATGGCCCTGACAACATCAATGCCAGCAATAATCGGTTTTAACTATTGGTCTGGTCATCACGCAAGAGTTAGGCAGGCCTTTAAATATATGTTCACAATAGTGATAACACTACAATTGCTAATTGCAATAGTGCTGTATTACTCTGTGGACTTTTGGGCAAACTCTCTATGCCCACATGACAATGTAAGCATTCATTTAAATCATTTTCTGATTTGGTTGCCTTGGGGCTACATTGCAGCAGGATGTGTCATTGTTTATCAATCAACCCTTAATGCAAAAGATAAGGTAATCGATGCAACTATACTGGGAATATCACACCGCTTAATATTGCTCGTCCCATTGGCCTGGATAGGGTTTAATGATGACGAATATTCTCTTTACCCTGCACTTATGCTTGCACACTTTATGGGAGGGATTTTAGTACTTTATATGTTTAGAAGAAGTAATATAAGTACGGTGAAAAACTTAGAAAGCCAACGACAAACAGCCATGTAAGACTGTTATCACTTTCCATAAGTGATTATATATGCAAATGATTTTATTGAAAGCTGTATGACAGTTTAGCTTGAAGATAGGAGTATCTATATAAGAAAATAAAAGAGAGGATAACTCCCCTCTTTTAAAAGTGAATAATATAAATATAATTAACCAAATATTGCTCTTAATAAACTAATAGCTTGCTCAGGGCTTTTTCCCTTTTTAACTTGTTTAATTAAGGTTTCGCGTTGCTCTTGAAGGTAGGCCGGTAGTTCTTCATTTTCTAATGCTTGGTCAACTAGTTCTTCCGGTGTTAGTTTAGTACGTACACGTCGATTTGATTTATAACTACTATCGATTGTATTCAACTTCCTATCACGAATGCGTAGGTAATTTGATCCAAATGCAAAATCTTCATCGGCAAACATAAACAAATCAACCAAAACTGCTCGTGCTTTCCAGATTTTAAGTTCAGCTTCATTTTCAGGTTCACTTTGATGCCACCAAGCAAAAGTACGTAAAGTACCAATCATGTCTTGCCAGTAGTTTTCAAAATCAAAGCCATTAAATTTTGCAATAGATAACCCTTGGCATAACACATCAATTTTAGCGTTAGTTAACGCGATAAACTGATCAGGTCGTTTCATCGAAAGTAAACGTGTTGCTGGTGCCAATGGTGGCTTCTCCCCAGCTACTTTATCGACGGTATAGCCAATAAAGATATTCTTATAGGCACTTACAAAGTCTTGATATTGCTTTGGAGTAACATCACCGACTTCAGGAATAAAGCTAAGCGCGGCATCAAATTTCTCTGGTTGCTCAGCAATAAGCGTTTGAAAAGTCTTAGCGCCTTTAGTTGAAGCAAACCATTCAACATCAAAGTTATACAGGGTATGACAATGCTGATTTGTATGTTTACCAACAAAAGCTAAACGCTCAAGTTCTACCATTTCAGCTAGGGGTTTAACTTTGATACATTCAATGTAATCAAGTAAAGCCAACCTCTCATCCAAAGCATGCAATTCTGCTTGTTGCTCGATAAAGCCAACAAATATTGGCCATGGGGCTATTCTAGCCATCTTAAATTGGCTGACGCTGGCACCAAGTACTAACACTTGCTCTAATTTTTTTAAGGTAGGGAGCTGTTCAGGCTCAAGCAAATCCATGTTAATTCGATTACGACAAACATCAATTAACTCAGTACACCAACCTAAGTAATCTTCAGGCCTATTTTCAACTTTAACCGCCATTAGGTTTAAAGTTATTTCAGTAACGTGCTTTAGCGCATTTTGATATGAAGCACTTTCAGCTTCACTTAGTGCCATTTTTACAGGGGAAGATAACAACTTTCTCATTAGAGAATATAACTCCAGAATTTACATCAATAGAAATAGACGATTACAAATAAAAAACCCGCAGCGTAAGCTGTGGGTTTGTATAAAATTAAAACTGATACTCGGGTATCAATCTACTCAACCAATAGCATTGAGTTTACGCTTTTTGAATTTTTTAAATTCCAGAAAGCAAAAAGCCCGTAACACTGTTACGGGCTTTCCAGTGCCGAAGCACAAATAGAAGTTTAGCAATGTCCTACTCTCACATGGGAACTCCCACACTACCATCGGCGCAACTGCGTTTCACTGCTGAGTTCGGAATGGGATCAGGTGGGGCCACAGCGCTATGGTCGCTAAACAAA